>Ga0334894_1000045_pt1 | contig 198913 bp, 158 predicted proteins | sample GraSluR3_MG_6_FD_207225 | JGI IMG/M metagenome (GOLD analysis project Ga0334894, IMG submission 207225) | Sludge microbial communities from methane-producing bioreactor in Wageningen University, Netherlands - Granular Sludge_12_05 R3 | ecosystem: Engineered > Bioreactor > Anaerobic >...
AAATCTATGCCAGGATAGAAGGGTTTGTCTCTACTTCAAGAAAACATAATCGAAATGTATTCGCAGAATTATGCCATACTTTTGATGGTTATAATTTTGTAACCGATGAAGTAGCTAAATAATTACCAAAAAAGTATTAAAGCCGTATCAAGGCCGTTCAAAAAAGTAACTAAAAAAAGGAGGTAAAAATGGCCATCGTACAAAACCCTATTACAGGCAGAACAAGAAAAAAGTTTGGAACTGCCGTATTTTCAAAACAATTTGATCAAAACACTATGCGCACACGACCCATGCAGGTTAATAATCCTCGCACTGAAGGTCAAGTTCGCCAGCGTGAGCGTTTCGCAAAAATTGTTGAATTGGTAAAGCAAGTGCTTCCATTAATCAATGAAGTATATGCAGGTAAGCTGACTAGAATGTCACCTTATAATAAGGTTGTCAGTCTAAACAGCAAAGCGGCATTTATCGAAGGTACTTCTGAAATCGACTACACTAAAATTCGATTCAGTGACATCGAAGGTAGTACAGTATCTAATGTGTTGATGACCATGGATGCAGACCGTGTTGTAAACTTTACATGGGATGCAGACACAGATGTTCAGAATGAACTTGATGAGCTGGTATCAGTTGTTCTCGTAAACAACATTAAAAACAAAGCACTTATTTATAATGGTGTTGCAGCTCGTTCAGAAGGCATGGCCAGCATAACAGCACCCTCAGAATGGGTAGGTGACATTGTTTCGGCTCACTTCATAACTGTTGACATGAGTGCTGCACCAAATGCCGATGGCACTATCAAAGGTAAAAAGATAGTGAAATACAAAGTAGGCAGTGAACTTGCTGATGCGATCCAATAAAGCTTAATTGCTTATCCAGGTGACCCGTATCATAACGATGCGGGTTTTTTTATTGAAAAGAGTTCCTCTTCTTATCCTTTGTTTTCTCTTATACACCTGTTTTATGGTCTCATTTTTGGTCTCATTACTAAAAAAGGGCTGCGATGTTTATCGCAACCCTCTGATTTTGAAGCTCCCCCTGCTGGACTTGAACCAGCGACCCTCTGATTAACAGTCAGATGCTCTAACCAACTGAGCTAAGGAGGATTAAACCTTATATTTCAAAATTTCCATCTTAGCGAACCTCTGATTAATCCCGCACATGCGGGACTCTAACCAACTGAGCTAAGGAGGATTAAACCTTATACTTCAAATTTTCCATCTTAGCAACCCTCTGATTAATCCCGCACATGCGGGACTCTAACCAACTGAGCTAAGGAGGAATAAACCCATTATTTCAAATTTTCCATCTTAGCAACCCTCTGATTAATCCCGAACATGCGGGACTCTAACCAACTGAGCTAAGGAGGAATCTTAGTTTGATCTAAGAGGCTGCAAAATTAAAGATAATTTCATTTGATACAAGTTTTTTATCATTTTTTTGTTTTGTATTCATCCTTTCAGTGGTGATCTTTCTTATAAACTTCATTTTAAAAAGATTTTCTAGGAAAATCAAATATTATATGCTGTTCCGAACTTCGATTTTCAATAAACATGCTGGGATTTATGTAAAAATAAACTCTTATACTTGCTACTATTAATTCAATTCCAAATATTTACGCATTCTGGATAAGACCAATTCATCTTAGAGCTCTGGTTAATCTTTTCATCATAAAAACTTCCGGGCATCAGTATTAATAAATTGTGGAAAAATTTAGGCACATGGCCCCAGACTGTCTCCTAACAATACTTATCTTTATGCTTTCAAAAAACTAAGGTTTGATTCAATGATCCAAAAACCAAAGCTTTGGCCGATTATTTTAATATTTAGTTTGATTTCATGGTGCGCCATAAATGCACAACAATCTGTGGTCGAAGATTTTAAAATCACTATCACATTTGTTGATGAACCTGCATCAGACTTGCAGATATATAAAGCTCCCTTAAAATACAATAAAGATTTTGCGCTTGTGCTACAGCTAAACAATGGTAATCCTGCCATTAACAATCAGGTATTACCCTATTTCAAAGGCCAGAACGGAAATCCGGGTCTGTTTTTTACCGAAGGACAGCCAAACTATTCTCAGGCTTTTAAGATGGATGCAGTGCACTTTATATTCGACGAAAATGGAACAGATGTGCATGATTATCAGGATGGCTATTTAAACTGGGATAATCTTATTAACCTTTGGGTGAACGATTTTGGTATTATCGCTAATGGGCTAAACCATCCATCACTTGAGGATGCTGGGGTGGAAGTGGCCAGAAGTAAATCCTACACCCAACGAAAAACCCTTGGCAGCACCATCCCGGGAGGTTATCGCACGCAGATCTATGTTGTCCCTCAAAATGAAACCGAGCAACTTACCCTTGCCAAAGAAAGTTTTTTAGCTGTTTACAGCAATGGTAACGGAGCTTTCCCAAATCCGGTTGATGCCGAAGAATTATCAAATATTAACGGCATACAGCTTTCCAGAACTGCTTTCCCCAGTGGTTTTTTTAATCAAATTCAGGTATTAGCGCAACAAAGTTCCGAAACAAATCATCCTATTGCCACTTATTACCTTGAAAATTTTGAAAGCGGGATCAGCTTTGAACAATTCAAGCAAGAAATGAATCAGGTGGCCAGCACTTTTGGACGAAATGGTAACGATCAGATTTGGTCAGCTTCTTCAACTGAAGTTATAGAATATATGAAAGTGAAAGAACTGGTTGAATTTCAAACAACTATTAATGGAAATATTGTTGAAATCACCTTCAGTGCCGAAGATATGCCTGCCGACTTAAGTGATTATTGTGTAACGATACTTGTTGAAGGCGAATCAAATATCGTTGAAATGGTGGTGGATGAACCAGATGATATCTCCACCTATCGCAGCAGTGGAAGCAATGCCTTAATCAACCTGAAATGGAGAGGAAGTGCGATTCCAGACCTGGAAGCACAGGCAAGTAATGCGGTGGATCAGGCTGAAAATAATCTGATAGCGGCTGATGCACTTTCGGCAATGGATTATGTTCAAATGCTTCCCGAAGGTGATTTAAAGGAAAATTTGCGCGACAGGCTTTGTAGCTTATCCTTTGATTATGAAATTGGATTTTGCCCGAAAAATGAGTTTCTGGGCCCCGATACCGCCGTATGCTACGGTGCTATCCTTTCTTTTGAGGCTCCTGAAGCAGAATCTTATATCTGGAGCACAGGAGAAACATCACGCATTATTGACTTTGAATGCCTAAGCGACACTACACTCTGGGCACAAGCCGAGCTGACAAATGGATCTGTTTTAAGTGATACCATACAAATTTCAACTATTGCCTTACCTGATGTACAAATCACAACCTCAGCCGACACCATTGGCCCCTTGGAAGAAATAATACTGATAGCCTCCGGAGCTGCAAGCTATCTTTGGAATGACGGATCAACAAACGACACATTAATAACAAGGCTCGAACAAACGGAAACCTTTATCGTTAGCGGAACTAATGAGGCAGGATGTGTTCAAACAGATACCGCAACAATAGTAGTACAATATCTTGTTGAGGTTGATTTTACATTCGACACGGTTTGCTATGGAAATGCAACCAATCACTTCAGCCTGATCGAAACCAATGATTCCATCCTGATCAAAGAATGGGATTTGAATGGAGACGGGATTTTTGGTGATGCCTATGGCGATACGGTGCAATACCTATACTTACAACCCGGCGAGCACCTTACCGGACTAAGGGTTAGAACCAAAAGTGGTCATTTGGTAACAAAATATCATGCGATTCCCGTGGCAGATTATCCCTTCGGGAAATTTGAATATAGCAACAATTGCGAAGGTCAAACAGTGCAATTCACTGATCTGAGCACTGTTATAATTGGCTTCCCTGCGTCTTGGGAATGGGACCTGGGAAATGGCGTAATTGCCGATTATCAGCACCCATCCTATTTTTATGATGAAGCTGGCGTTTATACGGTGAGCCTGATCGTTACATCCAATTACGGGTGTTCAGATACTGTTGAAAACATTCTTACAATCCTTACTGCTCCTAACATTGATTTACGATTGCTGGATGGCACAGTGGTTGCCGAAGATGCCGAAGTAAAAATGCAGAAAGGAGGCAGTCTTACTTTTAGGATTGAAAGTCCCTACGACAGCCTCGTATGGTCAGGCGGAGTGAATACTGAAACCTTCAGGGTGATCAATGCCGGTGTGTATGAGGTGGAAATATTTTATCAAGGTTGCTCAAACAGCAGGACTTTCACTGTGGTGGAAACAGAAGGACCTATAGATCCTACAGAAGGCATCATGAATTTGATTACTCCCAATGGAGATGGTTACAATGATAAATGGCTCATTGATTTATTGACCTACGGCCCTGCGAAAGTGTCGGTTTACAGCCGAAATGGCCGGCAGGTATTTAATTCAAATGATTACCAAAACGACTGGGATGGTCGTTTCAACGGCAATCCATTGCCCGAAGGCACCTATTATTATATGATTGAATCGGCCGATGGAAAAGTAATTAAAGGACCTATCAGTATTTTGCGATGAGGAATAGAAATTATACGATCATATTAGGAACTTGCCTGCTTGGTTTTCTGCTGCAAACTTTGCCATTGCAATCACAGCAATTGCCTGTGAGCACTCATTATACCTTCAACCGCTACAGCCTCGATCCGGCCTTTGCGGGAGCCTACGACGATGCTGCTGTATATTTAAATTACAGGAGAGATTGGGGGAATATATCGGGAAGTCCCAAAACATTCAGGTTGAACGGATACGGTAAAGTTCATGATAAGATGTTTTTAGGAGGGGAGATTATGGCGGATAACACCGATATTTTTAATCGTGTTAAGGTAGGTTTAAACTATACTTATCGCCTTCAAATGGCTAATGATCAATTCCTATCCTTTGCTATGGGAGGAAATTTCTACCAAAGCGTAATTCGTCTCGATCAGGTGAATGCTGATCATGACGATCCTTTGTTGAAAGATCTGGACAGAGTTACCGGTTCAAACTTCAATGCCAATTTTGGGCTTGTTTATAACTGGAACCACTTTCATCTTGGACTTGGATTACCCGTGCTTTTCCGCACAAAAGATGCTTATAACAAAGGTGCTGATGCCAAATTTACATTCGATCGCGCCTTTCTGATGCATATTTCAAATCGCTTTACATTGGACAAGCTATGGCAATTACAGCTTTTCGGGGTTTTCCAAAAAACGAATAATCTTCCGGCAGTGATTGATATTTCTGCGACAGCCTTTTACGATGACACTTATCATTTTGGCTTGATGTATCGCAACAACAATGCACTGGTGCTTGGTTTGGGAGGTGAATTAATTGATGGTTTTGTGATCGGTTATTCTTACGAAATGGGATTTGGTGGCGTGTATAACGGATCCGGTGGCGCACATGAAATAACTGTGGGATACCGGATTACAACAAAAAAAATCACACATTTTTATGATGCAGATGCCCGAAAAAAACGCACTACGCCAGTCAGACCGGTAAAGCCCGGGCCAAAACCCGTTGAATTTAACAGGAGGTAGTAAACATGAAAACGCTATATAATAATACGATGACATGGGTGCTGCTTTTAACCTTGCACCTTTTTCTCTTGACGAGCCTGACAAGCAAAGCCCAAACTGCCGAACCCGGCATCAACTTCATCATGGTAAGCTTTGATCAGGCACCAACGAATGTGGTAGTGGAAAAAGCTCCCTTGCGCTACAACAAAAAATTCGCACTCAGCTTTCACACCGACGACGGAATTGAGGATGTTTATACGCTTGGTTTCCCTTTCTTCACCGGAATAAATGAAGGCGGCACTAATTATCCCGGCCTTTTTTATACGGATGGTTGTGGTAATCCAGTTTCCTTTAAATTGAGTAATTCAGTTTTTTCCTTTAATGGATTCAACAATGAGGATATGCATCAACCAGGCAATAGCTACGGAAAAGTTACCTGGCCACAACTTCAAAACATGATTCAGCACGGTTGTGCTGTTTACAATCAGGGATTTACTTCTGATGCATCCACAGAGCCTGATTTTATGAACTATAGTATTAAACGCAATGAAAGTTATATCCGTCGTCAGCTATACGATGCAATTCCTGGTGGAGTAAGAACTCGTGTTTTCGTTAATCCAAACGGCGTATCTGATTATACCGCTGCTGCACACGAAAATGATTACAAAATTGCGCTGCGAATCGGTGGAAATATCATCGGAGACAATGGTGCTAATGTAAATACTTTCACCGATTGGGATCAAAATCTCGAACTGAACCGACTGCAGGTCGAAAACACAAATATTACAGATTTAGCAGCTACAATGGCAAATGCTGAGGGAAACTGGTGGGCAACTGTTTTCACCAAGAGCATAACCGAAGATTATCCGCAAGCAACTTTCTTCAACGACTTCAATACCATCGCCAGCAATTATGGCATTGCCGGCCAAGACAATCTCTGGATGGCCAGCGAAGAAGAAATACTGGATTACCTGCGCATTCGTGAACTAACAACACTCACCTACAATGTTGCTGGTAATACACTACTAATCCTTTTGGAAGGAGAAATACCGACAGATCAGCGTTTTTATCCCTTATCATTGACCATCGAAGCCGAAGGTGCTGTGATAACAAACATCAACATCAATGGCGGAACCAATAATAGTTCTAATGGTGTCGGCACTGCAAATTCACTTATTAACCTGGAATGGGATGGCCGCGAAATAGAAGACCCCGAAATGCTGGCCGATGAATTTGTTACCATAGCCGAACAAACACAAACGCAATACGACTGCCTCATCGCTATGGATTATGTAATGATGATGCCTCCGGATGAGGCACAACAAGCTATGAAAGACCGGCTCTGCGCCATTCCGGATATTGAATATGAGGCGGGCTTTTGCGAAAACTGTGAATTTGATCTGGGACCCGACCTTGAAATTTGTCAGGGCGAATGTGTATTTCTGCAAGCTCCTGTGGCAGAAGGAAGTACCTATCTTTGGAGCAACGACAGCACCACAAGTTCAGTCCTTGTATGTCCCGAAATTACTACAAGCTTTTGGGTTGATCTGATAACAGCTGGTGGCTGCGAAACCTCAGATACAATTACAATAAACGTCCTCGAAGCTCCGGTTTTCGATCTTGGTCCGGAGCTGGATATTTGCCAGTTCGACAGTGTATCCTTTGAATTGCCATTCTCAGAGGATTATACTTATTTGTGGATTGCCAATTCCGATACTATTGCTCAAAACGTGCATGAATATGGCTTCATCGTTCAGGATACAGTTTTGCTTAAAGCCGAAATAGGCTCTCCAAACGGATGCCTTTCAGTTGATAGTGTGATGATTAATGCCTTGTTAAAACCTCAAATCGATTGGGCAGATACTCTTAACAGCTGCCTGAATGACAGCGTGGAACTTACAGCACCTTCCGGATTTGATTTTACGTATAATTGGTTTGTTGATGGCGAATTACAAGCCATTACTGATTCTGTTTTTACAATTATCCTGAGCGATACTTTGGAAGTGTTGGTTGAGGTATTTCCACCAGATGGTTGCATGGCAACGGATTCGATGGTGCTAATGCCTCTTGATACACCGGTTTTTGATTTTCCGGAAGACATACAGTTGTGTACCCTCGATACGCTTTTTCTTGAGGGGCCGGCAGGTGATAATTATTCCTATTTATGGTATGCTGATGATGTACTACTTCCCGAAACAAGTGCTGAATTGCAATATATCGTTACAGGCAACGTACAGGTCAAGCTCGAAGTTTATGCAACAACGGGATGCATGGCCACCGATTCTTTGCTTGTCAACGCACTCGAAATACCCATAATCACTGTCGATCCGCAACAAGCATCGCTTTGCTTTGGCAATAATATAGAACTCAACCTGAGTACCCAAAATGCTATCGGATTTCAATGGTGGGATGGAAGCACAAATCAAATCATCACTTTTGAACCTCCCCAAGCTGATTCTATTTATTACCTTTGGGCCGAAGCAGTTAATGGTTATGGTTGCACTTCGAGGGATACTGCTGTAATCGAAGTACAGGATCATCCCGAAATCAATCTGGTATTATCAAACGGAAACAGTCAGATCTGCACGGGCGAAAGTGTTGAATTTAGTGTTTCTAACAATAATCATATCCTGGCACAATATGTTGTTTGGAATGATTCAGATACCGTATTTTTTGGAGGTCAGACTACCTTAAGCCGGGAATTTGAGCTGACAGAAAATAGCTGGATCAAAGCCGAAATCTTCTCAGAAATTGGCTGTTCGTCTGCCGATAGTTTACTTGTATTGGTTTATGAAACTCCGGAAATATCTGTTAGTAACGACACCTCTGTTTGTTATGGCGAATATGTGACATTGGAAGCGAGTGGCGGACTTAGCTGCGAATGGTATAATTCGTCAGGTCTTGTCGGCAATGATTATATCCTGCAATTATTACCTGAACAAACCGACACCTATTTTGCTGTCGTTAAAAATGGCTCTCCTTTATTTTGCAGTGCTTCTGATACGGTAAATATTATTGTGCAACCCAAACCCCTTGTGTCAGCAACGGCTTCTGAAACAGAGATTTGTGCCGGAACACAGATTAAACTAACAGCAGCGGGTGCTTCAATCTACAACTGGAGCAATGGTGAATCAGGCGATTCAATTTTTGTTTTTCCGCTCGACACCACTACTTATCAGGTTTTCGGAAGCAATGAATATGGCTGCATCGACACTGCTGAAGTTGCCATTGCAGTGTTTCCGCGCACTGCAGTAAGTATTTCCGGGTTATATCCGGTTTATTGCCAAACGGATGAACCCACCGAGCTAACAGGCTTGCCAGAGGGCGGATTGTTTTCGGGAGCAGGGATGGTAGCAGGAGTCTTTAATCCAGATCTGGCTGGCGATGGCAGCCATCAAATAGTTTACAGCCTCACAAACGATTATGGCTGTACCGATAGCGCAACAGCCACAACCCTTGTGTTCGGCGGATTAAGCAGCATTGATCTGGGCAACGACACTTTGATTTGTCCCAACGACACCCTACAACTCGACGCTGGAGAAGGTTTTACTGAATATTACTGGAATACCGGTGCAACCACACAACAAATTTCAATTTCAGGCACTGATTACCAAGCCGGAACAAGCCGTGAAATCAGTGTAATCGGAGTGCTTGAAGGATGCACGGCATCAGGCAAAATGCGTCTCACCATTCGTAATGACTGTTTTATAGGACTTGATGAACAAACCATAAATCAGCTCATTGTTACTCCCAACCCCGGAAAAGGCCGTTTCCTGATTCAACTTCCAGAAGACTTTGCGCCTGAAGAAATTAGCCTGATCGATTTAAACGGCAAAACGGTAGATTTCAATTTTGATTTAAATCAAAACAAACTAAATCTTCATCTTAACAAGCATTATCAGGGTGTATTGATTTTACGTCTGGTTTCAAAAAGGCAAACCCTAACCACTAAACTAATCGCATATTAGCACGCATATCAAATTAGGTAAGTTGAACCTTCTTACCTCCTTTTGCTCAGCATTTCATACCTTTGCGCCTTTCAAAAAAATAAAAAGACATGACAACAAAAAAGGTATTGGGCATCGGAAATGCACTGGTTGATAATATGATTCGCCTGGAAGATGAAACACTGCTGAAGCTTCTAAAACTGCCAAAAGGAAGTATGCAACTGGTTGATACGGTTCGCTCGGAAGAAGTAGCCAGTTCCTCGGCTCATTTAAACTGTACACGATCTTCGGGCGGTTCGGCCTCCAATACAATACACGGCCTTGCCAGATTAGGTGTTGAAACTGCCTTTATTGGTCATGTGGGCGAAGATGAAACAGGCGAATTCTTTAAAAAGGATATGATCGCTGCAGGAATCAAACCCTTGCTTTTCAGCAGCAAAACAGCTTCGGGAATTGCACATGCTTTTGTAACCGCTGATGGAGAACGAACCTTTGCTACTTGCTTGGGAGCAGCCATTGAGTTATCTGAATCACATCTGAATGAAGCTTTGTTTGCCGGATATGATTATTTCTACATCGAAGGTTATCTGGTACAAAACAAAGCCTTACTCAAAAAAGCCATTGAACTGGCTGCCAAATCAGGTGCCAAAGTTGCCATCGATCTGGCGAGTTATAATGTAGTTGAAGACCAACGTGAGTTTCTGCTCGAATTGCTCAACAACAAAACCATCGATCTTGTTTTTGCCAATGAAGAAGAAGCCAAAGCACTCACCGGATTAGATCCACACCAGGCACTTGATTTTATTGCTGATCGCTGCGAAACTGCCATTGTAAAAACAGGAAAAGAAGGCTCACTGATCAAACAGAACGGTAAGGTATTTCCTGTCAAAGCCATCAAAGCCAATGCCATCGACACCACTGGAGCCGGTGATATGTATGCGGCAGGATTTCTTTACGGTATTTCAAAACAATTAAGCCTCACACAAGCCGGAAAGATAGGCAGCCTGTTGGCTGGTCATGTTATTGAAGTGGTTGGAGCCAAAATGTCTCAGGAACAATGGAGCAGTATCAAACAAAAAATTGAACAAATCGAAGCGGAATTGTAAGTGTTAATGATACCTAAATAACCTTAATTGTCATCATTATAAATAAGGGTTGGTATTTGTTTATAATGCTGAAATGCTTAGATTTGCAGGCCTGTTTCGAAAAATAGTTGAACAATTTTAACAGCATTTTATATATGAAGGTTTACCAAACAGACGAAATTCGGAATGTCGCCTTGATTGGCGCTGCAAAATCCGGCAAAACGACCTTGGCTGAGAATATGCTCTTCGAAGGTAAAGTTATTAACCGCAAAGGAAGCGTGGATGATAAAAACTCCACTTCCGATTACAGACAAATTGAATTGGATCGCCAGATTTCTGTTCACCTCAGCCTTTTGCACTCCCTGCACGAGGACAAAAAGATAAACATACTCGATGCTCCGGGTTTTAGCGATTTTGCCGGTGATATCCTGGCTGCAACAACTGTTGCCGACACAGCTATTATGACAGTAAATGGTCAGGCTGGCGTGGAAGCTACTACCGAAAATGCCTGGAAACTTGCCGAACGATCCAATACACCGGTCGTATTTTTTGTAAACCACCTCGATCATCATAATGCCAATTTTGATGAAGCAGTTCGTCAGTTAAAAGATTATTTTGGCGACAAGGCAACAATAGCTCAATATCCGGTAAATGCCGGAGAAGGCTTCGACAGCGTGATTGACTTGATGCTGATGAAAATGCTGAAATTCCCACAAGGTGGTGGTGTTCCTGAAGTGCTTGATATTCCTGAAGATGAAATGGCAAAAGCCGAACGTCTTCACAAAGAGTTGGTCGAAAATGCCGCCGAAGGTGATGAAGAACTGATGGAAAAATATTTCGAAAATGACAGCCTGAGCCTGGAAGAAACTCGTAAAGGTGTACGATTGGGATTGGTACAACGTGGAATTTTCCCTATCATGTGTGGTGCAGTAAAACATGGCATTGGCGTTCATCGCCTGATGGATTTCATCGTGCATAGTTGCCCGGCTCCCAACAACACTAACCCACGAAAAACTACAGCAGGAAAAGAATATAACTGCAATATTAACGACCCTGCAGGTCTGTTCGTTTTTAAAGTTGCCAACGAACAACATCTGGGCGAGGTTTCGATGATCAAGGTTTATGGTGGTACGATCACCGAAGGTTTAGACATGATCAACCCCAGAAGCGATCACAAAGAAAGGATTTCGCAGCTATTTATTGTGAACGGAAAAAACCGTGAGAAAATCGATAAAGTTGTTGCCGGAGATATTGCCGTCACAATTAAATTAAAAGATATTCGTACAAACGACTCCTTGATGGATCCCAAAGCAGCTGATGCCGGTTTCGAACCCATTGTTTTCCCTGATCCGATTTTTATGACTGCCGTTAAAGCAGCCAATTCACAGGAAGACGAAAAGCTGGGCAGCATACTTCAGGATATGCACCGTACTGACCCTACTATTATTGCCGGACTTTCGCGCGAATTGCGCCAGCTGATCCTGCAATGCCAGGGCGAATACCATATGAATACCGTTAAATGGTACATGGATAATATTTATAAGCTAAAAGTGGAGTTTTATTCTCCAAAAATCCCATACCGCGAAACAATCACCAAATCAGCCAAGGCCGACTATCGTCACAAAAAGCAATCGGGTGGTGCGGGTCAGTTTGGCGAAGTCCATCTGATGGTACAACCTTATTTTGAAGGCTACAAAGATCCTACTGATTTCCCTGTCCGCGGAAAAGAAGAACATAAACTCAGCTGGGGTGGTAAACTTATCTTTGCCAACTGTATCGTTGGGGGTTCAATTGATGCACGTTTTATGCCGGCCATCCTGAAAGGCATCATGGAACGTATGGAAGAAGGCCCGCTCACCGGTTCGTATGCCCGCGATATCATCGTTTATATTTATGACGGGAAAATGCATCCGGTCGATTCAAATGAAATTTCGTTTAAACTGGCTGGTCGTCACGCCTTTAGCACTGCATTTAAAAATGCTGGCCCTAAGATTATGGAACCTGTTTATGATGTCGCAGTCCGAATGCCGGAAGACATGATGGGAGCCTGTATGACTGATCTTCAGGGACGTCGCGCAGTGATCATGGGAATGGACTCTGACGGAAAATACCAGATTATAAATGCCAAGGTGCCTTTGGCCGAAATGGATAAATACAGCACCTCACTCAGCTCAATCACTTCGGGACGTGGAACTTACTCCATGAAATTTGCTGAATATGCTCAGGTTCCGGGTGATGTTCAAACCAAGCTGCTCAAAGAGTACGAAGAAAGCTTGAAAGAGGAAGAATAGAAATCTCTCATTTCAGAGAAAAGAAAGACCGGTATTGACAACAATATCGGTTTTTTTATTGAAAAAAATGTGCTTACATCTTTAGTTTAAACTGTGGGGCGCCTTGTGAATTTCTGTATGCCACAAACTTCTCCACAACATTTTTAAGCACCTCTATATCAATTGGTTTTAATAAATAATCAAACGCTCCATAAATTTTTGCCTTTTCTTCGTAGCGACCGTAAGCGGTGATAAAAATAACATCGAACTTACGAATCGGAAAGCGCTCAAGCAAATCGAAACCATTGCCGCGTGGCATGTCAATATCAAGAAAGATCAGGTCGGGCTTGTTTGCTTTGATGCTGTCCCAGGCTTTATCAATAATCGGAACCTTATCAACAACAATCACCTTGTCGCCGCAAAACTCCTGAAGGATAATTTCGAGCGAAATAATTGAATCAGGTTCGTCGTCAATCAAAATTACTTTAAATGGTTCCATGGGAAAATGTTTTTAAAAAATTTGGGAAAAATACGATTACTTCTGTGCCCGAACAACTTCCGTCAGCTGATTTGAGATCGTTATACAAGATTTGAATGTTTGTTTTTTCCTGCATATTGATCAACGAAATCCTGCGTTTAATAATTGTTAACCCAAGCGATTTTCTTTGATCCGGCTTGTTCAACGCCCTAAGTCGTTCAGCTTCTTCACGTCCAATACCATTATCGCGAATGCTCACTTTTAAATTATACGTAGAAATCCGGTCAAAATTAATCTCGATCAGGCCTGGTTTATCACTATGCATCAAACCGTGCCAGATTGCGTTTTCAACTATGGGCTGTATGATAAAAACCGGTATCTTCACCTGTTCTTGCGGTATATCGGGATCCACCTGAACAGTAAACTGAAATTTATCTTTAAAACGTGCTGATTCCAATTCAAGATAAAGCTGTAAGGCTTCCACTTCTTTGGCTATCGTTAAAGATTTCTCTTGCGACATATCAAGGATCTTCCTCATCAGGGTGGCAAACTTTGTAAGATACCGGCTCGATGCCATCCGATCGTTTTGAAGCACATAACGATGAACAGTGTTCAATGAATTAAACAAAAAGTGGGGATTCATCTGGTTGATCAGTGCTTCCTGCTGAAACCAGTTAAGGTCGAAAATAAGCTGATTTCTTTGTTTTACCAGCCGGATACGCCAAAAAAACACAAGACTGATCATCAACGCAACCAGCAATGCCGCCAGCAAAATAAACCACAGCTCCAGATAAAAGGGTTTCAGTATAACGATTTCCAGTCGTGCAGGTTCCGGATTCCATTCGCCGGCACCGTTTTGCACACTTACTTCAAACACATAAAGTCCGGCTGGAAGATAGGGATACTGTGCACTTGTTTTTTGATTCACAACCCACTCATCCTGAAGTCCCAACATGCGATGTCGGTAAGTTTGCCTGCCTTTGTTGCGGAAGCTTAGGGCAAAATAATCCAATTGAATATTGTTTTGGTTGAACGGGAGTGTAATCTTTTTTTCAAACGGAAAATCATTGTGGCTAACAATTACATCGGTGATAAAGATTGGCAAATGAATTCCCGAGTGCTTAAATGCATCTTCATATACTACTTGTAAGCCATCAGCAGTTGCCAAATAAAGTTGATCATTATAAAAATCAAGGTTATTGATCTCATTCGAAAACATTCCGGAGTGAACATCAAATGTCTGAATAAAACCCTGCTGACCAATAGCTGTTCTGTCAATCAAACTGAGGCCTGTATTCGTCCCAACATAAATCATATTCCCTCGCACCTCAATTGCCGTAACCGAATTAGAAGCCAGCCCGTCCTGCTGAGTAAACTGACTAAGGCTGTCGTCAGCCAGCATCAACAATCCGCTTCCTTTGGTGCCAACCAACAAAGTATCGCCTGCAGCGGCTAACTGTGTAGCCCTTAAGCCAAGCAAAGGAAACTTATCTCCCATAGGCATCACAGTATCATTATGAAATAACCAAACCCCGTTTAATGTAGCCAAAAAAACCTGATCTCCAATAAGTGTAATATCCTCAACCCGATCTATGAACGCATCCTGATACCCAGTGTACAGCAGTGAATCAGTATCGCTGTCAACTTTCGAAAAGCTGGCAAAATGACCCAATAAAACTGATTCATCCTTAAAAAAAACACTTTTGGCTCCCTGACTTAAAAAATCAAGGTGCTTTACCTCTGCTTTCTTCTCACTCTGAAAGCCAAGCCATTTTACTTTAAACACTTTTTCAGAGGTGCCAACCCATAAAACCTTGGATTGATGGTCAAAGTCAATGTCTTCAATAAGCAGATCGTTTGTAGTATCAAGCTGAAAAATATGCTGCTCACCCGAAGCTGAAATTCGGCCGAGCCTGCCCCGGCTAAGTGCCAGCCACAAACTGCCGTCGAGCTCCGAAACCACATCGTTCACATTCTCAAAATCAAAACCTGCTTTACGGCTGTAGAAATGATTACCAAAAATTGGAATATGAAAAACCCCTTTATTCAGGCTTGTTATCCACAGTCCGTTTTCATTATCGATATAAAATTCCGAAACTGAAATATTTGAGAAATAATTCTTCGGTTTGGCAGAAATGTCAGAAGATAAAAATTTATAAACCCCGTTAGAAGCCGTTCCAACCCACAAATCACCCTCCTTATCAACAATCATAGCGTGAATATTACTCTCCATTTCAAGTTTGTGTTCAATACGACCATGCTTGTCGATCTGATAAAGTTTGTTGTTGAAGGAAACTAAAAGTGCCTGATCACACCACAACGATCTCCATACAGACCGTTGAAAAGCCTCCCGGTTTTCCTCTATTTCAAACTGTAAGGTGTCATTATCAGAAAAAAACACGACCTGATTCGATCCATTGATGGTGGCATTTTGCTTGAGTAATTTATTGTTATCCAACAAAATTAACTCATAGAAATGTTGAAATTCCTGTTTTTTCAACCAACGATAATTTCCCACCTCACTAATTTCCAAGAGCCCCTTTCCCGGCACATTTATAAGCAGATTATTCAGTGAGTCAACATGATAGGAGTCGAATATTTTAAAATTTCCCGGATAATCAGCCAGCAAACTATCCAAAAGATGGTTATAGGGAAATGCAACAACTTTTTCGTCAACCAGATAAGCAAAATGTCCTCGGATGGTATTCACCCATATCCGGCCTGAAGCATCAATTTCAAGATCAAAAACGGTATTTTCGGGCAGTCCGGAACTTTCGTCAAAAATCATAAACCGATAGCCGTCGTAGCGCGCTAATCCATGGTCGGTCGAAAACCACAAATAGCCTTTCTCATCTTGCAAAACATCATAAACCTCCGAAGAGGGCAATCCATTTCGGCCTGTAATTTGCCTGTAAACGGGATCTTGTGCCATCGCATTTTGCAATAGAATAACAATCAAAAACACACCCGTTAACCAGAACCGCATAATGGCAATTTGCTAACAAATTTACGGCAAATTAATCAGCTAATAAAGCGGAGATCAAAGAAACAACAATAAGCTAACAGCCATAAGTGCCATGCCGGCAATCATCCCATAAATAGAATAATGGTGTTCGCCATATTCCTCTGCGGCCGGGAGCAACTCATCCAGCGAAATAAATACCATTATGCCGGCTACCATAGCAAACAATACCCCAAATACAGTCGGACTTAAAAACGGCATGAGTAAGAGGTAACCAACCAAAGCCCCAATAGGTTCGGCCAAACCGCTGCTAAACGAAAGCCAGAATGCCCGTTTTCGACTTCCGGTAGCATAATACACCGGCACCGAAACCGCAATTCCTTCAGGTATGTTATGTATGGCGATGGCCACTGCAATGGCAATCCCAAGATTAGGATCGGATAATGCTGCTGTAAATGTTGCCAATCCTTCCGGAAAGTTATGAATACCAATGGCCAAAGCTGTGAAAATACCCATGCGGGCCAGCTTTCTCTTCTTCTCATCAATTTGATCCATATCCTCAATGCGTTTAACTTCATGAGGATTTTCGATACTGGGAATAAATTTATCTATCAGTCCGATTACAAAAATACCGGCAAAAAAGGCTAAAACAGTGTACCAGGAGCCTTCGCGAATGCCATATACTTCGGTTAATTCGATGCGGGCTTTAGACAAGATCTCAACAAAAGAAACATAAATCATCACGCCAGCCGAAAAACCCAGTGCCACAGACAAAAAGCGGGTATTTGTACGCTTGGCCAATAAGGCAATGGCACTCCCTATTCCGGTAGATAAGCCTGCAAACAAAGTCAGGCCAAAAGCAATCAGCACATGTTCGTCCGAAATCATTTTTTATCAGTTCTTTGCTGTTTATTCCTGGCATAAGCAGCCCGGGTTGCCAACTTCTGTTTTTCGCGCTCAATTACCAAAGTAGCTATTTCATCAGCTCTTTCATCATCACTTTTGCGATGTAAAGCTTCATTAAAGTGCGTTTCGGAAACATCATGACGATACATCAATGCACACAACCGCTCGAAGTCGTGCTCAAGCAAATCCAATAAAAATAATTTTAACCTGGCATGTAATTCATTGTAGCTTAAACTGTTCAAACGTGATATTTCACCAGGCTCAATAGGGCTCAATTCCATAAAACATTGGTTTTAGTTGTCAATATTGGTTTGAATACGCTGCTCGTGCGAATTCAGTTCGTAAGCCACTAAATTCCCATAACCGGCACGATTTTCCATATAAACTCCATTATCAAGATCAATAAAGTGATAACTTTTGGATTGCATCACATGATACATAAACTCCAAATCAACAGGAACATGGCCATGAATCACTTTCTTGTTTCTGATCTTCTCAGGCACCACCCTGAATTCACGCGTCCAAAGCATCGCATTGGTATCAGTTAGCGGATCGTCAAGATTAAAATTCAGTCCTGCATGTACCAAAATATGTTGCTCCAGCTCAATATAATAACGTCCCTTTTGCATCCAGTTGATATACGCTTCAGGAATTTCGGAAGCATACTGCACACCAAAACTTTCCAACGTTTCTTTTCCGCCATGTGTTTCCCACACTTTCTGGATTTTCGTTTTGCGACGCATACCCAAAAAATGCTTTTTCTGCCTATCCTCTTCCCAAGCCTTTATGCAATAATCTTCATGGTTACCTTTTAGATAATGTATCTGATATTCCTTTGCCTCAAGACCCATAAGATAATCGAGCACCCCTTTACTATCCGGACCCCGGTCAATAAAATCACCTAAAAAATAGAGCACATCAAATTTGTCTGGCTTAATTTGATTCTCAACCAGTGCCTGAAGCGTTTTTTTACATCCATGAATGTCGGGAATTACCCAGCTTTTTTTCATAACACCGCTATTGGGGTCGTTTGGGCGGTAAATATACAATTTTAGGGCTCCCAAAATAATCAGAAATCCAAAAATTGTATGATACTTTTACTTTTTACTTGCCTGCTTTGCCACCTGATCCATCAGCTTTTTGATTTCTTCCGGATCACCAATAAAATAATCCTTCTGAAGATTCATATCATCATCAAATTCAAATACATAAGGTATTCCGGTTGGGATATTAAAGGCAAGAATGGCTTCTTCACTCATCTTTTTGAGGTGCATCACCAGGGCTCTTAAGCTGTTGCCGTGTGCTGCCACCAAAATATCGCCATGCTTTTCCAGACTTATCTTAATATCACTTTCCCAGTAAGGAACCATACGCATGATCACTTCTTTAAGTGATTCGGTCATGGGCAGATTCTTAGGGTCAACATCAGCAAAGCGCGGGTCTTTAGCTGGATTTCTGGGATCTTCTTCCGAAAGTGGCTGTGGGGGCACATCAAAACTACGACGCCAGAGCAGCACTTGTTCATCTCCATATTTATCAGCAGTTTCGGCTTTGTTAAGTCCCTGAAGTTCACCATAATGCTTTTCGTTCAACCGCCAGCTTTTGAGTACCGGAATATACATCTGATCCATTTCTTCCAAAACCAGCCACAGTGTTTTTATTGCCCGTGAAAGGTAAGAAGTATAGGCAATTTTGAAACGATAGCCTTCTTCTTTCAGTAATTTGCCGGCTTTTTTTGCCTCCTCAACACCCTGCTCCGAAAGGGGCACGTCAGTCCAACCCGTAAAACGGTTTTCTTTGTTCCAGGTGCTTTGTCCGTGACGTATCAATACTAATTTTTTCATATTTCTATTTATTGCTTTAAAAATTCCAGCTAAAAATGCGTGTTCCGCTCTCTGTAAATCAATAAAATCTCTTAAAAAGATATTTCACGCAAATTTAAAGCTTTTCGTGCTGATATCCGATTAACATAATGTAAATTTGTAGCATGAAAGCTGTTACGGTTCCGGTATTTTTGCGAATTTTTTATCCATCGCTACTCTGGCAAATGCCTGCCGGAAACCAAACCCTTTATCTCACTTTTGATGATGGGCCTCATCCGGAAATAACACCTAAGGTGCTTGATCTGCTTGATCAATATCAGGCAAAAGCAACATTTTTTTGCGTGGGCGAAAACGTTGAGCGATTTCCACAAACCTATGCAGAAATTTTAAACAAAGGCCATCGCACCGGCAATCATACCATGAACCACCTCAATGGCTGGAAAACCAATCTGAACCTTTATTACGAGAACGTGAATGAATGTCGCAAACTGGTTGATTCAGACTTGTTGAGGCCACCCTACGGACGCATCACTCCTGCTCAAATTCAGGCATTAAAAAAAGAATATAAAATTGTGATGTGGTCGGTACTAAGCTATGATTTTGACACAGAAACCACCCCGGAGCAATGCCTGAACTATGTAATCGAACATGCTGAAGATGGTGCCATCATCGTATTCCACGACTCAGAAAAATCGGCACGAAATATGCTAGCAGCTTTACCCGAAGTACTCAGCTATTACCACAGCAAAGGATATCAATTTGAAAAACTATGACAGCCTGACAGCTGAAATTATATCTTTTGCACTCCTGTAAATTCCAAAAACCATTTGTAACATTTTGGCAAGCTAGTTGTTCTAATAGAAACGATTCGACGTAAAATGTTTATTTTTGTGATATGGAAAATGATGAATTCAAAAAAGATATCGAAGAGCTTTTTCGTTTATTTAACAAGCTGATGGAGCGTTATCCGGAAGAAAATATGCCAGGCATTGATAAAGCACAATTCGAACAGCTGAAACTTTTTTTGCGCAATTACGAAAACATGAAAGACCAAATTTCGATGCAGATGATGGGCCCTGTAAATGAACCCATGCGTCAGATGTTGCGTATGTTTATCAAACAGATGAAAGAGGAACTGGGCGAAGATGATTTCCTTCGGGAAGCAGAACAGGACGAAATCCCTGTTAAAAGACAAACAATGCCTGTGGAAAAAGGCGATCCGATCGAACAAATCGCTCATATCGATGCCATGCTGAGTAGGCCAGGCCTTAAAAATGAAGAAATAGACAGATTGCTGGATGAACGAGCCAGGTTAGGTGAATTATTAAAGGAGACAAACGATTAAGGCTGGACTTAACAGATGATATCATATCTTAAATTGCGGTGGAAAAAGTATTGGGAGAGAAAAACCTGGTTTTCAAAAATCAGCGATCTGGTTTTTATCCTGCTCATCATTGGCTTACTTATTCCTGCCAGCAGAAAAGAAATAAGTGCTTTTGTATCGGGCCTTACAGCAATGAGCCCGGGCACTCTGGACGAAGACAAGCAGTTAAGCGTAAGTAATGCGTCCCTAAACTGGTCGGTAGCCAATCAAGACGGAGCAGTTTTTAGCCTCTCAGATTTTCAGGACAGGCCAATTTTCTTAAACTTTTGGGCTACCTGGTGTCCGCCTTGTATTGCCGAAATGCCTGATATTCAAGATTTATATGACAATTATGGCGATCGTGTTGCTTTCTTGCTTGTTACTGACGAATCGCCCGAAAAGGTAAATGCATTCATGCAGAAAAAAGGTTTTAATATGCCGGTTTACTACCACCAGTCAGGGGTGCCGCAAGAATTTGCCACGCAAAGCATTCCTACCACTTTCGTTATCAGCCCCGAACAAAAAATTGTGATTCGAAAAACCGGGGCAGCAAAATGGAACAGTAAAAAAATGCATCAACTTCTGGATGAAATGATGCAGTAATTCAATATTATACAGAATAATATGTACAGCTCACATGCAAATTCATACCTTTGCAACGTTATACAGCCAAAATAGCCGTAAAAATAAATAACAAAAAATGAAAAAACTTGGAATTTTACTGATCTTCGTGGTTTTAGCCACGGCTACTCAGGCTCAGATCATTACAGATAAAACCAGTAAGAAATTTACAATTGGTTTCGATATTTATACCGATGTCCTAACCAAAACTCCGGCCAATTATAATGCCCGCACCATCAATCAGGGATTTAATGTATTTGGAACTTATAATTTCGCACTTGGGAAAAGTGCTCATACCTTTTCGCTGGGAGCCGGAATCCGCTCACAAAACTTCTATTCCAACACGCTAATTGCTGATTTAAACGCTGATACAATTCAATTTGTGCCAATAAGCAATAATTACAAAAAAAGTAAGATTAATTTGGTCTATCTGGATTTTCCGGCCGAGTTTCGCTTTCGCTTCAATAACACCTGGAAAGTTGGTATCGGTTTCAAACTTGGGGTGGTCATTGGAAGTAAAACAAAATATATTGGTGATTTTACAGCAACCGGCCCACGTGTTTACGTCAAAGAAAAACGTATCAACTCGCTTGAAAAATACACTTTTGGACCAACTTTCCGGGTGGGTTATAAATGGATTAATCTGTTTGCCTATTATCAACCGGCCAGGGTTTTTCAACGCGATTTAGGACCTGAGTTTTATCCGCTTTCTGTGGGTTTAACGATAGCTCCTTTCTAAAATAAACGGAATTTTTATTATTGCCTTTACTGCCTTAGTTTCCTATCCACAGGAAGATATTTAGCATCATCAGAAATCCTGTGAAAAAACCCACATAAACTTCCATTGGTTTGTGTGCCAGTAATATAAGGCGTGAAGTACCGATAAGCCCACTGATTAAAACCGACAAAATTAACAGCAGGTGAAAGCTTTCGGGCGAAAGCAATACCAAACCTGCAAAAGTACCGGTAATTGCCCCCAACCCAATCATGTGCAGACTAATTTTCCACCACAGGCTTATGGCTGATGCAATGACAGCCAACAAAGTAGCTCCAAGCATATAGACATACAAAACCGGTGCAATTTGTAAGTGTTTCAAAAGGTAATAAGTGAGGTAGAAAAATACTGCCGTTATCAGTAAGGGAGCGATGCGTTCCTGTCGCAATGGCATTTGTAAGCTGCTGATGAGCCCGAATCTTAACATCAAATAGATGATCGATAATGGAAAAAGAAAAGTGGTCATAAAAATCAGGCCGGCCAACTTCCAGATCATGGTATAAGGAATGCGAAGTAAAATGAGATCGGCCTGCCAAATCAAAGCAAAATAAGCCCAAACCGGAATGAGCAGCGGATGAAAAAGAACTGAAAGTATCTTAGCGATTTGCTTTTCGACCATTGAAGGCAGTATTATAATTCTTTGCGCAGGCGGGCTACCGGAATATTCAGTTGTTCGCGATATTTGGCAACAGTGCGGCGTGCAATATTGTAACCCTTCTCCTTAAGAATCGTTGTAAGTTGCTCATCCGTAACGGGTTTCGACTTGTTTTCTGCATCGATACAATCACTAAGAATTTTTTTAATCTCCCGGGTTGAAACCTCCTCACCCTCATCATTTTGCATTGACTCGCTGAAAAAACTCTTCAAAAGAAAAGTGCCAAAAGGCGTTTGAACATATTTGGAATTGGCAACCCGCGAAATTGTAGAAATATCCAGGTTTACGATCTCCGCTATATCTTTCAGTATCATCGGTTTGAGCTTGGTCTCATCACCCGTAAGAAAATATTCATACTGATAATTCATGATCGCATGCATGGTCAGATAAAGTGTGTTTTGTCGCTGCTTGATAGCATCAATAAACCACCTGGCCGAATCAATTTTTTGTTTTACAAAAACTACAGCATCCTTATTGCTTTTACTTTTTTTGTTTTCGGAATAGGTTTCGAGCATTTCGGCATAAGCCTTGCTAACCCTTAGCTCTGGCGTATTGCGGCTGCTCAGGGTCAGCTCAAGTTCGCCGTCATTATTAAAAATAATAAAATCCGGCATCACATATTGACTGGTGCGTCCGGCATCACTCATCGAATTGCCCGGTTTGGGATTTAGCTTCAAAATTTCAGTCAAAGCATCTTTAAGCTCGTCTTCACTGATTTCGGCTCTTTTAAGGATTTTATCGTAATGCTTCTTCGTAAATTCATTGAAAAACCGATCCACAATCATAATGGCCAGCCGATAATCTTTTTCGAGTTCCTCTTCCTGCAAGCGATAGAGTTGTATGAGCAGGCATTCCTGCAAATTTCGTGCGCCAACACCCGGAGGATCAAAATCCTGTATTACCTTCAAAACTTCCAGCAATTCCTTTCTGTTCGTTTTGATGTTGAGGGCAAAAAGTAAATCATCGGCCAAAGCATCCAGAGGTCGATTCAAATAACCCGCATCATCCAGATTACCAATAATATACTCTCCAATTATATGCTCCCGCTCATCCAGTTTACGATATCCAAGCTGTTGAAGTAAAAAATCCTGAAAGCTTTGGTGACTCGAAAAGGGCATTTCATAACGGTCGTCATCCGGGCTGGAATTGTTAGCCGCTAATTTGTAACTTGCGATATCATCATCATCCAGGTAATCGTCAAAATCAAACTCATCATCAGTTGAGTCATACTCGTCTTCGGCCTCAAAATCATCAGCAGTGTCATCCTCAAAGTCATCAAGTGTATCTTCCTGTTCCTGTTCGCCCTCCTCGATTTCGAGTGCAGGATTTTCTTCAATTTCCTGCTTGATACGTTGCTCCAGTGCTACAGAAGGAATCTGCAAAAGCTTCATCAGCAAAATTTGCTGAGGCGAAAGCTTCTGAAGTAATTTTTGTTGTAACCGCTGGTTTAACATAATATTTGGTTCATGATAGTTGCTTTCCTTAGAAGCACACTGCTATTCTTTTGCGAAAGTAAGACAAAAATAAAAATTGCCACTTATTAATCCGTATTGATTATTTGTGAATTTTTGATTTTGCCATGAAGAACTCAAAATTTACAGCTAGCAAAAACGGTATATATACCAGTATTTCAATGTTTTAAACCTGGTTCTTAAAACATCAAATTCATAACAATCAGTTCGAAAACAATCCTTGTTTTCCCCGGAAGCCATCCCCGAAAAGCCTTATTTTAACTATCAACGGGTTATGCTTTAACCATTTTATCAGCAGTTTACAAATCTAAAGCACAAGTTTGGTCGGTTCTAAAGCGTTTGTATTCCTAGCCAGCAGCATGAGCAGTGCGGGCAATGATCTCATTTTGCAAATCTGTTCCAAGATCGTTGAAGTAATCAGAGTAACCAGCCACACGTACAATTAAATCGCGGTATTGCTCAGGATTTTTTTGCGCATCACGCAGGGTTTTAGCATCCACCACATTAAATTGAATATGATGACCGTCGAGCCTGAAATAGGTGCGAATTAATTGAATGAGTTTTTGAAATGCTTCTTCATCTTTAAAAAATTCCGGTGCAAACTTTTGATTCAATAAAGTGCCACCTGTGCGCACATGATCCAGTTTTCCGGCAGATTGCAACACTGCTGTCGGGCCATTTACGTCAGCACCCTGCACCGGACTTATCCCTTCGCTGAACGGTTGATGTGCCAATCTGCCATCGGGCATGGCACCTGTTACGCTGCCAAAATAAACATGCGAAGTGGTCGGAAGCAAATTAATCCTGAAAAACCCTTTGCGATGGTTGGGCTTTCCATCAACCAGAGCAAAAAAATCCTCAAAAACCCGAATTGCCTGTTGATCAGCTTCATTGTCATTGTTGCCCCATTTTGGGCTTTCATAAACCAGTTTAGCCCTAAGTTCTTCAAACCCAACAAAATCATGTCGGATTGCTTTGACTAACTGCTCCGGAGAAACCTGTCGTAGATCAAAAACCCATTTCTTGATTGCAGCCAGGCTATCCGTTATGCTTCCCAAACCAACACCCTGCAAATAAGACGTATTGTAGCGGGCTCCGCCGGCATTGTAATCTTCGGCATTTTGAACACAATCCTCAATAAACAAAGATAGAAAAGGTACTGGCATCCATTCTGCAAACAAGGCTTCAATCTTACGGTTTCCTTTCAGTTTGATGGTTACAAACCATTCTAATTGTCGGGCAAATTGTTGGTAGAACACCTCATAGCTTTCGCAAAACTCAAGAGGATTAGTTTTCGGGCCCAACTGTTGTCTGCTTTCCGGATCATAGCCTCCATAGACAGTCAGCTCCAAAACCTTTGTAAGATTAAAATAACCTGACAAAGTATAGGCTTCCGTTCCAAAAGCACCCGTTTCAACACAGCCACTCGCTCCACCATTACGGGCATCTTCGATTGATTTTCCCTGCCTGAGCAACTGCTGGATAATGGCATCTGTATTAAAAAATGAAGGCTGCCCAAAACCTGTCTTCACAATTTGCAATGCCCTTTTCATAAAGCGATCAGGATTCTTCTTGCTGATTTGCACCATCGAACTGGGTTGCAAAAGACGCATCTCCTCAATCACATCCAAAATCAGATAACTGAGATCATTTACGGCATCAAAACCTTTATCAGTCAGACCACCTAAATTAATCAGGGCAAAATCGGTGTAAGTATTGCTCTCCAAAGCCGTAACACCCACTTTTGGTGGAGCAGGATGATTGTTGAATTTGATCCAAAAGGCCTGAAGCAACTCTTTTGCCCGATCACGACTCAAAGTTCCTGCAGCCATTTCTTTTTGATAGAAGGGCCAGAGATGCTGATCCAATCTTCCGGGATTGAAAGAATCCCAGGGATTAAGCTCCGAAATTATGCCCACATGGATAAACCAATAATGCTGAAGCATCTCGTGAAAAGTTTGAGGAGCATGAGCCGGAACCCGTTTGCATACTTCAATAATCTCTTCAAGTTCAGCTCCTCTTGCCGGATCAGTGGTTCGTTGCAAGAGTGTTTCCAGTGCTTCAACATGACGTTTGGCATAGGCAATCATTGCCTCAGCCACAAGCTGCATGGCTTCCAGTTCTTGCCAATGATTCTGGTCAATTTCACTGGCAGATTTGTTCTGTTTTACTTGTTTGATCTCTTCAATAATATCGAGCAAGCCCATGCTAAACAAGCGTTTTCCGGCCACTGTATGCCCTGGTGCGCGCTGCTCCTGAAACTCTGTAAAAACACCGGCCTGATAAGCTTTGATCCAGTTTTCTGACATGGCAGCAAAAAGTCTGTCGCGCTGCGTTCGGCCTTCCCAAAAAGGAATAATTTGGTTTCTATACGTTTCAAAAGTTGTTTTATCCACTTTAAAACTCACTTTCTCGCGCTGATCCAGCATACGCAAGTCATCAAGACTGTGCAAAGAGATTTCGGGATAGGTTGGCGTAGCTTTGGGAGCCGGGCCACGTTCTCCTACAATAATTTCCAGCTCGTGGACATATATCTCCTTGTTCTTCAATAAATACCGAAATGCCTCTGCCCGTTGGATTGCAACAGAAGTCTGATTTTTAGCATATTTCTGATAATATTCAGTGATCAATATCGCCCGTTCGGCAGATATTGCCGGAACAGCATCCAGGCTGAGTTGGCGAAGGTTTTGAATGCGTTTGTTCATGGGTTTTGGATTTAAGCACCTATGCTTACAACTGGCGCAAGATCATTGAAATAGGTTTTGATTTGCTGTTGTTTTTCAATTGGATAATTCGGTAATTGTTTCAAACCGTAAGTTAAGTCAAGCTGTTTGTATTTGTTGTAAGCCGTTTGATGATAGGGCAAAAGATCGATGCGGGGAATTGCTTTCGTACTTTTTAAAACTGCCCTGATGGCTTCCAGGTTTTGCATTGTATCTGTAATATTCTCAATCAAAGGGATTCGGATGATCACTTCAGTTTTCTGACGCATCAGCCACTTAAAATTTTCTAAAATCAAACGGTTTGATTTGCCGGTAAATTTCTTGTGCTGTGCATCTTCCATAATCTTCAGGTCGAAAAGCACCAAATTGGTTTTGGTTATAACTTCTTTAAATACCGATTCAGGAGCATATCCGGAAGTATCCACTGCGGTGTGAATATCAAGTTGATGGGCAGCTTCAAGCAAGGTGATCACAAAATCTGCCTGCATCAGAGGTTCGCCGCCGCTTAGCGTGATTCCTCCGCCTGATTCTTCATAAAAAAGCCTGTCGGCTTCTGCTTTGCTAATCGCTTGATTTAACGTAATAATTTCTCCAACTTGTTTGACACAAGGTACTGACGACTGACCTATTTTAAATATGCCGGTTACTTTCTGAATACCAGGATGATGACTCTCCGGATTATGACACCAGGCACAACGCAAAGGACAGGCTTTAAAGAAAAATGTTGTACGAATTCCGGGGCCATCGTGCACCGAAAAACTTCTAATATCAAAAATTATAGCTTTCATGAAATACAGATTGATCAATGTTTAAACTGTTTGAACCAATCAAACAATCAACATAGCCAGCAGGCAAAGAGGCCCTTGCCATTGTTGTGATACAGATCAGTCTTTTTAAAACTGCACATGATCATTAAATTCAATCTGTTAAGAAAGCGAAGATATGAAAAAAGAAGGATGTAAATACAAATATATCTTTCACCAGATAAATGAAATCTATTTCGATTTCTCAAAAACCGTAACGATCTCTCCAAGCGGAGTATCTGATGTAATTGTTATTGCTCCATCCAGGTATGTTCCCAGCTCATGCAGTAAAGGATCATTTTCAAAATTGTAACTGATCACTCCATTTTCGTCCAGCAGCCACTTGGCGCGATGGGTGTTGTGGTTATCAATTATACTCAAAGTACTGTCGCTGGTGAACTTCAAAATGGTTTTCTTTTCGCGCTCTGCCACTTGATTTACTGTCGCAGGATCCGTTTTTTGTTCATCAAAATCAATCTGAACGTCCGTAACCTTCCAGGTTCCAACCAGTTTTGATTCCGGTGTTGATGAACATGACCATAAAACTAATAAAAACAAGGCTACTCCAAATCGGCTGAACAATGCAACTAATTTCATAATTCTAAGGTATATCTTCGTTCGGGTAATAATGCTTACTCTCCACTGGTGCAGAAAAGCCTTGCAAAAGTAAGACAAAGACAGATAACATTAGCAGATTACCAAACAAGCTATGTTTTATTCTAAAAAAAACTGAAAATCAATCCCGCCGGAAAAATACTTGACAAATTTAAAATATATCTTATTTTTGCCAAACGGTTTAACCATTTAGTTAAACTAACAAGTTAAAAATATGACTACCGAAGAAAGTATCATCAACGCTGCTAAAGAAGTATTTATACGCAAGGGATTTCAGGGTGCCAAAATGCAGGAAATTGCCGACGAAGCCGGAATCAATAAAGCTTTATTACACTATTATTTCAGGTCGAAAGAAAAGCTTTTTGAGCAGATTTTTTCCGGAGCTTTTCAACAACTTATTCCCGCTTTATCCAAAAAACTGGATGAAACCACTGATCTTGAAACTTTCATTCGTTTTTTCGTGCCTTTTTACACAAATTTCATTCAAAAAAACCCACATCTGCCACAGTTTATCATACACGAGCTTAACCAAAACCCCGATCGGATCAGAAATTTGGCAGCTGCCCAGGATTTTCCTTTTCCCAAACTTTCGCGTATGATAGCACAAGCAGTTGCCGAAAATAAAATTCGTCCGATAGAACATGAACACTTGATTATCAATATGTTGTCCTTGATTATTTTTCCGATCGTAGGCAGGCCCATGATCGAAGGTGTGATTTTTAACCAGAATACCGAAAGCTATCAAAACTTCATGGCAAAAAGATCAGATGAAGTAATTGAAACCATCTTAAATTCCATAAAACCTCAAAAGAATTGATGATGAAAAAAACATTTTTTTCTGTCATGCTGATACTTTTGGTTAGCGCAATAAATGCTCAAATCCCGATAAGGCATTATACGCTGGAGACTATTATCGATTCAGCCTTAAAGCATTACGCCATCAACGGGCAAGCGGCTATCCAACAGCAAATTTTTGAGTTGCAATCATCCAAAATTAACAACGGATGGAAACCTCAGCTGATGCTCAACGGACAGGCAAGTTACCAATCAGACGTCACCAGGGTCGAAATTCCTATTCCCGGCTTCGACTCGCCCGAAATTGCCAAAGACTGGTACAAATTAAATCTTGATATCACACAGCAGATTTATGATGGAGGAATAACAGCTGAAAGAAAAAAAGCTGAAGAAGCCAGTCTGGCTGTATCCCTCAAAAACATTGATCAAAAGTGCTATCATTTTCGCGAACAGATTCACAACATTTATTTTCAGGCCCTGCTTTACGAGCAACAAATCAATGTTCAACATAGTGCTGTGAACAGCCTTGAAAAGCTTATCAACGAAATGCAATCAGCTTATGAGGCAGGAATGATCTTACAGTCGGAATTGAACACACTTAAAGTTGAAAAGTTGAAACTACTGCAGCAAAAAACCACAAGTGAGGCCGGCAGAAAATCAGCACTCGCAATACTGGCCACCCATTCGGGATTGCCCATTTCGGCAGACGACAGTCTGCTTGTTCCCAATCAAAACATCAGGGAGCTCAAGCTGGTCAATCAACGGCCCGAACTGGAACTCTTCACACTTCAGCAGAAACAGCTACAACAACAAGAATCGCTAAGCAAAACCACCCGAAATCCTGTGATTCAGGCCTTCGGACAGGCAGGTTATGGCCGGCCTGGATTTAATATGCTGGAAGACGACTTTACACCCTATGCCATAGCCGGCATTCGGTTCCAATATCGACTCTATGATTGGAAAAGTAATCAAAAAGAACGCAAAATCATCCAACTTAATGCTCAAAATCTTGATCTTGCAAAGCAGGATTTTGAACAAAACATCACAGCGGCTGCCAAGGCAAAACTTGAAGAAATAAATCAGTATGAAGTATTGCTCGCACAAAGCAGGGAGATTATCGGGATGCAAAAGGAAATACTGCTAACCGCCGAAAATCAACTTAAAAACGGAACCATCACTACAGCCACCTATGTAACAGAACTCGAAAAATACAATCAGAGTCTGCTCAATCAGGGGATTAATAAATTACAACTTCAGTTTGCAATCAACAGTCTTAATTTCATCACCGGTAATATCCATCCAAATGAACAAAAGTAAAATCTATCTTTGGCTCCTGACATTAAGTATTTTATCTTCGTGCCAGCCAAACAACGAAAAAGCTGATGCTTATGGTAATTTTGAAGCTGTGGAGGTAGTTGTTTCAGCTGAAACAGCTGGCAAAATCATTCACCTTGAGGTGGAAGAAGGTAAACTTTTTGAAAAAGGAAAGTCTGTCGGCTTGGTTGATACCACTGCTTTTTGGCTTCAAAAACAGCAGCTGCAAAGTCAGAAAGAAGCCATACTGAGCAAGCTCACAAGTCTGAAAGCACAGCTAAAGGTACTGGATCAACAGCTCAAAAACAGTCAGGCGGATCAAGCCAGGGTTCATCAGTTGTTTGAAAAAAATGCGGCCACTTCCAAGCAAAAAGATGATATTGACGGAGCTGTCGCCCTGATCAAAACACAACAGCAGGCACTTATTGCGCAATTCGGCGGGATAGAAAAAGAAACACAAGTAGTTGATGCGCAAATTGCCCAGCTAAACGATAACATTCGTAAAGCACAAATTATGCAGCCCATCAAGGGCACGATATTAGCCAAATATGCCGAAGCTGGTGAAATTGCTGCACCCGGAAAACCGCTTTACAAAACAGCGGATCTCAACCATCTGGATCTCAAAGCCTACATCACCGGCAAACAACTTGCCGACTTTGTTTTGGGCAAGCAGGTAAACGTGCTCATTGATGGCACCAACGAAGCCACTGAACTAAAGGGAACCATCAGCTGGATTGCTTCATCTGCAGAGTTCACACCCAAGACCATACAAACCAAAGAAGAGCGTACCGACCTTGTTTATGCCATTAAGGTAAGGGTTGGCAACGACGGCAAACTGAAAATCGGTATGCCGGGCGAAGTCCGTTTAATCAATCACTAATTATTTAATCCTATGACAAACAGATTCTTATGTATTTTGCTAACCGCACTTTTTAGTATTTCTGTCCTCAGCCTTTCGGCTCAAAACAAAGCCGATCGCGTGGTAGGGAAGTGGCTCAACGAGGACGGTGATGCCCATGTGGAAATTACCAGATCAGGCGACACTTATTCGGGAAGGCTTGTTTGGCTCAAATTTCCGGTTGATGATGAAACCGGCAAACCCAAGCTCGACAAAAAAAATCCGGATGATACCCTGAAAACCCGTCCCGTCATGGGATTGGAAATCCTTTCAGGATTCACTTACGACAGCGATGATGAGGAATGGACAAACGGCGAAATCTACGATCCAAAGTCCGGCAAAACCTACAGCTGCTATATGGCATTTGATAAAGAGGGAAACCTAAAAATCAGAGGTTATATCGGCATTTCACTGATTGGCCGAACAACCTATTGGACATCAGTAAAATAGATTCATCATGAATTCTGAAATGGCAGTTAGCGCAAATGCACTCTCAAAATTTTATCAAGACAAAAAAGCGCTTGACAGCTTAAGTTTTGAGATTGAGAAGGGCAGCCTTTTTGGTTTTATCGGCCCTGATGGAGCCGGTAAAACCAGCCTTTTCAGGATTTTAAACAGCCTGCTCATCCCCGATGGCGGAACAGCCAGTATTCTGGGATTCGATACGGTTAAAGATTACAAGCAAATTCGCCGGATCATTGGTTATATGCCTGGCAGGTTTTCGCTCTATCAGGACTTAACGGTGGAGGAAAACCTGAAGTTTTTTGCCGGAATCTTCAAAACCACAATCAAAGAAAACTACCATCTGATCGAAGATATTTACCGGCATATTGAGCCGTTTAAAAACCGCAAAGCCGGAAAGCTTTCGGGCGGCATGAAGCAGAAGCTGGCACTTTCGTGTGCGCTAATACACAAACCTGAAGTGTTGATACTGGACGAACCCACTACAGGGGTGGATGCCGTTTCGAGAGGTGAGTTTTGGGAAATGCTGCAAAAACTCAAAACCCAAAATATTACGATACTGGTATCGACACCCTATATGGATGAAGCTTCGCTATGCGACGAAGTGGCATTGATGCAGGAAGGTAAAATCATGCAACGCGCCACTCCGAAAAGGATAATAGAAGCTTTCGACGAAACACTTTGGTCGGTTCAAAGCGATAAAATGTTTGAATTGCTCTCGCACTTAAGCAGTTTTCCGGAAATCAGGCTGGTTTATCGCTCAGGCGATCACATCTGTTTCATACCCAGAAAGCAGTCAGTTGAAGAAAAAAATTTACTTGCCTATCTGGAAAACCTTGGTCATCAATCAGTAAAGCTCAAACAAATAAAGCCAACAATCGAAGATAGTTTCATCTATCAGATGCAAACCCAAAATTAATGCCATGAAACCAGTGATAGAAGTAGAAAATCTGGTAAAGAAATTCGGCAATTTTGTTGCCAACGATTCTTTAACGTTTTCGGTATTTCCGGGCGAAATTTTCGGGTTTCTGGGAGCCAACGGAGCAGGAAAAACCACAACAATAAAAATTCTCTGCGGACTTTCGGCTCCTACCTCAGGCAAAGTTAGTGTGGCCGGATATGATGTGTACAGACATAGTGAACTCATTAAAAAAAACATAGGCTATATGAGCCAGAAATTTTCGCTCTATGAAGACCTCAGCATCACCGAGAATTTTCAGTTCTATGGTGGTATTTACGGCCTTAGCCGAAATGAAATCAGGGAGCGGACAAAAGCCCTGCTCAACCGGTTGGATTTTCTGAAAGCTCAAAATGAGGTTTTGCGCAATATCCCGCAAGGTTGGAAACAAAAGCTGGCCTTTTCGGTGGCGGTGATGCATCAGCCAAAGGTCGTTTTTCTGGATGAGCCAACCGGAGGCGTTGATCCGATAACCAGAAGACAGTTTTGGGAGTTGATTTACGAACAAGCGAACAATGGCACAACGATATTTGTGACCACGCACTATATGGATGAAGCCGAATACTGTGGCAGGGTAAGCATTATGGTGGATGGCAAAATTGAAGCCCTCGATAGTCCCGAAAAGCTTAAAAATCAATTTGCTGTAAACAGTATGAATGATGTTTTTGTGAAACTGGCCCGGGCTGCTAAATAAAAACCGCATGAAAGGATTTGTAGTAAAAGAGTTTCTGCACATTTTTCGCGATCACCGCACCATGCTTATCCTTTTTGGAATGCCCATTGCCCAGGTGCTGTTGTTTGGTTTTGCCATCACCAACGAGATCAATCATGCCAGTATTGCTGTTTTTGATAAAGCCAGAGATTCAAAAAGCCTCGAACTGCAACAAAAACTAACCGCATCGGGCTATTTTGATATAAACATGCAGCTCGAAAACACCAAATCAATCGAAAAAGCCTTTCAAAGCGGTAAAGTGAAAGAAATTGTGGTGATTCCTCCTCAGTTCGAAAAAACGCTGGAATTAGACCAACCTACTACGATTCAATTAATTAATGACGCCAGCGATCCGAATACTGCCAATCTGATCAGCAGCTACACCTCGGCCATATTGATGGATTTTGCAGCCAGCATAAACCCGCAAGCCAACTCACTTCCCGTTACGACAGAAACTACCATGCTATACAATCCGGAGCTCAAAGGTGTTTTTATGTTTGTGCCCGGAACCATAACCATTCTGCTTATGCTGGTGTCAGCTATGATGACCTCCATTTCGATTGCCCGCGAAAAAGAAATGGGCACGATGGAAGTACTTTTGATTTCACCACTTAAGCCGTATCAGATCATTCTCGGAAAAGTATTGCCTTATGTTGTATTCTCATTTGTTAATGCAATGGTAATCCTGATTTTAGCCTACAGCATTTTTGAAATGCCCGTGAATGGCAGCCTGTTGCTTCTCCTTGCCGAAAGCCTGCTCTTCATCCTGATGGCGTTGGCAATGGGGCTGTTTATCTCAACGGTAAGCAACTCGCAGCAAACTGCCATGCTCCTCTCAATGTTTGCCTTGATGTTGCCAACCATTTTACTTTCAGGCTTCGTTTTTCCCGTCGAAAATATGCCTCTTGCCCTGCAATGGCTTAGCCATCTCATGCCCAGCAAATGGTTTATCATCATTGTGAAGAGCATCATGCTTAAAGGCCTTGGAATTGCTTATCTCTGGCAGGAGACCCTGATAATTCTTTTAATGGCATTTATTTTTATAATCTTAAGCATCAAAAAATTTGAGGTAAGATTAAAATTGAAATAACAATATGCGCACAGTAATCTTTATCTTACAAAAGGAGTTTCGGCAGATTTTCAGAGATAAAATCATGCTGCCGATCATCTTTATTGTGCCCGTTGTACAATTACTGATCTTGTCCTATACCGCTACTTTTGAAATAAAAAACACCCGCATTGTTATTGTAGATCAGGATCATAGCCAGGCTTCACGTGAATTGGTTTTTCATTTCGAGAGTTCCTCATTTTTTAAAGTCGTTGCCCGTCAACAAAATTATCAACAGGCTTCAGAATGGCTACAAAACGGTGATGCAGATCAGCTGATCGTTATCGAAGCTGATTTTGAGAAAAAAATCAAAACCAACCAACCGGCGAAAGTTTTGCTGGTGACTGATGCCATCAACGGATCGGCAGCCAGCCTGATGAATGCCTATGCCCAACAAGTGATTCAGGGATTTAACAAAAACCTGCTTGCCGAACGGGTCCCTTTTCAGAACAGGCCAATTCAAATAAAAGTAGAACCTTTGTTTTGGTATAATCCCAAATTGAATTACATCACTTATATGGTTCCCGGAATCTTGGTACTGCTGGTAACCATCATTGGATTTTTTCTTTCGGGCATGAATATCGTGAAGGAAAAAGAAATGGGCACTATCGAACAAATCAATGTTACGCCAATCAAAAAATGGCAGTTTATCACTGGTAAGCTCCTGCCCTTCTGGTTGATTGCACTGTTCGATCTGGTATTTGGTTTAGGTATTGCCAAAGTTGTTTTCAACATCCCGTTTCTGGGTAGTTTCCCTTTGTTAATGGGTGTTGCAGCGGTTTATCTGCTTGTAGTGCTTGCGATGGGTTTGCTTGTTTCAAACCTTTCGGATACCATGCAGCAATCCATGTTTATTTCCTGGTTTTTTTTGGTGATCTTTATTTTGATGAGCGGTCTTTTTACACCCATCGAAAGCATGCCCGAGTGGGCGCAATGGTTCAACAAAATCAATCCGATTGCTTATTTTATCACCATCAACCGAATGATAATGCTCAAAGGATCAGGGTTTTCTGATTTTTCGGAATCATTTTATGTTTTGTCGGCTTATGCCATTCTCATCCTGATGCTGGCCGTAAATCGCTATAAAAAAGTGAAAGCCTGATTTTGGTAATCACTGTTAGATACTTGCCTAAATCAAAACAATCTTAAAGAAATAATTTATTTCACTATTTAACATCCGATATATCTTGAAATTACAAGGCGTTGGATTTCAGAAGTACCTTCGCCAATCTGCAAGAGACGCTGGTCGCGATAGAAGCGCTCCACATCATAGTCTTTCATCAGGCCATAGCCTCCATGTATCTGAACGGCTTCATCAGCAACTTCCTTGGCAATTTCGGAACAGTAGAGCTTTGACATCGCCGCTTCCAACCCAAAAGCACGTCCTTCTTCTTTTAGCCAACAGGCTTTATAGAGCAGGTTTCGGGCCAGCTCTATTTTAGTAGCCATATCGGCCAGCTTAAAGGCATTGATTTGAAATTTAGAGATGGGCTGTCCGAACTGCTTGCGTTCTTTGGCATAAGCCAGGGCAAGCTCGTAAGCACCTTGTGCTGCACCCAAACCCATCGCAGCAATCGACAATCGTCCGGCATCCAGCGTAGAAAGCATAATCTTTGATCCTTGTCCAATCTCACCCAACAGATTTTCTTTTGGAACACGCACATCATCAAAATACAACTCGGCGGTATCGGACGCCCGCCACATCATTTTGTTGTGCATCTGAACCCTTTTGAAACCTTTGGTATGGCCCTCGACCAATATGGTGGTGAACTGTTTTTTACCATCTTTCTCACCCGAAACAGCTTGCACGGTAGTACCAATATTCAGGCTTGAAGCCCCATTGGTGATAAATATCTTGGAACCATTAATCACCCATTCATCATTTTGAATCTCGGCAGTGGTTTTCGATCCACGCGAATCGGATCCTGCGCCAGGCTCAGTAAGGCCAAAACTCCATAGAGCCTCCCCGGTGCACAACTGTGGAAGGTATTTCATCTTCTGGTCTTCTGTTCCATAGTAATACAAAGGACCAATGCCCAGCGAATTGTGCGCTGCAAGGGTGGCAGCCTGCGATCCGTCAACACGGGCAAGCTCCTCAACAGCAATGATATAGGCGAGGGTATCGAGTCCCTGGCCACCATATTTTTCGGGAAGATACATCCCAAAAAGACCTAATTCACCCATGCGTTTGGTGAGCGCTGGCGAAAACTCAGCCTTTTCATCCAGTTGTTGAGCAACAGGTTTAATCTCACGTTCGGCAAACTCGCGAACGGTTTCACGGATCATTTTGTGTTCTTCAGAAAGATCGAAATTCATGCGTTTGATTTTATCTGGTTAGTCTTTTACGATGGGTTGCAGATGCACCAATTGTGTTTTTGCATCCACCATTTCATCCTTTTTCACATTAACAACATCTACTATAGCATCAAAAGGTGCAAGGATATTATTCTCCATTTTCATTGCTTCCACAACAATTAAAACAGCACCCCTGTTCACTTGTTGTCCGTTTTTTACATTTATCTGGATCACTTTGCCGGGCATGGGAGCAAACAAGCTGCCCTCTTCAGTATCAATGCTTGAATGTCCGTAATCCAGCTGCTCGTTCAGCTCATCTAGACGTTCGCAACTAAAAATTGTTCCATCAAACTGAACCAGCCAGTTTCCTTCTGCAGCCTGCGACACCGCCGCCTGATAGCCCTGGCCTTCCACCTTAAATTGCATAATCAGCCCATCCCACGAAATAAGTTTAAGTTCAAATGTCTGATTATCGACTTCAATGGAAAGTTTTCCTGATGTATTACTATTTAATTTAGCTGTTAAGTTTTTTAAGCCTATGCGAATGGGAATACTCATTTCATGTCGCCAATAACCAATCTGCTGCCAGACATTGGCCGGCTCTACTCCTTCGAGTAATTGGTGGTTGAGCATATGCAACATAAATACAGCTGTGATAAACTCATGGTCAGCTTGTTTTTCTTTTTCGATGCTCCATTGCACAAGTGCTTCAGCATGTGTATCACAAAAACCAGTGCTGATATGATTATTGACGAAGGCTTCATTTTGCAAGATCGCTATCAAAAATGGAATATTGGTGTGAATACCGTGAATCACATAGGATTTAAGAGCCTCCAGGCTTTGGCTGATTGCCTCGGAGCGATTTGCTCCATAAGCAATTAGTTTACTGATCATTGGGTCGTACTGCGAATGTACGGTAGCTGCATCATTCAGGCTGCTGTCGATGCGTATGTTTTCTATGTCGGGTTCGCGATAAGCCAGTATTTCACCAGGCGAAGGCATAAACTGTTGAGATGGATTTTCGGCATAAATACGGCATTCTATGGCATGTCCGGTTTGCTGGATGTCAGGCTGTCGATAGCGCAGTTTTTCGCCTTGTGCAATCAAAACCTGTTCCTCAATCAGGTCAACTCCTGTTACCAATTCTGTTACGGGATGCTCCACCTGAATACGGGTATTCATTTCAAGAAAGTAGAAATTGAGTTCCGGATCGACCAGGAACTCAATCGTACCTGCACTTTGATAACCAATCTTCTGGCAGATGGCTACAGCCGCCTCCCCCATTTTGTTACGTACTTCAGGGCTTAGTGTAGGTGAAGGTGATTCTTCGATAATCTTTTGATAACGGCGCTGTATGCTGCATTCCCGCTCGAAAAGGTGAATCACATTGCCATGATGATCGGCCAGCACCTGTATTTCGATATGGCGTGGATTTTCGATAAACTGCTCAATATATATCGTTCCATCTCCAAAATAATTCTGTGCTTCGCGAGCAGTTGATTCCAATATCTGAGGCAGCTCATCCGCATTTCTGACGATACGCATGCCTTTGCCTCCACCTCCCGAGGCTGCTTTTACGAGTAACGGAAAAGGAAGCTGTGCTGCATTTTGAAGAAGTTCATCTGGATTTCCGGTGATGCCTTTTGTAACCGGAAGGCCGGCCTCAAGGGCGTATTGACGTGCAGTTATCTTGTTGCCCATCAAAGTAATGGATTGTTCCGTTGGGCCTATGAAACTAATGCCATTTAGTGCACAGGCTTTGGTGAGTAAAGGACTTTCCGAAAGAAAACCATAGCCCGGATGAACTGCCTGTGCTCCTGCTTTTTTAGCAGCTGCGATAATCTTTTCCACATTCAAATATGTATCGGCAAGTGTGCCGCTCCCCAGTGAAATACTTTCATCGGCCATGCTAACATGCAATGCTTTTTCATCGTTATCAGCATAAACAGCAACCGAACGAATGTTCATCCTGCGAAGTGTACGCATAATACGCACAGCGATTTCTCCGCGATTAGCGATCAGTATTTTCTTAAATTTTAACTTTTCCTTCATAGCATCCAGTTGGGTTTTCGTTTCTCAAAAAAAGCTGCAAGTCCTTCCTGTCCTTCCTCTGAGGCGCGGCGATCTGCAATTTGCTTCGTAGTGAATTTAGTTAGTTCATCTTTGTGCCCTTGCAAATGGACAACTGTGTGGATAAGTGTTTTGCACGCTTTAAGGGCCTGGGGTGCGCTACTCAATAATTGATTGACGATGCCGGTAACGCATTCTTCCTTGCTCAAGTTAGAAAACATCTGATTGACCAACAAAAAACGATAAGCCTCTTGTGCCGAAAATTTTCTTCCTGTCAGCATCAATTCGCGGGCAGCTGCTTCGCCACAGCGGGCAATCACAAATGGAGAAATAGTGGCCGGAGTGATGCCCAGTTTCACCTCGCTAAACGCAAAAACAGTTTCATCGTGAGCCAGCACGATATCGCAGGCAGCTGCAAGCCCGTTGGCACCTCCGTAAACTGCTCCGTGCAATACAGCAACAACAGGAAGTACACAGTTTTTTACTGTATCGAATAACCTGGCTAATTTTTGGGCATCACGGAGGTTTTCTTCATAACCAAATCCTGAAATTTCTTTCATGTATTGCAGGTCAGCACCTGCACTGAAGGAGGGGCCGTTGCCACTTAGGATTACCAGCCGGATCTCATTCTGACTTTCTAACATTTCGAAAACTGCAGTGAGCTCAGAAATCATTTCAGGATTTAAGGCATTATGTTTTTCGGGGCGATTAAGCATCACATTGGCAATGCCATTATTATTATAAAGCTGGATTGTATGAAAATCATTTCCCATAGCTCACATTCTAAACACCCCAAATTGCTGTTCGGGGAAGGGGTTGTTAAGCGAAGCTGCAATGCCAACTGCCAATATTTTTCTGGTGTCGGCCGGATCAATAATGCCATCGTCCCATAGCCGGGCCGTGCTGTAATAGGCCGAGCCTTCGCGTTCGTATTTTTCGAGAATTGGCATTTTGAGTGCTTCAATTTCTTCTGTTGTCATCTCTATCCCTTTGGCGCGCAGCTGATCTTGTTTTACGGTTGCCAGCACATTGGCTGCCTGTTCGCCTCCCATCACCGAAATCTTGGCATTGGGCCACATAAAAAGCAGGCGGGGTCCAAAGGCACGTCCGGCCATGCCATAATTACCAGCACCAAAGGAACCACCAAATATCACAGTAAACTTAGGCACATTGGCATTAGAGACGGCATGAACCATTTTGGCTCCGTCTTTGGCAATTCCACCTCGCTCAAAATCCTTTCCTACCATAAAACCAGTAATATTTTGCAGGAATATCAGCGGAATTTTACGCGAAGTACACAGCTCAATAAAATGAGTGGCTTTGAGTGCTGATTCCGAAAAAAGCACTCCATAGTTTGCAATGATCCCAACGGGAAATCCCATGATATGTGCAAAACCAGTAACCAAAGTGGTGGCATATCGTGCTTTAAACTCCTGAAAACGTGAACCATCCACAATACGGGCAATAATTTCGCGGGGATCGACCTGTTTTCGCAGATCGAGCGGTGCAATGCCATAGAGTTCTTTGGGATCGTAAAGTGGTTCCTCCGGCTCAATGATATCAAGTGTTTGTGTGCTTTTGGGTTTCAGGTTTTCGAAGATATTCCGGCAGATTTGAATGGCGTGTGTATCATTTTCGGCAAAATGGTCGGCCACACCAGAAATGGCGGTATGTACATCGGCTCCGCCCAGTTCCTCTGTGGTTACTTCCTCGCCTGTGGCCGCTTTTACGAGTGGCGGGCCACCAAGAAAAATCGTGCCTTGATTTTTTACGATGATAGTCTCATCACTCATTGCCGGCACATATGCTCCTCCGGCAGTGCAACTTCCCATCACAATGGCAACCTGTGCCAGACCCATAGCCGACATACGCGCCTGATTATAGAAAAAGCGTCCAAAATGATCTCTGTCCGGAAAAACAGTATCCTGCTCAGGCAAAAATGCACCTCCCGAATCGACCATATAAACACAGGGCAGGCCGTTTTCCATGGCAATTTCCTGCGCACGCAAATGCTTTTTGATGGTATATTGCATATAGGTGCCGCCTTTTACGGTAGCATCATTGGCGATGATGATCGTTTCGCGTCCGTGAATCACACCAATGCCGGTGACGATTCCAGCCGATGGAAAACCGTTGTCGTAAAGATCGTAAGCCGCCATCGGTGAAAGCTCCAGAAAGGGTGTGTTTTTGTCGATCAGAAGGTTGATGCGTTCGCGGGCAAGCAATTTATTGCGTGATTTATGCTTTTCAACGGCTTCGGGACTTCCGCCCGAGATGCTTTGTTTCAGGCGTTGACGATAAGTCGAAAGCAAGGCTTCAAAAGCCTTTTTGTTTGTATGAAAAGCCTCCGATGTAGTGTCAATCTTAGATTGTAAGGTGTACAAAATATTACTTTTAAATTGTTTTTTAATCGTGGTTTAGTGTGCCAAATGAAAACAACCCAGGGTTTTCGATTGGGTAAAAGTATGAAAATTATTTTAGAGTAATCCGGGATAAAAGTTCACTGAAAAAGGATGTTGATTCCGGATAAAAAGTATAAAGTTCATCTCACTGAAATGAAAATGAACACTTTTTAAATGAAAAAAAAAAACAAGAAACTACTCTGGAAAAGAATCAATGATTAATCCCTTGCTGGCTGGAAATATAAATCACAACCTATATATACACCATCAAACGAATTTTGACAGCCAGTCAAATGTTGTCAGATGCAAGTGTCAGGCACTAATAAAACTGCCCCTGCAAATAAGCTTTTGTTCGTTGTTCCTGCGGGTTCTCAAAAAAATCCCTGGCATCGGCTTGCTCTACTACCTGTCCCATATACATAAAAATCACATGGTCAGCGATATTTCTGGCTTGTCGCAAAATATGTGTTACTAACACTATGGTATAATTGTTCTTCAGTTCGGCAAATTTTTCCTCTATCATCCGGCTCGAATGTGGATCAAGAGCCGAAGTTGGTTCATCAGCCAATATAATTTGCGGGTCAACGGCCAATCCGCGTGCCAGGCAAAGCCTTTGTTGCTGGCCTATTGATAAAGTTGCAGCAGGTTCTCTCAGGCGATCCTTCACTTCTTCCCACAAATTGGTTTGCCTCAGGTAATATTCCACCCGATTGTTGAGGAATTTTTTCTTTCGCCGGCCGCTGATTCTGAGTCCGTAAGCAACATTATTGTAAATACTCATTGGCAAAGGATACGGACGTTGTGCAAGCAAACCCATCTTTTTGCGAATCGTTGTAACATCTTCTTTGCTACTCAAAAGATCCTGACCATTCAGCAAAATTTTACCACTCATCTTCACAGAGGCATCCAGCTCTGTAAGTCTGTTCAAACTTCTCAGGAGCGTTGTTTTTCCACAACCCGAAGGCCCCAGAATTACAGTGATTTTCTTTGCCGGAATAGAAATATTGATATCCTTAAGGATATGCTGTTTTCCATAAAACAAATTCAAATGCTCGATATCTATTACTGAATTATGCATCAAAAGTTGATTTTATTTTTGTTATATTTACAACTTAATATCCTGCTTACAACACTGACTGTCAATACAATAAATATTAAGATAGCCGAAGCTGCATAGGCTCTTTCGCGTACCTCGGGTATGGGTGAACTCAACTGGAAAAATATAGCTAACGGAAGTGTTGCTGCCGGTTCGTTGAGTGCATGAGGCACATAATCGGTATAACCTGTCGTGAACAAGATAGACGCAGCATCACCTATGGCACGTCCAAAGGCAAGCAACCAGGCAGTGATTATTCCCGGGAGGCACTGCTTAAAATACACAACATAAGCAATTTCGCTGTTTGTACTTCCCAACGACTTAGCTGACTCCAACAAGCCTTTCGGAACATTTCGCAACACCTCATCCATTGCCCTTACTATGATTGGTAAAATAAACAAACTCACCGTGATAATCCCTGCCATCAAAGACGTTCGCATTCCGAAAAAGACCATGATCGTAAAACCAAAAGCACCATATACGATAGAAGGAACACCCCAAAGCAAATCGAGCAGAAATCGTATCACAGCGACAAATTTCGTATGCCTGATCAGATGAATATTGATAAACATGGCGATAGGCAGGCCAACCAAAAAGGCGATCAAACTCGAACCCAGCGACAAATAAACAGATCCAACGATAGCGTTGAAAATTCCTCCCGATTTCCCAAAATAATATCCACCATGTGGTATCTCACTGAGCATTTCCCAACTCAAATGCGGAAGGCCTGTTCGCAGGATGCTAAACAAAATCACAAACAGGGCTGTGCCAATAAAAGTTGTTGATAAAAACATCAACACACGATAGAAACGCTCCTCTATTTTTAAAATTTTTCTCATTTTAATGGCTTGATCTTAAGATTATCAACCTGCTGATGGCATTAAAAATCAACACAATAACAAAAAGCAGCAGGGCCGAAAACATCAGTGCTGAATCATACATAGGGATAGATAACATTTCGCCATAATTATTTGCGATAAGGGATGGCAATGGATAACCCGGCTGAAACACCCCAGAAGGCAAATGCACCACATTGCCCACCACCATCAAAACAGCAATGGTTTCGCCAAATGCTCGCGACATACCCAATCCAAATGCTGAAACAATTCCTGCTGAGGATTTTTTTAACAACACGAATTTGATCGTTTGCCAACGCGTTGCCCCCAAGGCTAAGGAAGCTTCAGAAAGCTCTTTGGGAACGGTCTGAAAAATCTCTATCAGGATGTTCAAAATAAATGGGATTATCATAATGGACAGCACTATGGCTCCTGCCAAAATGGAATATCCGCTGACACTCTTGCCAAAAAACGGCCCGATATGGTTTGCCAGCAGCGGTATGACAAACAAAATCCCCCAAACACCAAAAATAACCGAGGGCAAACCCGCTAAAATATCAATTACGGGAGCCATGATTTTCAGCACCCACGATTTGGCATATTGCGTAAGGTGTATGGCTGTCAACAGACAAACAGGACCCGCAATCAAAAGTGCAATCATAGTAACCCAAACAGAGCTAACTATAAATGTTAAATACCCAAATTTGCCAGCCATTGGTTTCCATTCGCTCGAAAATAAAAGATCAAATACCGATTGTTGGTTGAGCAAAATTGCCGATTTCCACATCAGCCCGATAAACAAACTCATTGGTAAAACAAAGACAATTCCAAGGCTTATCCACATCCAGCTATGGTGTATCTTATTACGAAGCTTACGGTTATAAAATATTTTTAACCAATTCATTACACTTTTATATACTTGATTTTCGCTTTGTCATTATCTTGTCCTCACTGAAAACAAAAAGTTTAAATATTAATGCAATTTAAAGGCTTACTCAGCTTGTCCATTCACTTAAATCTGTGATAACTTTCACTGATCGTTATTATCAGCTGCATCCCTATTCAATTTTTGAAGCTGGATTTTCAAACTCTGTTCATCCAGTGGCACATACCCCGCTTCTTCAACATATTGCTGGCCTTCGGTTAAGATCCATTTCAGGAATTGCAGCACATATTCATTTTGGGGATAAGATTTAGCAACAAAATAAAGTTCTCTGGCTGGCGGAGATGGATATTGATTATTGGCTATTGCCCTGTTGATATCGGTTATCTGGCCATAAAAATTCTCTTCCGGATCAATTTTCCCGTTCTCATTCAAGTCAATTGGAATGATTCCCAATCCTTCGAAAGGCTCTCCGGTTTTGAGGTCGTAGGCAAAAATGATGTTGTTAAAGCCTATTCCATTCAGGTCGCTTTTAACTGCATCTGCAATGCCAGGATCGCCAAAAATGCCAATTCCTTCAAGGTTTTCCTGACTTTTGCCAAGAAATTGCGCCCACATTTCTGCAGCACCACAGGCATCAGAACGGGTATAAACTTTTATGACTTCATTATCTTTTGAATTCCCTGTAAGATCAGACCATTTTTTGTTGTGTTTTTCCAGGTATATTTCCTGAAAAACGGATCGTTGAATCCCCTTTTGCTGTATCATTTCCAATGCCGGATTTTTAGCATTGATGGTTGGCACCACCGCATCTTTGGCCACAGCGATATACCAAACTCCCTGTGCCTGTTCGGCTTCGGTTATATGCCGCGAAAACATTCCCAGATCAACCATGCCCGACATGGCATCAACCATTCCCTTACCTGCACCTCCGGCACTGATGTCGATCTTAATGTTGGGATTTTCCCTGTTAAAAACTTCTGACCACCGCACAGTAAGGGGATAAAGCGCAAATGCTCCGGAAATGGATATTTTTGGTTTTGATTTCTTTTGCTTGCCCTGCCTGTTTCCCGAAGTACAGGAAAAAAACATCATACTCAGACTCAATAAAAAAAATAGTCCGTTTTGGAATAAATTGGTTTTGGATTGCATTTTAAATCAGTTTTTGGATTTGTAATCACCATAAAATGCAAATATATGGGGAGTATAAGGCTTAAAACACACTCAAAATACCCTTTTTAGAACGTATTTATACTTAATCGCATATGGGTATTTATACTTATATTGACATCAAGCCAATCAATGTATCAATATGATTATCAAATATTTATCCAATTGTGCTTAATGGCATTCATTATCAATTGTGCTGTGTTTCGGGCCTCCGCTTTTTCGAGCAGATTGGCACGATGCTTATCAACAGTGCGTTTGCTGATGAATAACCTTTCACTAATTTCCAGATTGGAAAAGCCTTTGCATATCAATTCAAGAATTTCCTGTTCGCGATCCGAAAAAACAGATGTTTTCACTTTTTCATCATTGTTGAACCGGATGTGGTCAACCATTTTTTTTAACAACTCATTCGAGAAAAAATACTGATTTGCCATTACATTTTCAATGGCAGATTTAACCTCTTCGATATCAGAACTTTTAAGCAAAAATCCCTTGGCACCTGCTTCAATCATTCTAAAATAATAGGCTTCATCTCCGTGCATCGAGAGTGCAATGATATTGAGATCGGGATAAAGTTGCAAGGCTTTTTGGGTAGCCTCAATACCATTTAATTCAGGCATATCAATGTCCATCAACACAACGTCTGGTCTCGATTCCTGGATCAATTCAAGGCAATCAGTTCCATTGGCAGCCTCCCGGATTGTGATGTGCGGAAAAATCGTTGAAAGCAGCATATTCAATCCATTCCTGAACAATTTATGATCATCCGCAATGATAAGATCAAATGAATGTTTTTGCATTTTATTGAAAAGGTATTTGCATCGTTATTGTGGCTCCGGCATTTGGCGTGCTATCTACAGTAAAATTTCCACTGAGAGACTTAACTCTTGAGTTAATGTTGTATAGGCCCATGCCCGAAGAACTTGATCTAAATATTTCCTCCACATCAAATCCGATTCCGTCGTCCCTGAATTGCAAATTGAGGTGGTTTTCCATTTCAAACAAATGAATCGAAACATTTTTTGCCTTGGCATGTTTAAAGGTGTTGTTTACCAGCTCGCAAATACTCCGGTAAATCACAATTTCAATGTGGGTGCTGTATTTTTTGTTTCCGATATTGGTTTTAAACTTAATGTTCACCGCATTATTGATAAGCTTAGAGCAAAAAGCTTCGATGGCTGCCTTTAAACCAAAGTTTTCGAGCACATGTGGGCTCATATTATTTGACAACTCCCGCAGGCTCGAAATAGATTCATTAACCAAAGCCAATGCATTGCTTTGAATGGATTTTTTCTGGCCTTCCTTTTCATTATAAATCAGTGTACTGATCGACATTTTTACGGCACTCAACAGGGGACCAAGACCATCGTGAAGTTCTTTTGAAAATCGTTTTCGTTCGTTTTCTTCCGTTTTAATCACTGCATTCAAAAGCTGTTTTTCTGAGCTTCGGCGAAGCTCTTCCAACTTAAACAAATGATGTAAAACCTTTCGAACATAAAACACACCCACAACCATCAAAAGCGAGATCAAAAAACTTGTCCAGCTATTTAGAACATTAAACTTTTCTCTTACTCCGGTTTCGAGATTTGGAATAATGAAATCGGCAATACGCCGGAATGCCATCAACAAAAAAGCAATCGAAAGCAAAATCCAACTCGAATTGTATTTTGTTGCCCTGATCAGGCTGATTACAATAACCGCTGATACCAATTGTAAGCCTACAGCCAAAATGAGGGCAATTTGCGTAAGCATACGGTCAAAATTTTTATATGTGCAAAGCTAATGAATTATCGCCTGATTTAATTTTTTATTGCAATCCTTTGCTCAGTTATCAACATCATCAAAACTTTTTAGCATCCGGTTTGTTTCACCTAATGATCACTAATACAAAAATCTGTCTATTTTAGCCAATCAAAAATCTACTCAGAAAAACAATATGATGCACTATCCCAAAAAAGTTACGATCGGAGATATTACAGTTCGTGACGGCTTCCAGCACGAAGAAAAGTTTATACCCACAGAAGCAAAGCTTTGGCTCACCGAAGAGCTGATCCTTTCCGGTTTTAAACATGTTGAGATCACAAATTTTGGGAACCCTAAGGGTATGCCACAGTTTAAGGACGCTGATGAGCTTTTCCGTCAGGTACGGAGTAGCAAACGCATTCAACATCTGCTGCCAGCTGTAAAACTTACAGCCGTAACGATCCGCGAAAAAGCCATCGAGCGTGCCATCGAAGCCCGGAAAGAAGGCTATGGCCCCGACAGGATTTTACTAATGGTAAGCACCAGCGAGTCGCATCAGATGAAAAATTCCGGTCTCACAATCGAAGAATACTTTAAGATGGGTGAGAAGTACATCCCAATGGCACTGGATGCCGGCATGAAAGTGAATGGCACCGTTAGCACGATTTGGGGTTGCCCTATCGAAGGGCCAACCGAAATGAGCAAGGCGGTTGATTTTTCACAACGCTGGTTCGATGTAGGAGCCACGGATATCGAACACGCTGATCACGACGGTTCGGCTTCTCCTGACAGGATTTACCGCTATTTTTCCATGCTGATGGATAAGTTTCAGGATCCTTCCAAGCATATTGTTCATCTGCATACCACGCGCGGCTGGGGAATGGCTAATATACTGGCGGCTTTGCAGGCTGGTATGACCAATTACGAATCCACAATGGGTGGCATTGGCGGACAACCGGCTAATTTTGTTGACGGTGTGCCGGTTTCTGGTACGGGCAAATATTACTACAACGAGGCCACTGCTGTTGGGCTTGTCACAACCGAAGATATGGTGGTGATGATGGATGAAATGGGTATTGAAACCAATCTGGATATTGATCGCATTTTGGAAACAGGAAAAATGGTTGAAAGAATTGTAGGCCGTAAGCTCCGTTCCGAGAGCATTCATCAGGGTCGCATCCCAAAATCACTTTCCGGAAGAAAATAGCGAAAGATAATTTCACTGCTTCAAAAAGCTTAAAAGCTGTTAAAGGGCACATTGATCTGATTCAATTTAGTATTTTAGCTGACAGCTTCATTTCATTAATTTGCGCACAGGCTAACTAAGCATCATGATACACATCACAGAAACCGCCCGCGATGCCATGCAGGGCATCAAAAATTTCATTCCAACAATTAACAAGCAACAGTATATCAATGCTTTGCTAAAGGTAGGTTTTAACACTTTGGATGTTGGAAGTTTTGTTTCGCCAAAAGTTATTCCACAAATGGCCGATACCCGTGAGGTGATCAAGGGACTTGATTTGCCCGAAAATCCACCTGAAATTATGGCTCTCGTGGTGAATAAACGAGGCACCGAAGAAGCCCTGAAATGCAAACGCGTGCAATGTCTGTCGTATCCTTTTTCCATTTCGCCCACCTTTTTGAAACGCAATCTGAACGCCACTGAAATTGAAGCTTTGACTATTGTAAGGGAAATTACCGAGCTCGCTTTTCCAAATCAGGTTGGTCTGGTTATTTATCTTTCGATGGCTTTGGGCAATCCTTATGGAGATGATTGGAGCATTCAAATGGTAATCGACGGAGCAGCAAAGCTTTATGAGCTGGGTGTACGCAGGCAGCCTTTGTCTGACATCCTGGGCGAAGCCACACCGGATACGATTTATAAGGTTTATGAAGCATTGATTCCAGCTTTTCCTGAAGTTGATTTTGGACTTCACCTGCATACAAGACCATCTGAGAGTTTTGCCAAGCTCGAAGCAGCTTGGGAAGCTGGCGTACGCAGCTTCGAAACGGTTCATAACGGCTTAGGGGGTTGCCCCACTGCAGCTGACGAAATGGTTGGAAACCTCAGTACTCAGGATCTGCTCCATTTCTGCGACCGAAAAAAAATTGCCACAAATCTCGACAGGGAAGCACTCAATAAGGTGGTTTTGATGCAACAAATGGGGTGAAATTTACTTTCGTTGACAGTGTGAACGATTAATATTATTTTTGAAGAAAAAATAGCAGCATGAGTCAGGAAGCAATAAAATTAGAACTAATAAATTGGCTTACAAGGATTAATGATAAAGATACGCTTAAGTTTCTAAAATCAGTTATGGATTCAAAAATTGGTTCCGGGGACTGGGGAGCTGAGTTAAGTCAAGAGCAACGGGCAGGGATTGAAAGAGGGCTGAATGACCTTGATAATGGTAGGTTTGTGCCTCATAGTGATGTAAAGCGAAAATATGGGCTATAAAGTTTTTTGGACGGATGAAGCTGTTTTGAATCTTGAAGAAATCATTGCTTACCTGACTTCGAAATGAAGTCAAAAAGAAGTTGAACACTTTAAATATAAGCTTTCAAAGCATCTTGATCTCATTTGTAGCAATCCGCTTTTATTTCCGGTTTCAGAGGTGCAACCCCGACTTCGAAAAGCTGTATTAAGTAAGCAGACATCTGTTTTTTATGAAGTTAAGCAGGAAGAAATCTTCATTGTTTATTTATTCGTAAATGCTAAATCTGTTTCCAGGCTTAAATAATTTATAATAAGCGAATTACACTGGTATTATTTATAGTTTCTAAGCTCAACTTGCTAATTACCGGATGTGAATTAAGCTGTTTTTTGAGTTAAATTTCGATTTTTTTAATAAGCATTACCTAATCAATAATTATATTTTGTATCATTGTGGTCAGTTATTAGCTGACTTAATTGATATGAAAAATAAAAATATTTCAAACCGCTCAGGTGAACTGTTGAAGTATTTCAATGCCATTGAGCAGCATTATTTTGATTACGTTGAAGCCCGAAAAGCACTTCCGAGTTCAAGCGAAAGTGCCTTAAAGGAATTACTAAGTGATATGGTAAGGCGTGGCTTGCTAATGCGCTTAAAAAAAGGTTTGTATTATCTGATTCCATATGAACAAGACCCGGAAGCCTTTATGCCTGATTGGCATTTGTTGGCAGAAGCTTTAACAAAAGAGGTGCCGCATTATATTGGTTATTATTCGGCCATGCAAATACATAATTTAATCACTCAACCATCATTGAAAGAACAGATTGTTGTTGCTGCTCAAATGCGACCTTCTCAGATTGAAATTAGAAATATTAACTTTCAATTTATTTATCACAACGAAGGACATTTTTTTGGTGCCCAAAAAGTTTGGTTAGATAGTTATCACAAAGTTTGGTGTTCAGATCTGGAAAAAACTTTTATCGACTGTTTGTTTAAACCTGATTACGCTGGTGGTATTGTTGAAATTGCCAAAGCTATTCACGTATCGAAGGATAAAATCAAGTTTAAACAGCTTTTAGATTATGCCAAGAAATTTGACTCGCAAGCAGTTATAAAGAGACTGGGTTTTTTGCTGGAAGCACTCCAAATAGGGACTGAAATATTGGATATGCTTCAAGACCTGAAAACAAAGTCCTACGTAGTGCTTGATACAGAATTACCCAAAGAAGGTAAATGGCATAGCCGTTGGAGCATTCAGCAAAATTTGGATTTAGAAACAATTCAATCTGCCATATACACATGATTAAGCCCGGAGAAATTCAGCAGATCGCACGAAAAGCGAATGTAAGAGATCAGCAAATTGAGAAGGATTATGTACTTTCCTGGTTGCTTCAGGGAATTGCTCAGCATGATACTCTCTCTGACTGTTTGATCTTTAAAGGGGGAACACTGCTAAAAAAGGTATATTTTGATTCGTATCGTTTTTCTGAAGACCTGGATTTTACTTTATTATTTGATAATGAACTTAATGATAAAATTTTAGATGATTTTAAGTCGGTTTTTGAATACATTAGCACTGAGGCAAACATACCGTTGGAAATTACGGAGGAGAATGAGCATCAGGATGGGGGATTCAATTTTTACATAAATTATGTTGGTCCACTCGGTGGACAAGGCAAACACAAAAGCGTGAAAGTAGATATTTCGGGCAATGAAAAACTTGTTTTTGAAGCAAGGAAAAAGCAATTAATTGTTTCCTATTCTGATCAAATTCCACATCAACTTCATTGTTATTCTTTGGAAGAAGTATTAGTAGAAAAAATGAGGTCGGTAATGCAAAGAATGCAGCCGCGTGATTTTTATGACATTTGGTACCTGCTGGAAGTAAAACAGATGGACGTCAAAATGTATAGCAAAGAATTCAGTAGAAAATGCGAGAATAAAGCGATTAATCCTGATCATTTTTCACAAAAACTGACACAGCGGTTACCACAATATCGAGGTCGTTGGGTAAGATCGATGGCTGATCAGATCCAGGCTTTGCCAGATTTTGAACAGGTTGAAAGAGAAGTGTTGAGGTGTCTGAAAAAAGTTGATTGGTTGTTGTAAGCTCCTAAATTTTAATTTAAATGAAAATCCTGCTCCTTTTTATTGGAAAAACTGACCAGCCGTTTCTGGACGAAGGTATGAGGCTTTATTTTACTCGCATTGAACGCTACCTGCCATTTGAGTTTAAAGTAATTCCGGATTTAAAAAAACGGAAACACCTGTCGGAAGCAGAACAAAAAGAAGCCGAAGCCAGGCTGATTGAAGCCCAGCTACAGGCCGGCGATGTGCTCGTTTTGCTGGACGAAAACGGCAAAAACTACCATTCGCGGGGCTTTGCTGCTTTTTTGGAACAACAAATGCTGCAATCAGTCAAACGCCTGGTTTTTGTAATAGGAGGGCCATATGGCTTTACGGATAAGCTTAAGCAACAGGCACGTTTTCTGATTTCGCTCTCGCCCATGACCTTTTCGCATCAGTTGGTAAGGCTGGTATTTGCCGAACAGCTTTACCGCGCTTTTTCCATCCTTAAAGGCGAACCCTATCATCATGATTAGATTGATGTTTTTGTTGGCAAACATTTTTTCTTATCACACAAGGTACTTTGGGCGATAAAGATGTTTTTGCGATTTATGACCAAATGGCGGATTAAATTCTATCTTGTGTGAGGCACATTCAACCAGCTAAAATCCATACCTTTGCTTCAGGCTATGACACAAGGCAGATTCAGCAAATTTCAGGAATATGTACTTCCGGCATTGGTGCTGCTTGTGCTGGCTTTTTTCTTTTTTCGAACCACCCAAACCCAATTCCCCGCTCATATTCACGCCTGGACGCAAAGTGATCGCTATGCTTTGGCCGTAGGTTTTATGGAAAATGGCTACGACTTTTTTCATCCTGCCACGCTCAACCTTAAGCCCCGATACGAAGCTGCTATTCCGCTTGAAGTTCCACAAGGCATCACCAGCGTAGATTTTCCGATAATCGAATACCTTGCCGCTTTGCTGATGGGAATTCATGGCCAGCCGGCTCCCTGGATTTTTAGATCGCTAATGCTGCTACTTGGATTGAGCGGATTGTTTTTTTGGTTTCGGTTTCTGCGTGAAGTAGGCGTTAACTATGGACTATCACTTTCTGGTTTGTTGCTGGCTTTTACTGCTCCGGTTTTTACGTATTACCTGAATGGATTTATTCCCAGCACAAGCGCGGTAGCTATGAGTTTTGTGGCCTTGTATTTATTTGTGCGTTACCTGCGAAACGAAAAAATAAATTTTCTGATTACAGCCCTGATTTTTCTGACAATGGCAGCATTGATACGCAAGCCTTTTGTGATGGGATTGCTGGCATGGGCCGGGGCTTTTGTGCTTATTTTTTGGAAAGAGAAATCAAAGCTGAGGATTGTATTGCCGGGCTTTTTAGCATCATTAGCAGTTGTTGGATTTTATCATGTTTACAACAAATTCCTGAGTTTTACCTACGGCTCACTTTTTATCAGCGATTTAATGCCGGCTGATGCTGTTGCAGAGACAATTCAGCTGATTCAGATAAGCTGGGCAAACTGGAAACTGACTTATTTTTCCTTGCCTGCCTGGATATGGATTGGTATAGCTATCTCTGGCCTAGTGTTTAAAGGGTTTGGCGACAAAACAAACAAAGTTATTGGGTTTAGTGCATTGCTCTGGCTGGTGGCTTCCGGGCTTTATCTTTTAGCTATGGCCAGGCAATTTCCGGCACACGATTACTATTTTCTGGACAGTTTTTTTCTTCCGCTATTGATTTTGTTGGGATTGGGATTGTGTTTGCTGTCAAAAATTGATAGGCCATTTCAATGGAGTATTTTGATTATTGCCTTTGCTTTAAATGGCTGGATGCTCAACCAAAGTTATGCCATTCAATCAGAACGTAATACTTTTAAAAGCTGGGACAGGACGGAAATTACAAGACGCAATTTTGAAGGTGGCGCAAAACTTTTAGCCGAAGCTAAAGTGCCACCCAATGCTAAAATTCTGGTGCTCGATGCCTACACAACCAATATGCCGCTTTTGTTGCTCGAACGCAAAGGCTATACGGTGATAAATACAACACACGAAAATCTCAGGCAGGCAATGAAATGGGATTTTGATTTCGTTGCGATACAAAACAGCTTTTTAGCCAGCGATATCATCCGCAATTACCCTGACATCACACAAAAGCTTCAGCCTGTAGCCAATAATGGAAAAATTGGAATTTTTCTGAAACGCGAAAACTCAAACTCTCTGTCATACAAAGAATTAACCTTGTTAGATCAACAACTTATTTTATTAGAAAGCTCAAAGCTTAAAAGACAATATCCCGAATCGAATTTTTCAAATGAAGGTTTGATTTTTGAGGATGCATTTTTGCCCCTTGCTGACACTATTCTTCATGCCGGAACAAAACCTGAAATCAGCCTCTTTTTCGAAGCTGAAATTCATAGTGCAAACCTTCCCAAAAAACTTTTTTTAGTGATGGATGCCAGTTCGGATGATAGATCAAAGCATTACGAAAGTTTTGATCTGAAGCCTTTTTTTGAGGCAGATAGCACATTCGGAAGACCAGCTTTGATGATGCAACTGCCACAAGATATCGAGCAGCAATTAAACCTCAGGATTTACCTTTGGAATGCCGGAGAGCAGTATCTTTGTATTGAAAATCTTGACTTTAAACTGATACAATACCAAAATAAATTATCACAATACCCGAATGATTATGAAGAATATTGATCAATTCAATCTGAAAGACAAAAAAGTGCTGGTGCGTGTGGATTTCAACGTGCCACTCGACGACAAGTTTAAAATTACGGACGACACCCGTATTCGTGCAGCCATGCCCACTGCCGAAAAGATATTGGCAGCGGGTGGTTCGGTTATTTTTATGTCGCATCTGGGCCGCCCGAAAGAAGGTCCTGAAGACCGCTTTTCGCTTCGACACCTCATTCCGAATCTGGAAAAGCAACTCGGACGAAAAGTGCAGTTTGCCAACGATTGCATTGGTGAGGAAGCAGTTGAGAAAGCTGCTGCCTTGAAGCCGGGCGAAATTTTGCTGCTCGAGAATTTGCGTTTTTACAAAGAGGAAACCAAAGGAGACGAAAATTTTGCCAAAAAGCTGGCACTGCTGGCTGATGTGTATGTGAATGATGCTTTCGGAACAGCCCACCGTGCTCATGCTTCTACAGCTATTATTGCGCAGTATTTCCCCGGAAGCAGCCTTTTTGGTTACCTGATGCAGGATGAAGTTTCGAACCTCGAAAAAGTGACCAAAAATCCCGAGAGACCTTTCACGGCTGTATTAGGCGGTGCAAAAGTCTCCGGAAAAATCGAAATCATCAACAACCTGCTCGACAAAGTTGACAATCTCATTATCGGCGGAGGTATGATGTTTACCTTCATCAAGGCAATGGGCGGTAAGGTTGGAAATTCACTGATTGAAGATGATTTGCTGGAAACGGCAAAAAATGCGGTTGAAAAAGCCAAAACCAATGGCGTAAAACTCTTAATCCCGACTGATACTTTGATTGCTGATAAGTTTGATAATGAGGCCAAACAGCAGCAATGCAACGCTGATGTAATTCCGGATGGCTGGATGGGTTTGGATATCGGACCCGAAACCATCGAAGCCTTCACGCAGGTGATTCTGGCTTCAAAAACCATTTTATGGAACGGCCCGATGGGCGTGTTTGAGTTTTCCAATTTTGCTAAAGGAACCAGCAGTATTGCCCACGCCATTGCCAAGGCAACCTCAGCAGGTTGTTATTCATTGGTTGGTGGCGGCGACTCGGTGGCAGCCGTAAACAAATACGATCTGGCCGATAAGGTGAGCTATGTTTCAACCGGCGGCGGTGCAATGCTCGAATATATTGAGGGTAAAGAACTTCCTGGAGTTAAAGCAATTCTGGAAGGATAGTAAAACCAAAACATTTCATGAAAAATGGAGTAATCAAACTTTCCTTTTTTCATAAGATACGCTTTGCATTCAGAGCACTGGAGAATCGCAACTTCAGGTTGTTTTTCTTCGGTGCTTTGCTTTCGTTAATGGGCACATGGATTCAAAATCTGGCCATTGGCTGGCTGGTGTATAAGCTCACCGATTCAGCATTTTACCTGGGTTTGGTTGGCTTTGCCAGTCAGATTCCGGCGCTGATACTTACACCTATTGCAGGAGTTTATGCTGACAGGGTAAACAGACTTAAAGTGCTGATTGCCACACAAAGTCTGCCGATGATACTGGCGTTTTTATTGGCCGCTCTAACATTCTCTGGTCATATTACAGTAACAGCTTTAATTGTGATTGTCATCATCAATGGCATGGCAATCGCTTTCGATACCCCATTTCGTCATGCATTTTTGCTAGAAATGCTGGGCGACAAAAAGCTTATTCCCAATGCAATAGCTTTGAATTCTATGCTGTTTAACACAGCACGTTTTATTGGCCCCAGCATTGGTGGCTTGCTGATTGCCATGTTTGGTGAGGCAGTTTGCTTTTTGATAAATGGAATAAGTTTTAGTGGTGTGATCATAGCGCTGCTCCTAATGAAATTGCCGGGGTTTGTGAAACCCACAGCACACAAATCAGTCTTCAAGGAATTGAAAGAAGGTCTGCATTATGCCTGGAATTTTCTGCCTACCCGCTATATGATCAGCCTGGCGATGGTGATTAGTTTTTTTGGGCTTCCGTTTCAGTCTTTTTTGCCTGTATATGCAGCAGACATTTTAAACGGCGACTCACAACTGCTTGGTTTACTCGTTGGTGCACTGGGAGCCGGAGCACTTTCGGGAGCCTTATTTTTGGCATCGCGTAACAATATCAGTCGTTTGCCATTTATGATTCGCAATGCTGCCTTACTTTTTGGCCTTGGCCTGATGGCATTCAGTTTTTCAAAACAAAGCTGGCTTTCGCTGGTGCTTTTATTTATTGCCGGTTTTGGGATGATTATCAGCTTTGTTTCGACTAATACTCTCTTGCAAACCGCAGTGGCCGAAGATCGTCGCGGAAGGGTATTGGCACTTTACAGTATGTCGTTTTTGGGTTTTACCCCAGTGGGAAGTTTGTTGTTGGGAACGATTGCCGAATACATTAGTGTGCCCTATACTACATTGATAGCCAGTTCAATCTGTTTGATTTATGCCCTATTTTATGCCACTAAGGCAAAGTTGGTGAAGGGGCAAATTATGTGATTTACCACTTATTCCATCAGAAGATTATGCTGTTGAACCACTTCAGCATAGAAACAGCTTCTATTCGAATAGATCTTCCTTGCTCAATCCATTTATCGATTTCCTGCGTTCGAGCAAATAAAGGATGAAATGAATTATTAATATGATTCCCCAAAATATTGCTATAAGGTAAACAACCCTAAGGCTTTCATACTGTGAATTTAAACCCAATGAAAACCATAACATTGATATTGAGTTGAACAGGAAATAGGTTACAAAATGAAACCGGAAACCGACATCATTAAGCGGGATTGATTCATAGTCTTTTTTGCCAAAGTGCCAACCGATAAGAAAATTAAAGAAAAAATAAAATATAGCAAGTATCCAGACTAAATCAAAATAATTGCTTTCTAAACTGTAGCTCAAGCCATAGTGAAAAGCAATGGCACCTAAGAAAAAAGAAATCGCAAAATACATAAGGTTTGCTGTGAATGCTTTCATTTTTAATCCTCCTTATTTATTAGATTTTTGATACGTTTGTTAAAAAACAGATTGATATTTCTTTGGATGAAAGTATCAAGTAGGTCTAGACCTAATTCTGTTAAAAAGTAATATTTACGATCGGGGCCTTTGTTGCCTGATCCCGTTTCAAAATCAACAACACCGACATGTTTAAATTTTCTAAGCGTACGATAAAGGCTTTGACTTTCACATGTCATGGTGTTTTCTGATTGCTCTTCGACGAATGTTTTTATTTCATCAACGTACTTTCTGCCGTCCTTTAGGGAAAGAAAAATCCATAAGGTCAATTGACCTTTTTTATATGTTTCTTCCCATGTAGCCAGTAACTCAGCTAAAAGATTGTTATTTTTCATGATCTATACTTATAGTATTAAACAACATGTATAGTACAAAGGTAATACATTAAATTATGAAAAAGCAAGTAAAATCAAAAAAAGTTCAAATAGAAACATCCACTCTAATAAATTACCCGCCTACAAAGAGAAATTTTTGAACCGTTTACTTATAAAAGAGAACTAAAACCCTCAAAAAATGATGAATTTCGGTGGCAATTCTCTATTTTTACAGCAAAAATTCATCCAAATGAAGAAATTGTTATTTTTCCTGGCAGTGATTTTGCTGCCTTACTACGGATTGTTTGCCGGCGAGGGCATGTGGATCCCGATGTTGCTCAAGCAACTCAACGAAAAAGAAATGAAGGCAATGGGTATGCGCATCAGTGCCGACGACATTTATTCCATAAATAATACAAGTCTCAAGGATGCCATTGTGCTTTTTGGCCGGGGATGTACAGGCGAAATTGTAAGCGATCAGGGCTTGTTGCTTACCAACCACCATTGTGGATATCGCCAGATACAACAGCACAGCAGTGTCGAAAATGACTACCTCACCAATGGTTTCTGGGCCATGAGCAAAGATGAAGAACTTCCCAATCCGGGCCTCACGGTTACCATGATGAAAAAAATGGAGGATGTAACGCATCAAGTGCTCGAAGGCGTGAATGAAGAGATGACTATGGAAAACCGCAAACAGAAAATAAAAGAAAACTCCGATGCGCTGATCAAAAAAGCGGAGGAAGAATCTGGGTATGAGGTAACAATCAAAGATTTTTTTATTGACAATCAATACTATATGATTTATAATGAAATTTTTAAAGACATTCGGCTGGTGGGTGCTCCTCCATCCAATATTGGAAAATTTGGTGGCGATACCGACAACTGGATGTGGCCACGGCATACCGGAGATTTTTCTGTTTTCAGGATTTATGTCGATAAAGATGGCAAATCTGCCGAATACAGCCCTGATAACGTACCTTATCAGCCAAAGTCGCATTTACCAATTTCCCTGAAAGGAATTGAAGAAAAGGATTTTACTTTTGTATTTGGCTATCCTGCCCGCACCAGCGAATACCTGCCTTCGTTTGCAGTAAATTTGATCACCGAAGTAACCAATCCTCCCAAAATCAAACTACGCGAAACACGCCTGGATATTTTCAGTAAATATGCCAACAGCGACCCCAAAGTGCGTATTCAATATGCAGCCAAACATGCAGGCGTGGCCAATTACTGGAAAAAGATGATTGGCGAAAGTAAAGGAATTCGCCGCATGAATGGCATCGAACGCAAGCAGGCTTTTGAAGAAAAATTTATGGTCTGGGCTGATATAGTAAAAGGTAATTTTGGTGGTATAATTCCCACATTTGAAAAAAATTATGGCGAGATGGAGCCTTATAGTCTGGCTTCGGATTATGTACGCGAAGCCGGTTTGGGAATCGAATTGATCAGTTTTGCAGCACGTTTCAATAACCTGAGTGAGGTCAACAAAGAAACTTCTGACGAAAAAATTCAGTCGCTTGTAAAAGCAGCAGAAGGTCAGGTAAAATCATTTTTTAAAGATTATTATCAGCCAATTGATCAGGAAGTTGCTGTGGCACTTTTGAAACTTTACCGCGAAAATCAGCCTGCCGATTTCCGCCCTGAAGTGCTTAATCTGATCGATGAAAAATACAAAGGCGATGTGGAAGCTTTTGTAGAGATGCTTTTTGCTAAATCCATCTTTAATAATGAGGCCGCTGTAAACGATCTTTTGCGCAATTTTGATCACAGGTCAGTAAAAAAGATTCTAAAAGATCCTGCTTTTCAGGCTTATGAGAGCATGCGTGATTTTTACGAACAGAAAGTTGGTCCGCATTTGCAACGATTAACGGCACAAAACGACAGTTTGCAACGCATCTATATGAAAGCCCAAATGTTGATGCAGCCCGAGAAACGATTCTATCCGGATGCCAATTTTAGTTTGAGGGTAACCTACGGATTAGTGGAAGGTTATCATCCTGCTGATGCAGTTTACTATGATTATTTTACTACTTTGGAAGGCATCTTAGAAAAGGAAGACCCGAATATTTATGATTATGTGGTGGAAGAAAAGCTGAAAACCTTGCATTCCACAAAAGATTATGGCCCTTATGGCGATAAGGACGGGCATTTGCAGGTGGCTTTTGTGGCTTCAAATCATACAACAGGAGGTAATTCGGGCAGTCCGGTTTTGAATGCTGATGGGCAAATGATCGGGATCAATTTCGATCGCTGCTGGGAAGGCACCATGAGTGATTTGATGTACGACCCCGATATGGGTCGCAACATTGCTGTCGATATTCGTTATGTGCTGTTTATCATGGATAAGTTTGCCGGTGCAGGGCATTTGGTAGATGAAATGACGGTGATTGAATAAGGCAAAAAAAAGCAAGCTTATAGAAGGAAAAGCAACTGGTTAGAAAATCAATCGGTTGCTTTTTTTTAAGGTCAATTATTTCAACAGCTTATCCGACTTGGCCGAATATTTTGATTATATTCAGAAAATTAGGCCTAATTTAAGGATTGTATTCATAATATTCGGCCTTAAATTTGGAATTTTTATATGTTACTATTACTTTTGTTGTTAAATAAACGCACAATGATTAACAGATTTTTATTGAACAAAATAGTAACTCAGTGCTTCAATAACAAAGTAATTCTGCTGTTGGGTGCACGGCAAGTTGGGAAAACTACCCTATTGAAAATACTTGTAGAAAAACTAAAGGTAGAAACTAAATGGCTCAATGCAGATGAAGCAGATGTTAATAAAGAATTAGCCGCTGCCAATACTAGCACTGCGTTGATGCAAATCATAGGATCGGAAACTAAATTAGTCATTATAGATGAGGCTCAGCAGATCGAAAATATTGGATTAAAACTGAAACTATTGCACGATACAAAGCCCGACTTGCAAATAATTGCCACTGGTTCTTCTTCTTTCGATTTGGTCAACAGAACCAGCGAGCCTTTAACCGGAAGGAAACGTACATTTTACCTTTATCCGATTAGTTATTCCGAATTGGTGGACACAACTAATATGATGGAAGCACGCCGTACCTTGAATACACGACTGATTTATGGGTCTTATCCCGAGGTGATTAACAATCCGGGCAAAGAGAAAAATATTCTTATCGAGTTAGCGCAGAGTTATTTATATAAAGATATCCTTCGGTTGGAAGGTATCAGAAAATCAGGTCACCTTGAGAAGTTACTTCAGGCACTAGCATTTCAGGTAGGCAATGAGATAAGTTATCATGAACTTTCAAGAACTGTCGGAAATATTGACAGTAGTACTGTCGAAAAATACCTTGACCTACTCGAAAAAACCTATGTAATTTACAAACTCCCTGCTTTTAGCAGAAACATGCGAAGTGAAATTAAAAAAGGCAAGAAATACTTTTTCTATGACAACGGGATTCGTAATGTATTGATAAGCAATTATGCTCCTACTGAATTGCGTTCTGATAAGGGAGCTTTATGGGAAAACTATTTACTCTCGGAAAGGATGAAATATAATCACTATGAAGAAAATGTACCTAATACCTATTTCTGGCGCACCCACGATCAGGCAGAAATTGATTATATTGAAGATCTGAATGGTGTGTTGAACGCCTTCGAATTCAAGTGGAAAGTTGGTAAAATTCGTTTTCCTGAATCGTTTTTAAATGCTTATCCCAATAACCAAACGGAAGTAATTAATCATGATAATTTTGAGTCATTCGTTGGAATAGCCTAAGAATTCGGAAAATTTTAAATCGCTTAATTTTGTTAAATTCCTACTCTGAATAACTTTTTAACATAAAAATTACCTCACACAAGTCTGCTGACGGTTACTTTTGTTTTATCACTAAAAATAGCTTCATGGATACTAGCACAAATTTAAATTTACCTGCCTCCGAAAAACCCCGCCTGGTAGTTATCGGGGGTGGTTTTGCTGGAATCACACTGGTTAAAGCGTTGAATAAAAATGACTTCCAGATTGTGGTAATCGATCAGAACAACTACCATACTTTTCAGCCTCTCTTGTATCAGGTAGCTACGGGCGGTCTGGAACCTGATTCGATAGCCTACCCTTTGCGCAAATATGTTAAACGTTTTGGCAGCTTGTTTTTCCGTTTGGCAGAAGTGCAACAACTTTTGCCTGAAAAGAAACAACTGATCACTTCTCATGGCACCTTGAAGTATGATTACCTGGTTGTTGCCACAGGTGCCCGCACCAATTATTTTGGTAATGCCAACCTGGAGCGCTATACCATGGGGATGAAGTCAGTTCCGGAAGCACTCAACCTGCGTAGTTTGATCCTTCAGAATCTTGAACAGGCCATCGTTACCAAAGACCCGCTGAAACGACAGGCCTTGATGAATTTTGTTATTATTGGCGGAGGTCCGACAGGAGTGGAGCTTGCCGGAGCCTTAGCAGAATTGAAACGATTCGTTTTCAAAATAGAGTACCACGATTTGAAAATGGATGATATGCAGGTTTTTTTGATCGAAGGGTCGCCGAAACTTTTGGGCGGCATGTCGGAAAAATCATCCAAACGTACTCTTGGTTTTTTGAAAAAAATGGGCGTGCAGGTTTTCCTGAACTGTCGCATCAACGATTACGACGGGCATAAAGTGGAGATTGAAAACAGCACACCTATTCCTTCTGAAAATGTGATTTGGGCTGCCGGTGTAAAAGCAGCACCAGTTGCAGGGATGGAGCAGGCTGCCACCGGACATGGCGGTCGCTTGCTAACGGATGAATACAGTAGTGTAAAAGGTTTTGAAAACTGTTTTGCCGTGGGCGATGTTGCTTTGTTGGAAGGTGATCCTCATTATCCAAAAGGTCATCCTCAGGTAGCGCCTGTGGCTATTCAACAGGCAGAGCTTTTAGCTAAAAACCTGAGCAGATTGATTCATCAAAAAGCTTTAAAACCTTTTCGGTACAGAAACAAGGGAAGCATGGCGACAATCGGACGCAAAAAGGCTGTGGTGGATGTTGCTGGTTTGTTTTTCAGCGGAACATTTGCCTGGTTTGTGTGGCTTTTCGTACATTTGATGGCTATCGTCGGCTTTAAAAACCGGCTGGCAACGCTCTTGCAGTGGTTCTCAAATTATATCAACTTTAACAGTGCACTAAGGCTGATTATCAGGCCTTATCAACCAAAGAAATAAAAACATGGCCAAGACCAAAACCGTTTTTTTCTGTAAAAACTGTGGCAATGAATCGGCAAAATGGATCGGTAAATGCCCGGGCTGCGGCGAATGGAATACCTATATAGAGGAAACTGTTGTAACAGGTAAAAAAGGTCAGTCGGTTTCCAGTAATATTGTTATGCCCGGATCGGCAAAGCCTTTGCCGGTGCAGGAGATCAGCAGCACGAAAATTGACCGTATGGATATGGGTTATGCCGAGCTGAATAGGGTGCTGGGTGGCGGTTTGGTTCCAGGTTCGTTGGTTTTGATTGGCGGAGAACCCGGTATTGGAAAATCAACCTTGATGCTGCAGGTGGCATTGCAACTCACTGATGTTAAAGTGCTTTATATCAGTGGCGAAGAGAGTCAGCAGCAGCTTAAAATGCGAGCCGACAGGATTGGTATTCGCAACCAAAGCTGTTATATCCTTACCGAGACAGACACCCAGGAAATTGTTCGCCATTTTAAAGAGATGCAACCTGATATGGTTGTGATTGATTCTATCCAAACTTTGCAATCGCCTGGTTTGGAAGCCACTGCCGGAAGCATTTCGCAGATCAGGGAGACGGCAGCCGAGATGAACAAACTGGCCAAAGGGTTTCAGGTTCCGGTATATTTGATTGGTCATATCACCAAAGATGGCAGCATAGCAGGCCCCAAGATTTTGGAGCATATGGTAGATACAGTTATCCAGTTTGAAGGTGATCGGCATTATGGCTTCCGGATTTTACGAGCTATCAAAAACCGTTTTGGATCGGCTGCCGAATTGGGTATTTTCGAAATGCATGCCAATGGATTGCGCGAGGTGACTAATCCGAGTGAGATTTTGCTTTCGCAGCGCGAAGAAGCGGTGAGTGGTGTGGCAATTGCGGCTATGGTTGAGGGTTTGCGTCCCATGCTGATCGAAACCCAGGCACTTGTCAGCACAGCTGCTTATGGCACGCCACAACGATCAGGGACGGGCTTTGATATGCGCAGGCTCAATATGCTGCTGGCCGTACTCGAAAAACGTGCTGGCTTTAGGTTGGCTGCCAAAGACGTGTTTTTGAATATAGCAGGCGGCATTCGGGTGGACGATCCGGCCATTGACCTCTCGGTGATTGCCAGTATTTTATCTTCAAGTGAAGATATCCCGATTGATTCGAAAGATTGTTTTGCTGCCGAGGTTGGCCTTTCGGGCGAAATCAGGGCTGTGAATCGTATTGAAGCCCGCATTGCTGAAGCGGATAAATTGGGCTTCCAACGCATTTTTATCTCTAAATACAACAAGAAAGGGCTTGATACTGGGAAGTTTAAAATTGAAATAATTGCCGTGGCTTCTGTTAATCAGTTATTTGAAGCTCTATTTGGGTGAGTTTTTACCTGTTTCATACTTAAATTTGTCAATAAAAGACTGTTAATTTGTGTAGCATGGTCAACAAATTAACGTTAATTTGTGTACCGAGGTAGATGAATTTATAGTATTTTTGTAAAAAAGCTAAAAATGATTCACCGTTTTATTACAAACAGGATTTTAGAAAGCCTAGTTCCTGGCCGGGTTACTGTTTTGTTTGGTGCCCGTAGAACCGGCAAAACAACTTTGCTTAAGGCAATAACTGAAAAGTTAGCTGAAAAGCGTGTGTTGATCCTTAATGGTGAAGACCTCACTGCTGCTGAGATTTTATCTTCGGGCAGAGCAGAAATTCTCAAAAATCTTACGCAAGATTATGATTATTTATTGCTTGATGAAGCTCAAAGTATAAATGGAATTGGCAGGAACTTGAAGTTGTTGATTGATACCAAGCCTGAACTTACGGTTTTGGCTACTGGTTCAGCATCTTTTGATTTACGCAATCAGCTAGGAGAACCTTTAACTGGTCGTTCTATTCATTTTATGCTTTATCCGATTGCTTTTGGAGAATTAAATCTGGATTATCTTGAAACCGTAAAAAAACTTCCTCAGCTGTTGGTTTATGGCTCTTATCCCCAGATTTTAATTGAGGAAAACGAAAAAGACAAACGACGATTGCTGGAAAACATTAAAAACGGCTATTTGCTTAAAGACATTCTAATGCTCGATAATCTCAAGGATAGCTTATTCGTTTTGAGCCTGTTACGACTTGTGGCATTTCAGATCGGCAATGAAGTTTCATTCAATGAATTGGCTAATCAGTTGGGCACTACCGTAAAAACTGTCCAACGCTATCTGGATATTCTGGAGAAAACTTTTGTGTTGTTCCGTTTGAATGGGTTCAGCCGAAATCTTCGAAAAGAAATCACCAAATCGCCTCGGTATTATTTCTGGGATAACGGCATCCGTAATGTGATCATCAATAATTTCAAGCCATTGGAGCAACGGGATGACGCAGGGAAATTATGGGAAAACTATTGTGTTTCGGAGCGCATCAAAAAGCAGGTGTATCAAGAAACTTTTGCTGAGTTTTATTTTTGGCGTACTTACGACCAACAGGAGATAGATTTGCTGGAAGTGACTGATGAAGAAATTTCAGCTTTTGAATTTAAGTGGGGCAAAAAATCTGCACGTATTCCAAAAGCCTTCCAAAGCCAATATCCTGAAGCTGATTTTCAGGTTATTAACAAAGAAAACGTGCATGAATTTTTAACTTTTTAATTTCCCGAAGAGACAACTTTCAATCCTACGATACTGATAATTAGGGTGCTGATGAAAAACAAGCGCCAAAAGTTTACCGCTTCCTGAAAGAAAATGATTCCGATCAAAACTGTTCCCACAGCCCCAATACCAGTCCAAACGCCATAAGCTGTACCCATTGGGATGTGATGTGTGGCCTTGTAGAGCAACCACATGCTCAGGCTCAGGCTGATCAAAAAGGCAGTAAACCACCAATAGGATGCTGGTGCAGCAGCGGTTCGGGCTTTCGAAAGGGAAGCTGCAAAAGCCACCTCAAACAGGCCGGCGATAATCAGGGTAATCCAGGGCATCATGGTGGCAAAATTAACTTATTTTTGGCCAAAACAATTTTCGATGAAGCTATCTTCCAAATTTGTCATCTGGCTTGTGCCGCTGGCTTTTGCCATTTATATCCTGATCAACAAGCTTTATTTTGCTGAGGTGTACCACTTTCTGATGGATTATACAGCTGCTGTTTTGGCTTATTTCGTGGCTTATCTGTTGGTAGGTTTGCCTCTTTTTATTACTGTGGTTGTGTTGTTCGGGCGGCAGTCGTTCGAAGCCTTGGGCATGTCGCAATCTTTGCTGAAAGGTTTTGGCTTGGCATTATTGTTTACCCTTCCCATGTTTGTTGGCTATGCGATCGTGTTCGATTTTAATCAGGACTTGAGCTGGCGGCAGATCATGTTGGGGGCTGTCTTTGCCGGATTTTTTGAAGAAATGTATTTCAGGGCGTTTTTCTTTGGCCTTTTGTTTCGCTACACACGCCTGGGTTTTATCCCTTCCATTTTGCTCGGAGCAATCATTTTTGGGTCTCTACATTTGTATCAAAGTAGCGAAATAGGAGAGATGGCAGGTATTTTCATCATGACTTTTTTGGGTGCGGGCTTTTTTGCCTGGCTGTATGCCGAATGGAAATACAACTTCTGGTTTATTGCCTGGCTTCACACATTGATGAACCTGAGTTGGATGCTTTTTGAAGCCGGCGATAATGCTTTGGGCGGAGTTTGGTCTAATGTATTCAGAGTAACGACCATAGCAATAGCCATTTTCTTTACAATCCGTTATAAATCAAGGTCTAAACAGAAATGGGAAATCAATAAAAATACTTTACTGATTAAAGTTTAGAATAGCAATAGCTTTTATGTATTACTTCGATATGCTTGTAGTGGTTGTGGTAAAGTGATATCAAACATGCTTCCTCTTCCCGGTTTGCTTTCAACTTGGATTGTTCCGTGATGAAGCTTTACAAATTCATTAACGATCAATAAACCCAAACCGGTTCCTTTTTCGCCGGAAGTGCCGGTTTCTGATTTTGAACTATCCAGCTGAAACAGATTTTGAACAGTTTCAGGTGTCATCCCTACTCCCCTGTCTTTGATGCTAATTTTGATATAATCCGCATCTCTTACTACTTTAACAGTAATGTCCTGATCAGGATAAGAAAACTTGATGGCATTATGGCAAATATTACGCAGCACCGATTGAATCATCCTGGGATCAGCTTCAAGCTGAATATTCTCTGGAATTTCTGTAATGATATTGATGTTTTTGATCGCTGCTTCCGGTTTGAGCTGTTTACAAATTTCACTAACCAAATCATTCATATTAATTGTTTCAGCATTGAGTGGAAACATGCCCCGTTCGAGCCTGTTCCAGTTGAGCATCTGATCAATCAGCAATTCCAGTCCAACCACTGTTTCGTACAGGGTTTGCATCATATTTTTGTGTTCTTCCACATTGCTAACCGGCAAATCCTTAAGCAATATCTCCGTAAGATTTTTAAGACCTGCCATCGGACTTTTCAGGTCGTGCGATATCACGGAGAATAGTCTGTCTTTGGCAGCATTAGACTTTTGAAGTTCCTGGATAAGTTTAGTTTTATGAAAAGTTAGTGCCAGGTAATTAGCAGCAAAGGTTCCCCATTTAATTTTATCACGCTCCAACTGTTGTTTCAAGGTATAACCGACCAGTATAGCTCCAAGTTTTTGATCTTCAACAATCATCGGAATTCCGAGCAGGGTTTTGGTTTTGAACTGACTGAAAGTTGTCAATTTTCGGGGATAGTGCTGCTTTGGATCGTTGATCACTAACGGACTTTTATTTTCAAGAACGATTTGAGTAAAGGTGTTTTCTTTTTCAACCGGTTCCAGCTTAGTAAAATAATCATACATGTTAGCGTGAGATGCCACCGGTATAGCGGTATTTTTCTTTTCGTCCCATGCGGTTATATAGCACTCATCGGCATACATAAGCTGCCTGAAACTTTCGGCCAGTTGTATCCAGTAATGCTTGTCGGTGGTAGGCTGTAGGGCCTGTTGCGAAAGCTTATTGAGGTGCGCCGATCTGGTTTCTTTTTCTTCCAGAAGAAGTTGAACTCTTTTTTGCTCAGTAATATCAATCCCCGAAAACAGTAAGATTTCAATCCGGCCGTTATCATTGTATATCAGGTTATTCTTCCAGATAAAATAATAGATGTCTCCGTTAAGGGTAATAAGCTTGGTTTCCAGCGTTTCTTCCGGCACTTTATTATTGCTAAAGCATTTATCCAGAAATGATTCTATCTCCTTCGTTTCCTTCCCATTCTTTAAAAACTTATACCATTTTTGACCTGTCAATTCGGGTTTTTCGAAATCAACCAGCCTGCATCCGGCCTGGTTGATCAGGCTGATGGTATGATCAGGTTTTATGCCGATAATCACTGATCCTGCAATATCAAGGTATTGCTGTGCTTTATTTTTCTCATTGATAATTTGTCTTTCATATTTCTTTTGGTCAGTAACTTCGTGAGCAATGGTAAGCAGTCGTGGTTTTTCGCTGATTCTAACGTTATAGGTTTGCACCTGAAGGATAATCAGGTTGATTTCATCTTTTTGCACCAGCAATTCGTAAGGCTTGCTCGATTTTCCCATGGCATGTTGTGCCAACACACTGGCGATTTTTGGGATTTCGCTCAAAGGCAACTGCTTAAGGTGCAGCAGGTTTTTACCTACATAATGTGATTTGTTCAACCCAAAAAGTCTTTCCGAAGCAGCGTTGGCATCAATCAAACGTCCTTTGATATCGGTAAGTATATAAGCTTCGGGTGCCTGATCGAATAAGATTTTTACGCTGTTCAAACTGTCTTTCAGTTGCTTTTCCTGAATTTTTTGCTGGCTAATATCCTGTATATAAAGCCAAACCATGCGCTCTCCATTGTCTTTGAAAAAACTTTCACCATGAATATTCACTGTAACCGTGTGTCCATCCTTATGAAAATACTCTTTTTCGTAAGGGCCAAAATAACCGGAAATATAAAGTGCCTCTGTTTGAATTCGATCAAGTTGATGGTAGTGCTTTGGTGTTATATCAAGATAAGTGAGCTGTTGTAATTCTGTTTTACTATACCCCAGCATTTTACTCAACATCGGATTACAATCGGCAAAACGTTTTGTGGCAGAGTTGATAATTGTAATACCAATAGGTGCCTGATAGAATAGCTGTTTGAGTAAAGTTTCTTTGTCGTTTTCGGAAAGCGGAATCCCTGAGGTGAACATTCCATTCTCCTCATTTCTGCGTTCTTTTGCAAAGTGCAACGGGATTTTGGGCATTAACAGGATAAACGACTGTTGTTCATCCTGCCCGTGAATGCTGATTTTCCAGCTTATCCTTACTTTGCGATTTTTCAGCCGGGTTTCAATAGTGATCTCTTTTTTATCAGCATATTCCCGCTTTAATGCATCCATATCCGTGAAAGAAGGAATAATTTTCATTACCGACAACTCCTTCACTTCACCAAAAACCTCAACAGCAGCATGGTTTGCAAAGCAAATCAAACCAATATTATTACAAACGATTACTGGCTCTGGTAAGTCACGAAGCACTGATTGATAAGGTAAATTCATTGGTTTTAGCAGCTTTATTTCGAAAGCCAGTTCTGTATCATTTCAAACAGTTCGGTAGGCTTAAAGGGTTTGGTGATATAATCGTCACAACCGGCATTCAAACACATAAAGCGGTCATCGTTAGCGGCATAGGCTGTAACGGCAATAATTTTGAGATCAGGATTGAGCACCTTAATTTGTTTGGTAGCTTCCAGTCCATCCATTACAGGCATCTTAATATCCATCAACACCAAATCAATCTTATCATTCTCTTTAACAAGATCTACTGCTTCGCTTCCATTTCGGGCATAGAGCACATTAAAGGGTTTCGATTTAAAAATACGTTTGGTGTACAAGATATTCAAGTCTTCATCTTCTGCTACCAGCAATGTAGGCCATTCCTGATTCTTCTCAGTTTGAAGCGGTTTTTCAACGGGTTTAAAAATTTCCATGTTAAGGGCAGATTTTAAGGGGATATGAATAAAAAATGTGGTTCCTTGTCCAATGATAGAATCTATTTTTATGCGACCTTTCAACAGATGCACGAGTCCTTTTACGATTGTAAGACCCAAACCGGCACCTTCCTGATTACGTGTGGTGGAAAAGTCTTCCTGTATAAAAGGTTTGTATATCTCGGGCAGGGCTTCCTGGCTGATCCCTTTTCCGCTATCGCGAACAAAAAGAACCAATTCATCATTTTGCGTTTCGAAGCCCATATGGATAAAGCCACTTTCTGTATATTTTATTGCATTGGTTACCAGCTCGTTAAATATCTTATAGATATACCCCCTATCGGAATCCATTTGTGTTTTGAGGTAAGGCTCTGCAATCAGCATTTTCAATTCAATGCCTTTAATTCTGGCCAAATGAAGATGCTTTTTATAGATTTCATTCAGCAGAGAAGTAAGTTGAATGGTTTCTACATTAAAAGGCATATTGCCCGACATAAGTAATGAAACATCCATGATATCGTTAAAGGTATCCGTGAGCCTTTCGACGCTTGTTCCGAGTGCTTCAATAAAGTCGAGGCGGTCGTCCATGTTAAGCTCAGGGTCCGAAAGCAATTGCGAAAACCCAACAATGCCATTGAGGGGGGTACGGATTTCGTGTGAAATATTATTTAAAAAAGCTGTTTTCAACCGATCGCTGGCCTCTGCTTTTTCGCGTTCATGTGCCAGTGCAGCATTTTTCTCGAGAATTTCTTCGTTTTGGTGTTTGAGCTTATCGTTGAGGCTGCTCAACTGCTGGTTTTGTTTTTCGAGAATCTGATGGTTGCTTTTTAAGAGCTGCTCTGTGCGTTGCTTTATCTTGAGGTTGGTAAGCAATTCGGCAAAAATTTGAAGTAGTGCCAATTCGCTGTCAGTAAACGATTTGTATTGCTTCACTGCATCAAAGCCCACATAACCCAGGCATTTTTGTCCTTCCATCAATGGAATGGTGATCAGAGATTTTATTCCCTGAGGTTCCAGAAGCTTATACAACTCGCTGTCGCTGCCAAGTTGTTCCAGTTGGTCAACAATGGTTAATTCTCCCTTTTTATGCAAGTTTACCCAATCCGGGACCAGCTGGTTTGGAACTCTTTTCAGATTATCAATTTCGGGAGTAATACCTTCCGAACACCACTCATAGGTATTGGTCATGTATTCTTCTTCCCACACATAATCAAAAATATAAACACGATCAACACCGGCAAATAAACCAATTTGTTTCAAAGCGTCGTTGATGGCATCATCGGTTTGTGAAACAGGCAGATTGATGAAACGGGTAGCCAGTTGGGTTAAAATTTGAAGTAATCGGTTATTCAGCAACAAAGTATTCTCCAGTTGACGAATATTAGTTATCTCACGAAGCATTAGCAAACTACTACTGCTGTTCATGGTTGATATCCGGGCTTCATAAGTTAGTTTTTGATTAGCCCTGGAAATCATCAAATCAAAAACCTGTGTTTGTTTGCTACTGTTGGCTCTCTTGATTGCCAATAGTATTTTTGAGCTTGTATGAGCATCAAATAGGCTGTCGATATGCTTTCCTTTCTCAATTTCATTGCGGGCAAAAGACGGTTTTTCCTGCTGAAAGGAGTCGATAAGTATTCCGGATGAATCAATGATGTACATCAAGTCGGGCATGGCTTTAATCACTGCTTTCAGTCGCGAAGTGGTTTCGCGAAGCTTTATCGCCGAATGATGTTGCTCGGTAATATCCCTGTTAATGCTGCCAAACATATAATTACCTTCCAGAACAACCGGAAAAAGTGTTGTTTGAATGATGCGTTCCTGCCCGTTTGGCTTAGTGATGATACGCGACTTAAGCTCATGAATCCAGCTGATGTCTTTGCGTTGGAGCAGATTGATTATTCTTTTGCGAATGTTGGCGACACCTTTGGTCGATTTGTTTTTGCTTTCATCCGAACTAAGCAAATACATTACATCCCAAATGTACTGGCCAATCATTTCATCAGCTTTGTAGCCAGTGATTGTTTCTTCCCCTTTGTTCCAAAGGGTGATTTTACCCTCTTCATTAAACAGAATCAGCCCTTCATCGCTTTGCTCTATCACTGCCCTGAATCGCGCTTCGCTTTCGCGCAAATTTTTTGACATTAACTTTTCCTGTTTGCTCAGGTTTTGCTCGGCCTGCTCTATCAACCAATATTTAGTATTTTCAATTTTAATCATTGAAGCCCTAACCTTCCACTCATCATCATTATTCTTTAGCAAGAGGCTTATTATACCTTCGTCCGGACTTTCTTCTCCGATGACAGCAATTTTTTTATCCAGTCCGTAAGCTTCAAAGTCGCTTGTATCTATTCCGAATGCTTCTGATGCCGCAACATTGGCATAACAAAGTTTAAAGTTAATATCGCTTATCAGAACCCAGTGCCTGAGCTTATCAAGGAGAGCAGTATTGGGAAAAGAATGCGTTGACATCTTCATATAACTTGTTTTGTTGAACTATAGTTGATTGGAGGTTTTTATCCCTAAGAAATACCCTGCAAAATGCTGAAATCTAAATATATACCTAAATTTCAAATCTTTCTGGGGAATAGTTAACATATGGATTGTTGTTTGGAGTGCCTACCAACTAACTCTTGAGCATCCACATTTTGTCACTGCTTTTGACAAGAGTTATGGCCGTAAAATTAATTGTTTCGCAATTAAAAGACAACAATCTATCGGAAAATAAGCCGTAAGCGGAGTTCTTAAAATTTATTTTTTAGTTGATTACCAGTTCGCCAGCCAGTTGCATCAGGCTGGTTTCACTAAGTTTTACCTGCAATCGGGCACTAAGCAAGCGACTTTCGGCTGAGATAAAATTTCGTTGAGCTTCTCTGAATTCGAGCCCTGACAAATCGCCAAGCCTAAAACGTTCGGTGGCAATAATCAGGTTTTCGCGGGCCACCAACACATTGTGCGTTTCCATGTCCAAAAGCTGCAGCTTGTTGCGATAACTTTCAAATTGCTGATGCAGAGTGGTTTTCATCTCGTTTACGATGGCTTCGAGATTTAACCTGCTGCTTTCGAGCATTATTTTGGCATTTTGCTTTTCTCTGCGGAGGTTTAATCCGTCAAAAAGATTCATTCTGGCACTCAAGCCGTAGGTTAAACCCTTGGTTTGACTTGTTTTGAGAAATCCGGCTTCAGAATTTTGATCATTATAGGTATATCCAAGATTAAAATCCAGGCTGGGAGCTTTGCGTCCTTTGATTTCTTTCAGGTTCAGCTCGGCCAGATAAATATCCTGGCTACTCAGCCTGAGCGCAGTATTTTGGGCAACCATCTTTTCTTCCAGTATTTCTTTCGAAAGTGCAGGGTTGATGGCAAAGCTGTCGCTTACGATAAATTCAGTTTCGGGGGCCCTGCCCAATAGGTTGTTGAGACTAGTTTTGAGCTGAATCAAATCATTATTGATTTCGAGCAGAAGTGCACTATCTGCATTACGATCTACCTCAGCCTGAAGAAGTTCCAATCGCGACCCGGCACCAATATCGAGCATTTCTGATGCCAGCATCACCCTTTCCTGATCAACTTCCAGCGTTTTCAGGATCACCTCTTTCTGTTTTTCCAATTGTACCAGGCTATAATAGGTCGAAAGGACATCAAAAATATTATTCTCAACGGTAAGCAAAAGCTCGAGCTCGCTTTGCTGCTCCAGCGATGCCAAAATATCAGCCCGTGTAAACATCTGAAGACCATCAAAAAGTGTCCAGTTAAGCTCGGCAGCGGCTGAAAAGGCATCAGCTTTTGCTCCTTTCTGGTCATTGATCTGGCCTGTCAAGAACTCTTGTTTTGAATCCGTTACACTATAATTTTGACCCGCATTAACATTGATTCCCGGAAGAAATCCGGCATTACCAAGGGTGTTGTTATTTTCAGCTATTTGAAGATTTGATCTTTGCAAGCGGATAGCATAATTATTTTCGAGACCAATACGCACAGCATCTGCTTCCGTAAGCAGTGTTTGAGCTTGCAAAAGAGGTGTCGAAATTAAAATCAAAACTAAAACTATGACGGAGCGCAACATGGCATTTGTCTTTAAATTATTCAATTAGCTATTGGTCTGTTGATCATCTGTCAGCTCACCCACATTCGACACTGATTTTTGTTGTTCCGAAATATAGGCATACATCGCAGGTATCACAAAAAGTGTAAGCAGGGTGGCAAAGGTGAGCCCGCCAATGATCGCTGTTCCCATTGCCACGCGGCTTTCTGAACCTGCCCCGAGTGCCAATGCAATTGGTACAGCACCTAAGATAGTTGAGAAGCTGGTCATCAGGATAGGCCTGAAACGTGCCACAGCAGCCGAATGTATTGCTTCGAGCCTGTTTAGGCCCAGGGCTTTGCGCTGATTGGCAAACTCCACAATTAATATCCCATTCTTCGAAACCAGCCCAATCAGCATGATGATACCGATCTGACTAAAAATATTTAAGGTCTTACCAAAATACCAGAGCGTGAGCACAGCTCCCGCCAATGCCAAAGGAACAGTGAACATAATAATAAACGGGTCGCGAAAACTCTCGAACTGAGCCGAAAGAACAAGATAAATCAGGATAAGTGCCAGCAGGAAGGCAAACACCAAACTCGAACTGCTTTCCTCAAAATCTTTGGAAGCCCCTGCCAGTGAAGTACTAAAAGTGTCATCCAGCACTTCTGCTGCAATACGGTCCATTTCGGCGATGCCGTCGCCAATGGTTTTTCCGTCAACGGGATTAGCCGAAACAGTAGCCGAAACATAACGGTTATAACGGAAAAGCTGTGGCGGATTGGTTTCTTCAACAATCTCTACCAGGTTAGAGAGCTGTATCATCTCTCCCACATTGTTTTTCACATACAAAGTCTTCAGGTCAAGTGGTTGATTGCGGTAAGCTCGTTCCAGCTGACCAATCACCTCGTATTGCTTGCCATTCATGATATAATACCCAAAACGCGTCCCGCTTAGAGCAAACTGCATAGTCTGAGCAATATCCTGTGCCGAAACACCAAGAGTACGAGCCTTTTCTCTGTTGATAGAAATCTGAAGCTCAGGCTTGTTGAATTTAAGGTTGAGATCTGCCACCTGAAACACCGGACTTTGATTTACTTTCTCCATAAATTCAGGAAGTATCGCACGCAGCTTCTCAATCTGATTCGACTGTATAACATACTGCACAGGCAATCCGCCACGCTGTGTTCCAATAGATTGATCCTGAATGACAAAGCTGCGGGCCGCCGTAAGTTGCGACATCTTTGCACTGACAGCATTTGCAATTTGCTGCTGACTTCGCTCCCTTTTATCGGGTTCAACTAATTTTAGACGGGCAAATGCTGTGTTAACAGAGCTGCTGGCACCAAAACCTGGCGATGTAACTGTTACCAGAGAATAAATTTCGGGAACCTCCTCCTGTATCGCGTCTATCATCTCTTTCACATAATCTTCCATAAACTCAAAGGTGCTTCCCTCAGGTGCCGTAACAGCCACACGCATCCCCGACCTGTCTTCAATAGGTGCCAGCTCAGAAGGCAGATTCCTGCCAAGTACATAAATCAGCAAGGCCGAAAGCCCAATCACCACAAAGGCCATCCATTTAACCTTCAGAAATGCCGTTAATGCATTGGCATAAAGCGAATTGAGTTTTTGAAAAAAAGGTTCAGTAGCTTGATACAACCAGTTATGCTTTTCCCTCTTTTTGAGGATTTTGGTCGAAAGCATAGGTGTGAGTGTGAGCGCAACAAAGGATGATATAATAACCGATCCGGCCAGCACCACTCCAAATTCGCGGAACAAACGACCAGTAATACCTTCCAGAAAAATAACCGGTAAAAATACTGTTGCAAGCGCAATAGTAGTTGCGATGATAGCAAAGAAAATCTCAGCCGAGCCTTCAATTCCGGCTTGTAACGGCTTAACGCCTTTTTCAATCTTACTATAAATATTCTCAATCACCACGATGGCATCATCCACCACCAAGCCAATAGCCAAAACCAGGCCCAACATGGTGAGCACATTGATTGAGAAATCTGCAATATACATGATAAAAAATGAGCCTACCAACGAAATAGGAATCACAAGCACCGGAATGATGGTAGTGCGCCAGTCGCGGAGAAAAAAGAAAATAACCAGCACAACCAAAACAAAAGCCATATAGATGGTTTGTTCCACCTCCTTGATTGAATCGCGGATAAAATCGGTATTATCAAAGCCTATTCCCAATTCAATATCTTCGGGCAAATCCTTTTGAATCTTTTCGACCCTGCGATAAAACTCATCAGCGATATCAATATGATTGGAGCCAGGCTGAGGAACGATCACATTTCCAACCATAGGTACACCATCACGACGCAAAATTGTTCGTTCGTTGAGTGGAGCCAACTCAGCATAGCCAATATCCTTAAACCTCACCAGGCTATGTTCCCCTTCTTTGATAATGAGGTTGTTAAACTCTTCCGGCGTTTCGAGGCGGCTGAGGGTGCGAACCGTTAGTTCGATAGTATTTCCTTCTATCCGGCCCGAAGGCAACTCAAGGTTTTCGCGCAACAAGGCATTTCTTACATCCAAGGCACTCAGGTCGAAGGCAGCCAGACGGATGGGATCCATCCAAAGCCTCATCGAATAGCGTTTCTCCCCCCATATTTGAATGGCACTTACGCCAGGTATGGTCTGCAAACTTTCTTTGAAAGTACGTTCAGCTATTTCGGTTAACTCCAACAGTGATCTTTGTTCGCTCTTGATGTTCAGGAAGATAATCGGAGTGGCATCAGCATCAGCTTTAGAAACGATGGGAGGATCAGCATCAGGCGGGAGGTTGCGCAAAGCCCGTGAAACACGATCACGCACATCGTTGGCAGCGGCTTCCAGATCGACCGAAAGATCAAACTCAACGGTAATCGTGCTACGTCCGTCGCGACTTACCGAAGTGATCGTCCTGATACCATCTATCCCATTGATTGATTCTTCGAGCGGTTCGGTTATCTGCGATTCAATCACATCGGCATTGGCTCCAACATAATTTGAGCTCACCGTGATAATAGGCGGATCTACACTGGGATACTCTCTTACGCCCAGCGAAACAAGACCAATCAATCCAAAGAGGATAATCAATATGGACATTACTGTGGCCAGAACAGGACGACGGATACTAATCGATGAAAGACTCATAACTTAATTTATTCCAGTGATTTGTACTTTCATTCCTGATCGCAGCTGCAATAAGCCGGTGGTTAAAACCGTATCGCCAGGCTGCAGGCCCGATATGATTTCAACAGCAGCCTCTGTACGCAAACCTGTAGTTACGTCAACAGCCTTTGCCAGACCATTACGATACACAAATACTTTATGTGTTCCCATCTCGGGTATGAGTGCTTCGGCCAAAAGCTGCATAGTTTCTTCAGCACTCTCCAAAGGAATAGTGACACGTGCAAACGAGCCTGGCACTATTTTCTGGCCTGTATTTGGATAAATTGCCCGTACCGGAAGCGAACGAGTTTTGGCATCGATTCGCGGCTCCAGTGCATAAATTCTGGCCGTGAATACACCCGGTGTATTTTCAACGCTAAAGCTCACCTCATTTCCAATACTGATATAAGGAACATATCGTTCGGGCACACTAAATTCAAGCTTAACAGGCTGTGTGCGAACCAGTGAAACCACCGACATGCCCGGCGATAAATAACTGCCTTCGCTGATAAGCCGCAGCCCCAGCTGACCACTAAAAGGGGCTCTGATCATGGTTTTGTCGAGTTGAGCCTGTAAGAGCGAAGCTTCGGCTTCGAGTGTGCTTACCTCGGTGAGTACCTGATCATAAGATTGCTGACTAATGCCTTGTTTTTTAAGTAATTGGCGCTGGCGCTGCTCGCTCTCACGGGCAAGCTTCAGCTGATGTTTGTTGCGTTCAATTTGTGCATACAAATCAGCATTATTCAAGGTTACCAGCAACTCACCTTCTTCCACTCTGCTGCCTTCATCAAAATGAATCTTCACCACCTGGCCGGCAATTTCAGCAGATACATCCACCTGTTCATCGGCCAGAATAGAACCACCAGCTATCAAAGCATCCGTAAGCGGTGCTTTCTTGATTATCATTGCTTTAACGGGCAGAATTGCATTGGCACGCGAAGGTGAACGCAAAGGATCAGACTTCTCCTCCCCATCGAAAAGACCACCCGACAACATCAGCCAAACAAGTAAAATCAAAGCCAGACTAAGGCTTATAAGCTTGATAAGCGTATTTTTCTTCATAGTTTTTATTGTTCAGTAACTTAACCCTGACAGATACTAAAAGTTCAATTGCAGGCAGCAGAAACCGGTTTGAACCCCTGCAAAAATAAACTTTTTCAGCTGCTTTTGGTTGCCCAAACGAACAAAAAAATACAAAGGAATTAATACAAGAAACCAAATAGCCAAAGCGGAATTTTATTCTCAAAACCAAACTCCAGATCGTCTGCTGCAATAAATGCATTTTCCAAGTCTTTAATTTGCCTGTGCATTTTTGTCTTGCCACCAATTTCAACAATATAGCGGTTGTCGATAAAAAAATCGGCCTGTTCTGCAATTTCCACCCGATGCTGATATTTCAACTGATTCACGAAAAATGTTTCACGCAAATTTCCTGTATTCATCGTATCGGACGAAAGCGCAAACATCAAATTGGTATTCTCAAGAAATAATTTGTCGGGTTTTTGTAATCTTGTGATTCCCTTGCTATCGCGGTAAATATTCGCAATCAACTGTGCCTGATTTAAATACCACAAATAGGAAAGCAATGTTTCGCGGTTAATCCCGATTCGCTCGCTAAGGTTGGAAATATTTGGTGTAAAAGGAGCTGAAACAGCAATGATATAGAGCAGCTGTTTGATTTTAGGCAGATACGTCAGATTCAATTGCTTTAACTGAGGCAACTCTATCTCCAGAATCAAATTTACAACTTCTTCAAGCCTTTGAAAATACAGGTCAGCTTGCTCCAAAAAAAACGGGTAATATCCTGCTTTCAAGTATTGTGTAAAAAATTGAAGCGGTTTGATCTGCTTCACAATGTGTTTTGATATTTCCAAATGATTTTCAAGAATATCATGCAAAGTGCAAGCTTTAAAATTTGTTTGATTGGTCAGATTGAGGTATTCACGAAACGATAATCCCTGCAATGTATAAACAATAGCCCTGCGACTGAGATCATCCCGGGCATTTAATATTTCGAACATTGAAGAACCCGTGAAAACGATTGAAAGTTCCGGATAATCATCATAAATATTCTTGAGTTCAACTGACCATTCAGGATATTTATGTACTTCATCCAGAAAGAGATGCGTGCCGCCCTGCTTAACAAATTTATCTGCAAGTTCGCTGAGCGTATTTTTACTAAACCAGATATTGTCAAGACTTACATAAAGTGCTTTTTCCGGTATTCTACCAAAATTCATCTTAATATACTGTAGCAATAAGGTTGTTTTCCCCACACCCCGTGCTCCTTTTATACCAATGAGACGTGCCTGCCAATTGATCTCGTACATGATACTACGTACAAAATCTGTTTGCGTGAAAGCGATGCGTCTTTGATATTTTTCAATCAAAATTTCCATTGTGATTTCCTTCAAATTATCAATAATTGCACTTTTTGCATGATACAACCAACAAATACACACATATTTTGCATACTGCAACCAACAATTTCGTGAATCATGTTTTCATTTCCAAACTCAAAACCATCAAAAAAATCCAGAAACCTCTGCAGGATTCTGGATTTTTAATTAAGCTTTCACGCCCAATCAATGTGGCTCATTGCCTTGCTGACAGCAGTCGGGCAGCTTATCATGGGCTTCCTGATCGGCAAGCAAATCATCGGCATCGTAACCAATTTTGGTAATGGCCTTTTTCAGGCATTCCTTATCGTTTTTGCCTTTCTTGTAGGTAATACTGATCACTTTGGTTTCTTCATTTAGTTCAACCGCCTTCACGCCCTTTTCGAAAGCCAGGTTCTTTTCCAGTCTTTCTTTACACATGCCGCAAATGGCCGATGTTTGTATTTCGACGGTTTCAGTTTTCTTTTTCTTATCGCCTTGCGCTAAAAGACTCAGCGGTATAATCAATACCAAACTAATTATTATCAATGCTAACTTTTTCATAATCATTTATTTTTAAGGTTATTCAATTGTATATCTCAAACCGGCATAAACCTTTATCCCATTGATTGGCCCCCAAATGATACTGGAATCAAAATAAGGTCCGAAAGGTTCATTAGCCGCCAAAATTGGATTGTTTTGTTTAAAATTTGTCAGGTTTTCTCCGCCGAGGTAAATATTCCACTTCCTGAAAAACTTAGTCACCTGCGCATTCACAATGGTGTAGGCCGGTGAATAATCATCCAGGCGATAAGGCTCCGGATTACCTGCTGTTGAAGGCAGACGGCTCACTCCGTTGAATTGGGTAGTAAGATCGAACTGCCATTTGCGCAAATTGGTGGCATACGACAGGCTTACCAAGCCCTTGTATTTATTCACCAGCGGTTTTTCCTGTAGTTCGTTATTCAGCGTCATTTGCACATCATTAAAACGCACGGCTGCTGTAACATCCAGCCCTCTTAGCAATTCGTAATTAGCTTCGAGTTGGATGCTGTTGGAGTAAGATCTGCCGTCCAGGTTATAAACCAACACTTTCTGGGCATCGGCATCGCGATCAAGAATGACCTGATTGATAAAATCGGTTCTGTAAACATCCAATCCAATAGTTAGTTCTCTGTTGTTCAGATCAATATGCTTGCTGAAATTCAAGCCATAATTCCAGGCTTCTTCCATCTTTGGCTGTTCGCGCACCACAAGCTCTCGCGAAGAAGCCAGCACAGAAGTGTTTTCGGCCAGGATATTGGCAGTGCGATAACCTTTTCCGGCTGAAAGACGCAGGATATTATGCTCGTTAAATCCGTAACGAAAATGCACGCGTGGTGTGGCAAAAAATCCAAACTCATTGTGGTGATCCAACCGCATACCTGCAATCAAATTGAGTTTGGTGCCATCGCTGTAGGTATATTGATAAAATACACCCGGAACGCTTTCGGTTCGATTGAAAGTGCTGTCGTTCAGTTGCTCTTCAAAGCGATCGTATAAATAGCTGAAACCAGTTGTATAAGTATGGCGGGTGTCGCTTATGTAGCTCTGAAAAAGCGCATTGCCATAATAACTGTATTGCGTGCCTTCGTAATCTCTCAACCCAAAATAAGTATCCATATGGTGATAGGTAAACTGTTGCTGAATTCCCAGGCTGGTTTGCGGGCGCGAAAAGATAAAACCGGTTTTCAGGAAAGTTTCTACACGTTCGGTAATCAGTTCGATGCCATAGCCATTATCCACATCGCGTGGTTGATCAGCATCAAACCGCATTTGACCTCCCCGGCGATCTTCCTTTAAACCTTTGACACCAAACTGACCTTCGAAGTTTTTGGCATGAAAATCCGTCCGGGCAAAAAGGTTATATTGCGTATAAAGCGGTTCATCCAGAAAGCCATCTCCATTGTCATCATGCCTGGTTCCATTGCGACTCCAGTGCCCCATAACCATAGCGTGCATATGATCGTTAACGGCAGCTTTGGTATTGAAATTAATCTCGCTGCGACCCATATGATCCTGAAAAAGATTCAGAAAAAACCGCTCGCTTGTTTCTGCTTTTTTATATTCCACATTGATTTGTCCGCTGATGGATTCGTAGCCATTTATAACTGAGGAAGCCCCTTTGGAAACCTGAATGGATTCCATCCAGCTGCCGGGCACATAGCCCAATCCAAAGGAAGTAGCCAGGCCACGAAGATTTGGAATATTTTCACTCATCATCTGCGTGTAAATACCACTGAGGCCAAGCAGTTCGATCTGTTTGGCTCCCGTAACGGCATCGCTGTATGAAACATCCACGCTGGCACTTGTTTCAAAACTTTCGGAAAGATTGCAGCAAGCCGCTTTTTGCAATTCACCAGAAGTGATAGTTTGGGCATTTACCGTGCTCAAGCGCGACACAAAATTGGTCTTGGCACGATTCACTACCTCCACTTCGTCAAGGGTTTTGCTGCCCGACATGATATGATCATATTGATTTCCATCATGTGGGGCGTGAATGGTATCGTTGGCATAGCCTACAAAGCTAAAAACCAGCATATGGGCATTTGGATCACGTTCTATTTTGTATTTACCTTCTCCATCGCTTATTGTTCCGGTTTGTGTGCCCGACCAGTAAATATTTACGCCTGGCAGGGGCTGCTCACCCTTCTCACTTTGCTCATATACGGTTCCATTTATTTTCTGAGCCTGAGCTGAAATAAAAAACAGCCCCATTGCTCCCATTATCAGGATTTTTATTGTTTTAATTTTCATTGCTTTAATCTGTTAATACATGATTATCCGACAGAAGCCGGATAAGAAAAATCAAGAAATTCTACAAGATTAAAGCAGCTGGTGCGAAAGCTTAAGTTGTGAGCAGGCTATCAGGAATCTTAGGCCACTGCCTAAAGTGCCCGAATCATCCGGAGCATCCGAAAAGGCAGTTGTTTTGCTTTCTTCAGCTACCGGAATAATTATTTCATACAGTCTGACGGCCAGCGATAAAAAATGATTGAAAACAATTTTTACATTGGGCAAATCGAATTCGGTAACAAGCTTCACATATTTCGTAAAATCAGTGCAACAAGTTCCGGTATCAAGCCTATTATGGTTTACCTCACAACAAGATTTCAATGAATCCGCCGGTAAGGTTTCAAGCTCGCAGGTCATTCTCTGATGATCGCAGCTAATATTTGAAGCAAATAAACTTTTCTCGAGTGTCTTTTGTGTACTGCAATAATGCGCATTAATTGTAAGGCCAACTGTACCAACAAAGATAACGACAGCCATCACCAGCGCAAAAAATCGCATGTACCAAATCTGATTCATGACACAAAAATAGGTATTAATAGCTGAATGATTGTTAAAAAGTTTATAATTTCAATGTATTGTATTGGCCTTTTGGTTGTTAAAAAATCTTAATCAAACCTTAACATCAGCCGAAAACGATTGCAAGTTTATCTGAAATTGGATAAAAGACCTATCTTTGGGCAACAAAAATAACAGTAGATATTTATGTCTGATTTCAAAATTTTAACTCCCGAAATACGGAAAGGTATTGCCATTGTGGTCATCAACAGGCCGGAAGCCCTCAATGCCCTCAATACATTATTTTTTGAAGAAATGGACTTGTTGATCGCACAGTTAGCTCAGGATCAAAGCATTCGTGTAATGATCTTAACCGGTGAGGGAAAAGCATTTGTTGCCGGTGCTGACATTGCTGAGATGGTGGATAAAAATGCTGACGAAGGCTCGGCTTTTGGCAGCCGTGGTCAGCACACATTTCGTTCGCTCGAATTGTTGCCATTTCCTGTAATTGCTGCTATCAACGGCTTTGCTCTTGGTGGCGGCCTCGAACTGGCCATGGCCTGCGACATTCGTATCGCATCTGCCAAAGCTAAATTTGGCCAGCCCGAAGTGAACCTGGGTCTTACTCCAGGTTTTGCCGGAACACAGCGCCTGCCTCGCCTGGTTGGACTTGGCAATGCCCTCTACCTGCTCACATCTGCCGAGATGATAGATGCCTCAACAGCTTTGCGTATGGGTTTGATTCAACAAATCATCGAACCCGACCACTTGCTCGATGAAGCATTTAAACTGGCCGAAACAATCGCCAAAAAGGGTCCTCAAGCCGTGCGAAAAGTAAAAATGCTCACCCGCAAAGCCTTGGAAACAGACCTGGAAACAGGCAGCGAACTGGAAGCCGATCATTTTGGATCGCTCTTTGGCAAAAACACTGAAGGACATGAAGGCATGAAAGCCTTTCTGGAAAAAAGAAAACCAAACTGGTAAATAACCCAAAAAATAACACCTCTTATGACTTACGACGAACGCTTACAACAGGTTGCAGTACTCGGAGCGGCAGGAAAGATGGGCAGTGGAATTTTACTGCTTACCGCTGTGGAAATGGCCGACATCAGCCTGAAACCTGAAAACAAAGGAAAAACTTTCGTATTAAATGCCATTGATCTCTCCGATGAGGGGCTGGCCGGACTGATGGATTATCTGCGCGTGCAGGTGATTAAACTTGCCGAGAAAAAAACCGTCTGGCTCAGGCAAATGTATGCCGACAGAGCTGATCTGGTCGAAAACTACGAAATTATTGATCAATATGTGAATGATGTGATCAAACTGGTGCGCCCTACCACTGCCATGGAAACGGCATATCGTTCCAACCTTATTTTTGAAGCAGTGACCGAAAACAAAGACCTTAAGGTTAAGATACTCAAACAGCTTGACGAAAATAACCCTAATAAACCCTGGTATTTCACCAATACTTCTTCCGTGCCAATTCACTTGATTGAATCGGAAGCCAGCCTTACGGGAAGGGTACTTGGATTTCATTTTTATAATCCTCCTGCTGTTCAAAAACTGGTTGAGTTAATCGTTACCCAAAAAAGCCAGCCCGAAATGAAACAATTTGCGCTGGACTATGCCAAATCACTTCGTAAAGTGGTGGTTCCCAGTAACGACATTGCCGGCTTTATTGGCAACGGTCACTTCATGCGTGATGCCTTGTATGGCATCAATCAGGCATTGGAACTGGCCAAAAACAGGCCTTTTTATGAAGCTGTTTATATGATCAACAGAGTGAGTCAGGATTTCCTCATCAGACCAATGGGAATATTTCAGTTGATTGATTATGTGGGCATCGATGTGGTGCAATTTATCATGAAAGTGATGAATCCTCACATGAAGGATGAAGAACTACACAGTCCGATACTGGATCAATTGATGGAACTTGGCGTAAAAGGCGGACAGCAATCTAGTGGTGCACAAAAAGACGGTTTCCTGAAATACGAAAAAGGAACTATCACGGCTGTTTACGATCTTAAAAAACAAGTCTATGTTGCTGTAGATGAATTTGCTGCCTCCTGCGATCAGGAATTGGGTGAGCTTCCGGAAGGTCATAAACCCTGGAAAGCCGCTGTGCGTATTGCCAACAAAGACAGCCATTTTGGACCCTATTTTGACGCCATGAAACAAGCCAATAATCCCGGAGCGAAACTGGCAGTAAAATACGGCCAAAACTCCAATGCTATCGGGCGCAAGCTTGTGAGCGATGGCGTGGCCAATCAGGATGAAGATGTGAATACAGTGATGCTTACTGGTTTCTTCCATGCCTACGGTCCCATCAACAATTATTTCGCCTAATGCAAAAAACTGAAGATTATGCAGAAAAAACTCTATATGACAGCCGGTTACAATACCGTATCACTCGGAACCGGCCGCAAAGAATTCAATCCTAAAAAAGAACGTCCTGGCATTGAGCATTACATCAGCGAAGCCGGCAAAGGTGTTGTAAAACAAATTGGCGATGCCAACAAAATTGATGAAACCGTGATTGGAAATTTTATGGCGGCACGGTTCAACAAACAAGCCCATCTGGGTGGTTTTGCCGGCTTGGTTGACGACAAACTCGAATACAAACCCTCGCTAAGTGTAGAAGGTGCCTGTGCTTCGGGAGGTCTTTCTCTTGTCAGCGGCATGCGTTCGGTGCTTGCAGGCACAGCCGAAGTGGCCCTTTCGCTTGGCGTGGAAGTTCAAAACACAGTAAAAGCAATCTATGGAGCTGATATTCTGGCAGGAGCCGGCTGGTACCAAAATCGGAAAAGTGGTCATGCCTATTTTTTCCCAGGACAGTTTTCGGATCGTGCAGGCGTGTATTATGAAAAATATGGCTACGACTATGCGCGTGCCGGTATGCGACAATGGTTTGTAAATGCCATTGAAAATGCCCGCCTCGATCCTGATGCACAGGAACATCACAATGCCACTCCCGACCTGGCAGGATTATACGATAAAATGAAACCCAACGGAAAAGCCTTTGTAGATCACCTGAATGTGCTCGACTGCTCCAAGGTTTCTGATGGTGCTTCCGGAATTCTTATAAGCTCAGAAGAAGGGCTGCAAAAGCTGGGCATCGACAAATCACAGGCTGTTGAAATTGTCGGCTGGTCACAGGTAACGCGCAATATCACCAAAGACCCTGTTGATCCTGTGGAGCTCACCACCATCAAAAAAGCTGCTGAACAGGCACTTGAAAAAGCCGGAATCACTTTAGATCAGGTGGCCACCATTGAAACACATGACTGTTTTAGCATAGCAGGATTGCTGGCTGTTGAAGCACTCGGACTGGCCGAAAAAGGCAAGGGTGCCGAATATGTAGCAGCCGGAAACACTGCCCGCAACGGAGCCATGCCCATGAACACCACCGGCGGATTGATTGGCTGGGGGCATCCTACAGGAGCCACTGGTGTACATCAGGCCGTTACCATCTGGCAACAGCTGACCGGAAATGCCGGAAAAGCGCAGATCAACATTCCTGCTAACCGGCCATATGGCATGACCATCAATATGGGCGGCGATGACGTAACAGTTGTTGCTATTGTTTACAAAAGAGGATAACAAACCAAAAAATACATTCTATGAAGAAATTTGCAGTTGTTTTGGCAGGCTGCGGTGTTTATGACGGAGCCGAGATCCATGAAGCTACGTTGGCCATGCTTGCCATAGCTCAGGCCGGAGGCGAATACCAATGCTTTGCACCAGATATTGATCAGCATCATGTGATCAACCACCTCACCGGAGAAGAAATGCCCGAAAAACGCAATGTACTGATTGAATCAGCCCGGATTGCCCGCGGAAACATTAAGCCCCTGAGCGAATTTAAGGAGGCTGATTATGATGCCATCCTTTTTCCGGGTGGCTTTGGTGCAGCTAAAAATCTTTCTACTGTTGCATTTGACGGTGCCAATGCCAAAGTAAATCCTGAGGTGGAACAAGCCATCAAGGCAATGAATGCAGCACAAAAACCCATTGGAGCCATGTGTATTTCACCCACTTTTGTTGTAAAAGTGCTTGGAGAAGTAGATGTGACCATCGGAAGTGATCAGGGCACAATTGAGGTGATCGAAAACATGGGAGGGATGCACGTGCAAACCGAACATGGCGATGTGGTGTATGATGCGTCCAATATGGTTTTCACTACACCTTGTTATATGCTCGAAGCCACCATCACCGACATTTGGGACGGCGCTTACAACCTGGTGGATGCCATGATGAAAAGCATGAACGGCGAGGTTGAGGAATAATTACGCTTTTATGATCACTTCGCTTTTTGGTATCAAGTACCCCATCATACAGGCCGGCATGATCTGGTGCAGTGGCTGGAAACTGGCTTCTGCCGTGAGTAATTCAGGCGGATTGGGATTGATCGGTGCCGGCTCCATGTATCCGGAAGTGCTTGAAGAACATATCCGTAAGTGCAAAGCCGCTACTAACAAACCATTTGGTGTGAATGTGCCCTTACTTTATCCTGATACAGAAGAGCTTATCCAGATAATCATTCGCGAAGAAGTACCTGTGGTTTTCACATCTGCCGGCAATCCAGCTAAATATACATCACGGCTCAAGACAGCAGGCGTATTGGTAGTGCATGTAATTGCCAATCAAAAGTTTGCGCGTAAAGCAGAAGAAGCAGGGGTTGATGCGATTGTAGCCGAAGGCTTTGAAGCCGGAGGGCATAACGGCATAGAAGAAACCACTACCATGACGCTCATACCATTGATTAAGCAATCTGTAAATATTCCGGTGATAGCTGCCGGAGGTATTGCTACCGGCCGTCAGATGCTGGCAGCACTGGCATTGGGAGCCGAAGGCGTGCAGATTGGATCGCGCTTTGTGGCCGCTACAGAATCATCGGCCCATGAAGCTTTTAAACAGGCTGTTGTTGCTGCCGGAGATGGAGCTACCATGTTGAGCATGAAAAAAGTAGTGCCTGTGAGGCTGCTCAAAAACGCTTTTTATGAGCGAATCAAAGTGGCTGAACAAGCTTGTGCCAGTCCGGAAGAACTAAAAGAAATCCTGGGAAGAGCACGAGCCAAAAAAGGCATGTTTGAAGGCGACCTGAAAGAAGGTGAACTTGAAATTGGACAGGTAGCTGCCTTGATCAGCGAGGAAAAAGCTGCTGCAGAAATCATCACCGATCTACTTACTGAATTCCATGAGGCGCGTAAAATACTATTACAAGAACAATATAATTTTTAATTTGACCATAAAAAACAAAAAAAAATGAATTTTGAATTTACCGAAGAGCAGCTGATGATCCAGCAGGCTGCCCGCGACTATGCACAGCGCGAACTGATCAAGGATGTGATCGAAAGAGATTATAAAGCTGAGTTTCCGGCTCATCATGTAAAAAACCTGTCCGATCTGGGCTTTATGGGCATTATGGTTGATCCGCAATACAACGGAAGCGGTATGGATACCGTTTCATATGTGCTGGCCATGGAAGAACTAAGCAAAGTGGATGCCTCTGCCAGCGTGATCGTTTCAGTAAATAATTCGCTGGTTTGTTTCGGTCTGGAAGCCTATGGATCGGATTATATCAAAGAAAAATACCTGAAACCACTAGCCGGTGGTGAAGTGATTGGTGCTTTCCTACTCTCGGAGCCCGAGGCCGGAAGTGATGCCACAAGCCAGCGTACCACTGCCGAAGACAAAGGAGATTATTACCTTGTGAATGGCACCAAAAACTGGATTACCAATGCCAATTCTGCCTCCACATACATTTTAATTGCGCAAACGCATCCCGAAAAAAAACATAAAGGTATCAATGCTTTTGTGATTGAAAAAGACACTCCGGGCATCACTCTTGGGCCTCATGAGGACAAGATGGGGATGCGCAGCTCCGACACCCATTCGGTAATGTTTAACGATGTGAAAATTCCGAAAGAGAATCGCATTGGAGAGGATGGCTTTGGATTTAAATTTGCCATGAAAGTGCTCGAAGGCGGCCGTATTGGTATTGCTTCTCAGGCACTCGGACTGGCTTCCGGAGCCTTGGAGCGTGCCGTTGCTTATTCCAAAGAACGCAAGGCTTTTGGCACCGAAATTGCTAACCATCAGGCAATTGCTTTTAAAATAGCCGATATGGCCGTAAAAGTTGAAAACGCACGCAACCTCTGCCTCAAGGCTGCCTGGCTCAAGGATCAGGGTAAACCATATGGCGTAGCCAGTGCCATGGCCAAGCAATATGCGGCCGACATCGCAATGGAAGTGACCACCGAGGCAGTTCAGATACACGGCGGATATGGCTACACCAAGGAATATCATGTAGAACGTTTGATGCGCGAAGCCAAACTTACACAGATATACGAAGGCACCTCTGAAATACAAAAAATTGTGATCTCAAGGGATTTACTAAAGTAATTGTGATTGATTTAGAAAAAACTTAACCGCTTCATCGCGAATTGACAAAAGCTTTGATAACTTTGCGCCCCTGATTCCTTAGTGCCTTATGAGTTTAAAACCCTGGAAGGATTCGGTGACGCAAGTCTTTCATCCCAAGCTCCTTACGTCTATCCGTACATATACCCGCGACCAGTTTGTTGCCGACCTGATTGCCGGAATTATTGTTGGTGTTGTTGCCCTGCCACTTGCCATAGCTTTTGGTATTGCAAGCGGTGTTGCCCCCGAACGAGGTTTGATCACTGCCGTAATCGCAGGTTTCCTGATCTCGGCACTTGGTGGCAGCAAAGTACAGATTGGAGGACCAACCGGTGCCTTTATTGTGATTGTGTATGGCATTGTGGAACAATTTGGTGTTGACGGCCTTATTGTTGCCACCATCATGGCAGGTGTTATTTTAGTAATAATGGGTGTATTACAACTTGGAACCCTCATTCGTTTTATGCCCTATCCAATTATAGTAGGCTTCACCAGCGGGATAGCCATTGTGATTTTTTCGTCACAAATAAAAGATCTTTTTGGTTTGCAGACTTCAGCAGCTGTTCCAGCCGATTTTCTGGAAAAATGGAATTTTTACTTTCTTCATTTTGATGTCGTAAACTGGCATGCCCTGGCATTGGGAATAATAACAGTATTGATTATTGCATTCTGGCCGAAAGTGAATAAGCGTATCCCTGGAACTTTAATAGCATTGCTCTTAACCACCCTTGTGACCACCTTCTGGGATTTACCTGTTGAAACCATTGGAAGTCGTTTTGGTGCCATCAGCGGCGGATTAAAAGCTCCACAAATTCCGGCGATCAGCTTCGACAACTTCAGGCATTTGTTGGCTCCGGCCTTTACAATTGCTATACTGGGCGCTATTGAATCACTACTTTCGGCCATGGTAGCCGATGGTGCCACCGGTGGAAGACATCGCTCCAATACCGAGCTGATCGGACAGGGAATTGCCAACATCATCACCCCGCTTTTTGGTGGTATTCCGGCAACAGGTGCCATCGCCCGCACCATGACCAATATCCGTAATGGCGGAAAAACACCAGTGGCAGGTATAATACATGCAGTTGTACTTTTGTTGATCATGCTATTTTTTGGTCGTTATGCACGATTAATTCCTATGAGTACGCTGGCTGGGATCCTGGTAGTGGTGGCCTATAATATGAGTGAGTGGCGTTCGTTTAAAGCATTGTTCAACAACAGCAAAAGTGATGTTGCTGTTTTACTCACAACCTTTTTCCTTACAGTTTTGATCGATTTAACGGTAGCTATTCAGTTTGGTTTGCTGCTTGCTGTATTGCTTTTCCTGAAGCGTGTGATTGAGACTACCGATGTGGCCGTGCTGAATATGGAAGTGGAGGCAGAGAACAAAGAGCTGACTGACGAAGGCGACAGCCTTCAGATACCAAAAGGTGTGGAAGTGTTTGAGGTAAACGGCCCCTTCTTTTTCGGTATTGCCAACAAGTTTGAAGCTGCCGAAAAGCTAGCTGGCGACAAACCCAAAGTTCGTATCATCAGGCTTCGGCGGGTTCCATTTATTGATTCAACCGGCTTAAGTAATCTCAAATCATTCATTCACAGATCGGCACATAACGGTATTCAGATTGTGTTTTCGGGTGCCGGAAGCAAACTCGTGGCCAGTTTGCGCAAAGCAGGTATAATTGATGAAGTTGGCGAAGAAAACAATTGCGTTGATATTCAATCTGCTATTGAAAGAGCAGTACATGTAATGAAACAATAAATTAAGACGATTTTTATTTATTTGATTTTCAATATTTCATTAGAAATGTAATTCATAAAAACTATTTGTGCCTTCGTTCTCAAAAGCATCGAAATAGTTCTTATATTGCCTTCAAAAGCTGTATCAGTCAATTGAATTATTTATTTTTATAGCGTTGATGACTCACTTACAAGCTTGTTCTGAAAACATACATTGATGACTACCAACCTTAATTCCCGATTACTACTGCCCGATTTGCTCAAAGGTATAGCGGTGGTGATGATGGTTCAGGTTCATCTTACCGAGCTTTTCGCTTTACCAGCATTTTATGAAAGCCCTGTTGGGAGTTTGTCATTATTTATGGGTGGACCGCCGGCTGCTCCGGTATTTATGGCTGTGATGGGTTATTTTGTGGCACGAAAAGCAGTGCCACCTCTTTCGCTTCTGATGCGCGGAATCAAACTCATCATGTTGGGACTTTTGCTTAATATCGGCCTGAACTTCAATTTGTTGATCAGGTTTTCTCAGGGAAAAATAATCGGAATTGATCCCTGGACCTATGTCTTTGGTGTGGATATCTTATTTCTGGCAGGAATCAGCCTGATGGTTTTTGCCGGCCTCAAAGTGCTATTAAAAAAGAATTTATTATTCTGGTTGATAACTCTTTTGATAACGATCCTGGCAAGTAGTCAGCTTTCAATATTTGCCAGTGAAAATCGTTCGGTTTTATTCATCCAGTCGTTTTTCACTGGCGTAACATCTTGGTCATATTTTCCGTTCTTTCCATGGTTTAGTTATCCTTTGGCAGGTTATATTTTCTATCTACTATCAAAACAATACCATTTAGTCCGCTTAAATAATTTTATGGGAATCATTTGGATAGTACTTCTACTTGCTCTTTCAATAAGTTTTCTCTTTGGTTTTAAAACAAGTATAAACTTGTCAGCTTATTATCATCATGAGTATCTATTTGTAATCTGGGTTTTTGGCTTTTTGATATGGTGGACAATCAGTTGGTACTACCTTGTAAAAAAAATACCCGACAATCATGTTTTTCGTTATTTGCAATTTTGCGGCAAAAATGTAACCGTCTTTTATGTAATACAGTGGTTGCTCATTGGCAACATTGCAACGGAGCTATACCGCACACAAACAACAATACAATACCTGATCTGGCTACTTATCATACTTACAATCAGCAGTTTGATGACTTATTTTTACACAAAGCTAAAAGCTGTTCTCTCAATAAAAAAGATTATTTAAAAATTCTTACAGTGAATCGAATAATAGTGCTTCAAAGGCAAAAAACTCTGTTAGCAGGATAATAAATCAAATTTGCATTCCTACAAAAAGCTCTCCGTAGCTCAGTTGGCAGAGCATCCCGATTTTAAATCGGGAGGGCAAGTTCGAGTTATGCTACCCTCAGAAATTTATTCAAGCAATAGCAGAATTTTAGCCGAACCAAAGCTCCCATAATCCTAAAAAATCATTAGTTTTGCACCCCTGATTCTCTCCGTAGCTCAGTTGGCAGAGCATCCCGATTTTAAATCGGGAGGGTCGCAGGTTCGAGTTATGCTACCCTCAGAAATTTATTCAAGCAATAGCAGAATTTTAGTTGAGCCAAAGCTCCCATAATCCTAAAAAATCATTAATTTTGCACCCTTGATTCTCTCCGTAGCTCAGTTGGCAGAGCAGCTGACTCTTAATCAGCGGGTCGCAGGTTCGAGCCCTGCCGGGGAGACATGAAGTACTAAGGTTGCTGCCTTTCAAAGGTTTGCAGCCTTTTTTACTAATTTGAGATACATTATGCCGATTTGAAAGCTCAGTTGGCAGAGCATCCCGATTTTAAATCGGGAGGGCCGCAGGTTAGAGCTCTCAGTGGAACCTTGATGTCATAGAGGCCACAAATGAAGTGTACTTGCAGCCTTTTCTGATTACAATGGTTTAAATTAACTTTGTAGCCAGAAAATTTTTGCTCCATGAAAGATCAAAAACCCATCAAAGAAAGTGCTTTAAAGGTAAATGCCGGCATCGAACAGCCTGCATCTCTTAATAATGCTGCGATTGAAAGGCTGAAAAACCGCAAGCAGCAGTTGCTTCCGTTACAGACCTACGTCGATGGGATACTAAGTGGAGATATGGTTTTGCTTAGCAAAGCCATTACGCTGATTGAAAGCAATTTGCCGGCACATCAACAAATAGCCCAGCAGATCATTGCAGCTTGTCTTCCTCATTCCGGAAAAGCACTTCGGTTAGGTATTACCGGCGTTCCTGGCGCAGGCAAAAGCACCTTTATCGAAGCCCTGGGTGTATTGCTTTGCGAACAAAACCAAAAAATTGCTGTGTTGGCCATCGATCCCAGCAGTCAACGATCAAAGGGAAGCATACTGGGCGACAAAACCCGCATGGAACAGCTTTCGGCACATCCAAATGCCTACATCAGACCTTCTGCGTCTTCGGGTACGCTGGGTGGTGTGGCACGCAAAACCCGCGAAACAATCATCCTTTGTGAAGCTGCCGGCTTCGATAATATCTTTGTTGAAACTGTTGGCGTTGGTCAATCTGAGACTGCCGTGCACAGCATGGTGGATTTCTTCCTGCTCATCCTGATCAGTGGTGCCGGCGACGAACTGCAAGGCATCAAAAAAGGGATCATGGAAATGGCTGATGGTATTGTAGTGAACAAAGCTGATGGCGACAATATTGCCAGAGCCAACAGAGCCAAAGCCGAATGCGAAAGTGCATTACATCTTTTTCCGCCTTCCGAATCAGGGGTAGAGCCCAAGGTGCTCACCTGTTCTTCAACACAACAAACAGGTATTGCAGAGGTATGGAAAATGGTAACCAGCCATATACAAACCATCAAAACCAACGGCTATCTGTTGCACAAACGTACCCAACAGGACGTACAACTGATGTACGACACAATAGATGAAGCACTTAAACGCAGGTTTTATGAAAATTCTGACCTCCATAAACAGCTTCCTGAAATGGAAAAGGCCATAAAACAACAAAGGCTCACAGCTTATGTGGCTGCACAACAATTGTTGAATGAATATTTTAAGCAGATAGAGTAATTTGCTAAATATCCCGGAAGTCTTTTTTCTTGTTGAGCTTAAGATCCTGCAACACCGAAGCTTTTACGTTGATAGAGAAGTTCCAGCTTTTGCGCATTCCGAGTGGTATCCAACTGAAACGCATTTCCCAGCAATGCAGATCGCGGTAGATGTTTACCGAGGTATAGGAAAGGTCGTTTGCATCAAAGTCCCATCCTGTTCTAAAGGTGAACTTCCACTTGGGTGTAATATTTACCTCACCTGAAACGCCCAGGTTTTGTACGATCTTTTTTTCATCGGATCTCACAAAATCAAGATAGCTCAAGCGGTTGGTATAGCGTAGCGTATAATTGAGCGAAAGCGACCAGGGTACCGACCAGTCGATGTAGTCATCCGGATTTCGGTTGATCTCGGCCAGTTCTTCTTCACTGCCAAAAGGCGAATCTCTCAGCAGCTCGTCTTTTGGTTCTGCGGTGGCGGTGGCATCTTTATTTTTGTCTTTGGCAAAATCCTGCTGTCGCAGATTCCAGTTCAAACTAAAGTTCCAGCTGGATTGGGTTTTTCGCAACAGACGTTTATTTTCATCCCATTCAAAACGGTTGATCTGCCGGCCGGCCGAATCTAAAACATACGGATCCCAGCTGCTGCTGTATTGGATATTCAGGTTTTTGAACAGCTTGGTACGACCACTTAGGGTGATGTAAGAAAAATTAAGTGAATCGCGCGCCAAATCATAGCTCCCCCTAACAGAGAGTTCCTCGATAAGCACCACTTTTTTCATCCCGGTGATCGTATCTTTTCGCGAAGGCACTTTGATTTCGAGGTTATTACTAAAACCAAAGCTGATCTGCCCCGATTTATCCTTGGGTGGTGAGCCATAGATGGCACCATCGTATTTAGAATAAAGCTGCTCGTCTCCTTCACCATCGATATAGCTGTCGTAATATCCCCAATACGGATCACTAAAAGCAGGTGTATAGGTAAAGCTAATCTGAGGTGTTATTACATGTCGGATAGCCCGGATGGGGCCTTTCTTAAAACTTACCATACCATATAGCTTGGTAGTGAGGCTGGTAGATAGGTTGAAATCAACCACATTATTAAAACCTTTGATTGTATCGGTTTTCACATAGCCTACAATGGTATCGTTGCCTGTGAACAATGTGTCGTTGCTCCAGCTCCTTTTTTTATAATCAAAATACATCCGGTCGGTTATCCTTACTGAATTAGTCAGGGTGAAATATTTAAACACCTTGAGCGGTAAATTCAAAGGCAAATTATGCTGAATACCATTTTGCATCTTCGAGAGTGCATCAGATTGAAAGATCATACTATCGGGCAGGCTAAGGCTGTTGCGTGCATTCATATTGTAACTGATATTCAGCTCTTCGTACCATTTGCTACGTCCTATGGGATTTTCACGTTTCAATGGATAGAGTCTGTTAACCGAAAAAGTCATTTCCGGAAGGGTAACATCTACCATTTTGGTCTTGGTGTTCTGCCGGTGACTGGCATTCAAAGTCAGGAAATATTTGTTGTCCCAATTGGTTTGATAGGCAATGCTGGATTTGAATTCATTGCTCAGGTAATTTTCCGTCGTTACCGGATTAAAGGTATTGAAGTTGGAACTCACGATAAACACATCAGCACTAAAACGTCCGGCAGGCCGGGCTTTGGCATCCTGCCTGTGTGTCCATCTGATTCTGAAGTCGCGGCTTTTGCGATAATCTGTAGATCCTTCGTTACCGGTGATATTGATGGCATAACTGGTATTAAACATACCATTGTATTTGTATCGTTTGGTATAGCGCATGGTTGGTTTTATTGCCCAGCTTCCACGGGTGTAGATATCACCTAAAATATTCAGATCAACATAATCGCTGATTGCCCAATAAAAACCGCCATTTTCAAAGTAGAAGCCTCTGTTTGACGACTCGCCATAGGTTGGAATCACCACGCCCGATCGCTGACCTGGATTGTTTGGAAAAAGCCCGAAAGGCACTGCTATTGGCGTTGGCACACCTTCGATGGCCAGATAAGCCGGACCTGTTACAATCTTTTTATCAGGTATTACCTTCGATTTTCGAAACTTAAACTCAAAATGCGGATGCTCTTTGTTATTACAGGTGGTGTAGGATCCGGAGCGGATATTAATATTGTCATTATCCATTTTCTTTACCACATTACCATGCAAAAATCCCTGCCCATCTTCTGTAAATACAGTTCTTATCAAGCCACGTTTCGTATTGAAGTTATAGGTCATCTCTTTGGCTTCAAAGGTTTGACCTGATTCCGTAAAAACAGGCGTCCCCACGAGTTTCCCTGTTGAATCAGGCACCCCGCGGGCAAACACTTCGTTACGTTCAAAATTTACTTCTATATAGGCAGCTTCCAGCTTTATATCTCCATAAATCACAACAGCATCGCCATAAAGATAGACCTTCCGGTTTCGCATATCCTGAATGATAGAATCGCGTGCCGAGCGTTCCACTTTATAGTCAATGGCGGTTTTTGGTTTTACGCTTTTTGCAGTAGTGTCGCGCTTTGCAAGGCTGTCGTTTAGCGTCATCACCGGCAATTCATGCTGACCATCCAGGCTGTCAGCTTTGTAATCCAATGAGTCAGGAAAATTAAGGCTATCGCGAACAAGATTCAACTTTAAGGTATCAGGATGTTTCAAAGTGTCTGTCTGAATCAGCGAATCCGGTCGGATCAGCGTATCGGGATATACGAAAAGCCCTGCAATTACGTTATTTGAAGGCACTGCTGCTTTGGATACTGCACTCAGCAAAAAAAGCAAAAACAGCACAACAAGCAAAAAGCTAAAGGCATTGGTGATAAAAGGATGTGATTTAGATGCCAACAATGTTATGAATCTGGTTAAATTTGCCTTATGAATTACAGCTTGCAAATATACTTTCAAAAAGCGAATACCCAACGTATAGTGATTCAACGATGGACAGTTGTTTTTGTTGTAATCCTGATGTTTTTTAGCTTACCGGCAAGCACTTTGGCACAAAGGGGGAGCAAAATCCGCACAGTAGTGATTGATCCCGGACATGGAGGCAAAGACCCGGGAGCCATTGGAAGACGATCGAAAGAGAAAGACATAGTGCTGGATGTTGCCTTGCGAACAGGGAATTATATCAAGCAATATCTGCCCGATGTACAGGTAATTTACACACGCACTAAGGATGAGTTTGTGGAATTGCATCGCCGGGCGGCCATTGCCAACCAAAACAATGCTGATGTTTTCATCTCAATCCATTGCAACTCAGTAAGAACCACTTCTGTTTATGGTGCCGAAACCTTCGTGATGGGCGACCACCGAAACCAGGCCAATCTGGAAGTGGCCAAGCTCGAAAATGCAGCCATCCTTTACGAGGATAATGCCGATGACGAGTATGGCGGCTTCGATCCAAACAGCACCGCAGCCTATATTGCGCTTTCGTTGTATCAGAGCGAATACAAAAACCAAAGTATTTTGCTGGCCCAAAAAATCCAGGAACAATTTACAACACGCGTTGGCCGCAAAGACCGAAGTGTGCAGCAAGCCGGATTTCTGGTGCTTTATCGTACCACTATGCCCAGTGTGCTGGTTGAGCTGGGTTTTATCTCCAATCAAAAAGAAGAAGCATTTCTGCTGTCGGAAGAAGGAAAAGTTTATATGGCTTCGGCAATCTACAGGGCATTTAAAGAATTTAAACAGGAGTATGAAAGTGAAAATACTTTGCCACCACAACTCACTGCCGAACAACGGACCATCCTAACTCCTGATTTTCCAGTGGAAGAACCTCCAAATACCACTGATAACGAAACAATTACAACATCCGAACAGGTAATTTACAGGGTTCAGTTTATGACCAGTCCAAGAGCCCTGGCTGCGACGGATCACCGCTTAAAAAATATTTCCGATCTGTACAGTTATGAACATAACGGCTTGTATAAATATACCAGTGGTGCTTTTCTTAAACTGCAAGATGCCCAAAATCATCAGGCATTGATGAAACAAAAGGGCTATCGCGACGCCTTTGTTGCTGCCTTTTATCAGGACAAACGCATCAGCAACGAGGAGGCACTAAAGTTAACAAACAATAGGTGACCCCCAAGCAGTTGATAGTTTAAAAGATTGTATCTTTGTTTATAATAATCAAAAGAAATGACCTCAAAACACCAATAAAGTGAAAGCAAAACGACCTTATTTAGTGGCCTTATCATTTATTTCAGCCTTATTGTTATTTGTATGGGGCTTTAATTTCTTAAAAGGAAAAGACGTATTCAAAAAAGATCGCGTTTTTTACGCCCGTTATGCTGAGGTAAACGGATTGGTAAAGGCCAATCCGGTTGTTATCAATGGCTTGCGTATAGGTCAGGTAAGTGATTTGTATTTCGATCCGGCCATGAATGGTAACATCATCGTTGAGATTTCGATCCACACCGATTTTCCTGTACCGTCCAACAGCGTGGCACGTATCTTCAGCTCCGACCTGATGGGATCAAAAGCTATTGATCTTCAGCTGGGTAATGCCACCAACAAACTCCAAAGCGGCGACACTTTGATGAGCTCGATCGAAGCCAGCTTGATGGAAGAAGTGAACGCACAGGTTGCACCACTCAAAAATAAAGCCGAAGGCCTGCTTTCTTCCGTTGATTCCGTTGTGGTGGCATTACAAGCCATTCTGAACGAGAATGCCAAAGAAAATATCATGAGCAGTCTGCAAAACATCAGCAATACATTTAAAAACGTTGAAAGCACTACTGCCAATATCGATTCGATGGTAGTGGAAGAACGTAACAGAATTGCCGCCATCCTCTACAATGTTGAAATGATCACTCAAAATCTGGAACACAACACCCGCGAAATTGACCGTATAATTAATAATGTTGCCAGCTTTAGCGATTCACTTGCCGTGGCTGATGTGGCCGGAAGCATCCGCGAAGCGAAACTTGCCCTGGCCGAAATAAACCTGCTAATTGCCGGCATCAATCAGGGACAAGGCACTATGGGCAAACTCATGCAGAACGATTCGCTCTATCTAGGTCTTCAACATTCTTCTGAAGCACTTAACAACCTGCTCGAAGACATCAAAGCAAATCCAAAACGCTATGTGAAGTTTAGTTTGTTTTAGCCAGCCATTTATTTGCTGAACAACTTCTTCCTGAAAAAACTTTTTGGAGAACTTGTGGTTGAAAAACCAGCAGGTATATGCTTTTATATTTGCGAGCAGTTGCATGATTGGTAGAAATTACACAACTTCATTCTCTTGTGGTGTGGATATTTAAATTGAGTTGTGAATCTACTCTGAAAAGTCAATTTACCCCTAAATCATCCAAGGGGGACTTTCTTAAACTACTGATTTTTTGCTTTCCCACTTTAGGGTACAGGGATCAAAAAGCTAAAATTCAGCAGTTTTTTTGACTATTTGGAGTGGGCTCAATTGTAGTTTCTCCAAACCACTGTGTGCAACAAATTGTCTGCAAATCAGCATATTCACATTTACATCATTCAAATAAAAACTGTTAATGATATCAAAAAAAACAAATACGCATTAACCAAATCGTATATATTTGAGGACAAAATCAATTGTCTTCCTGCCATGAAAATTCTATTCACCTCATTTTTAATGCTTTGTATTAATTATTCATTATTCGCCCAATTCGATCCACCACAAGCGATAGATCCCGATGTATTTGGCATTACCAAAATTGTGGCATCCGATGTGAACAACGATGGTTTCAAGGATTTAATCACTTCACAAAAATATCATAACAACGATAAAATTTCTGTGTTCTTCAATACCGGCGAGGAAAGCTTTGGCGAACAACTCATACTTACCACCAATATCGACACACCCGAAGGTGTGGCAGCAGGTGATCTGAATCAGGATGGTTGGAATGATATTGCAGGAATTTCGCTGGTCGCCAATTCATTGTATTGGTTCCCAAATGCTGATGGAAATTTTCCAAACGAAATACCACTCGATACAGGATTAGTGCATCCGGAGGATATAGAAATTGTTGATATCGACAACGATGGCAAACCCGATATTGTCGTTCTGGATCACACCAATATCATAGTGTATTACAATCTTGGAAATGGCAATTTCAATAAAATAACAACACCAAATGACGACTTTGAATATTATGCATTTTCCATTGCTGATATTGATGGCGACGGCTTTAAAGATATTATCATTGGAAGCGGCCAGGTATTGGTTTATATGAACAACAACGGCCTCTTTACAACCCACGATATTGCCCGATCCAATTCCATCGCAAACAATGGGTTTTGCTTTATGATAAGCACTGCTGATTTGGATGGCAACAACAGCATGGATCTGATCATTGACGGCAACTCTAACTCCGAAATCAGCTGGTATGCCAATGATGGCAATGGATTTTTTAGCTATACAGAAGCCGTTGAAAACACCTTACAATGCCAGGCTGTTACCACCACAGATATCAATGAAGATGGCAGCCTTGATATAGTTGCAGCATTATTTCAAGAAGGTGAAATAGTGTGGTATGCAAATGACGGATTTGGTGATTTTAGCGAAAAACGGCTGATCTGCAACGGAACGCCGGCAAGTACAATTGTTGCGACTAATGCCGACCTTAATAATGATGGTATGTATGACCTCATTTGGTCACATCCATTTTCATTTAACCTCAACAGAAATCCGGTCGGAATCAGGAACAAGCCAAATACCGCAAAACTTTCCGGATTTACCGTGCAACAAAGTGCTGAACAAAGCATGGTAATTATTAAGGCTCAGACCACTGCGTCGCTTAGTATCTTTGATATCCAGGGACATTGCATTGCCGAAAATCTAACGCTTGAAGCCGGAACCAACACTTTAAATCTACCATTGAAGTCAAAATTGTATCTTTTTCGGTTTTCAACAGCTACTGATACCTACATAAAAAAAATCCTTTTGAAGTGATGCCGACAACTACATAATCAGGCAAGGAATTGAAAAAATATAGCATGAATCGAAAATTCTGATAACCATAATTTTTATTAATGAAAGTTTTTTTCGAATTTTGCCAGAAGCGTCAATCCTGGGTTAGTATTTAATTATAGCCTATTGATAAGACTTTAGGACTCATTATATATAAAAAGTATAACCAATACCATGAGAAACAAATTCGTTTACCTACTGTTGATATTAGTTATCAGCCATATAACTAAAGCGCAAACCTCTGATAAACAAGTCGCTAATGAGCTTGTGCGAAATATGCTTGTCTATCAAATGTTAAATGATTTTACCACGACGGTACCTGTTTTCTTTTTTGTTCCCGGCTGGTATTTCTTTGGTTCATTTCAAGTAACCCAAATTCCTGTTTTTGTTGATGAAGATTATTATGCTGAATTGGACTTTAAAAACCGAAAAAACGCACTGCATAAAGAGCTGTTTGAGGTTTTAGAAGTAAACTTTATTCCTGAAATACCGGATGATAAACACATGGAGGTCAGGCTTATTGATAGTGATAATCTTCTGTATCGTATGCGGTTTTATCGAAATGATGACACCCTGTTTTTATTACAGGCTGCTGGTAAAACCCTGGATGAAAAACTGTTTAAAATTGTTGATAACGATCTGTTGGAAGTAATAAAAACAGATAAAAAAGGGGTTTCGTACCAGAAGATGGAACGATATGGCGATACGCTGAGAATTAATAGGGAATATGATGCCAAAAAAGGTGTTTTTCATATTTCAGAAATGCGCTTTTCAAATGAAAACCTATTACAATCAAAAAGCTTCTATAAACAAAAAGCTAATGGCAAGTCAAAACTCATATCAAAGCATCTTTACCAATACACCAATAACATCTTGACCACTATTATAAATGTTAAAAGATCCGGCACAGTTATCGACAGTACAACTTTTACCTATAATCTTGATAATTTATTGTCCTCGATAATTAAGAGACGTCCAATCAAAAACCTATTTAGCATCAACTTGAAGTACAATGATGACGACTTACTTACCAAAAAAACATTTCATTCGAAAAGAATAATTTATGATATAGATTATATCAGGAAAGACGATGATATCATTGGGTTAAAAATGAACTTTCTGGAAAAAGATCAACATGAATTTGTATTTGACATAAACCTTCAAAAACAGCTTTCCAGAATTCAGCATTTAAAATCTCCCAATGTTTATTATCCATTAGATGACAAAGAAGAAATTCTTTTTTACTATAACGCAAATGGTAACATAAGATCAATTCGTGTTATTGACAATAAAGGCAGAATCAATAAAGAAATAAGCTTTGAATACGACTATTTCACACCCTAATCATCAGTCCAATTATTTTGTCATTATAATTGATTAACAAGAGGTTACTTGCTATTTTAGGTTAATTTTCTGGCTGTTACTATTGCTTGATTTCTTTCAATTTTTAAGCTCAATGAACCGCCAAGACAAATTGCCCGATTATCGTTGATATGCCCGGCAGGAAATCCAAAACAAGCCGGATAATCAAATTCCGAAACATGTTCAGCAATGATCTCTTCAGCTGTTTTCCCAAAGGGAATAGTGTTATCATTCATGTCTGTCATGCCGCCAATGAGCAAACCAGCTAAGTTGTTTAATTTTCCGGCCCTTTTCAGCGCCAGCATCATGCGGTCGATATGATACAGGTATTCATCCAGATCTTCCAGAAAGAGGATTTTTCCACTGGTTTCAGGAAAAAGATCTGAACCCAGCAAACTGAAAAGTGTCGAAAGGTTTCCGCCAACTACTTCTGCTTTCACGACACCGGTTTTGTTGAGCGGATGTGCATCAAAAGTGATGGGTTTTGCTTGATTTTGAAGGGCATCAAAAAGCGATTGCAGGCTTTCATCGGTATTATTTTCAAAATTGATGGGCATGCTGGCGTGCAGACTTTGAATACCCAACTGCTGCGCCTTGGCATGAATCACCGTAATATCACTGTATCCAACCAGCCATTTGGGCGACTGAACAAAGGCACTGAAGTCGAGCCGGTCAATGATTCTCAGGCTGCCATAGCCACCCCGAACAAAAAGTATCGCTTTTACTTTCGGATCGTCCAGCAAATCCTGCAGCAGGGCGGCACGAATGCTGTCATTTCCGGCAAACTGATTTTCGGTTACAAAAAGCCGCTCATCGATTTTAATCCTAAAGCCGGCTTCTTCAATCTTCTGTATAGCAAATTGTAACTCCTCAGTCGAAATTTTTCTGGCCGGAGCCGAGAGTGCGATCAAATCGCCTTTTTGTAAGGGGATGGGCTGTTGCATATCGAAACTAATGGTTAACTTTGCGCCTCTATTTCAGAACCTAAACCCATACCGGCAAAGCGTTTACCGGAGGGTAAAAAACATTTTCAATGGAAGCCAAAGATAAGCAATTCAATCGATATACCATCACTTCTGCCCTGCCTTATGCCAACGGGCCAATCCATATCGGTCACCTTGCCGGCGTTTACGTTCCGGCAGATATTTATGCCCGCTATCTGCGCATGAAAGGCAAAGACGTATTGTTTATTGGTGGTTCAGACGAGCATGGCGTTCCTATCACCATCAAAGCGCGCAAAGAAGGAGTTAGTCCGCAGGAAATTGTGGATCGCTATCACGAGATAATTCGGGATTCTTTCGAGCGTTTTGGTATCTCTTTTGATGTGTACAGCCGCACTTCGGCCCCGATTCATCACCAAACAGCAGCTGAATTTTTCACTAATTTATACAATAAAGGCGTCTTTCTGGAGAAAAGTAATCAACAGTATTTTGATGTCGAAGCCAATCAGTTTTTGGCAGATCGTTACATTACCGGCACATGTCCGCATTGCAGCTACGAAAAAGCTTATGGCGACCAATGCGAGAGTTGTGGCACCTCCCTCAGTCCGCTCGATCTGATCAATCCGCGCTCGGCACTGAGTGGTAACAAACCTGTTTTAAAGGAAACCAAACATTGGTATCTGCCACTCGATAAAGCAGAAAGCTGGCTTCGGGAATGGATTTTGGAAGGCCACAAAGAAGACTGGAAAGTGAATGTTTACGGCCAGGTGAAATCCTGGATTGATCAAGGTTTGCAGCCTCGCGCCGTTACCCGCGATCTGGATTGGGGCGTAAAAGTCCCGCTGCCCGAAACCGAAGGCAAGGTGCTTTACGTTTGGTTTGATGCACCAATTGGCTATATCTCTGCAGCCCGCGAATGGGCCGAAAATACCGGAAAAGATTGGGAGCCCTATTGGAAAGCTGATGACAGCAAGCTGGTACATTTTATTGGCAAAGACAATATTGTTTTTCATTGCATTATATTCCCCTTTATGCTGCAGCAGGAAGGCTCATTTATTTTGCCCGACAATGTGCCTGCCAACGAATTTCTGAATCTGGAGAATGATAAAATCTCTACCTCGCGCAATTGGGCAGTATGGCTGCACGAATACCTGAACGAATTGCCCGGTAAGGAAGATGTGCTGAGGTATGTGCTCACTGCCAATGCCCCCGAAACTAAAGATAACGACTTCACCTGGAAGGATTTTCAAGCCCGGAATAACAATGAATTACTGGCTGTTTTTGGCAATTTTGTGAACCGTACCCTGGTGCTAACCCACAAATATTTTGAAGGCAAAGTACCTGCCCTTGATCATCTTACAGATGCCGACAAGGCTGTTTTGGCAGAGATGCAGCATTATCCCGAAAAGATCAGCCATAGCATTGAATTGTATCGTTTTAGGGAGGCATTGTCGGAATTGATGAACCTGGCGCGTTTGGGTAATCGCTATTTAACTGAAAATGAACCCTGGAAGATATTTAAAACTGATTCCGAACGGGTGAAAACAATTCTGGCCGTATCGCTTGAGATAGTTGCTCGGCTGGCTGTGCTTTCAGAGCCTTTCCTGCCTTTTACCGCAGAAAAATTACGTAAAATGCTCCGCATTGGATCTTTTGGGTGGGATGATACTACCCGGCCCGCATTGCTTGAAGCTGGTCATCAATTGGGAGATGCCGTTTTATTGTTCGAAAAAGTGGAAGACAGCATGATCGAACAGCAGGTGCAGAAATTGCTTGATACCCGAAAAGCCAATGTAGCACTGGAGGAAAAGCCTGTGAAGCCACAGAAAGAGGCAATTCAGTTTGATGATTTTACCAAAATGGATCTGCGTGTAGGCACAATCCTGGAAGCTGAAGTAGTGCCTAAAACCAAAAAACTGCTCAAGCTGCTTATTGACACTGGCATTGATCAACGCACAGTTGTAAGCGGTATTGCAGAATACTATCAGCCCGAAAATATCATCGGACAGCAGGTGGTGATGCTGGTCAACCTCGAACCACGTAAAATTCGGGGTATCGAATCGCAGGGCATGATTATGATGGCCGAAAACGCGGATGGCAAGCTTTGCTTTGTTGCGCCCTCCGAAAGCTTTATGAATGGAGCTGAAGTGAAATAAGCTTAGTTGGTTTGGGTTGGTATGGATTTGCCTCGATTTTGAGGATTATTGAATTTCCGATAGAATTTACATTTGTTTGAATGTATTACTTTTGTGAAAACAAGAAACCAATACCTTAAGTACGATGGAATCATCTGATTTAAATATTAGCTTACATTTGAACTTCAATCAATTGGTTGAGGCTATTAAGCAATTGCCAAGAAATGAAAAACTCAAATTATCCAGGATTTTGCTGAAAGAAACCAGTTGGGAAGAAATTAATGATCCTATTATGACCTATCTGGCCCGTGAAGATGTGTTGGCAAAAGATTGGCTCTTAGAAGAAGAAGAGGAGGCATGGAACGAGTTATGATGGGAATTGTGATTCCAAAATCCTTAAATATGTCTGATCATTCAAATATATACTGAACTTGAACTTCTCAATTAAAACCATCTAAATGGCCGATCATAACGAACTTGGAAAACTGGGCGAGGAACTGGCACGCAAGCATTTGCGTGGAAAAGGCTATCAGATTCTCGAAGTAAATTGGTATCACGGGCGCGATGAGATTGATATCATTGCCCGCGATGGCGAAGAGCTGGTGATTGTGGAAGTGAAAACCCGCGCTACTGCCGATTTTGGGGAGCCTGAGTTTGCCGTAAACCGCCGCAAACAACGCACCCTGGTTCGCACGGCAGAAGCCTATATACAGGAAAAGGATTTAGATGTGGAAACGCGTTTTGATATTGTTTCGGTAATCGTAACGCCTAAAGAAAAACACATCCACCATATCGAGGACGCCTTTTATCCCACCATGTGAGCTTATTCTGTTTTAATCACTTCAAAATCAAATAGAGAAATCAGCACATCAAAGCCTGAGGCGTATCGTTTATTAATCCCTTTAATCTTTATCTGATCTCCTTTTTGCCAGATATCGGCAAAAAATTCCCCGTCGGATGGACTTGTTATTGTGTATTGGCCAGCCTCCCATCCGGCACTGATGTTTGCGTTATATAAATTAATAACGCCCACTGAGAGTACTATGCCGCTGCTACCCGAGCCCGTAAGTTCAAGATACGCTTCTTCTGAAGTAATTTGATTGGTAAGCTCACTATCCATATTGTATTCATACAGCGTGGCTTTGCCTGCATAGGTTCCGGTGATTTGTTCCAGGCTGCAATCGGTGCATCTTTCCCAAGCGGGTTCTTCATCTTTTTTGCATCCCGAAAGACCAATGAGCAGGATTGTTAACATCAAAAGTTGCCAAATATTTTTATGATGAGTTTTCATAATAAGTCCTTACAAATGTTTGAGTGCTTCTTTTCTACTTAATGGTTGTAAATCAGTATTTTCTACAAAATTCCTCACTTGTTCCGGAGCTGTGCGTGCGTATTGCCGCAGTGCCCAACCAATGGCCTTGCGGATGAAAAATTCTTTCTCGCTGCTTAGCTGTGTACAGAGCTCAAAAAGTAATTTTTCATCGGTAGCTTGTTTATACTTGAGCTGAAACAACAAACAGCTGCGTTGCAACCAAAAATTTCCAGAATCCATCCAGCGGCTGATGGTTTCATCACGGATTTCCGGATATCGCTTAAAATGCGGGCCAACCAGATTTGGCGCGATGAAATCAATCGTGTCCCACCAGGATTTTTGTTGAATGAGTTTCTCAAAAAGGAAAATACTTTGGGCTGGCATTTTATTGATTTTCTTGTCCAGCACATTCATGGCGGCATATTGCATGTCGCGCTGAGGAAGCTGCCAGGCATTCAAAATCACCTCATCCAAATCGACTGGATCAGGAAGACCGTACGTTTTGATAAAATCTTTAAAAATTATTGCCCTTGTGGGCGAAGGGATACCATAAAATGAGTATTGATTACGCATGTATTTTTCTGCTCCGGCAGCAATTTCCGGATTGGCATGTGTTTCAAAAACTGCAATCAATGGCTTCCAATAATCGTGTGCTTTGGTCATAACACTACAATTTTTGTCCAGGCAACAGCACTTCCACGCATGTTTTTAAGTTCGATCAGATAAAGCCCTTTCTCCAGGCGACTACTGTCCACTTCAATAATATTTTTATGCTCAAAAGGAATACGATGACAAATTTTTCCGTTTTGATCCGTAAAGACCAGCGAACCCGAGAGCTTCTGATCCCATTGAAAAGTCAGCATTCCCTGTGTTGGATTAGGAAAGGCTTTGATCTCTGTTTTCTTTTTTACTAAAGGTTTTTCGGGAAGACCTACAATCTGGGTATCCCATACGGCCAATGTATATTGTCCGGGCAAAAGCTCATCCACATAGATATACCCAATATTCCAAATACCTTCGCGATAGTGAGAAACTGCCTGCCAATCGTCGGCAGCATTTTGACGATAAAGGATAACAACCGAATCATTCGAACTCTCAAATAAACTCCCGTCCAAACTTGCTCCATCGCTGTAAAAAAATCGTCCACGCAAACTCTGCGCTTCCAGATTTATCCCGCTTACTTCCCAATGACGATAGGGCGACAACCGCAATCCATTCACTGGAATTTTCAAGCTGTCGGGCTTAGCCCAGTGATGCGTTAATCTGAACCAGGCACTGTCAATAAGCTGATCGGCAAAGAGCCTGAAGCCGGCCTTTGGAAAAGAATATTCACCTGTTTGATTAAGTATGAAAGATTCGTCTGTGGTAGCATCTGCAGTGCGATCGAAAGGGTCGGCCAGCACAAGGATTGGTTCAAACGGAAGCGTTTTAATGCTGTGTCCGTGCAAGCCGTCAAACTGAACGGTATCACTCACAATTTCCCAATCAGCATTCATAAAGCCAACCTCAAATTGATGATCAACGCCTGAATAATCAACACCTTTATGTTTTTTCCGAAGAAAGAGCTGCACTTCAAAATATTCTCCTGCTGCTGTAACCTGCGTTGAATCAATACTATAATGCGGCGTCCCGGGAGTGAAAACCCAGGTGTCGAAAAAGCCTGTCATATCGCGGCCGGTGTAGTTTGTCAAAAAGTCGCGCATATCTTCAGAACTGGCAGGTGCAAAGGCAAATTCCTGCAAATAGGCCTTAATGGCATCAAAAAACACCGCTTGTCCCAGGTAATTCATCAGGCTGTGAACCACAGTAGCTCCTTTGTCGTAAACGGTTGTCCCATAGGTATATTCTGTTGGCACTTCATCCAACGAAAGGTAACTGCCATCCGTGATATGAGCGTTTTTGAGGATGTCGTAATGGTTTTCGTTCATCTCCTGCCTGTAAGTTTCGGGACTGTAGAGATCGTGTTTGTAGAAAAACTGGCAAAAGGTTGCCCAGCCTTCGTTGAGCCACATATCGCCGGCGTCGGCACAGGTGACCATATTACCAAACCACATATGCGACAGCTCGTGTGTGAACAGGTATTCATAACTCAGATTGCCGTTGATGGCAAAATGGGGATACGCGATATTGGTTACGTGCTCCATCGCGCCAATGGCTGTGCCGGCATATCCTATCCGGTCGAAGGGATAAGGGCCAAAACGCATCTCAAAGAAATCCATGATTTCATGCAGATGAATAAAAGATCCGGCTACTTTCACCGAATCAGCTGGTCGTATAAATATTGTGATGGGTATCTCCTGATTCATGCCCTGATATGTATCGCTCACAAGCGCATAATCGCCGGCAGCTACCGAGGCAAGGTAAGTTGGGATGGGCTGATTAATCTGCCAGTGCCAGGTTTGGAGGCCATCGCCTGCATCCTCTATTCCTTCAAGCAATCCACCGGCTACACCAACAAGTTCTTCTGGCAGGGTAATCAAGACTTCATAGCTTGCCCTGTCTTTAAAATCATCCACACACGGATACCAGGCCTTACCCAGGTTATGCGGATCGCTCTCAAAGCCAACGCCAAGATTAAAAGCATAATTGCCACTGAAATGAAAACCACCCCAGGCTTCATGGAAAGGCGTGCCTCCGTAAGTTATTGTTAAAATGACAGTGTCAGTTTCGCTAATCGTTTCAGCCAGATAAATTCGCAAAATATCACCCCCCTGATCAAAACTATTTATTGTAATATCATTACTCGTAACCGATTCCACTTCAAGGGCTTTAAGCTCGAGGGGAATATGATTCAGCGACATTTTTGGTCGCAGAGTGATTTGGGCTTCGGCTTCAAGGCTTTGTTCAGCAAAGTCAATCTCATGCAGATGAATCTTGTAATGAATAGCATCGATGGTGTCGGCAACAGCAGAGCGGGAAAAGGAGACCTGATGATTGCAGACATGCTGTGCCTTCACAGAAAAAACAAAGAGGATAACTAAAAAACCTAAAGTGAAGCCTTTCATTTTCATAAGGTGGAATTTTACTTTGTAAAAGTAGTACACCCCACCTAACTCTGCAAATTTTGTGTTTCCAAAAATTGTATTTGCTATTGGTTTAAAGAACTTGCTTATAAATTGTACATTTGTCTGTGACAGAATTTTAGCTGTTCACAAACGTACAATTGCTGTCACAGAGTGAACAGTCGCTTAGCTGCTTCATTAAAATGAAATAGATTTAATTAACTTACAATCAATCTGATATAAAGTTGGCATGTTTTTGGATATCAATCTGCCGGCGAAAACTTAATCCTACAAAGCATGAACACACACAACAGCAACACTTCTTTTGGTTATGTAAAATTTGTACTCATCATCAGCCTGGTGATGATTTTTATTTCAGGAGGCTTGATGGCGCAGAAATGGACGCTCGAAGACTGTGTAAACTACGCACTTGAACACAATATTCAGATACAACAGAGTCGTTTGGAAGTGCAGGCCGGTGAAATAAACCAACTGGAAAGCAAATTAGACTTCTTGCCTTCGCTTAATGCACAGGCTTCTCATGCATATGGCTGGGGTCGCTCTATCGACATGGCAACCTATACTTATGTTGACGAACAAACACAACAAAGTTATTTTGACATAAACAGCAGTGTCACACTTTTTAATGGTTTTCAAAAAGTGAATACCATGAAACAGCGTCGCTCTGAATACCTGGCTGCCAAATACAGTGCCGATAAGATCAAAAACGATATTGCTTTATCTGTGGCAGGTTATTATCTGCAAATCCTATTCAATCATGAACTATTAAACAATGCCAAGCGTCAGCGTGAAGTAACGGAACAACAGGTAAATCGAACAAATAAACTTGTTGAAGCCGGAACGCTGGCCCGAGGAAGTTTGCTCGAAATACAGGCTCAGCTTGCCAACGAAGAGGTATCGGTAGTGCAGGCCGAAAACCAGCTTAATCTGGCCTATCTCGACTTACTACAACTGCTTGAAATGGAAGCTGACACAGACCTTGAAATAGCTTTCCCGACACTCATAGTAAGCCGTGCTCCAGAATTGCTACCCGTAGATTATATCTATAATACCGCCCTGGGTGTGATGCCTGAAATCAAACAGGCCGAACAAAATGTGGAAGGAACCGAACGGGCTCTGGCAATTGCAAAAGGCAGCAGAAGCCCAAGCCTGTCGCTCAATGCCGGAATAGGAACCAATTATTCCGACAAAATCTTTCTTTCCAATAACCCCTTAGATCCTAATTACAGAGAGGTGAAACCCTTTGACGATCAAATACGCGACAACCGGAATACAACGCTATCATTCAGGCTTAGTATCCCTATTTTCAATGGATATCAATCCAGCTCGTATATCAACCGCAGCAAACTCAATCTGCTGAATGCGGATTATAACCTCCAACTGGCCAAAAACTCTCTCAGAAAAAATGTCGAAACCGCCTATACCGATGCTTTGGCAGCCTATAAATCCTACCAGGCAAGAGAAAAATCGTTGAGAAGCCTGAACGAATCCTTCAACTATACGCAACAAAAATTTGACAGGGGAATGGTTAATGCATTGGATTATAATATGGCCAAAAATCAGCTGAATATTGCAGAATCTGAACTACTCTCCTCCAAATACGACTTCATATTTAAACTTAAAGTATTGGAATTTTATCTGGGTAAAACACTTACTCTGGCCGATATGGAAGATTATATGGAAGAATAATTCCACTGAAAGCTTTCACAGAAAACCTTGTTACTGAAATGTAACGGGGTTTTTTATTATTCTACCTGCAAATAATTCATATTGGCAGAAAAAATGTAATTTTGAAAATCAAGTAACTGTTGCCTCAAACATCACACACATGAAAAAGCCAGCTTCCAAAAACACCAGATGGTATTGGATTATAGCACTGATACTGTTATTATTAATCATTGTGGTAGTCGTAGTAAAACAAAACCGTGATCATGCCGTTGAAGTGACCGTTGAAAAGGCGGATAGGCGAACTATTACCGAAATCGTAGTTGCCAATGGTAAAATCCAACCCGCTCTGGATGTCAAAATCAGTCCTTATATCTCAGGCGAAGTGGTTGAACTTTTTGTTCGAGAAGGCAATTATGTTTACAAAGGCGATATTCTGGCTAAAATAGATCCCACACTCTATATCTCTAATTTTGAACAAGTTGAAGCCTCCTTGAATACAGCCAGGGCAAATATGGCAAACACAAGAGCACGCCTGGTACAGGCCGAAGCACAGTACGAAAAGGCCAAAATAGATTATAACAGAAACAAACAACTTTGGGAACAAAAAGTAATTTCTGATGCCGACTGGGATGCCATCCGAGCCACTTACGAAGTGAATGCAGCAGAGGTGGAAGCCGCACGCGAAAGCCTTAAAGCTACACAATATCAGGTACAAAACGCAGAGGCAGCACTCAAAGAATCCAGAGAAAACCTGAATCGTACCAATATTTATGCTCCCAATGACGGCACGGTTTCAAAATTAACCATAGAAGTTGGAGAACGCGTAACAGGAGCTTCACAGTTTTCGGCCGGAACAGAAATAATGCGCATCGCCAACCTCAATGCCATGGAAGTAAAAGTTGAAGTGAGCGAAAACGATATTCCCCGCGTTAAGCTTAATGATACATGCCTGATTGAAGTGGATGCCTACCTCAACCGAAAATTCAAAGGCTATGTAACCGAAATTGCTACTTCAGCCAACACAGATGGCGTGAGCACCGATCAGGTGACCAATTTTGAGGTAAAAGTAATGATGCTCAAAGAATCCTACGAAGACCTGATAAACGAAAACAATAAGATAAGCTCTCCTTTCAGGCCTGGCATGTCAGCTACTGTTGATATTCAAACCAACACGGTTGTTGATGCACTCACGGTCCCTATCCAGGCCGTAACCACGCGTGAAGATACAACTTCCGGAAGTATCTATCTGAAACGTAATACCGCAAAGGATACAGATGACAAAACCGAGAAGACAATAATGAAAGAGTATGTTTTTGTGGTTGAAGGAAACAAAGCACAGCTTCGTGCTGTGGAAACAGGCCTGCAGGACAACACATACATCCAAATATTAAAAGGCCTAGAGTCTGACGAACAAGTGGTTACCGGACCATATCGGGCGGTTTCGAAAACACTTCGTAATGGAGATGAAATTAAAACGGTAGAGCAAAACCAGTTGTTCGAAAAAAAATAGACATTCAACTTAGTGAGAAAGATTTTATTAATAGAAACCGCAACAAATGCCTGTTCAGTAGGGCTTGTTGTGGGTAATCAACTTGTTGCATTGGAAGAATCACTCGATCAGCGTTCACATGCCGAGATGATTACGATTTTCAGCCAAAGGGTAATGCAAAAGGCTGGTATTGCTTTCAGCCAACTAGATGCTGTTGCGGTGAGCAAAGGACCCGGCAGCTATACCGGCCTGCGTATTGGCGTGAGCACTGCCAAGGGTTTTTGCTTTGCACACGACTTACCGCTTATCGGTATCGAAACGCTTTATGCCCTGGCAGCCGGAATCGCCAACAGCGACAGCAGGATGAAAGCAGACGATTTGCTCTGCCCGATGATCGACGCCCGACGCATGGAGGTATATGCTGCCGTGTTTGATCAAAATCTGAATCAGGTGTTACCAACCGAAGCTGTTATCATTGACGAAAACAGCTTTGCTGAGTTGTTCGCCAACAATAAGATCTGGTTTTTTGGTGATGGCGCAGCTAAGTGCCGACAAGCCTTTGCCAACCAACCAAACGCTGCTTTTCTGGAAAATGTGAATCCTTCGGCATCTTTTATGAAGACAGCAGCTATTGAGGCTTTTGAGTCAGGCAATTTTGAAGATGTAGCCTATTTCGAGCCGTTTTATCTGAAGGATTTTGTTGCCGGAATCCCACGTGTAAAAGGCTTGCGTTAAACTAGTCCGTTTACTCTAATCAGAATCCTGTAAAACTTCATTCATCATTTCTTGTGAATAACCGATGATTAACGAGTTTGCTTCCGTTTTATTTAATGTTTTTTACTTTTTACAGTAAAAGTAACGCTGGCTTCGTTAGCATCCGTATCCACTGCAGTAATGGTATGCCGGCCTTCCGGAAGGATGAGTGCCAGCTGATGTTTGTCCTTGGTGGTGCCAACAAAACGACTTCCCAAAAACCAGTTGATGGTGCTGTGATATTGTTCGTGTGCGGCTTCCAGTATCAAAGGATTTTGTTGTCCGTCGAAGTCAACCGGAAGGTAGATTTGCTGACCGGGAAGCGGATAGTTGATACTAAGCTGATTTTCCTGAACGCATCCGGCCAAAAAGGGTGGCAAAGCTCTCGTGCTGCTGTTCTTTGCAAAATAATACAACCCATACTCAGGTGGAATGACAAACCATTTTTTTGTAAGCATACTGCCGGGCTCGTAACAATTTGAATTTACCCTGTACTTCCCGTCTTTGGTTAAATGTATGGTCTTATGAAACGGACAAATCAATGCCGCATTTGCTTTAAGTGGTATCAGGATGGTGTCATTATCGGCACAATCAGGTCCGGCCAAATAACCACTTTCCTTGCAAACAATCACTTCCTTAAGCTCATCATATGGTATTTCGTGCTGCGATTGATCTGGCTGTGCCAATTCAAACAAACGAAACATCAAAGGGGCAGCCTTGCTGGTTCCTGTGAGGCCTGAAACTCCTTTCCCACTTGCATTACCCACCCAAACAGCTACCAAATAATCCGATGAAAGACCCACAGCCCAGGCATCGCGAAAGCCAAAGCTGGTACCTGTTTTCCAGGAAACAGCCCGTGAGGACGAAAAATAATGCCAGCCAGCCTCTTCATCAGGCCGTGCCAGCTGCCTGAGTGCTTGCAAAGTAATCCATGTGCTGCCTTTTCGGATACCTGAAAACACTTGGCTGTCAGAAGCCTTGCCCCTGATTAAAACCGGATCAGAAATATGGACTTGATTATCTACACTTCTCAATGAATTAGCCAGAGCACTATAAGCCCGGGCCAGTTCCCACAAGCTAACTTCTCCTCCTCCCAAAATCATGGATAAGCCATAATGATCCGCTCCTTTGGAAAAGGACTCGAAGCCAAGCCCGACTAATTCATCATAAAACTTAGCAAGTCCGTATTGCTTCAAAAGCAACACAAAAGGGATGTTGAGCGAACGGATCAGGGCTTCATCAGCAGCTACCAGACCATCGTATTGTCTGTTAAAATTTTGAGGCATAAAGCCATTGATGTAAGTGGGCACATCGGGTAATAACATTTTTGGCAACACACTTCCTTCTTCAATCGCGGCGGCGAAAAGAAAAGGTTTTAGAATACTGCCCGAGCTGCGCGCAGCCTGAATGATATCAACAGATTCACCTTGCTTGTTATCGTGATTAAGGCTGTTGCCAACATAGGCTTTCACCTCATTGGTTCGAAGATCAAGGATGAGTGCGGCCATATTGTGTATGCCCTGTCCGGAATATACTGCATCAAACTCAGCAACAATCGTATTGACATTCTGTTGCAAACCTGCTGATAGCGTGGTTTGAAACCGACCAGCACCTTGCTTTTTCATCAGATAATTCATCAGATGTGGCGCATGAGCAGGCGAAGCATCGGGTGGTTTGGGAAGTGGTTCGAGTAAGGCCAGTGCCAGGCTTTGATCATCGAGCCATTTTTTTTGATGTAGCTGCCTCAATAACCGATCGCGCTTTTCCCTTAGAGCCTGGCTGTTTTTGCCGGGATAAATCAGGGAAGGGGCATTGGGCAAAACAGCCAGTGTGGCCGCTTCGGCCCAGGATAACTCGAAAGGCGACCGGCGAAAATAACGCCACGAAGCAGCTTCCAGACCAATCGTATTGCCTCCAAAAGGTGCATGAGTAGTGTAAAGCAACAGAATTTCTTCTTTGCTGTAAACTAACTCCAGCTTCAAAGCCATCAGCATTTCGATCAGCTTTTGCATGATATTTCGCGGTTTTCGAGGCCTGGAAAGCCGTGCCAGCTGCATACTGATCGTACTGCCGCCGCTTACAATTTTCTGCTGTCTGATGTTTTGAAAAGAGGCTCTGAGTAAGGCAGCCGGGTTTACACCAAAATGATAGTAAAAATACTGATCTTCAAAGCTTAAAAGTGCTTTCTCAAATACAAATGGAATAGAATCAAGTGGCTCAAAACGCCATTGTTCGTCACGACTGACAGCCGAATTCAGATAGACGCCTTCTTCAGAAAGCAATAGCGTGGCATAATCCGTTGAAAACTTTGGTAAAGGAATAATCAGAAATAGTAAAACCAAGCCAGCCATAGCCAGACCAGTACGCAAAATCCATTTTTCCCTTAGTGCTCTTTTCAAAATCCGGTTAGCCTGTTTTAGTTCTTAACAACCACCACCTTTTTGCTTTTTGAACGGGCATAAAACTTATCGCTGTACATGGCTTCTACCGTTGCAGCAGGCAGCACGTAGCTGCCTTCATAGGAGGCATTAAGTAAGACTTCGAAGCGTTTTGCTTTGTTGGGTCCCAGATTAAAAAAGAGGTTGATCCTGTCGTCGCGAATATCCAGATAGCTGGGTTGATCACCGGATTGCTGATAACCTTCGCCATAAAGCCGGCTGTTGATAATTTCCCAACCCGAAGGGAAAATCTGGTTCAAAGCCATATTCGGGATGTATTGATCCCGATCAATACCGGTATATCGCACATCGAAAACAGCTTTAAAATCAGTGCCCTGAACGATCTTTTCCGGATCAATCACCTCGCCGTTTAGGTTATAAAACAACACTTTCAATCCTATGTTTTTCCCGATCCCCGGGCTATGATCCTGCAAAGGCACACCTTCGGAACGATAAGTCACAAATAAAATGTTTTCTGACTGATTTGTCACTTTTACCGTAGTGTCGTGATCGCTTTGCCATTGGATGAGCTCGATGAGTTGATCTGTTTGTTGTTGCCTGACAGGCTGATCTTGAATCTGATAACTATACTTCATTTGATCATATTCAGCAGAAAAGATTGGTTTTGCCCGGGCAACAGACATCAGCATCCAGGCAGTGGTTTGTGTGCTAAGCCAACGGTTGGTGTCAGATAAAACTTCTGACATTTGTTTGACAAGCCTGGCAGCAGCTTCTTTTTTATTGAGCCTGATCAAGGTTTCCAACAGCATGGCATAGTCGCGCATCCGCGATCCATAAGTATGCAACATGTCTTCATACTCTGCAATTTCCAGTTGAGTCATATCCAGCAGGCTTTCGGCCACATCGGTTTTGCCTGTGAGGGCATAAGCCGCCGCCAATCGCCATTTGCTTCGTTCGTCGAGCTTTTCTTTTTGGCGCTGACGGTTCATCCCACTCATATCAGGATTACCACTCAACGCCAGCACATAAAGAAGATAGGCCTGATTAAGCTCATAATTGGATTCATTGATACTGCTTGTCCAGTTATTGCTTTGGGTTTGCAGGTATGCGATGGTTTTGTCTTTAAAACCAAATGGCAGCGCATAGCCTTTGCGTTCAGCTTCCAGCAAAAAATGCAAAGCATAAGTAGTGCCCCAGGCAGAGGTGTAACTTCCTCCGGGCCAATAAGCAAAACCTCCATTGGAAAGCTGATACTGCCTAAGCCGGCTGATCACCGATTGAATATTATTTTTAATTTGCTGCTGTTGCTGTAGGCCAGGATCAATCAATTGATCCAGATAGAGTTGCGGAAAAGCCGACGAAACAATCTGCTCCACACATCCATAGGGATAATTGATCAGCTCGTTCAATCGGCCATTGAGATTTAAAGGCGGCATGGCTGATACCTCCAGTGAAAAATGATTGCTGCCGGGCATTCCCTGAAGCTTTGCCGAGAGGTATTTTGTCTCGTTGGCTTCAAGCATAATTTGTTGAAAATTTTTGACCGGAGGGTTAGGGTTACGCACTTCCACATTCAGATTGTAATCAGCTTTGCCCAGTTGGGTCTCCACCTGTATGTGCAATTCGGCTATGCCGGTGTGTGCAGCCACTTTCAGCTTAAAAAAGCTTGTATGTTCTCCTGTTTCAGTAATCCAAATTTTCTTTTTTGTGGTTTCTGCAATAATTAAATCATTGGTTTGCAGGATGATATTGGCCGATTTAATCTTTTCGTCCATAATAAAAGCCGAAACCGGCAGGCTGATCTCATCGCCCGGAGCCAGCACTCTGGGCAGGGTAGCCAGCACCATGACAGGTTTTTTTACCGGCATTATTTTATCGGTGCTGCCATACTGACTATGGTCACCAGTTATCAACATCGCTTTAACAGAGCCGATGTAATTTGGCATCACGAAATTGTGTGTAACTGATTCGCCTGATTTAAGTTGATGTGGGCCGGAAAACAGGACAACAGGTTTAAATCGGTTCTGTTCTTTCTTATCCCTATCAGCAAGGGCTTCATCTCCACCGATACCAAACACTTTTTCTATCTTACCTCCAAAAGCACCGCTCACATAATCAAACATATCCCACGAATTCACCATCAGGGCTTTACGCTGGTAAAAAGCCTGATAAATGTCGGGTGTATTAAAATTGGTGATATCCAGCAAACCTTCATCAACGATAGCCAGCGTATAAGTCATTGGTTTGCCGTTTTTTTCTTTCACTTCAAGACTGAATGGCTGCTTCGGTTCCACACTTTCGGGCAGTTGTATTTCTGGTAACAGTCTGGTTTCGGCATCTTCCACAAAAACCGGAATAACACCAAACAAACGAATGGGGTTTTCATTAACCGTTTGGGCATAAGGCTGTAACAGCGAAACACTGAGGTAAGCATTTGGTGCCATCTCCTCAGTGGCTTCCAGCTCAAAAAGTCCACCGTTTTCGGTGATATCAACCCAGAAATTCTGGAGTATCCTTATGCCTGATTCAACCGATACAAGTGCTTTTGATCCGGCCTCACCCGGAATATTTACCTTGATTGTTTCTCCCTTTTGATAGCTTTCTTTGTCGGTGCTGAAGCTCAGACGTGTAGCAAAACCATCTCCCTCGTTCGATTTGCGGTATGGCCAGTCAAAATATACAATCTGGCCTGTGCTGTGACCTCCCGGCTGAGACACCCGAACCAGATATCGTCCCCAACTTTTTTCGTCAATTTTAAGCTTGAAGGAGCCTCTGCCATCTTGTGTATGAATCGTTTGGCTATGGATTGGTTTGTTGTATTGTTGTTGCATAAAATAAGCCAGATCGTTGCCGTTGGAATGCCACCACCACTCCCATTGAAGCTGATACACCTCAACCAGAAGTTTGTCGGCATCAGTGGGCTTGCCTTGCTGATCGACGGAAGCTACCTCCACAGTATAGTCACTACCCGATTCATAGTACCAGCTATTGGCCGGTAATTCAGGCATACGCAATCCTATATAGGTTTCGAAAGGCGAGTAATCCTTGCTTATTTGCATGATGCTGAATTCACCTCCGGGCTCGAAGGCTTTCACGGTAAAGATTGCCTTGAGCATCGAAGGGGCAAAGTCAGTCAGGTTTTTCTCAAACGAGAACACAGCTCTCCCCTTTTCATTGGTTTGGCCATCGAAAACAGTTTCTTCGCGTATATCGAGTGTTTTTGCCGGATCGCTGAACACATAACCAGGGTAGCCTTTAAAAGTGGTGCTTGCAGTTCTGAATTTCAGATCGGCTTTTACCTTCAGCTTTTTGCCCGGGGCTCCCTGAAGCCAGTTTACATCCAATGTACCGGATACTGGCGTTTTGGCACTCAGCACCTCCTCATCAAAAGCCAGCTTGATTTTTAACCTGTTGGGCTTGATGGTTTCTATGCGCAGCGTTTTGCTAAACCATGCCCCTCCAATCTTTATCCTGGCGAGCCAGTTGCCTGTTGGGTCTTCACTTTGCGTGACAAGATCAAAACGATAGAAATTGTTGACAGGCTTGGTCTGTACCAGCTTCTGTACCAGCTTGTTTTCTGGATTGTAAAGATGCAAGGTGGCAGCTTGGTTTTCGGGCAGGGGGTTTTCGGCATCGTTCACAACCAGAATGAGATGGATGGTATCGCCCGGCCGCCAAACGCCACGCTCGCCATAAATAAAGGCATTCAGACCTTCAACAGATTCCGAACCACCCACATCAAAACTGGCATAAGACAAGGCCGAAGCCTCATCCACCCGCAACCAGGTTTTTTCGTTTCCTCGTTTGGCCACAGCCAGCCAGGGTTGTTCGTCCAGTACAATCTCGGAGATTCCCTGATTATTTGTGCGCCCTGTACTCATCATTTGATTTTGATGATTATAGAATGAAACTTCAATCCCAGCCGATGGTTGAGCAGTTTTGAGATCAGACACAAATGCCCGATAACCCTTTTTACCATTGGTTTTTACGATGATACCCAGATCTGAAACCATCACATTGCGATACACCCAGCGATTTTGATAATAGGTGTTGTGGCAGGGATTATCCACTTGTCGCCAGTCGTAATCATCCGTATATTCCCATTGAGGCCAGTAAAGGCCTTTGTCCCATATTTCGGTGGATTCATGATCGTCCTCTGCCGACAGTTCTGCTGTATCAGTACCATCCTTACCCGAGCAGGCATAGGTGGAATAGCTCCTTTTAAAACGTAACTCAACGCGATATAACGCGCCCGGATCAGCATCAAAGAGTTTCTTCAGATCGAAGGAATAAGTGTTCCATAGACTACGGTCGAGGGCACTTCCTTCGGTGAGATCGATTTTTTTCTTCAGGATCAGCCGTCCAAAATTTGCCAGATCGTTAATCCCGTCCAACTGATTGGATTGCAGGAAATAGGGAATATTCTGTTCAAATATCTGAATCACATACAAGTCAACGGCATTCAGGTTTACAGCCTGAAAAACAACTTGTCCGTCGCCAGAAGAAGGAAGAATGACACCTGATTGCACAAAACGCACATCGGGTTTCGCAGGTTCAAAGTTCACATCAATCTGCATTTCCTGGTTAAGTCGAAAACCCATGGCATTTTGCAGGTCGGCACTTACAACAAGCTTGTGGGTACCGCTCAGTCGTTCAGCCAGATAAATAATCAGGTTATTCTCACTTTTTCTTAAAATGAGTTTATCATTTTCATCTATTCGGACGAGTCCTGTAACCTCCTGATCCGGATGCAAAGGATCCGAAAACTGAAGTGTTAAAAGTTGATTAGGTGGTTGCTCCACAATAGTGCGAAGGAGTTTAAAATCGCTGAGTCCCGGAATTTCAACCGGAAGCTCACCTTTGGTGGCAGCCCCAACAGCCTTTCCATCGTATATCAGCATCAGATTTCTGCCCGATTCAAAACGCTCTATACTGTCCAGCACAAAGCGATGATGATCAGCCTTGGGATGTTGCCATTGCAGCTGGTTTTGAAGCTCTTTGTCTGATAGTGTGATGAGTTTTTCAACCGCTTGGTTTTGTGCTACATCGGCCAGCAACACACTTCCTTCCACCCTATAAAAGCTGCCTTGAGAAATTAGATTATCAATACGAAGATGTACGTCCTGTTTTTTTGTCTGAAAGCTAAAAACAAGCGTTTCACTCGCGAGCTTTTCTTCGGGCAGCAAATTGCCCAGATTGATCTGACAGCTATAAAGTTGATCTGGTTTGAGCCATTGATCAGGTTTAAATGCCAGTGTTTTATTATCGCGCCAATAGCTGGTACCTTTTGTATGTGGCTTCAACACAAGCGGCTCACCGGCAACCACATCCCCCTGTCGTGCCGAAGGGATCTCGGTGTTGAATCTGACCATGATTTCATCGCCAACCGAGACAATCCCGTTGGTGTAAGCCTGTACTATAGTTTGAAAATCGTCTGAAAATTCATTGGTTTGTTGTGTTTTGTCGGTGCATGAATGGCCTGCGAAGATCAAAGCAAACAATGCGAAAAGGAAGTGCTTTCTCATGGTGTTGAATTTAAAACATTTCAGTCTGCCTGCTTCTGGAAATTAATAGATCATTTTTTAAGGGTTGTTCTGTCAATAATCAGGATATAGCGCAGCTGCGAAACAAATTTAATGCAATACGAACAAACGCTAAAGCAAACTAACAAATTTCACAAAGGAAAAACTTATGCAATCGAAGCAAAACGAAATAAAAAACGCCGGCAAAGTACCGGCGCTTACATGAATTTATCTTATTTGGATTGATGCAAGTGCACATTCATTTGTGGGAAGGGAATATTAATGCCTTCTTCGGAGAAGGTTTTATAAACCTTTTCATTCATTTCAAAGAAAACAGCCCAATAATCGGGAGCATCAAGCCAAACACGAACAACAATATTCACCGAGCTGTCGCCCAGGCTGGTCAAAGCAATAAAAGGTTCCGGATCTTTGTGAATACGACTGTCTGCATCTATTAATCGTAGCAATATTTCACGGGCTTTATCGTAGCTGTCGCCATAGGCAATGCCAAAGGTCCAGTCCACCCGGCGGGTTTCTTTCTTTGAAAAATTGGTGATTGCACTGTTTGCCAGGGTACCATTAGGGATAACAATTACTTTGTTGTCAACTGTTTTGAGGGTGGTGTTAAAGATTTGAATGTCTTCAACAGTTCCCATATGTCCTAGCCCGTCGATAAAATCGCCAACACGAAAGGGCTTCAGAATCAGAATGATGATCCCGCCGGCAAAATTTTGAAGTGAACCTTGCAACGACAAACCAACGGCCAGTGAAGCAGCACCCAACATGGCAATAAAAGAAGTCATCTGTATGCCCACCATACTCAGCACACTGATGATTACCAATATCTTAAGCATAATGCTTATAAAGGTTCCTAAAAATCCACGCAAGGATGGATCTATCTCTCGTTTTTCCATAAGCTTGCGTAAAGATTTACTGATTTTCCCAACGATCCACAAACCAACAATAAGAGCCAGAATGGCACCAAGTAGTTTTAGTCCGTATGTTACTGCAAAATCCATTATCAGTTCAGTAGCTGATGACAGATTACTTGAAATGTTTGTTAAGTTTTCGTCCATGATTGTCGAATTTGGTTAATATAATATATGACAGGCAAATATACAAAATCAAGCAGAAAGAAAAAATATTCTATTAGTTCGGTTTGTATCGAACTTATTTTACTATTTTTACTCCCAAATAAAAATATAGATGAAACACGTACAAAACCGTCAGGAATACATTGAAGAGTGCGGCCTGATTATGGAGCAATCAGGCCTAACGCGCATGGTGGGCAGGATTATTGGGTATCTTGCCGTTACTGATAAGGAACTCGTTAGTTTTGATGAATTTACAGAAGTATTACAAGCAAGTAAAAGCACCATAAGCACCAGTGTAAAAATGCTAACTTCAATGAATCTGATCAAAGCGGCTACCCTTCCCGGCGACAGAAAAACCTACTACCGGCTGGCACCGGATTATTGTTGGTCGCAGATTATGCGGCTCAAAACGGGTGTTTTGTCCACGATGTATGCCATGTTTATGAAAGGCCTGGATTTTCGCATCCGTAAAGCAGATAAAACGTCGCAATGGCTTACTGAAGCTGCTGAATTCTATAAGTTTATGGAACAGGAAATTCCGGTGCTTCTGGATAAATGGGAAGCCCGAAAACAACTTACTAAATAAATATAAGTTCTGTACTAATCGAACCTAAGAAATGAAAAATATAAAATTCCTTCTGCTTCTGATTTCTTGCCTGACTACATTTTTAAACCTCACAGCACAGGAAGATGTTAAAGATATCATCCGTAAAATGGAACAACACACCAAGGGCGATGCCATGTATGCTGAGGTGAGTATGCAAACCATCAGACCCCGTTACACGCGCGAAATTACACTAAAATCCTGGTCGCTGGGAAACGATTACAGCCTGATCTTTATCACTGCACCAGCACGCGACAAAGGCATTGGCTACCTAAAACGCGATAAAGAAATCTGGAATTATCTGCCTAATATCGACCGCACCATCAAGATGCCACCTTCGATGATGTCGCAATCCTGGATGGGCAGCGACTTCACCAATGACGATCTGGTACGCGAAAGCACCATACTTGATGATTATGATCATCGCATCCTGGCCGAGGAACAGCTTGATGGCTACGATTGCTGGAAGATCGAAATGATCCCACATCCCGAATCATCAGTGGTTTACGGCAAGGTACTTCTTTGGGTGGCCAAAGAATATTATTTTCAGGTCCGTATCGAAAATTATGATGAAGATGATGAACTGGTCTCAACCATGTATTTTAAGGATGTTAAGCTGCTGGGAGGCAGAGAAATACCTGCTGTAATGGAGATGGTACCAGCCGACAGGCCCGGGCACAAAACTGAGCTAACAAATCATGTGATCGATTTTCAGCCTAAGATCGAACAAAGTTTTTTCTCTATTCAAAACCTGAAGAAGATACGCTAACCGCCTAAAATCAGATCCTATGAAGCTATTAATCACACTGGCCTGGCGGAACCTCTGGCGCAACAAAAGACGTACACTCATCACAGCTTCGTCAGTATTTTTTACCGTAATCCTTGCCTTGATTGCTGAGTCGATGATAAAAGGATCGCACGAGGCGATGATCAACAATATGGTTAAGCTCTCAACAGGTTATATTCAATTGCAGGACAGCCTTTATGAAGACGAACCATCTGTGGATCATGCTTTTATGTTTGATAACAGCGTGAAACAAATCATGCAACAAAACAGCCATATAGCCTATATCGTTCCTCGTTTCGAATCGTATATGCTTGCTGCTACCGATCATGCCACACGCCCTGTGATGCTGCGCGGAGTGGATTTTGAGGCAGAAAATCTAATAAATGCCACAAGTCATAAATTGATAGCAGGTTCACTGCTTGATAAAACTGATCAGTCGGTTCTGCTGGCCGAAGGACTTGCCCAAAGGCTTAAAATGCAGGTCGGAGATTCAATTATTCTGGTCGGGCAGGGCTTTCGGGGGATGAGTGCCGCAGGAATTTTTCCTGTAAAAGGAATCGTAAAAATAAGTCTGCCCCGCCTTAACGATCGCCTGATTTATATGCCGCTTGCTGCCACACAACAGCTTTTTGGAGCCGAAGAACGACTCACAGCCTTGTTGATAACACCCCAGGACCTTACGCAAACCGATAAGCTGGCACAAGAACTGCGGGCAAAATTCGATCCGAAATGGTTCAAGGTGTTGAGCTGGAAACAGATGATGCCAAGTCTGCTGCAAAGCCTTAAACTCGACCGGGCATCGGGCATGCTGATCATTTATATGCTTTATCTGGTTGTTGGCTTTGGAATCCTGGGAACTGTGCTCACCATGATGCTCGAAAGGCAGCGCGAGTTTGGTATCTTGCTCAGCGTAGGCATGAAGCGTGGCCAGCTGGCATTGATCACCTTCGTGGAAACTGTCTTTATCAGCCTGATTGGTGTTGCTGCAGGTCTTATCGGAGGATTACCTATTCTTGTGTATATGCACCATCATCCCATCCGCTTTGGAAAGGAAATGGAAGCCATGTTCGAGGCATACGGAATGGAAGCCGTGATGCCCTTTGCGCTTGACACGGAGGTGTTTAGCTCGCAAGCAATTGTGGTTTTGTTGATTACCTTGATCATTGGATTGTATCCTGTATTAAAAGTATTCAGGATGAATATTTTAAAGGCTGCAAGAAACTAAAAATGAATAAGCATGATGTTAATTAAAATAGCCTGGCGAAATATCTGGCGAAACACCAGCCGAAGCCTTACCATACTCATTGCCATAATGATAGGGCTGGCGGCTGCTTTGATGGCTTCGGCCTTCTCGATGGGTTTTGTTCAGCAAAGGTTCAACAATGTGATTGAGCGTTTTGTGTCGCACATACAAATTCATAACCCCGAGTTTGTTCACGACGGAGAAGTATATCAATACCTTGACAAACCACAAAAGCTATTACAATCACTCTCACAAATACCTGAAATAAAATATTTTACTGAGCGAACCAAAATCAACGGAATGATCGCATCCGCCAAGGTTTCGGCAGGAGTCCAGATTACCGGCATTAAACCGGAGGCCGAGCAGAGACTTACCGATCTGAAAGGCTGGCTTACGAAAGGAACTTATTTTGAGGATGTGAAACGTAATCCGGTTTATATCGGGCAGGAACTGGCCAACAAACTAAAGGTTGATGTGGGTTCGCGTGTTGTGATCAATTTCCAGGATCTGGATGGCGACATCACGGCTGCTTCGTTCAAGGTAGTGGGGATTTTTAAAACCATCGAACTTGCCTTTGACGAAGGGACGGTTTTTGTGAGGCGATCCGACCTCAACTCCCTACTTGGAGATGAAGCACTTACGCACGAAATTGCTCTTATATTAAATGATTTCAATCAGACCACAACGGTTAAAAATCAATTACAACAACAGTTTCCTGCCTATGAGGTGCGATCCTGGGAAAATCTTTCGGAAGAACTACTTATGATGCAGGAAATGACCACACAAAGCCTTATTTTTCTGGTTTTCATCATACTCCTTGGTTTGGGATTCGGAATCCTAAATACCATGCTGATGTCGGTGTTTGAACGCACACGCGAGCTGGGAATGCTGATTGCTGTTGGGATGAGTAAAATGCATGTTTTCCGGATGATCATGCTCGAAACGCTGTTCTTGTCCTTTACCGGTGCGATAACCGGTATGCTGTCAGGATTCCTGCTGATCAGCTGGCTTGGCACCAAAGGAATTAACCTGGCAGGCCTTGCAGGTGATTCTCTCGCCATCTATGGATATGGCAATATGATTTATCCGGATCTGGAACCGCAGTTTTATTTTCAAACTGCCATCATGGTGTTGTTAATAGCCGTGCTATCTGCTTTATATCCGGCTTTTAAAGCACTTAAATTAGTTCCTGCCGAAGCAGTTAGAAAAGAATAATAACCCTAAAATACATCGCAATGGCTGTAATAGAAACCATCGGACTCACAAAGATATACAACGAAACCATCGTCCCGGTAAAAGCCCTTCACGAAGTTGATCTTTCCTTCGATCAGGGTGAGTTCACCAGCATAGTAGGCCCTTCCGGCTCAGGCAAAACCACCTTGCTGAATATGCTGGGAGGCCTCGACAAACCAAGCTCCGGACAGATCCTCATCAACCGGAAAGACATCACCACGCTAAAAGAGCGGCAGCTGACAAACTTCAGGCTACAGCATATCGGCTTTGTTTTTCAATCCTACAATCTGATCCCTGTGCTCACTGCAATCGAGAATGTGTCGTTTATCATGCTCCTTCAGAAACATTCCAGAAATAAGATCGATCAGCGTGCGCGCGAGATACTGGAACAGGTGGGATTGGGCGACCGGCTCAATGCCCGTCCGTCTCAGCTCTCGGGGGGTCAGCAGCAACGTGTAGCAGTGGCCAGGGCACTGGCATCGGCTACATGGAGCTTTGATGATGATAGGGCGGTATGGAACAACATCATTCATAACAGGCTCAACCTTACCTGGTTGCCTCATGAAAGCTGGTCGTTTGAGGCATCCTTTCGTAATCGGGTTTTCTGGGGTGCCATCGTCAAAGACACGCCGGCCTATCTGGAGTTACTGGAGCAGGACGCAGGTTTCATGGATCTCACCTTCGCCCGCAGTCTGAGCCCCGAAACAGCATTTCAGTTCAGCAGCGACAGGTTTTATGTGGAATGGAGGCACAACAAATGGGAGTTGAGTCTGGGTCGTCAGCGGATCAACTGGGGCATCAATTTGGTTTCTAACCCCAATGATCTCTTCAATACTTATTCGTTTTTCGATTTTGATTATGTGGAACGCCCCGGTGCCGATGCGCTGCGCGTGCAGCATCACCTGAGCGGGATGTCGCGCCTGGAGCTGGCTGCGGCACCAGCCGATCATATCAGCAATGCCGTGGCAGCGCTGTATTATGTGGTAAACGTAAAAGGTTACGACCTGCAAGTGCTGGGTGGTTATTTTCATAACAGGCTGGCCTTGGGTGGTGGCTGGGCGTGTAACCTGGGCGGCGCTGGCTTTAAGGGAGAAGTGAGCTGGTTTAGCGACTTGCAAAAAACCGACAGCCTGCAGCCTTCCAATGTGGTGGCAGCCGTTTCGGTGGATTATTTGTTTGCCGGCGGGCTTTATGGGGTGTTCGAAGTTCTGTACAATGGCGGCTACAATCGGCAGCCGGCAAGGCTTGTCAACCTCAACCAGCCCCTGCGGGCCGACAACCTCTCACTGGCCGAGTTTGCCCTCACAGCAAGTCTTTCCTATCCTTTATCACCCATCCTTACGGCCAATGTGTCGGCCATGGCTATGCCTGATCAGCAGTTGTATTACGCCCTGCCCGGCATCAGCTGGTCGCTGGTTACCAACCTCGACCTGGGCATACTGCTGCAAACCTTCGTGAGTGGCGATCAGGAGCGCTGGGGCAAAGGCGGTATGGCGGGCTTTGTGGATTTGAAGTGGTCGTTTTGAAGGTTTTGGGAGAGTTAGGGGTTAACTGACAGCGGTATGTTTTTGTTGCCGATGTCACTGTCAAACCGTGATGAAGTTTGAAGCGAGTCACAGTCGTTGACTGCAGTACTATCTTGGCAATAAAATATAACGCGTATGCCGTCGTGTTTTTTCTTTCTTTGTCAGCTTTTTCTTGCTTTATATGCAAAACATTTAAAAGTTTTATCATCTTTTTGGTCGTAGCGAGTCATGTTGCAAAGTATTTCTTCATTTGGATTATCGTCGTTTATACAAGTAATACATAAGGATGGTTTTTTTATTAACTCCGTATAGATTTCATATCCATCATCATCAAAAAACCCTGCAATTTTATTAGGGGGAATTTCGTCAATATGTCTTCGACCTTTTGTGTTTTCTCTTTTTTTTATTGCTGATTCAATTTCATAATCGTCGGTCGGGTAACTTTCTCCTGTAATACAAGTAAAACAACTATTCCCAACTGACGCAGAACCGATTACCCAAATATCATTTCCACAGGAACATCTAATTCCTTTTTTATAGTCTGTCAGCGCAGAATTGAGTCGTTTCCTTAAATCTTTTTCATTTTCACCTGGATTGTTTTTCAGGTGCTTTTTTATGTAACTGTTAATCGTAATTGGTATAAATCCCATTTTGCCTCCATTTTTTTAAGAAACTCATTAAGATCTTAATTTGTTAATTGTCTTCCGATATTACTCTAAATCAATTAGTATCATTAAGTTTTCATTGATAGAATCAATCAGATTTTTTGGTAAATCTCCAACTTTTTTAACAAGTCTCTTATTATCAATTGCCCTAATTTGGTCAATCATTATATCGCAGTTTTGATGTAAATTTGCTTCTCCTTTTTTAATGTGCACGCGTAAGATATCCGAATCCTTCTTAACATTTGTCGTTATCGGACAAATTATCGTCGATGGATGCGGGACTTGATTAAGAAGATTTGTCTGAACAATGAGAACAGGTCTTGTTTTTCCTGGTTCTGTCCCGATTTGTGGATTTAAATCTGCAATCCAGATTTCATATTGTTTAATCGGCATAATCAATCTCCTCGAAATCTTTTAATACATCCATTGAATCTGCTTTAACTAAATCAGATTCTTTTTGTAGTTTTTTTTCTAAAATCGCACGTTTTTGAATCCGGTTGTAATATTCAATTGCATCGTTGATATACCTGTTTCTAGGTTTTTTAATTTTTGAAAGAATTTTTTCTGTTTCTCCAAAAATCGCATCGTCAATTTTTAATGATACTGTTTTCATGTTTTAAAGTATTAATACATCAAAAGTATATCTTTATAGTATATAAAACAAGTATGTCTAATTTTGTTTTTTTAACATGCGGCATAACGAGAGCTTCGGTCCTTTGTCCAGTCAAAGGAAAATAAAAGAATCTTATGTCGGTGTTTTTTGTTTTTCAGGATACGGATTACAAATCCGCACCAGTGCCGGGGTTAAAACCCATAAATATACTACTGTTCCGGCTGTTATTTTTATACATTATTGCCGCCTGGCATTTCTATTAATTAGCCCCGGTGAATGTTCCGCAGTTCATAATTTGTGCTTCGTCCGCCGCTTGCTTCTTTTTGTAAGATGTCCTTCATTATCAAATCTTGAATATCTCTAAGCGCGGTATCTTGAGAGCATTTATTAATTTTTGCCCATTTTGAGCTTGTCAACTTTCCGTCAAATCCATCAAGTAGTCTGTTTATTATTTTTTGCTGCCTGTCATTTAGGATTGTGGTGGAATGGATTTTCCAAAATTCTGCTTTGTGAAAAATATGTGATAAAGTTTCTTCGGTGGAGTTGATAGCATCTATTAAACATTGCAAAAACCACAAAATCCATGCTGTTATATCTGAATCTCCTTTTTGTGTTTTTTCAAGTTTTTCATAATACTGCTTCCTTTCAACCCTAATTTGTGCAGACATACTGTAGAATCGCCTGATACTTTTGTCAGAACGTGCCAATGTCATATCCGTAATTGCTCTTGCAATTCGCCCGTTTCCATCGTCGAATGGATGGATTGTCACGAACCATAAATGAGCTATAGCTGCTTTTAGAACCAAATCTGTTTTTTCCTCATTTTCAAACCAGTCTAAGAATCTTGTCATTTCTGGTTCTATTCTGTCTGAAGCCGGAGCTTGATAGTGAACTTTTTCTTTTCCCAAAGGTCCCGATACCACTTGCATTGGACCAGTTGTGTCTTTTCTCCAGTCAGCAACAGTGATCTTATAGAGATTACTCCAGCCTGTTGGAAAAAGAGCTGCATGCCAGCCAAACAATCTGTCTTTTGTCAAAGGCAATTCATAGCTTTGTGTAGCGTCAAGCATCATTTCAACTATTCCGTCAACATGGCGTTCCGATTCCAATGCTCCAGCAATACTAATTCCTAGTCGACGGGCAATTGAAGAACGTACTTGTTCAATTTCCAAAAACTCGCCTTCGATTTCAGATGATTTTATTACATCTAAGGTCAGCGTATTCAAAACCGCTTCATTCTGCAAATCAAATCCAAGTGATTCCATTTTACCAAGAAGTCTGCCCTGTTGATTTCTGGCTTCAGCAAGTTTTTTCATCACTTTCTGGTTGTCCCAGCTGAAGTCTGTCCAGTTTGCTTTTTCGTGTATATAGATTTTCATTCTCCGCAATTTATGCGACAAATATACGCTTTATTTTCCGCAAACGAAATATTCTCCGCAAAATATGCTTAGATTGAAGGTGTTAATCTCCGCATGGGTATTTTTCGACTGGCATAGTGGGTTATATGGATTTGATTTGGTCGTTTTTAGGGTTTTGGGAGTCTCGATCAAGGATTCCATTTCCTTTCAATTGCTACACCTTTCCTGGCTGTTATGTGCCGGGGCAAGTAAGACTCTTTTACGGGTTTAGATTTTAGCATTGGCACGTGCAACCCTCAAATGCCCTTAATTACGAAGCGTGGGCTATTTTTTGATATGCCTTGCAAAATATGCATCAATTTCTGGTCTTAATTCCAAACCGATTCTTTCAAATATATCAAGTAAGGCTGTGTATGCACCTTGTCCTCCAATAAAATCCCAAAATTCTTGAGCGACTTTCAATTCATTATCTAAGTCTAACATTCCAGCCATGGTCCAACGTGAATATGGCTTTGGTTCATACGGATTATATGGAATGGCGATTAGTGTATTTACATTTGCACTAGGATTATCCGCCAAAATGCATGCAGTCCATTCAAGTAAAGTTCTTTTGAATTCTTTAAAGCCCCCCTTGTTTGGTTTAGCTGTTTTAATATCAAAAAGATACAGTTCATCATCGTATGATTTCAGCCAAACATCAACCTTGGTTGGCTTAACTGGTTTAATTTTTCCTGACCTACAGACATTTCTGATAGCTTTTATTTCTTCCACTTTTAAGGGTTTCTTTTTTGCAGCAGTCAGGTCATCCATTATATCCTGAATAACTCTTTGTGCAGATTCACTAATGTTAAATCCAGCGGTTGCCTGAGACTTTACTTCCTTGAATTTTGATGAGGCTATTGCCAATGCAACTGGCTCAAATATTGTTGTGCCAAAATTTGTATTTAGTGAATGGATAAACGAAAAAAGTGCCATTCTGTCTTGACCAAGTAACCTTGTTTGGAAAGGCATCACTGATGGTTCAGGATTATAGTTTTGAAATTTATGTCTTAAAGCGTTTCGTAAAACGGTTTCAACTTGCTGAATTTGCTGATTCATTAGTGACATTTTTTTATTCTGATAAATATTTTTTTCCTGTACCATTACAATGAAGACAAACAGTTTCTTTAACTACATTAATACACTTGAATCGTGAAATAAATGAACCATCTTCCCAATGGAACATTGGGTCTAATAATTTCTTATAATCATCACACCCTAACAATTTTGCAAATTTTTTTAATGCGTTAGCTTCTGTTTTTGCGGGTATTATTTCTGTGTAGTAATTTTTTTCTTCATAATACCTGCTTACATACTGTATTTCAAACTTCTTCATACTATTTATTTTTAAGATGAAAAATTATCTCAGAATAAGCACCTTTATCTTTTTCAGTTCGGTTTAATACAGGTCGTTTATATTGATTAACGATTTGCATTCCGGCATTTTCTGCAATTGTCGGATACATATTGTATTTGTCATTTGCCACAAGAAAAATATCATAATCGTCAACGAGATATTTCTTTGAGTTATTCAAAACATCACTAAGACCTTTAATATAACTTTTTTTGGCTTCTCTTCCCTGTCCTTTATAAAGCGGGCCAATTTCTAGCTCGTCTTGTCTTTGAAAACCAAAAAGATCATATGCATAAGCGTGTTGCTCATGATAATCTATTAATCCAACATAAGGGGGTGATGAAAAAATTCCTTTAATTTTTTGTTTTTTAATTAATTCAGCAAATTCAGGATTAATTTCTTGAAGTTGAACTATTATATCTATATTCCTGCTATCACCAGTTAAACAAGTATGAAATGTATCTTTCCTTAGTTTGTTATATTGTACAAGCCGCTTAATTGTGTCTTTTGAATAGGTGTTCCACCATTTCAGTATCGAAAACAGTGGTTTACATATTTTTCCGTGTTTACTACAATAATACGTTGCTGTGACTGGTTCAAATAAGGTGGCTAAATCAGCATGTGTTGTAGCCCGGCAACTCCTAATTGTCCTACTTAGAATAATGCTAATAATTCTCTTAGTTTCAGGATTTCTGATTTTCTTGATCTCATTATGTACAAACTCTATCTCTTCACGGATATGTTGTGAATACCATTTATCAAGAAATGTAGATTCTCTCTCCTGTCGAAGTTTAATATTATATTTTCTAACTAACTCATTAAAAACTGGTAAGAACTCTTTTTCTTTTTCGGCACCGTAAGCTTTTTCATCAATTTCTTTTCTCTTGACCTTATACTTGTATTCGGGCACAGGAAAATATTTATTATTAAAATCATATAGCTCCTGAAGTAGTTTATCCTCAAATTCTACAGCATTTGAATCAGCAATAAGCCTGCTCAGTGCTAGTGAAATTCTATTTACTTCTGTTTGAACATCGACAAGGTTATATTTTTCAACCTTACAATTTCCAATCATTGTATTAAAGGCTGAAACATCAACACCAATAGCATGTATGCCTAATTCGCAAGCTTGAACCATTGTTGTTCCACTGCCAGAGAAAGGATCCATAACAATGTCGCCTGGATTGAAATAAACTTCTTTTTTAAAGCTATCTTTATGGTCATCCAAGAAATATTCGACAAGCTGTGGGATAAATTTTCCTTTGTAAGGATGAAGTCTATGAACATGTTTTGTTGTTTCAGATTCCTTGTACTGATCGAAGGATAAGGCCCAATTTAAATCCTTCCCAAGTTTTTCTTTCCATTCTTCTTGCCTGGATTTTTTAAATCCTTTATAATACTCTACCAAATCCTCTTTTAACACCTGTGTTGCCCCATTATCACCAATTTTCCGGACTCTACCGTATTGTATTAAATAAGAAATATTAGAAGTCGTAACATTTTTGTCTAAATATTCAGTAGCCCATTGGCTTGCTTCTTTGATTGTTAATAATTCTGGCATGTTATTTATGTTTAGTAATTCCGTATTTAATTTTTTCTTCTGCTACTTTTAAAACTCTCACATCCGCATCCTCCTCTATTATTCTGTACGCAATTTGGTCACTTAAAAATTCATTAAAAAGCTCCTTTTCGTCCATCTTAAAGAAATGGGCAATGTTTTTAATGAGAATTTTTGTCGGTTGCCTCTCATTACGCTCAATTTTTGCCAGTAAAGAAATATCTATCTCTATATGCGCTGCTACTTCTTTGAGGGTAAGACCAGCCTTTTCCCTGATAATGCGGAGACGTTCGCCAAAAGTCTTGTACAGCTTTTGCTCACTCATTGGTCAAATTTTGTCCAAAAGTACAGAAGATTATGCTATTGGTCAAGAAAAGTCCAAAATAATTCCAAATGAAATTAAATTCATCCACTAAATATTTAGTTAACAGATGAATCAGTCACAAAACTAAGTTGTTCCAAATTCTTTATGCCTGCTCCTTAATCCCTGAGCCACAGTGCTAAAATCCTGCTCTTTCTCAAATTCAATCATTAAATTCCCGCCTACCAACACCCTTGGATTGATGCCTAACCTAAATATTTCGCCGTAAACCTCTTTTTTTATCTCTTTGCTATAATCCTTGTTCTTTCGTAAGTTTTTTTGGTAGGCAATCCAATTGGAAAGCAAAATGAATGGATAAAAAAATGGCAACAGTATCAAAGAAGTGGATTTAATTCGTGTGAAATGATATTTCTTTATTTTGAAACCTGAAAGCTTTGCCAGCACCCGCAGCTTTTGAATGCCAATTAAAAAGATATGTCCGAAATAAATTTCATTAGTAATCTCCTGTTTCGACATCCAAATGCTGTCCAATTCATTGGGTGGCATAGTTGAATTAAACCTTTCACTTTCTGATAAAAAATAACTCAGGCGGGCACGAATATTGGAATAATTTGGGGTTGTTATTAACAAGGTCCCGTTGATTTTGAGCACCCTGCTAAATTCTTTCATTGCGCCATACTGATCGCTAAAATGTTCTATCCCTTCCTGACAAGCATCAACAGAACTACCCTCTAATGGAAGCCCTTCTCTGATATTAGCCCTTTCACAGCTCAGGCCTTCTACCTCAAAATACTCAGGAAATAAATCCAATGGTATTGGCACTGCACCTATGTCTTTTAAAATTCTGGAAGTCACTCCGTTTCCTGCCGGAAAATCCACAACTTTCTTTCCTTCGAAAAATCTTCTGTTTGCAAGTAAATATTTTTTTACGTGAAATTTTATGCTCCTGGGATTGTCTTCGTATTTCATACTTTCTTTATCTTTTTACCTATTGGCTGTAAGCCTTTAATCATTAATTGGCTAAAGTGTATTCTAAGGCCTAAAAGTAAAAAAAATTCAATGCAAGGCTTCAAACAAGTGCAGATTTATCAAAGATTCTGTTTTCGAAAGCGCAGGTCAATCAATCTTTATGGCCTGCAAACAGGGCTTCCTTGTTTGTTGAGGTTCGTCATCAAAGCCGGAAAATCCGCCCAATATTGATCTGTTCTAAAAAGACAGTATCATGCGAAACAACCAGCAAAGTTCCCTGATAATCTTTTATCACCCCGGTTAGTATTTCTATGTTCTGGATGTCGAGATTATTGGTCGGTTCGTCAAGCACAATCATATCCGGAGTCTGATTGCTCAAACTAAGGCAGCACAACATCAATCGCATCCTTTCGCCACCACTCAAAACAGCGCACGATTTGTCCCAATCATCTTTCGCAAACAAATACCTGTTCAGATTGGTTTTTATCTGGTGTTCGTGCAATGCGGCGGTATTGAATAATTGCGCCTGCTCGTAAACCTTCAGATCAGCATTAATGAGTGCGTAATTCTGGTCGATGTAAACCGAATTGCCTGTTGTCCGAAAAAGCTGTCCGGTTTTAGGTTCCAGGGTACCCAGGATCAATTTGATCAGTGTGGTTTTTCCGGATCCGTTTGGCCCTTGAATGGCAATTCTTTCCCCACTCACGATTTGTAGGTTTATATTTTCCTTCCAGAGATATTCCTGCTGTTCATAACCATAATTGATCTGGTCTGCAATCAAGAGTTTCTTGCCCTTGTGAAGTCCGGTACTTTCGAAATTGAATTTCATCTGATCTGCCGCCGAAAGACCGGCACGCAGGCTCTGAAGCTCCGACCTGACGTTTCCGATTTTCCCGGCATGAACCTCTGCAATCCTGGCAGTGCTTCTTTCTGCACTATTTTTCAAGGTGTTGATTGCGATCTTCGGAAGACCCAGTTTCACGGCTTTCTTTTTAACCCGCACAGTTGATTTTTGCTTACGTTCGATGGTTTGTTGTTCCTTTTCTTTGGCCTTTTTCAAGGCTTTCTCTTTGTTGCGAATATCCTGGGTAAGTGCTTCGGTCTCTGTTTGTTTTTGACTGACATAAAAATCGTAATTACCGCCATAAACTGTGATTTCGTTCTTTTTTAGTTCGCAGGTTCTGTGTAAAAGATTCAGCAATTTCCGGTCGTGACTGACAATAATCTGTGCTTGCCTGGCATTTCGAATAAAGTCATACAAAAGCTCCCTTCCTTCACTGTCCAGATGATTGCTGGGCTCGTCCAACAAAACCAACGAAGGCTGATGAATGCTTATGCCTGCCAAAAAAACTTTTGTCGTTTGGCCTCCACTCAGGTTTCCCAGCTTTTCGTCTAAGTCTAAATTACTTAGTTTCCAATAATTTAGCGCATTGTTGCAGCGTTCTTCTATGGCCCAATCATCATTAAGTGTTTCGTAGTTTTGCTCTGAGATGTTTCCTGCCAAAATTTCGTGAAGTGCTTTTAGTTTTTTGTCAATACCCAAAGCCTCGCCTATGCTAAGCTTATTGTATTGACCAAATTGCTGAGGCACATAATACGGCCTGGCATCCAGCTGAATAGTTCCGTTTGATGGCATCAAAATCCCTGCAATGATCTTTAGGAGAATTGATTTGCCAGTTCCGTTGTTTCCAATCAAGGCAATTTTCTCCAAAGGATTCAGGGTGAGGCTGATGTCGCTGAACAGCAATGCACTGTCGGGATGAGTATAGGATAAATTTTGAATCGTAAGCATAATTTCTTCCATTGGGTGAAAAACAAGGCAGGTCAATCCATGCAGAGGATCAGCCGTTATCTAAAAATGGGGAAGAAATTATATTTTCATTGTTGCTTACTTTGATTAATGCCGCAAAAATAAAAAATATTTCAGAATGAAATTCTACTGATTTATGATCATATGGAATTACCTGTAACAGACTATCTTTCAGTCAGCAGGCCAACTAATTTCATGCTAATGAGGGTTTGCTAAAAAACCCGAAATAGACAATTCCGGTCAATAATCCCTATTGTTCTCCGAGGTTATTCTTTGTGAACATCACGGTATATATCCATCTTATCCGTTGGTCGCAGTGCATCGAGCCATTTAAATCCCTTGAGTTTTTCTTCGCTTGGCGGTAAGTCCTTCTCGGGATACATCACCTCATTGGGACTGGAGCGGTAGATGATCTCATTAATTTGGCTTTCGAGTAATTTGATTAGCATCCGGCTTGCCTTGGCCAGATTAATTCCAATCAGATTCTTGTCCTCTTCGCGTACCCAATACACCGTTTGGGCGTTGCCTTCCACGGCAATACGGTCAAGTTCATTTTCTTCGAAATAACCAATCATATCCTTGCCTTTGATCTGGTTAAAGCCTTTGATGCTGTCGCGCGAAACGATGAAGGCATTGTTGTACATCACAAGACTGTCGAGGGCTTTGTTGGTCATCATGATGTGAATCGAATCGGCGGTTAGCTGGTTTTGATCAGACCACAGCACCGGATCGCGGTACATGCGAATGGTAGAATCCGACATCAGATAGGAAAGACTGTCGCAAACACCCTGCAGATCGGTTCTAAAAAATCTCACGCCATAATAGGCTTCCATCTTTTTGGCTTCACGCTCCTTATCAAAATACAAAAACAGCGTATCGGCATGCATATAAAGCGAGTCGCCCGAATCATAAGAAACGGCCATAGCACTGTCCGTAACGTATGATTTGCCTTCCAGTTCCCACAATTGCCCAAAAGCTCCCTTCACAATAACCTGATAATTGGTATCCACCACCTCCACATGTCCGCCGGCGCGACCAAAACCAGTGTTTCGATCATAAAACATGGTATCGGCATACACCATCTGCTCCATGGTGTAAATGCTTGGTCGCTTGGTAAGGTAAGCCTGATCGGTCAAGGTATTGTACCAGCCATAAGCTCCATAAAGAGTGTTTTCGTCGCTGCGAATCACAGTTGGTCCATAAAACCAGGCTATCTGCGATTTTGAATTGTAAACGAGTGTGTCTGAGTAAGTTTCATAGTCGGGCGTAAGCAGCACTACCTCCTTTCGAAAGTAAAACTCTTTGATATCCGATTGATAATACCCTTTCACACTGGTAAGCACTTTTTCGCCCTGCGTAATTCTGCCATTATTGGGGTAATGGGCAAGCTTTGTGATGCGATTATACAGGAGATATTGCGTTTCGAGAACTGTTGAATCGTCAATTAGTTTTACATTGTCAAAAAGCTCGGCAATGCGGGTATCACCATTGTATATCAGCCGGTCAGAATATATATCCATGCTGTCGTTCACATTGATATGTACGCTGCCGAAAGCATCAAAGTTGCGGGTTTTTTCGTTCAGATAGGCACTGTCGCAATAGAACAGTGTAGAGTCCTGCCGCAGGATTACATCGCCTACCAACCGCTGCACATCTTTTCCGAGACGGGCATCATAATTGGCTCTTTTAGCCCTTTCGATGTGAATGACGGTTTTTTGTGCCAACACAGCAGGACCAATAAAAAGCAAGCATAAAAAACCAAAAAACAGATAGTGTTTCATAAAATTGTCAGGCTGCAAAATTAGTGAATTAGGGCAATCAAGCCTGGTTTTAGTTCATCCTGATGCCACTTATCCCAATTTACTGATTTTTCGGAGCATATCTTTCTCAATCAGCTTAATATTTTTGCCTTTCACCTGAATCAATCCATCGGCTTTGAGCCGACCAAGGGTTCGCGTCACACTTTCGCGTGTGGCATGAATATAATCGCCTAAATCACTTTGCGACAAGGGCAGATCAAAACTGTCGGCCTCAAAAATTTCATCGGCCAAAAAAAGCAGGGCATCAGCCAGCCTTCCATGGATCTGTTTCTGCATCTGATTGATAGAACGATCATAAAACGTAAGCTCATCCTGACAAATGCTGTTGATCACCTCATTGGCAAACCTGCCATTTCGCATGATCAGGGTTTTGAAAGTGCTCGTTACAATAAAACAAACAGTAGTGGGCAAAAGTGCTGTGGCAGAGTAATTGTTAATCTTATCCCCTAAAACTGTCGGGATGCCAATAAATCGAGGTGGTTTCACCAGTTTAAGAATCTGATCCTTTGACGGACCGTTCTTGTGAATTTTGACCAAGCCTGTTTTAACGTAGGCAATATTTGAAGTTAACGATCCCTGCTGAAAAATACGCTCATTGCGGGCATATACTGCGCCGGCACAATTTGTTTTAAGAATATCAAGCTCTTGCTGATCAAGCACTTCAACAGCACAGGAACGAATACGACATGTTTCACAATTAACCTGGCCGGGAAGATCCATAACAAAAACAGTTTTAATTTGGCTCAGTAAAGATACAAATTTGTGATATAGATCATAGTTCTGCTGTGCATATTATCACAACTACCTCTGTAATGGGCTGAGGTTGCAGGCTTAAATTTGTAGTAAAATAATATGATTATGTGCAAATTTGCTAAAATAGCCTCACGTATTGGATTAATCTCTGTATTGTTGAGCATTATCGTTATGGTTTCAGGTTGGTTATTTGTCGATATCAATATTTGTATTGTATCGATGATACTGATGTGTTTGGCAGCTGTTAGTTTTACGCTTTGCATGATATGCAACTGTGTTCACAACAAGCCCGAAAACAAGCCGACCAGCTAAGGTCTCTTTTGTTCGCCCTGCAGGTTATTGAGCAGGATCAGTTTTTACTGTTGTTGCTTATTCAAGATAACCTAATTTGGCAAGGGTTGTTTGGTTATCCCATAAACGGGAGAAAACAGGAGTTGGGTTAGCTCCTGTTTTTCTTTTACAAAAAAAAGGAACAACCGAAGCTGTTCCTTTCTCTTTAAATTTATCAAAAGCTTACATCTCGACCGTTTCGGTGCGGATGGGTTGTGGTTCAGCTTTGTGAATTGTTAGCTCATCTATCAAATTAGTAGCACCGGCATATTTATCAATCACAAACAACACATAACGGATATCTACATTGATAGTGCGTTGCAGGGCCGGCTCAAAAGCAATGTCACCACTCATAGCTTCCCAGTTGCCATCGAAGGCAATACCAATCAGTTCGCCTTTGCCATTAATTACAGGACTACCAGAATTTCCTCCTGTGATATCATTCGTGCTCAGGAAGCAGATAATCAGTTCCCCATCCTGACCGTATGGACCAAAATCGCGGGTTTCGATCAGTGTTTTAAGATAATCCGGTACAATAAACTCATCATCATTCGGGTCTTCTTTTTCCAAAATTCCGGCCGAGGTAGTCAAATAATTATACTGGATGGCGTCAGCGGCCTGATAATCCTGCACACTGCCATAAGTCATGCGCATGGTGGAATTGGCATTGGGATAGAAAACCTTGTCCGGATTCATCTCACGCAATCCTGCCATATACATGCGTTCTGCTTCGCTAAGTGCAGCTTGTCCGGCCTGAAAACCACCAGCTACTTCCATCATCTTTCCCATAAAGGCATTAGCCAGCTCCAATGCCGGATCTTTTTCGAGAGTGCGCAGATCGGGGTCATTCAAAAAAGCCATCACCCTTGTTTCGCTACCAAAAATGGAGTTCTTGAAAAGATCAGCAGCATAATCTTCAAAACTGCCTTTGTATTTATTAAACATCTGATATACCAACGGAACCTGCAAATTTGTCGGAACATTTTGATAATACTTCCAAAGCATTTCGCTCAACACTTTTTGATCGGCCTGTGCATAATAGTTTTTAAAATGCTCGGTCACACCTTCTTTGAGTGCTTCTGCAGCCTTTTTGGCTTCTGCTTCACGATCAGCTTTCATTTTGGCTGCCATTTCCTTGTCTTTGGGCAACTCACTTTTTTCGACAGGTTTTAAAAGTCCGGCTAATCCGTTAAAATTATTGGCATACCCAACGATTTCGGCCCCGCCAAGACCGGCAAAATTAGTATAGAGGAAAGGTTCGATAGAGCCACTCATCTGCGTATAAGCCGTTTGGAGTGTTGATAACACTTCTCCATACTTTTGCTGTCGATCAGGATTGGCAGTTGCCCATGCGGTAAATTCAGCTTCCAGTTCGGCCTTTTGTCCGGCAACATCCAGTCGTTTCAAACCGCGCGTTTGCCCGATAAGATACTTCCAGGTATTGGCCACAACAGCATATTTTGAAGCATACTGAATTTTAACTTTTTGGTCGGCATCCATAAATTCTTTCCAGGTTTCCAGCTTCTTGCCAAACATTTCGATAATGGTCGGATACTGATCATCAAGCAGGAAGTTAACTCCATAAGAAGTGAGGTATCGGTCAGTACCACCGGGATATCCCCAGATCATCGCAAAATCGTCTTTTTTAACGCCATCAAGGCTGATAGGCAGATAATGCCTGGGTTGGAGCGGGATATTTTCGGGAGCATAATCAGCAGGGCTGCCATCTGGTGCGCTATACACCCTGAAAATGGAAAAATCGCCTGTATGACGCGGCCACATCCAGTTGTCGGTATCACCACCAAATTTTCCGATGGATGAAGGTGGGGCTCCAACCAATCTTACATCGGTATAAACCTCATAAACAAACATATAATATTCATTTCCTTCGAAGAAACTTTTAACAACTACATTGTATTTGCCATCTTCGCCGGCAGCTTTCTTCAAGCGATTGCTCACCTCACGGATAGCTGCTGTACGCTCCTGCTCAGTCATTTCATCAGTTACATCAGCCATCAGGCTGTCAGTAACATCTTCCATGCGAATCAAAAACGAAGCGGTGAGTTCTTCGTTAGGAAGTTCCTCGTCCAAACTTTTAGCCCAAAAACCATTGGTAAGGTAATCATGCTCAAGGCTGCTGTGTTGCTGAATAATATCGTAGCCACAATGATGATTTGTAAATAACAAGCCTTTATCAGAAACAATCTCGCCTGTGCAGAAAAAGCCCGAAGGTGTTGGACTGGTCGATAATCCAACAATTGCATCCTTTAAACTGGCATTGTTGATGCTGTAAATTTCGTCGGCAGATAACTGTAAACCAGATTTTTGCATATCTGCATAATTCAGTCGCTCAACAAACATGGGCAACCACATACCTTCATCGGCATAAACTTTCCCTAGATTGGCCATCAATGCGAAAGCGATCAGCCAAAACAATTTTTTCATAGATGTATAAGTTTTAATGATTTGAAAAATTATTCAAGAAAATATTTTTAAACAGAAAACATGCCATGCTAGGCAATAAATTCGTTTTCAGCATATTAACAAAACTAATTTATCACAGGCAAAGAATTTCTGTTCGCCAGAGTGCAGCAAGTTGTTCGAAAATGAACAGCTTACAAACCTAGCATTTCAGGTCCCATCTTAAAGAAAATATCCACTGGAATATTGGCTTCGGTGAGTCGGTCCAGATCAGCTTGTAGTTCAGGCTTTACAACACCTTCGTTTGCAATCCAGCTTTTTACGGTTTCATAATCCCCATCTCCCTGAGCCTTCAGAATCATGCCGGTTAGCTTTTCGGCAGCGGCCATCATTTTCTCCAGATCAATGGCATAAAAGCCTTCTTCGTTGCGCATAAAAGCACCCTCTTCGCGAAAAAAGTTGAAGGTGAGCATATTGGCCTTGCCATGTGCACTGGCAGCTCCAAATCGCACCGAGCGGAAAAAGCCTGCCATAAATGTTACATAATTATCCATCAGCTCTGTATCAGTGTATTCGCCCATTTGATGGAGTTTGGTAACGAGATAAAGTCCCAGAATATCAGCCTTGGCTTCTTCTATGGGCGAATATTGTTCCTTTAATGCTTTGCGAACAGTCGATTTTCCGTCAATCGTATTTTTGATGCCCATGCCATGTGCCACTTCGTGAAACATGGTATTGCTGAAGAAAGCATCAAACTTGATGTGTTGACGCAATTCAGGAGCAATCAGCACATTGGAGATCGGCATTAAAATCTGATCAAACTTAGCTCTCATGCTGTTTTTTAACTGAAGCTTGCGTGTGCCTTTTTCCAGTTGAACCTGCTCGTCGTTAGGCAGATTGATGGCGATGGTTTTGCCTGCCATATTGCAATCGCCGGCATAATAAACCACATCGTATGCATTGAGGTCGGCATCGGAGCCCGGCACTTCATTTTTATATTTTTGATCCACCGGTAATTGGGTTTGCAGATCAGGCAAAAAGGCAGCATAATGCGAAAGGCGATCGCTCCACACCTTGTCCTTGATGAGAATAAAAGCTTCGTGTGCGGCTTTGTAGCCAAAGAGGGCATCGGTGTAATTTTCAATTGGCCCGATCACCAAATCCACATTGTTATCGCGCACATCCATCCAGGCCATATCACTCTCAAAATAATCATCTGTGCGCAGTGCAGTGGCACGTAACTTCAGATAATCAGCAAAGGCTTTATCGCCAGCCAGTTCGGCAGCTTTATCAAGCAAGTCAGCCGCACGGCTAATCTCATTTGCATAGGCTTCGTGATACCAAACTGTTTTTAAAGCTCCATTTTCATCCCTTCTGATCAAGGTGTAAAGACTTGTTTTGTCAGGATTATCAAAAGCTTCAAACTCTTCAACAGTCATATCTAAAGGATAAAACTGAGCTCCTGCGGGTTTCTCGCTGAAACCTTCCAAAAAAGGTTTTTGGTTGTCCAGCTCGTCCCAGGGACCATAATTAATTGTCGCAAATTCTCTTGCCCTGGCATTTTCGATCGCATCCAAAAAAGGTGCTTTTTCGCCTAAATTCTGCATCCAGAAAATATCATCCATGATGGCAGCTGCTTCGAACAGCAGCTTAAGCATTTCTTTCTCATCAGTACTCAGATGACTTACATCAGCCGTTAGCGGCACTTCAACATATTTATTTAATAATGTTTCCATGGGATCTTCCTGTGTTTGTGTTTGCTTTGGTGTTTGCTCACAAGCAGCAAGCATAACGAACATTGCCAGGATAAAACTTAATTTCTTCATAACCATTGTTTTAATACATTAACTATCAATTGTGCGAATTTACAAGATTTTCAGTGAATTGTACAGTAATATTTAAGTTAATGTGAAAATAATAACACCTTTATTCAAAAATAAATACAGCAAAATTCACTACCTCAACGAATAATCCACTGATCACATCCACCATGATTTAAGGCAGTTTAGCTATCTTTGCCGAAATTTTCAAACGCATGTCAAATAACCTAAGCGAGCAGGAACAGGTGAGGCGGCAGTCGCTGGCCGAATTGATTAAACTGGGTATAAACCCTTATCCGCAGGAAGCTTACGAAGTGAATACTTCAGCAGCTGAAATTCTGGAAAAATTTCCCGAGAATCCTGAAAATTTCAAACAGGTCAGTCTGGCAGGCCGCATTATGAGTCGCCGGATTATGGGTGCTGCTTCTTTTACCGAATTGCAGGACAGCACCGGAAGAATTCAATTGTATTTTAAACGGGATGATATTTGCCCCGGAGAAGATAAAAGTCTTTATAATATTGTTTTCAAACGTTTGTTGGATATTGGGGATATCATTGGTGTAGAAGGCTTTGTTTTCACTACCCAGATGGGCGAAATCACAGTACATGTCACCTCGCTGAAGGTACTCAGTAAATCACTCAGACCGCTGCCCATCGTAAAAGAAAAGGATGGAAAAATTTATGATGCCTTCACCGATCCTGAGCAACGCTACCGGATGCGTTATGTGGATTTGATCGTAAATGAAGAAGTGAAAGAAACTTTCGTTAAACGCACGAAGGTAATCAACAGTATGCGTAACTTCTTTAATGCATATGGCTATCTGGAAGTGGAAACACCTATTTTACAACCCATTCCGGGCGGTGCTGCGGCAAGGCCATTTGTAACGCACCACAATGCATTGGATATTCCGCTTTATCTGCGTATTGCCAATGAGCTGTATTTGAAGCGATTAATCGTTGGCGGCTTTGATGGGGTGTATGAATTTGCCAAAGACTTCCGCAACGAAGGGATGGATCGCATGCACAATCCCGAGTTTACGGTGATGGAAATATACGTTGCTTACAAGGATTATCGCTGGATGATGGATTTTACGGAAGCCATGCTTGCAAACGTAGTGAAGGAAACCACCGGAAGCACAACAGTTAAAGTAGGCGATAAAACAATCAGCTTTGAAAAACCCTTTGCACGGGTGCCAATTCTGGAAGCAATCAAAACCCATACCGGCTATGATGTTTCGGGCATGAACGAGAACGAACTGCGCGAGGTGTGCCGCCAGCTGGAAATTGAAGTGGACGACAGCATGGGCAGAGGCAAACTGATTGATGAGCTTTTTGGTGAGCGATGCGAGTTACATTACATTCAGCCCACTTTTATCACAGATTATCCCGTTGAGATGTCGCCACTTTGCAAGCGCCATCGCGACAATCCAGAGCTTACTGAACGTTTTGAACTGATGATCAACGGCAAGGAAATTGCCAATGCCTACACCGAACTCAACGATCCGATCGATCAGCGCCGGCGTTTTGAGGAACAACTCAAGCTATCTGAGCGTGGCGATGACGAAGCCATGTTTATCGATCAGGATTTTCTGCGGGCACTTGAATTTGGTATGCCACCTACCTCGGGCATGGGAATTGGCATCGACCGGTTGGTGATGCTGCTAACCGGACAAACAAGCATTCAGGAAGTGCTTTTCTTCCCTCAGATGCGTCCTGAGAAGATCAAAAAAGCACTGGATACCAACGATTTGAAGCGTTTTGGAATACCAGAAGAATGGGGCCGATTGATCCTTGAAACCGGCCTGTCGAGCCTTGAAATGCTTAAAGAAGAAAAACCTTCCGGTTTATTACAAAAGCTCAACGGATTACGCAAAAAGAACAAACTCAACATACCGGCACTTCAACTGGAAGAGCTGGAAAAATGGCTGATAACTATTGAAAAATAGCTTTGCTGGCAAAAGGCAATAGTTGAAAAGGGTTATAAACAGCTAATTGTTTATAACCCTTTTCAATACTACTGTATTCGAGTTTTAATCTTAGCTATTTTAGCTGCTTAAGATGCATCATTGTCTCAATTAGAAAACATATATCCAACTTACCGGCATGTATAAAAACCATCGATCATTTTATTCCATATTATTACTTGTTAGTTGTTTTCTTTTAGCACCAGCATTTCTCTTATCTCAAACAACCTACTCCAAAAACACAAGTAAAGAACAAAAAACCACATCACAATCACCAAACAACCATTCTGTTAAATTCAGAAGTAACAGTTTTAAACCAGCCTGGCACCTTACTATAAGCGGAGGTCCCTCACTCTTTTTTGGTGATACCCGCCAATACCGTTATTATCCGGTGATGAATTACGAAAGCGAATGGAAGTTTGGTGGATCCTTAATGCTCGCAAGAAGCATTACACCTGTTTTTCGGCTTAGAGGTCAGATGCTTTACACCGGTTTGGCTGGCACAAGAAGGCCTTGGAAGAGATATTTCAACACCGAACTTCTGGAATTTAACATGAACCTTGCTATCAATCTTAACAACCTGATAAATGGCTATCGTTCTGACCGTGCCTGGGGCGTTGATCTTTTAGTGGGTGTCGGCCTTACAAATTTCAACACCACTGTGTACGAATTGGGCAGCAACAAAATTATTTCAAAACAAGGATTTGGAAATGGATCAGGAATTGGAGGCCGGACTCTTGAAGGCTTATTAATGGGCGGTATTGGTTTTAGTTATCATCTCAATGCAAACTGGGCACTACGCTTCGAAACTGCCAACAGGGCACTCAACTCAGATAAACTGGACAATCATGTTGGAGGATTTAAATACGATATATACAATCACAGCTCTCTGGGTTTAACTTATACTTTTTCAAGCTCCGGAAAAAACATCAGATTGGCACCTGAAGAACCCGATTTACATATTGCTGAACCGGATATGATGATGCCTGTGCAGCCAGATAAGCAATCAGATCAGGAGGTTACAAGTTTCAACAAAGTAATAGATGTGCTTGAGCTAAACGAACAGCCTATTGAGGAGCCATCGGAGAAAACAGTTAAATCAGAAGTAAAAACTGAGACTAAAAAACCTGCACCCGTAAGAACGATCTACGGAATAGAATATCGCGTTCAGATCAGGGCAAGGTACGGAACAAAAATAGGAATAGATTATCTGGCCAGAACTTATAATCTGCCTGCCGGCGAAATCAAAGAAGACATCTTCAATGGCTATTATATTTACACCATCGGATCATTTGCTACTTACGACGATGCTGCCAGCAAACGAAATACCATTCGGTCGCAACATGGAATTTATGATGCATTTGTTGTTGCATTTAAAGATGGAAACAGACTTCAGAAACTACCCTAATCAATCAGAATCTTACCTTTCGACAAGGTCTGCTTGTTCACCATCTGATTCTTTTTGAGGTAATTCAAATGTGTATAAGATAGCCTCCAATTGTCTTAAAAAATCCCTCTTATCTTTACCCGGGGCATAAACGTAACCTTCAACCGTAATCAATCGGCCATGTGATTCATCCACAATCGTATAAGCTAAAAATGGGCCAGCCATAAAATCTCCTACTACATTCCAAAGTCCACGGGTTTCGATGGTATAGGAAGTGCTAAAATTTAAAACGACTTTGCTTTGAGGCAACACAAACTCCTTCTCAGTTGACATAAACGAACCTTCAACAGGACCAGGAATATGCCGATAGAGCAAAGAATCGCGGACAGAAATAAGCTTCGAATTGTTCAAGTCTGCTGTGTCTCTGTAAGGTCTTGAATAAAGAATCAATCCCTGGCCATAATCTGCCAGCTCTTTTCTGATCCACATAAAATTGCCTTCGTTTTTGGCTACATAAAAACCCTCCGGTATCAACAGCTTAAATCCAAATGTTTTCTCAACTTCATTGATTACCTTGTAATCAGCCGTTGGGCGATAGATATTCATCAGGCGTTCGCGTTCCGATTGATTAAATAAGCTCAAAAAACCCTCTTTTTGTTCATCAAATTCTGCTACCCATGAATCCGCATCAGCTGCTGTGATTTTAAACACGCGCTGTGGCTGAGCCCATAGATTGGTGCGCATTTCGGCGACAGGCTCTTTCAGTTTTTTGTCGTACTCAACCACCAAAATATTCCGATGCTTTTTAAATATCTCCGATAAATTTGAAACAGTAATATTTGCAATGCGATAAAGCGGCTCAGCTTGCGGCAAACCATATTGATCCTGCGCAAAATAAGCACGAATAGCCTCTCCGGCTTTTCCATCCCATTGTTCCTGATTTTGTGTCACAACAAGGATTTCAGAGGTTGCACCAACCGATCGTGCCGTGCGTACTTCCGGCTGGGCACACGACTGTAGAAGAACCAAAATAACAAAAACTGCTGTCCATTTAAAAAGCTGTCTCATAGCTCGTCGAATTTTGTGATTACTGTTCATGGCTGATGCCTGCCCTCTAATCCGGAAACATTTCCAAAAACAGCAATTCTATTAATAATACAACGTCCTGTTTTGCTGCTCTGGTATAAAGTCAGAAAAAAATAAGGTAGGGTCTGCTGAAAAACACCTAACACATTGATATAATTTAAGTCGCCATTTATTGTATTGTGGTTACTGCAAGGTTTTTATGAGAAATCATCTAAAATCCATGCAGTACAGTGTAATATTTGAATCAAGCTACTTCGTTAAAGCCTATTATGAATCTTAAAATGTCAACAACAATGTGTTGGCTAGCCTGTCGCACGCCATCTTCTGTGTTGCTTGCGACTCGAAGTATATCGATACATCTTCGTCTTGTCGCCTCGAATCTGGCATACGACAGACTTTTTCAGCAGACCCTAAGGTAAGACAGAATCAGCCGGAACTATCCAATTTGCGTAATCTTTAGCTTTTGTCCGGGCTTTATTCTCGCCGTATTTCCAAGTTTGTTCAACCGTCTGATCTGATCCACAGTAACACCATCGTATTCCCGGGCAATATCCCAAAGGGTGTCGCCACTGCGAACCGTGTGAATCAAGAACTTACCATCTGTCTCAGTATTTTGAGCCGTAGTTTCTGCCTGAGGATAAACCCTGAGTTTTTGGCCGGGATGTATGGTTGAGCCCCTCAAGTTGTTCCATTCGCGAAGATCTGTTACGCTGCATTGATATTTTTTGGCAATTAATCCAAGATTCTCACCCGAACGAACGACATGCGTACTGGAAGTGGCAGAGCGCATCACGGGTTTCTTTCCGGCTTGTGCCATAGGTGCGCCCGAACTATAAACCACCAACTTCTGGCCCGGGCGTATCATCGTGCTGCGCAAATTATTCCAGGCCATGAGTTGATTAACACTCACGCGATACTTACGGGCTATTAAACCAAGGTTTTCCCCACTTCTGACGATGTGGAGACTGCGATCACTCACTTTTTTAATCTCTTCAAGCAGTTTCTCCTTTTCAATTCCTTTTTGTGTTTTGTAAGCGTAAAGTGATGTTTCATTATTTAGAAAAGTGCCAATAAATTCCATCGGCAAACGCAGCAAATAAGGATTTTCGGCAGAAGCCGGAATAATTCCCTTTTTGTATTGCGGATTAAAAAACTCCAGGTCCTCCATCTCAACGTTAAGCATCTCACTAATCTGATCAAAATGCAATACCTCACGAACTGTAACGGTATCCGTTCCCTGCATGATCATGCCTGGATACTTGGGGTAGATATGATGCTCGGGAGCATAATTCATCACATAATTTACAGCAATAAACGCCGGCACATATCCCCTTGTTTCCCTGGGCAGGAAAGGCCAGATAGCCCAATAATTCTTTAACCCACCAGCCCTGCGAATGGCTCTGTTCACATTTCCGGCTCCGGAATTATACGCTGCCAGCACCAAAAGCCAGTCATCATAAATGGCATAAAGATCAAGCATATGCTGGCAGGCAGCTTCGGTAGCTTTGAGCGGATCGTAGCGGTCGTCAACCAATGAAGTGACCTTGAGATCATAAACCTTGCCCGTGCCATACATAAACTGCCACAAACCCTTGGCACCCATCCGCGAACCAGCTGTCGGATTCAAAGCAGATTCTACTACAGCCAAGTGCTTCATCTCCAGTGGAATATCATAGCGATCGAGCAGTTCCTCAAACAGGGGATAATACACATACGACAATCCCAGCACACGACTGGTTAGTTCACGCTTTTTATTGGCATAAAGCTCGATAAATGACTTTACATGCTTGTTATAAGTTAAATCAATAGGGGTTTCGCGATCGAGAATGGCAATCCGTTGTTCGTAAATGCTATCAGCAAACTGCGGAACATTCGTTGTTTTCAATCCATACATATCCATGCCCATCGAATCGGCAAACAACAGACTGTCGCCAAAATAACGGATACGATACAAACTATCGAGCATTTTTACTATCGGAGAATCATCCACTATGCCTTCCCCACTGTTCAAAGCCGAAACTTCAGCTTCTGAAATGGTCGATAGGCTATCTGCAACCATCAGGCTGTCGGGTAATACAGCACTCGAATCGCGCAGGAGCTGTTCGATTTCTGATTGTGAAAAACCAGGTAACTGAAACAATAATAATATGAGGAAGATCAGGCTCTTTTTGATCATACAAGACTGCATTTTAAATAAAACTAAGCGCAAAACTAAAGTGCTTTGTAACCATAATTTCCGGTTTGAATAAAAAGTAACTAACAACTTGGTGTTGAGTAATCAAGCAAAAAAATCCATCATTCAGCCGGAACCGGTTTCAATATCAGGTAGAAACAGCTATTTGGAATTTTTCTCTTCGTCAGTCTTTTTTTCGTCTTCGCCACTGATGCCGTCCTTAAATTCCTTCACCCCGCGACCCATTCCACGCATCAATTCAGGGATCTTTTTACCGCCAAAAAGCAATAAAACAACCAATACGATGATCAGAATCTGCCATCCGCCTATTATTCCTAACAATATGGATAAATTCATAGGTTGAATCTTTTAAAATACTGTCCACAAAAGTACATGAAATAATTCAAATCAGATTACAATCCAAAATTCACCACTTCTTCACCAGATTAAGGTGGCTTTTAGCAAATCCTTTTCCGTGTAGTAACGATGAGCCAAGGAGATTATTTTGGCTGCAGGCCAAATAAATGACCAATATTTTTACCTTTGGCCAGCATTTTAATTTTTTGATCAAACGATGAAACATTTATTCCAAATTATTTTTTTGTGTGGTTTATTGATTCCTGTTGCCATGAAAGCTCAGGAAAAAAAACCGGCCGACTGGCGCCAGTTGCATTACCTCTCGGAGGAAGAAATGTCTTTGCCAGTTACGAATCACCTCACTTTTACCGAAACTGACCCACCCGAAGGTGATGTGCGTATGGTTGCTGAATATGAACCCATGCAATCCGTTTTGATTCGCTATCCACTTGGCATACCTTATAGTGCAATTGCCGAAATGGCCGAAGATATCAATGTAGTGACACTCGTAAACAGCTCATCGCAAGCCAATCAGGTGTTAGCACTATACGAACAAAACAATGTAAATACCGAAAACTGCAGCTTCATTATAACCCAAACCGACTCCTACTGGACCCGCGACTACGGCCCGTGGTTTGTTTTTGATGGTAACAAAGAGCCCGGCATTGTTGATTTTCCTTATGACAGGCCCCGCCCCAACGACAATAATGTTCCTGCTGCCGTTGCAGCTGATCTGGGTATTAATCTCTTCGGAATGAATCTGGTGCATACCGGTGGCAATATGATGGTTGATGGAACAGCAATGGCGGCTTCAACGGATTTGGTTTACGATGAAAACAGTCTCACACCTCAACAAGTTGCTCAAAAAGTTGAAGACTACCTGGGTATTGTTCGTTATGATGTTACCATTGATCCGCTTGGCGATTATATCAAACATATCGATTGCTGGGGGAAATACCTTGGCCCTGATAAAATCCTGATTGGACAAGTGCCAGAATCTGATCCGCGCTACAGCGATTACGAATCCGTTGCAAATTACTTTGCCACCACTCCTTGTGTTTACGGATATCCGTACGAAGTTTATCGCGTTTATACGCCCGGCGGAAGCCAAACCACTGCTTATACCAATTCGCTCATTTTGAACAATAAAGTGCTGCTTCCATTGAGTGGCAGCCAATGGGACGATGAAGCCATAGCCGTGTATGAAGAAGCCATGCCAGGATACGAAATCGTTCCGGTTGTTTGGAACAGCTGGTACAATACCGATGCCATCCATTGCCGCACCAGAGGCATTGCCGATCTGGAAATGTTGTATGTGGATCACCGGCCTTTGTTTGATGAAGTGGAATATGCCGAAAATTATACCCTGAGCAGCGAAATCATTGCTTATTCAGGAGATGCGCTGGTGAGTGATTCCCTGCTTGTTTTTTACAGCATCAACGGGGGAGATTATAACCCCGCAAACTTTACTGCAGATGGAAGCGAAGAGGATATGTTTCATGCTACTATCAGCGGATTTGAAGCTGGAGATACCATTCGTTACTATGTGTTTGCCAAAGATGAAACCGGCCGTCGCCTGAAACAACCGATCATGGGCGAACTCGATCCACACGAGTTTATTGTAGGAGAGCAAAGCTTCACTGACCTGACATTTATGCCGGATACACTTGTTTATAATTACGATTATGAACAATTTATAACACTCACCAACCCAACTTCCGATGCTGTAATCATAAGCGATCTGGAGCATGATGGGTTGTTTGAATTTTATGATATACCTGATCTTCCCTTTGAAATTCCTGCAGGAGAATCTCTAGAAATAATGGTTTACCTGAATCCGGGTGTAATGCTGGATCCTATTGTATATTATGAAACGCAAATTGATATTGTTACCAATTTGAATACTTACTTGATACCCGTAAAAATAAATATTGACCTGATAAGCGGATTTGATCAAATAAAACTATTCAAGTTCAGTGTATATCCTAACCCATTCAATGATAAGTTATTTGTTCAAACGGAAAATGCTATAGATGAAAGCGTTGATTTAACGATTCGTGATCTTACAGGCCGGTTGATAGCTGAACAACAAATTGAAAACTCAGGACATAACAGTTTTGAAATTAAACTGCCAGAACACCTGGATAAAGGTTTGTATTTTATAACGATCAGCAATGCCAATCAGCAACAAATTGTCAAAGTTATCAAGCAATAAAACAGCATTGAAATGATGCCAACAGTCCTGCTCAGTAATGGGCAGGGCTTTTTTTTTATACCAAAATCTGACTGAGGTAAATCGCTGCACCAAAAGCAATTATAGCAATCCAAACCATCACATTGGTTGGGAGGTCATCTTTTTCGGGATCATAATCGAAAGGAGATTTTTCTGACATCAGGCTATAATTTTAAAGGTCAAAAATAAACAATCTATTCTGAATACACTTCGATCATTTGAATAATGGCATGCTTGCAGGCCGGGCAAAATTCCTCTCCCTTGAAAGTGTGCATCAGGCAATCGATCATCGGCCGGTACATGCCTTTGGCTACATAACCTCCACCTTCATACACGCCTAAAACTGTTCTCATGCTATCAACAGCCGGCGTGGGAACTGGCGTGAGCGTATCCATCAATGATTTCCATTTGCTGTCGAAATCAACCAAGGTAGTGAGGTTGGGTTCCCAGGGTTCTGTTTCCAGATTGTAAAAATCGGAATAAGCCGTTGAGCTGTCGAAATATTCATCACCAAGGCCGGCAAAAGAATGCCCGAATTCGTGCACAATCACCTTGGACGACAGCTGGTTACCTGCCGAACTCAGGCCATAATAATTATAAATGCCACCGCCACCATATTTGGTTGTGTTGGCCAGGATATAAATCTGATCATAAGGTACTTGTCCTGCCAAATCGCGAATGCTACGGTTGTCGTAGCTCATGCAATAGCGTTCGCTATCGAAGGTGTAAAAACTCGAACCAAGTGCTGTTTGAGGCCAAAAATCCTCTGCCGGCACAGGTATTCCGGATTCATCCGAAGGTGCCAGAACCGCACGGATTCTGAATTTGTCTTTTAGAGATCTAAATGGTTCAAACTGAAAAATACTCTCCGCAAAAAACCTGGCATCCTCCATAAATTCGCCTAGTTCCTCCATAGTATAACCATCAGGCAACACCACTATATCCACTACATCAGCTGCATCGCCATCGCCCCAAACATTCATCACCGGCCATTTCATCTTTGGGGCTGGTTTGATAAAATAGTTCTCAGGACCAAGCTTTATGCTAAACACTTCTTTCCAATTTCCTTCAAAAGTGCGTGTTAACAACCTAATCTGAACCGGCATTTTTGGATAGGGCATTACCACCGTTTCCGGAAAACTCCTTACTGTTTCTTTTGCCTCAGCCGTGGTTTGCCATTCGCTGAACAAGCTGCCATATCCTCTCGAATAGAGCACGGAATCTGTTGTCGCATCACGCATTTCCACCCAATGTTTGCCATAACCCAGCGGATCAATCAGCACATTTCTTGAACCCGCCCAATCGGCTTGCTCATACCAGTTTTCGAGTGCAATCCATTCATTTTCAGAATTTCCTGAACGAATATAATCCATGCGCAAACTTTTATTATAAAACACGCTGTCGAACTGGGCAGTTAGCTGTAGTAACAGCCCTAAAAAACTAATTGTTAGGAGTATCCTTTTCATTTTGTTTAGCTTTGGGAAGTAAAATTACAGTAAAATTGTAACTTCTTCAAACAGGTTGCGTCCAATTGACTGAAACATGGAGCAGGAAGATCAAATCATCATACGTAAAGTTTTGGCCGGCGAAACCACTGCCTATGGTGTTTTGGTCGAAAAATACCAACATATGGTCATGAATATTGCCTTTCAGATTCTGCGTCAACACGAAGAAGCCGAGGATTTGGCACAGAACAGCTTTGTGAAAGCCTTCGAAAAACTCCACACCTTTAAAGGAGAATCAAAATTTTCGACCTGGCTCTATCGCATCGTCTGGCATATGGCCATTTCGCAACATCGTAAGCTGCACAATAGTCTCAATAACAATACGTTTTACCTGAATGATGATAATTTACCTGTTTCTGATGATGCAAGCGTGGAAGCACTTGATCGGGAAGAAGCTTTAGCAAAACTTGATGCAGCGATGCAAAAACTGGAAGCAGAGGAACGTTCGATTCTAAACATGTTTTACAAACAACAGCTTAAGGTGCAGGATATTGCAGAAATTACCGGACTTAGCCAGTCGAATGTGAAAGTAAAGCTCTATAGAAGTCGCAAAAAACTGGCTAAGCATTTTGAAACAACAAACCAAGCTATTCACCTCGAAACCAATACACAATGAAAGATAATAAATTCAATATTGATAATCTCATTCAGCAGCTGCCTGATGAAAAAGTAAACCATAACTTTAAAGACAAAGTGATGAATCAGATTGCAGCCATGCCACAAACTGAACCGGCAAGAAATCAATTGCTCCCTGAGCGCTATTTGTTGTTTTTTAGTCTTTTTGTCGGATTATTAACACTCATCTTTTTAGCTGATTTTGAATTTGTTAGTCAATATTTGGTTCAGTTTGCACAATTTTTCGGCAGCTGGCTTCAAACCGAACAAAAAGCACTTCCGGCACTTTTAGAACTGATCGGAAATCTTCCAGCCCTTAGCTTGGCCATTATTCCTGCTATTTTTGCACTTTTTGCCTTTGAACGCCTGATGCACAACCGGTTTTTTAGTAAAAATGCCGGTTTGATTTAGGTTTAATATCTTTGTTAAAGTACTAAAAATCATCAGCGAAATAAATTATGATTCCAATTGAAATCGTATCTCAGCTGGAAATCCTACTTCAAAAACACACCGGCATCGAGGCCCTGATAGAGCGAACGCAAGCTGTTGGCGGTGGCTCAATCAATGCGGCTTACCAAATCCGTTATGCCGGACAGGATTACTTTCTGAAATACAATCAGGCCAAACGTTATCCCAAAATGTTTGAGCTGGAAACGAAAGGACTGAAAATTTTATCAAGAAGCAAAAAAATACGCCTTCCGGAAGTCATTGGTACAGGTGAAGCCGGCCAAACAACCTTTTTATTGCTTGAACACATTGAAACAGGCTACCCCGACAATAACTTCTGGGAAACTTTTGGCGAAGAACTTGCTGATTTACATCGCGAAACGCATGAAACTTTTGGCCTCGACCATGATAATTACATTGGTTCGCTGCACCAAAGCAATACAATTGCAACAAACTGGAGTGACTTCTTCATTACACAAAGACTGAAGCCACAGCTAAAAATGGCAGCAGGTAAAGGAATGCTTACCAGCCAAACATTAAATGCCTTTGAAAAATTGTTTGCCAAACTTCCAATGCTTTTTCCTGATGAAGTGCCGGCTTTGCTTCATGGCGATTTATGGAGCGGCAATTTTTTATGTGATTCAAACCAAAATCCCGTTCTGATTGATCCGGCAGTTTATTACGGACATCGTGAAATGGATCTGGCCATGAGCAAGCTTTTTGGCGGATTCAGCCCAAGGTTTTACGAGGCATATCATGCAGCTTATCCACTTGAAACAGGCTGGCAAGAACGCGTTGACCTTTGCAATCTTTATCCGCTTTTGGTGCATGTAAATTTATTTGGTGGCGGCTATGTTGGTCAGTTGCAATCGAGCCTGCGCAGATTTGTTTAAGCACAACGCCAAAAGATTCGTTATTCTTGAAAAATACGTAATTTTGCGCCCCTGAACAATCTCGTTTTCAAGCCAGAATTAAACTTCTAATCCTTATGGAAACCCCTGAAAAAGACAAAAAATCGCTCAACTTCATCGAAACCATTATCGAGGAGGATATCCAGACCCGAAAAAATGAAGCCCGTGTGCATACGCGTTTCCCTCCGGAGCCTAATGGTTACCTGCATATTGGCCATGCCAAATCTATCTGTCTCAACTTCGGCCTGGCCGAAAAATACCAGGGCAAATGCAACCTGCGTTTCGATGACACCAACCCCACCAAAGAAGAAATGGAGTATGTGGATTCCATCAAAGAAGATGTGCAATGGCTTGGCTTTGAATGGAATGAAGAACCTTTTTTTGCTTCTGATTATTTTGATCAACTTTATGAATGGGCCATTCTGCTCATCAAAAAAGGCAAGGCCTATGTGGACGATCAGCCTCAGGAATTGATCAGTCAGCAGCGTGGAACACCTACCCGTCCGGGCATCGAAAGTCCGTTCAGAAACCGTTCGGTTGAAGAGAACCTCGAACTTTTTGAGGCCATGAAAAGGGGTGAGTTTCCCAATGGATCCAAGGTTTTGAGAGCCAAAATAGATATGTCATCGCCCAATATGCATATGCGCGATCCGGTGATGTATCGCATCCTTCATGCCGATCACCATCGCACCGGCAATAAATGGAGCATTTATCCGATGTATGACTATGCTCACGGACAGTCAGACTATCTGGAAGGCATCACTCATTCACTTTGCACACTCGAATTTGAGGTACACCGGCCATTGTACGACTGGTTTCTCAATCAAATCATAGAGGAAGGAACTTACAGGCCACGGCAGATCGAATTTGCCCGCCTCAATCTAAGTTATACGGTGATGAGCAAACGCAAACTGCTCGATCTGGTGAAAAATGGCGTTGTAAACGGCTGGAACGACCCCCGAATGCCCACTATCGCCGGCCTGCGCCGAAGAGGTTATACCCCTGCTTCTATCAGAGCCTTTGCCGATCGTATTGGCGTGGCAAAAAGAGATAATACGATTGATGTGGGATTGTTGGAATTCAGCGTACGCGAAGACCTGAACAAAATTGCACCCCGTGTGATGGCGGTGATTGATCCTGTTAAACTGGTTATCACCAATTACCCTGAAAATCAAACGGAAACTATCGAGCTGATCAACAACCCGGAAGATCCGGAAGCCGGAAGTCGTGAAATTCCTTTTGGACGCGAACTGTATATCGAAAGAGACGATTTCATGATCGATCCTCCAAAGAAATTTTTCCGACTTGCTCCCGACAAAGAAGTGCGCCTCAAAGGAGCCTATGTGATTCATTGCGACAGCTACGAAACTGACGAAAACGGTGAGGTAAAAACCATTTTCTGTTCCTACGATCCCGAAACCAAAAGCGGTACGGGCAGCAAGCAACCCAAAGTGAAAGGAACGCTTCACTGGGTAGAAGCCAAAACAGCTGTGGATGCCGAAGTAAGGCTTTACGACAGGCTTTTTAATGATGAAGACCCTGCAGGGCATAAGGATCAGGACTTTATGGAATTCTTAAATCCGGAATCCCTACAGATCAAAACAAGCTGTAAACTGGAGCCCATGCTGGCGACTGTTACGGCTGGCGAAAAATTCCAGTTTCAGCGTATCGGCTATTTTTGTGTGGACAAAGACAGCATGCCCGGCCATTTGATTTTCAACCGTACTGTGCCTTTGAGAGACAACTGGTCAAAAATGAATAATTAAAGCGCGGGAAACCGAAATTTTTAAAAAACATAAAAAGATTAGCTAAGAAATTGTTAATTTTGCAGCCGCAATGCCCGATGGTGTAATTGGCAACACGTCTGACTCTGGATCAGAAGAGTTCAGGTTCGAGACCTGATCGGGCAACTTGAAAATGAAAGCGTTACAATTTGATTGTAGCGCTTTTTTGTTTTCAACGAACAAAAATACGACCAAAAAACACCCTAAACGAAAATGAATCAGAAAGTTTAGTCTTCTAAAACTAAGTGCGAAAACTTCTTAAAACACCAATCAATAATTGAGAACAATTGCATATGATTCTAATTTGGTGTAATTTTACACCAAAAATTAATTATGCCCAGACAAAGCATCTCTTTTTCGAAACCAAATGACGAATGGTTAAAAGCACAAATTGAATCTGAAGAGTATTCCAGCAAAAGTGAGCTCATTAACGATTTGATCAGGCAGGCTCGTAATCAACAGGCTCAGGTGGATTGGATCAGATTAAAACTGGAAAAATCTGAACAAAGTGGTTTTACCAATGATACGAAAGAGCAGATTTTAAATCAATCAAAGGCTATGCTTAATGGCTGAATACAAGTTAAGTAATGCTGCAAAAGAAGACTTAATTCGCATCCATCATTATGGCGTAAAAACATTTGGTGTTGTGCAGGCAGACAAATACTTTGAATCATTTTTTGATTGTTTCGAAATCATTGCTCAAAGGCCATTTTCCTTTGAAGCTGTTGATTACATACAATCGGGCTACAGAAGGTGCCCTTGTGTCTCTGATACAATTTATTACAGAATTAACAAGAATATGGTTGAGATAATGGCAATTATTGGCATGCAAGATTTGAAATGCATAGTTTGATTCAAAATACTATAAATATTCACGCATCGAATAGCTGATTCTCTTCACACAAACATAATCTTAGCAAAGTGTCTGTTATTTCACCCAAACAACACACTTTTAACAAATTAAAATATCGTTAAAGACAAACGTTTCTACCTTCTCGATTCCAATAAACCATACAAATCCTGAAACCTATTTATGCACCTTTCGGATAAAGGCTTCCACTTCGGGCACTCCACCCTGATAAACAAGGTAGCCGTTATAGGGTTCACGTTCTGTGATTTCGTCATTTACCGGCGTTAGCATCAGGCGTTTCACTTCTTCCGGATCGTCGGTTTGACCTAAAACCCAGCCCAGCTTGATAAAAGCAACCTCGGGCAGCATATTTCCTGCCGGAATAATTCCTTTGGCCATCATATCGCGTCCCGTATCATAAACAAACATATGCACATAACCCCAAATAGTTTGTAAAGTCATAAACATATGAACGCCTTTGGCATGTGCCCTTTCGATGGCCGGATACAATTCCTTATTCACATGACCAAGGCCTGTACCAATGATAATAATCCCTTTGTAACCAGCATCTACCAATGCATCCAGCGTATCGGGTTTCATGCCGGGATAATAATAAAGCATCGTCACTTTATCGCTGAAATAGGGTTTGATTACCACATTTTTGTCCTGCCGGCGTTTGTTAAAGGTCTTATGGATGGGGGTAATTTCTTTGCGGTTGATCATAGCCAGCGGGGTGTCGCCAATGGTGCGGAAAGTGGAGCGATAACTCGAGTGCATTTTGCGAACGCGTGTGCCTTTGTGCAGCAAGCCGTATTCATCTGAAGTGGGGCCAAACATACACACCATCACCTCGGCAATATCCGATTGTCCGGCAGCCTTCATGGCGTGCATCAGATTGAGGGCAGCATCGGAGCTGGGCCTGTCGCTTGATCGCTGCGAACCAACCAGCACCACTGGCACAGGCAAATTCTGACACATAAAAGTAAGTGCGGCTCCGGTATGATGCAAAGTGTCAGTTCCATGGCCAATCACAATACCGTCGATGCCATTTTCGATCTCGTGCCCAATGGCTTTAGCCAAAGCGATGTATTGCTTTGGTCCCATATTTTCACTGAAAACGGCAAATAGTTTTTCTGTTTCCAGGTTGCAGATGTCGGCCAGCTCCGGAACAGCACCATAAAGTTCACCGGGCGAAAAGGCCGGAATCACTGCTCCGGTGCGATAATCGAGACGCGATGCAATGGTTCCTCCTGTGCCAAAAAGCTTCACTTTGGGTAAGCCGGGCGTGACAGGAAATTCCTTTTCCGGAATTTTATAGTTAGCCTTTTTGTAACCCGTTTCCTTCATGGTATTAACGGTCTTCACGTCGATACCAATGTTGTAGCCGGTAACGATTTTTAAAACGATATGCTGGTCATCATCATTTTCGGATCTTGGTAAAACCGTTCCTTCAAAAGTTCCTCTGCTGGTTTCTATGGTAGCTTGTCCCCAGACGCGTGTATTGTATTTTTTGAGCAACTCCAGTGCTGCACCTTTATATCCTTGAAAAATATCTTCGCTCATGCTAAAGTGATTTTACTGTTTTTGCCAATTCTGTTAAATTGATATTTCCTGTTGCAAGCTTTCTGAGTTGTCCCATGATCCAATTGAATCTATCTTCGGGTTTTCCTTTCTTTTTAGGATCAAATTTCCCGGCAATAAAAGGCAACTTTGAAATAATTTCCGCTTCCGGAAGGCTTTTGAACTTCATGCTGTTGAGTACCGATTCAAACTCCATGCGTGGATGAGCTGCCAATTCGTAAATCATCTTTTCAGCCAGCCGGTATTCCAATCCCTTCTGCTTGAGGAAATCAAACAAATGATAAACGGTGCGGTATTTAAAAGCACTGTTTTTATGCTGACCCATCGCATGTTTCAAGGTATGCCCAACAAAAGTTCCGGCATATCTTGCAGGCACTTGCAATTTTTCCGTCAGATCGCGAATCAGCGGAAACAAATTCTTTGAAAAGATATAGGTGTAGGTATCTTCCGGCACTCCCCATGCCTGGAGTTGGTGATAATGATCGATCACCTCTTCGGGAAGCTGGCTGCGCAATTTTTCAATTTGAGCATCTTCCAATGGAATTGGTGCGCTGTCGGTATCGGGATACATGCGGTCTGCTCCGGGCAGCACCCTTTCGAAAATGGTAGTGCCATCAGGAAGCGATTTTCTGGTCTCCTGCGGAATACCTTCCAAAGCCATTTTGCAGCGTTCTTCAACGGTTTCGAGTGCTGTTGCAATATCTTCTTCCGGACCCCAAATCAGCAGCAAAGCATCATCTTGGTCGGCCTTAACCATGGCACCAAGTTTTTGCCAGCTTTCATATGTCAGCCCTGGCTCAGTCATCTCGTTATGCAACAAATGCGGCCTTTCGATGCAGGCAATCACCTTCAGTCTGTCGCTTAGCTCATTCGCAAAGCTTTGTCCGGGTTGAGTAAAATGCGCTAATGCCCCTTTGAATCCGGGCAAACAAATCAGTTGAAACCAATTTCCGTTTGCTTCGGCATGGCGAATCAGTTCAATTGCTTCAGGAATATCAGCCGCTAAAATGCTTTTATTTTTGATTTTCCAGCTTTTGGGTTCTTCAATCTGCTTCAAGAGCTGATCGCGCAAAAGCAAAAGTGACCATTGCCTGAAAGCTTCATTATGGGTGAGCTCTGGAATCCATTTGGTATGTGCCACCCCTTTTATCTCCACACGCGTGCCGCCTTTGCAGCTCACATTCACATCCTGCCGGCCGGCACCCATTCCAGTGCGTACCTTAGCTGTGCTGCGATTCAGAAAGCGGATATAGTCGCAGGCCTGTTTCACCTCATCGGGATTCATACATTCTGGATAGGTTACCGTTTCGATGAGTGGCATACCCAGCCGGTCGGTCTTATACACACGTGTATGACCAATATCCGAAATCTCGCGGCAAGAATCTTCTTCGATACTCAATTGTATCAGCCGGATCTTTTTGTGTGGCAGCGGAATTTCGCCTTCAACACCGATGATTGCCGTCCGCTGAAAACCCGTTGGGATGCTGCCATCTAAATATTGCTTTCGGGTGATGTGCACCTCTCCAACAACGTTGAGCTTCGATAACAGGGAAATTTCTATTGCTATATCCAACGCCTGTCTGTTAATCGGGAAAGGAGGCGTGTCGTCCACTTCATAGGTACAAGCAGTGGGATTTTTGATGCGATACACGATTTCTTTTCGCGTTTTAAATTCCATCAGGGCAGTGCCATCGTATTCGCCCAGTTCGCTGAGGGTGGGACGCATATGCCTGATGATTTCGGCATCGTAATCGTTGCTGTGGTTGAAAACACCTGCCGGACAATGGCAGAACAATTTTTTATCGGTAAGCAGCTGTTGGTGAACCTCCAGACCCGACATAAATCCAATGCGGTCGTAGGTTTGCTGCGTTGCCTTTTTACGCGGCACATAACCAGCCTGCTGGCGGGTTTGCTCGTAATGGGCTTTGGCATCAAAAGGTTTGATCATATCGTGCTAAGCTTTGCTGAAACGGTTTTGAAACCCGTAAAAGTAGCAGATTTTTTGCTTGGTATCACGATAAATTGATTCTAAATAGTGCCTGACCGGATTTATTTGACGTGAACCAGAAAAGGAATACCATTGAGTTCTTAAACCTGGTAATTTGATGGATTAACAGAAAGCTTAGTCTTCCTTTCGGACAATCTGGGCACGTATTGGATGTTTAAGGTTTTGATACTCTATCAGTTCCATTTTCACGCTTCCAACTATCACCGCTGCTTCGGCCAGAATGGGCAGATGATTTTCGTCGTCTGTTACCCAGACAAACAGTGGGTAGGCATCGGCAAACACATTACCGGTGGCCATCATAGGGGCAAATTTCAGGCATTTGAATGTTCCCAGCGAAGTTTTGATGTATTCGGTGCCTTTGTATTTCACCTTGCTCACATAAACCGAATCATCCAGAAAAAAATCCACATAATAATTACTGTCGGCATCAAAGTCGTTTAAGCTTAAGGTTCGCATAAAAAACAAGGCCGAAACAAAATCCTGGATATTTTCAGGGACGGCTTTGGTAGCTGTCCTGCTCACTGCTTTGCCTTCGTTATGATAAAAATACACATCGTCATCCTTTACATAACCCCCTTCTCGCGTACGGCGCACAAACAGATAGGGCACCAAAGCTTCTTTATCCACATAGGATTCGAAGCGATCGCGTACTTTATAGAACCAATTGAAAGCCCCTTTGCTTTTTCCTTCGCCCACAATATGCCAAACCTCCCGATCGAAAAATTTCTTGCGATGTGATTTTACGGTAATTGTGGCCTCACCAGCCACCACATTGCCTGTAAGCATTGAACTGTAATAAACGCTATAGCGTGTAAGTTCGTCCTCTCCAAATGCGTTGTTCGGATACTGCCTCAGCTGGGCATGAACCGGAACAGAAAAGACAAGCCAGGCAATGAAAAGCAGGATCTTCATTACAAAACTCTTTTGAAAAATTGGGGCGACAAAGGATTGATTCATAAAGTGAAACTAGTAGTCATTTTGAAATAAATGCGAAGATACTGTTTTAAAAATATTATATGCTGAACGAAAACCTCAACCGAATATTGCTGAATCGTTTTTAATCAATCTTTTTGAAAATAAGAGAGGTTTCGTTGCCAGAAGTAAAAATCAACCTGTTGCTTTTAATGATAAAATGATATTCTTTCTGATCAAGAAGGTTCCGAAAATTGTCAGTTGCCTGCATCTTGGGGCAATCCATCCTGGCACTTGCCAGGCTGCTAAAACGAATTAAATCTCCTGATGTTTCAACGCCTCCACGAATTTCGTTGCAGCCGTCATGACCACCAATTCGTTTTTCCTCCACAAAAATTTCCAACTGAGGCAAACCCCTTGAAAACGAATCTCTATCAAGCTTTTGATTATCTATTTCGTCTAAAACCCAAATGTCATGCAGCCTTATATCTGCCTGAGATGTTGTTTGGGCTATTCTTTGTTTGCTTTTGCAGGAAGATAATCCAGCAAAAGCCAGTAGCAGCAAAAGATAAGCAAGCTCTTTTTTCATCCGTTTACATTTTAATGAATTTGATGTAGTCATTGTTTTGTTTAGCCGATCGTTGAATCAGATAAACTCCGGGCTTAAGCTTTGCAATATTCATGCCGCATTCAGTTTCTCCCTGCATCAGTAACCTCTGATCCACCAATCGTCCATCCAGATCGTACAATCGTATCCATTGACTTTCGGAGGCTGGTTGAGGTAATACGAGCTGTAAGTTTTCGCGGACAGGATTGGGAAATAGCCTGAGTTTTGTTTGGTTGTCTTCAGCGATTGATGCACAGCTATTTACAGTAATAAAATTTTCAACAAAAATACTGTCGGCTATGCCGCTCGCTTCCACAACCAATCCCACATCGTAGGTTCCAGGGCTCTCATAGGTGACTACAGGATTAGCACTTTGGACGTCATCCGCCAGACCTCCTTCAAAATACCAACGGATGGATTCGGGATTGCCAAGGCCGGAAAACTGAAAGCCAACAGCAGTATGGGGACAGCTTGTTCTTTTTGAAACTTCGAAACGAGCCGAAACCTCCGTTTGTGTATATCCCAGAAAACTGAGATAAGCTGCCATTAACTCTGTCAAACTGCTTCCGGGAAGTGCCTGCAAGCCACCAAATTCCAAGGAAGTAGCAATTCCTTTATAACTGCCCGAATCAATTGCAGCCACATAATTCAAGTTTGTTTGCGAATCAGCAAACCAGGGTTTTGCCGGCTCGAGGGGCAAAAGGTTTTCGCACCAAGCCTGATCGCCCTGATAAGAAAATTGTATCCCTTCGACAGGACTACCTGATAAACCGGCCAATGTATCTGCAGGGTATTGCACGCCATCTATAAACCCCTCTGTTCGAAGCAATTCTCTGAGTTGAGTATGCGGATTCATATAGAAAAATGATCCCCCTTCCAGATAAATATTTCCACCAGCAGACAAGAATCCTGCAAGAAGCGCATCTTCAACAGCATTCAATTCATCATAATGCGGCATAACCCCTAAGGTCAAAAATAGCAACTCATAATTAAAAATCGTTGAGTCAATGCCTTGAAGTACATGATAAATAATCGAATTGTTCTGTAATTCCTCTTCCATCACAGGAGCTGAATTATGATTGCGATCCAGATCAATCAGCGCAATCTTGCTCTTGCCGATCTGCAAAAAGTCGTGACCATCGTATAACACCTCATCATCATGAAGTAGTTGCGATACTATTTCAAAACTTCGCCCTTGTTGAGCTGCATGGCTTGTCTGGATTTCAAAAAATAAGTGTATGAGCTGTCCGGCCTCAAGCTTTTCTATCGTCAGCAAGCTATCGCTGACCAACATAACAAAGGGATCATCAAACTGAATACTGAATTCAAGATCGTTGATTGTTAGTGGTCCAAGATTGCTAAGTTCATAAACCAACAACACTTTTTCGCCAGGATCGAGCTGTTGATTATCACCATCAATAATTATAGCAGAACTGACTACCGGATTGAAATAACCAAACGTAAACAAGTCCTGAGAGAAAATTTCAAGGTCGTTAACATTGGCATTGATATCTATTCTAACTTCTTCAATAAATGTGTTTTCGGAAAAGAGAACACACGCCTCCGGAACCCGAACTGTCGCTCCCGGCTCTAGGCTTATGGGCAATTGCAGATTTGCCTGTACCTGAAAACCCAACGAAGCTGCAGCAAAGTGAATTGCATTGACTTCAAAAGATTGTGTGCTGTGATTCTTGATGTTAAGGTCAAGCGATATTGGCAGATGTCTCCTTATTAAAGGTGTTTCGTCAGGAAGTATCAAGATAAATTCGGGACCAGCCGTAACGAAAATTTCCTCCTCTGCAAACAGTCTGTCATCCGCTGTCATCCGCAAGCCGGCTTTGCCAAAGTTATGACTGCCACCCTGCCAGACAAGCTGCTGATTTTGATTGATATGCATCCTTTGCAAATCTGCTCCGGGTTTCAGGCTAATCTGCAGATTAGCAGGTGGCAAAGTTCTGGAATATCTTGAAAAGAAGGGTTTCGAATCAGGTGATTCTTCCAGTTCGGCAAAGCCAAGTCCGATCGCGGGTGTAAAGCTCATATCCGCCTGTATCTCCTTATAATGAAATGTGATGTCGCCGTCCGGGAATAGTTTTGCGTAAAAAGTTGCGGAAGCCTGATTGTTTTGATCACTGATCTGCCACTCAAACAAAACACTGTCGGGGGCAGCCAGCCATCCAAGCCTGTCACCTTCATTAAACAGGCCAAACTTGCGATGCATAAGTGGAGCAATCGCCTTTAACTGTTTGAGATACAATTCATCAAACTGCAAATAATAATAGGGCATGTCTCCCGGCTTGAACATCAGATAACCATCCACATGCATATACAAGGTATCATAAATTATTCCGGCCAAGGGAAACGAAAAAGGCAGTGTAACTGCAGCATAACCATTTTCCTCATCATCAACAGGCAGGATATTTGTTTGCAAGTCAGGATAAGGTTTGATCTGCCCCGATTCGGTATAATCAGGAAAGATCTGCCAGTTGAAAGGAGACTGACCTGCAACCGGTTCTAAATTAATTAGGGTATCACTTACAGGATTGATCAGGATTGTTTGATCAGGCAAAAATACCGGTCCAGCATTTTGTGGTTCATACACAACTGAAGTATAAGTAGTCTTGTCATTGTTGATTGCTTTTGGCAAAAATACAGCTGCCGTTTCCTGGATCAATTCATCACCCGCATATTCCAGAAGACTAAAATCATGGATCGTACCATAGGACTGATCGTAATTGTCTTCCTCATCAACAAGTAAAAAAAATCTTGCGGCTTTATCAGCAGGTACATAACTTAACAGTTGGCTAACATCCAATCCCAATTCAATCGGTTCGTTGGCATTACTTACTTGTCCTGGCATGGGATAATAGCTACCCTGAAAATTGAAATGTGAAAAGCCTACAATATATTCCGGGACAAAACTGGAAGTATCAAGGCTGACGCCTGCACGTAACCTGATTTTTTGTCGCCAATTATGGCTAATAGTCGCTTTCATAGTAAGTTTCGGATGCCATTCCGCTTCGGGGAACAACACATGCACGCTGTTATTCCAGATGCCACCCTGCTCACCATACTCCAATGCCAGGGTGCTATACATCAGATAAAAAAAGCCATCATCGCCCCAATTGGTTCCGTAGGAATTCACTGCTTTCATAGCACCATACTCCCAGTCGCGCATATCCACAATTCCATCCCCCGTAATATCCAGATCATTGGTAAATTGTCCATCGTTATTGATATCATAACACACAGAATCGTTATAACCAACGATTGTCATGGCATGAGTAGCTTTAGGACCAAATCGGGTGTGGGCATGCTTTCCGGCATCAGCACTTTCCTGGGGCAACACTACTAAACCATAATCCTGGCCGGCATAAAAACTGGCAAGTCCGCCTGTTTCAGATCCTTCGAGGTGATTGTGCAGCCAATGCTTAAGCACCAGTAGTCCTTCGGGAGTGCCAACAGGAATAGAGGCGGCACCACTAATCCTGTTAGTCATGGCATTATGGTAAACTTCATATCCGCTTGCCCAGTAATAGTCGTCATCCAGTTCTATGGGACCATAAACTGCTTCCGTTGGATTTCCGGCATCATACAAGAGATCAAAGGTGTGAAAATAACTCACCCCGCCACCATAATAAGGTGTTGTTGAATTCATGAAGTTCCAGACGAAATGATCCGGATAGAGGTTGATGGCTGTGTCAGAGGTAAGATTTCTTAAACGATTGATTTCGTAAGTGAAATTATATCCCACCAGGGTGGCCTGACCGCAAGAGGCTCCCTGCTGATTGAAAACCGGCCTCAGATAGGGAGAAGTAGAATTATCAACCGAATAAGGCAATTCCATTTTATGCTTAATAAAATCAGAAGTAAGTGCCGGCAAATCAGGAAACTTCATCCCTGCCCGTTCACCAATATTTACTCCTCGGGGAAAATTTAGCTCATTTTGTGCTGATAAAGCAGATGAAAAAAACATCAGAAAAAACAATACAGGCAGACAAATCCAATTCAATTTCATGGTTCTTGCTTTAATACTTTCAAAATGATATTGTGTCAACAACCAACAAAAATAACAGAAAATCAGGCAATATCAAGCTAAAGTAAGTTTACGGTGCCGCCTTATTTTTGAATTACATTAACTTTGAAATGATAAAACTGACATCAACCTAAAGATCCCTTTATACCAAATGCCTATGAAAAAATCGAATATCAGGCCATTCTTGCTTCGGCAGCTCCAGTTTGAGGAGGTACAAAAGCTTGTATCCTGGGCAGCTGCCGAAGGCTGGAATCCGGGACCCCATGATGCCGAAGTTTTCTGGAAAACAGATCCCATGGGATTCGTAGGTTATTTTGATGACGACGAACTAATTGCCGGTGGATCGATCGTTTCGTACGATGGTCTATTCGGTTTTATGGGCTTTTTTATTGTGAAGCCCGAATATCGTTCCAAAGGAATAGGAAAACAACTTTGGTTGAGCCGGTGCGATCGCCTGCTCTCACGACTTAAACCTAATGCCTCAGTAGGCATGGACGGTGTTTTGGCGATGCAGGATTTTTATCGCAAAGGCGGATTTGAAGTGGCTTTTCGTGATGAACGTTATGAACGCAAAGGTGAGTCTTTCAGCGTTCACAAAAACATCACAAGCTATTCAGAAAAAGATCTTCAAAAGCTGCAACTTATGGACAGTTTTTGTTTTGGCGTACCCAGAACCAGATTTTTGCATCATTGGCTTCAGCTTCCTGAAAGCCGGACTTTCACCTTCATTCAAAATCAGGAATTGAAAGGTTATGTTCTGCTGCGCAAAGCTGGAACAGGTTATAAAATCGGGCCACTTTTTGCAGAAAGCTATCCCGTTGCTGAGGCACTTTATCAGGCCTGCCTTGATGCCGTTCCGAACGAATCTGTTTTTCTGGATATTCCGGTTACCAATCCGGATGCCGTTAAACTGGTGAAAAATTTTCAGGCCGTATATGTGTTTGAATGTGGCCGGATGTATTATGGCAAACCACCTGAATTACCCATTCAAAAGATTTTTAGCATCACCACATTTGAGCTGGGTTAAATTTACTTTTGAGCTTTCAGCTTCAAAAAGAATCGGGCATCTTTTCCGGTTAGATTGCTTAATTTTGCATTTCATCAAAAGTAAAAACAAGTTCATGGAAAAAGAACGTACCAATATACTGATGCGCAAGCCCGAATGGCTCAAAACCAAAGTGCCTGCCGGAAAAACATATTTATCTGTAAGAGAAATCGTTGATCAGCACAAACTGCACACCATCTGCACCAGCGGCCATTGCCCCAATATGCACGAATGCTGGGGACGAGGCACTGCCACCCTGATGATTTTGGGCGATATCTGTACCCGTTCGTGTGGGTTTTGTAATGTAAAAACCGGCCGTCCTCTACCAGCCGACTGGCAGGAACCTGATCGCGTAGCCGAGAGCGTTAAACTGATGAAGCTCAAGCATGTGGTGCTCACCTCAGTGGATCGTGATGATCTGAAAGACGGCGGAGCAGAAATTTGGGCACTCACCATCAAAGCCATCAAAAGGGAAAGTCCGGGCACCACAATGGAAACCCTGATTCCGGATTTCGACGGACGTGAGGAGCTCATCATGAAAGTGGTGGAAGCCGGTCCGGAGGTGATTTCGCACAACCTGGAAACAGTGCGCCGCATGACGCCCTGGGTGCGCAGCCGTGCCAAATACGACCTCAGTCTCAAAGTGCTCAAAACCATTGCTGATACAGGCCTTATCGCCAAATCAGGTGTGATGCTTGGTTTAGGAGAAACACAAGAAGAAGTGCTCGAAACCATGCGCGACATCCGTGCCACGGGTGCCACCGTTATGACAATTGGACAATACCTGCAACCTACCCGTAATCACTTACCTGTGAAGGAGTTTGTGACGCCGGAGGTATTCAAAATGTATGAAGAGGAAGGCCTGAAAATGGGCTTCCGCCATGTGGAAAGCGGTCCAATGGTACGCAGCTCGTATCATGCCGAAAAACATATTTTGTAATGCCCGAACAACTCCTTTTTCGCGACCTTGGCAACATGGATTACCAACAAGCCTGGGATTTTCAGGAAACTTTGTTTCAGGAGCTGATCAAAAATAAAGACAGCAGAAAAGATGCAGGTCATTTATTGTTTGTGGAGCATCCGCATGTTTATACGTTAGGCAAAAGTGGCAGCGAAACGAATCTTTTGGTGAATGAAGATTTTCTGCGCTCAAAAGGAGCATCTTTTTACCGCATCAATCGCGGAGGCGATATCACCTATCACGGGCCCGGACAAATTGTTGGCTATCCCATAATCAATCTCGACCGTTTTGAAATTGGGGTGCGCGAATACATTTTTCGATTGGAAGAAGCCGTAATCCTTACATTGGCAACGTTTGACATCGCAGCTTCACGCCTGGAAGGTGCTACCGGTGTATGGCTCGATCCGGAAGTTAAAGGCAAATCACGGAAAATTTGTGCCATCGGCGTGAGAGCCAGCAGGGGCGTTACTATGCACGGTTTTGCTTTTAATGTGAACACCGATTTGCGGTTTTATGATTATATCAACCCCTGCGGTTTTACTGACCGGGGTGTTACTTCAATGGAAAAAGAGCTGGGTACGGCACAGGATATTGAAAAGTTGAAAGCAAGCCTTAAAATCGTTTTAGCCCAGGTATTCGGCTGTGTAATTTAAATCCGTTTCAATTAGATTTAATTAGGCGCAACACCTCTTTATTTCCCTTATCATCAACAAGTTGCAAGATGTATATTCCTGTCTTCAACGCTTGGATATCAGTCTTAAAACTGTTTCTGCCATAATGGGATTGAAGTTCAAAAGTGTTAATTGTTTTACCATAGATATCCATTAGCTGCAATTGCATCTGGCCCTGGCCCGACACAAAATAGGAGAGATTTAGTATGTTTCCGGCAGGATTTGGATGCAGCCTTGCCATAAAAGCCTGTGGAGAAAACTCATTAACATCCAGTGTTTTATCTATGCTTAAATCCATGACAACCGGAAGATGATCCGACATTTGCTGAAGGGCATGTGCCACCTGAGTTGAAACAACACCATTGCTACCTGAACCAATACTACCGTTGAAATGCTGACCATCCTGACCAAAGGCTTTATAGGAATTCTGTACGTACCTCACCTTTTTTGTTCCAAAGCGTACCTCATCCGAGATCAAAATGAAGTCGAAACGATCATCCATCCCACCTCCGGCTTTACATCCATCGGCATCATTACTGCTATTTGTTGATTGCGTATGTATGCCGGCATAAAAAGAATTATTATTCCATTCGCCTACCTGCCCGATCGGATCAATAAAACTGACCTCGGGATTGTTATAAGAAGTCATTGTTTGGAAGGCAGGTTCAAAACCGGAGTACAAATTAAAATCGCCCATAAAAAGCACGTTTTCACTTGCAAAACGTGGAGCAAGCCAACGCATGGTATTTTCGGCCATCACCTTACGTTTATCCGAATCGGAGCCGGAACTTCCTGCCTTCAGATGCCCCACCACACAAACTACAAATGCGGTATCGCCCATCGCCAAATCATTAGCATAGTAATACAACTCATACACATCCACATCGCGCACATAGTTTTGGGCTGTATATTGCTTCTTCAATCGAAGCTTTCGGTAATCATAATAAAGCATGTTCACTATACTTGAGCCAGCCTGATTGCGCAACATTGCTTTTCGATAGTGATTCACGCCACCAACATTAAGTGTGTTTTGCATTAGCTCATTTTGAACAGCTTCGCTGGCTGCAATTTCGTTCACAGTAAAAATATCCGGTTGCACCTCATCGAGGATAGTACGCAGGTGAATATTTTTATCATCAACATTATTGTTATTATTTGTACACCAGCTTGTTACAACCCCGTAATAAAGCAAATTGTAATGCATCACCTTCAGGGTATCCTGCGCCTGAGTGAGTGTTCCGATAAAAAAAAGGGAAACAAAAAATAAGGTATTTCTCATGGTATTTACTTGGAGGGCAAATGTACTAAAACCAGCAAAAAGAGAGAAGAAAGAATTATCAGTCACCAAAAACAAAGCCCAGGAAAACTATCTTTGCCGGCATGAATCAGGCAGAAGCAATCTTTCGGCAGATGAACGAACTCGGAAAAGCAAGGGTTCCATTCCTGTTTGTGTTGGATTTTGAACTTCAAAAACCTTTTGTAATACCATTGAATGAAATTGATCCTCAACAGATAAGATATAATATCAACGGAGCCGGTCCTGATTACGGAAAACCTGAAGAACTGCCTGAAAAATCATTTTTCCTTCCTGCTGAGGCTGACGAAAAACACTATTTGCAAACTTTTGAACAGTTGATGTTTCACCTTCGCCGGGGCGATTCCTATTTGCTTAACCTCACCATGCCCGTTCCGGTAAAAACCAACCTCAAGCTGCTGCAAATATTTGAGCACAGCCAGGCCAGATACAAACTGTGGCTGGCTGATGAATGTGTGGTTTTTTCGCCCGAGACTTTCGTTACGATTCAGACTGGAAAAATAAGTACTTTTCCGATGAAGGGAACCATTCGGGCCGATCGCGAAGGCGCAGATCAGCAATTGATTAACGACCCCAAAGAAAAAGCTGAGCATTATACCATTGTCGATCTGTTGCGGAACGATTTAAACAGCATTGCAGAAAACATTCGCGTGGAAAAATTCCGCTATCTTCAAAAAGTATTTACCTGGCAGGGAGCACTTTGGCAAAGCAGCAGCAAGATCAGTGGTGAGCTGCCTTCGAACTATTTGGATAATCTTGGAAGTATATTTCAAAAATTGCTTCCGGCTGGATCTATCTCCGGTGCCCCAAAAAAGCGAACCCTTGAACTCATTCAGGAATTGGAAAAATACCAAAGAGGCTATTATACCGGCGTGATGGGCGTTTTCGATGGCCAAAATGTGGATAGTGGCGTGATGATTCGTTTTGTGGAACAAACAAAAAATGGTTTGGTTTACAAAGCGGGTGGCGGTATCACCGTGAACAGCAATGCCACGGCCGAATTTGATGAGTTGTTGCAAAAAGTTTATCTGCCTTTTAGACTTCAATCTGCCAAACAATAACATCGCATGACAACCGACAAGGAATTTCCACTGCTGGAAAGCATTTTGCTGATTGACGGAAAATTCCCGCTTTTGGATTATCATCAGGCCAGAATGAATTATGCTGTTGAAAGTTATTTTGGCCAAAAAATCAAGCTTCCGCTACAAGATTGGATCGCTTCTTTTCCTTTTCCAAAAAACGGAAAATTTAAGTGCAGAATACTTTATGGCAAAATGATACGGCAACCCGAATATCAGCCCTATCAGTTAAAAGCCATCAAAAGTTTAAAAATTACAGAAGCCAACGATCTGGAATACAACTTAAAATTTAGTGATCGCATTGCCTTAAACAAGTTATTTGATTCACGCGGTACTGCTGATGATGTACTCATTGTAAAACATGGTTTGATCACAGATACTTCTTATTGCAATATTGCCTTTTTTGATGGAAATGATTGGTTTACACCTGCCCAACCTTTACTCAAAGGCGTACGAAGAGCATTGCTGCTCGATCAGGGTTTAATCAAAGAAGCTGATATTGAGGTTTCAGATCTGGGTAAATTTAGTCATTTCAAATGCTTTAATGCTATGATTGGGTGGGAAGAAAGTTTTACTGCCAAAACCACAGCCATCAATAGGCCACAGTTTTAAATTATTTGAGGATTAATTGGAGGTTCCAGGAACCATCCATGCGGGAGAAATACTATCAGCCAATAAAACTTTGTTACAAAAAAACCCTGAAAAAGCTCTTGTTTAGGTTAACGAATGTATTCTAACCAATATCTGCCAAAATCCTGAAGAGCTGCTGCATCTGAATGGGTTTTTCCAGGAAGGCTGCACAACCGGCATTTTTGGCACGTTGTTTTTCTTCAGGAAGCTGAAATGCTGAAACTGCCACAACAGGGATATGGGGTTTCAGGGCAGTAATTATTGCTGTGGCATCAAAGCCGTCCATTACAGGCATTTTCAAATCCATGAGTACAAGATCGTAATCTTTGTTTTTTATCAGATCAATAGCTTCTTTTCCGTTAAGGGCATGATCAATTTGTTTGCAAATATTATGAATTCCTAAGCGCATTAATTCAAAATTGTCCTGCTCATCTTCTGCAATTAAAATCCTTGAAAAAGAAAGTTTTGGACTATTTTTTCGGGCTTCTTTCTGTTTAATAGTCGGAGATATTTTGAGCGGGATGGTAAAGAAAAACTCGCTTCCTTTTCCAGGCTCCGATTTTAATTGAATCCTGCCTTGCATCAATTCAACCAAACCTTTGGCAATACTCAATCCAAGGCCGTTACCTCTGATTGCTTTCAGCTGCACCTCATCGCTTCTGTAGAACCGCTCAAAGATTTTTTCCTGTTCCGATTCCGGTATTCCGATTCCGGTATCCCTGGTATAAAACAAAATCTCCTTGTTTTGGGGCTTGCAACCAAAATGGATACTCCCTTGTTCTGTATATTTCAAAGCATTTGATATCAGTCCCGAAAGCACCTGCCTTATTTTTCCCTTGTCGGCTTCGATGGTAATATCCGGTAAATCAGGCATCCGTAATTCGAGCATCTTTTGCTTGGATTCAGGCTCAAAGGTGTCGTACAGATCCAACAACAAATCGCGCACATTGAACTCAAAACTTTCGATCGGCATCTTCTCCGAATCCATGCGCGAGATAGCCAGCACATCATCTATGATATGCAACAGCTGCTCGGCATTGCTATTGATAGTGCGAATAAATTTTTCTTGCTGCTCTCTGGAATAACCCATATCAAGGAGCTCCGAAAATCCTACGATTGCATTAAGAGGCGTGCGGATTTCGTGCGAGAGATTATTCAGGAAAGCCGTTTTGAGTTTATCACTTTCCTCGGCTTTTTCCTTTGCATGCAACAAATCCATCTCCATCTTTTTTCGCTCGGTGATGTCCATAATAATGCCTATCAGCCCGCCAATCTTATTGCTGCTATCCGGAAAAGAAGATTTAGTAATAATGGCATTACGTATGGAACCATCATTAAGTTGAATCACCCGCTCCAGAATCTGTTGGTGCTCTTTTCCGCTAAAAATTGCCTGATCACTCTGATCGCGCTCCATTGGCTCTGCTTCAAATGGCAATTCAAAAATTTTTTTCCCAACAATATCTTCGTTTCTAACTTTATAAAAGTCTTCAAAAGCTTTATTTATTCCCAAATAAAACCCCTCACGATTCATATAAAAAAGTGGGTTGGGGATAGAATCGAGCAATCGCTCAATAAACTTATTCTGGTTACGGATTTCTATTTCCTGTTTTTTTCGTTTACTAATATCCCTGACTATTATAAGGGCTTCTTTTTCAGCACTTTTAACCATTCTTACATCAATCCAGTTTTGATTGTGTCCCAACCCAATTGCATGTTCAAATGATACCAGTTCGTCCGTTTGTAGGGTTTTTGAAAGGCTTTGTAATAATTTGGTAGCCAAACTGAATGGCACAATGGATTTAATATGCTTAAACAACACCTGATTTTCGTTCCAGGTTTTGCTATTTGCCTCCCGGTTCAAAACAGCATCCACTACCAGTCCGTCAGCGTTTAATGTAAACATCATATCCGGTATTGCACTGATAATAGCTGCATTACGCACTTGTGTTTCGCGAAGCTGCACCTTGGTCAATTCCTGCTCGGTAATATCTTTGGCCATTGATAATATTCCCAGATTACCGTCAGGAAGTGTAATCACTGTTTCGATCAGCTCGAATTTCTTAATTGCCCCACTTTTTGTGATTCCTTCTATCGTACTGTGCAGCATTTTGTTACGCAATATAGTACTCAGGTTTTCTTTCGCCTGTTTCCGGGAATGTTCGGGAACCAACACACAGATTTGTTTTCCAATCAATTCATGCGCCTCATAGCCGTAATACTCACATAAAGTTTGGTTCACCTCCAGTATCATTCCGTTTGTATCTTCCAGTATCGCTCCCAAGGGGGCAGCATTAAACAAATGGCGATAACGTTCTTCATTTCGACGACTTTCCAGTTCAGCATTTTTGCGATCGGTGATATCGCGACCCAAACCAATTACAGCAGTAGGGTTGCCGCTTTCGTCAAGGACAGCTTTATTCGACCAGGCCAGCCAGCGATAGCCTTTGGGAGTTCCCACCCTTTGTTCAATATAGGCGATATGCGGTGGCACTAAAAGCTTTTTCAATTCTGCCAGGGTGGCTTCTCTGTCGTCTTCATGTATCAGAGGCATGAAATTTTTGCCAAGTATTTCTGCTTCAGATTTTTCAAAGAGCCTGCAATAAGAAGGACTTACATACCGGAGCTTGTTTTCCATATCCACTTTTACTACCAGATCAGTTTGATGGGTGATCAACATCCGATACTGTGCTTCACTTTCGCGTAAGGTTTTCACCAATTCACGATTCATTTCCTGATCTGAAAGAATTTTGCCAATTAGCACATTTACAAGGGGATAAACACCAAGAACACTAAGAGAAATCACCTGAAAAACTTCTTTTTGATAAACATCCGGAAGGGTAAAAATCAGGAGCAACATGATCGAATGTACCAGCAAACCCATCAGGTAAAGCTGACCCAGACTAAAAGTCTTTAAATCCTTGTGTAGCTTGTACATATAGAAACCCAAACCAATTACAAAAGCTGATGCTACCGTAAGCACACCCATCAGAGTGCCAGTGCCACCAACTACAAAAATCCTGTAAGCAGAAGCAATCAAGCCCGAAATTAAACCCGAAACCGGTCCGAAAAATGCTGTTGCCAGACTTACAACCACCGTGCGACCATCGAAAATTATTCCCTCAGTAAGCACAAAAGGATAAATCATGCCGATGATTGCTGCCAGCCCAAACAACACTCCCTGCATCACTTTGCCATTCAGTTTTGTGCGACGATACCGTATATCAATAAAACCCGATAATACGCTAATGGCAACTAAAACACTCAGATTGTAAACCAAATCGATCAAAAACATAAGCAAATATACTGCAATTATGCCCCATTATACACTTGAAGACACAGAAATCAATAACTTATCCACCAAATGACTGCTGATTAAAAATGACCTAACTTTGCTTAAATTCTACCCCTATGATTTTTGGCATTGGCAACGACATCATTGAAGTGAACCGAATGGAACGGCAGCTCACTAATAGCACAAGTTTAAAAGAAAAACTTTTTACCTTACGCGAACAGGCTTATGCCGATGATAAGGTAAGTAAATACCAACATTACGCAGCCCGCTTTGCCGCTAAGGAAGCATTTTTTAAGGCCCTCGGAACAGGCTATCGTTATGGCATGGCTTTTCATGAAATAGAAGTGATTAATGACGAACTGGGCAAACCAGTAATTCATCTGCATGGTAAAGTGAAAGATTTCATCGAAAAACAGCAGGTAAAACACATCCACCTGAGTATTTCGCATGTAAAAGAAATGGCCAGTGCCTTTGTAGTGCTTGAGAAGTAGCTTTTTAATCAGCCAGTTCAACCACTACCGGACAATGATCAGAATGCTTTACATCAGGCAGTATGGAGGCTGATTTTAATGCCGGAAGCAGATTTTCTGACAGCATATGATAATCGATACGCCAGCCTTTATTATTAGCGCGGGCATTAGCGCGGTAACTCCACCAACTGTAATTGTGCGGTGCTTTGTTCAGTTGCCGGAAACTATCGATAAACCCCTGTTCCAAAAAGCCCGTCATCCATTCGCGCTCTTCTGGCAAAAAGCCCGAAACAGTAGCATTGCGCACCGGATCGTGAATATCGATGGCCTGATGACAGATGTTATAGTCGCCCGAAAGAATCAGATTAGGGCGTTCCTTTCTAAGGTTTAGCACATAATCCTGAAAATCGCTCAGCCATTGCATCTTAAATGCCTGACGCTCGTCGCCGCTGCTTCCTGAAGGATGGTAAATACTCACCACACTCAGCTCACCAAAATCGGCTCGTAAAAACCTGCCCTCATTATCATATTGCGGCAGATTAATGCCATAAACCACATTATCCGGTTGAATTCTCGAAAGCAAAGCCGTTCCGCTATATCCCTTTTTTTGGGCCGGAAACCAAAAATGATGATAGCCCAGGGCTTCAAAATCCATTAAAGGGATTTGTTCGTGCATGGCTTTAATTTCCTGAAGGCAAATCACATCCGGTGCTTCTGTTTTGAGCCAGTCGAGGAAGCCTTTGTTGATAGCTGCTCTGATACCATTTACGTTATAGCTGATGACTTTCATTATTGTTGTGTTTGGCTGCGAAGATAATAAAAGGATTGTTTTTAACCAGATAAGCCAATCGAACAAGCGTAGGCAAACTCTTAGTTGCCAGAATGAAAGCAATTTGATAATTTCGCCCCTTTAAATCAAAACCTTTTGAAAGCTGAAATCCTTTTACGTCGATTTTTACGCTGGCGCAGCAATCATATCAGCGACAAGCAATGGATGTATGTGCTCAGTGTGGTTGTGGGCATCCTGGCCGGATTATCAGCCATCATCATTAAACATGCTGCCCATTTAATAAAAGATTTACTAACAAGCGGTTTTACCAGTCAATACGAAAATTATTTCTACTTCATTTACCCCACCGTTGGGATTTTTCTGGTGATTGTTTTCATGCGATATATTGTGCGGCAGGACATTGGCCACGGCATTCCCGGGGTATTGTACGCCATTAGCCGAAAAAACGGCATCATCAAAAGGCACAACACCTTTTCGGCTATCATAACCAGTGCTTTTACGGTTGGTTTTGGAGGTTCGGTAGGGTTGGAGGGGCCAACAGTTTCAACAGGTGCAGCCATCGGATCGAATCTGGGACAGCTGCTTCGGCTCAATTTCAAGCAGATCACCCTGATGATCAGCCTTTCGAGCGCCGCAGCCATGGCAGCCATTTTTCAGTCGCCCATTGCCGGAATTGTTTTTGCGCTGGAAGTAATCATGATTGATCTTTCGATGGCATCGCTGGTGCCACTGTTGATAGCCTCACTCACTGCCGTGCTGACTTCCTATTTTATGATGGGACAGGCAGTTATGTATCCCATTGAGTTACATGAGACTTTTGACCCCAGTAATACTGTTTATTACATGGCCCTCGGTGTTTTGGCAGGCCTCATTTCAGCCTATTTTACACGCGTTTATATCCTCACGGAAAACTTTTTTAAACGTTTCGGAAGTATGTGGAAACGTTTTCTGATTGGTAGCGTGCTGCTCGGTGTGTTGATTTTCTTTTTTCCGGCACTTTATGGTGAAGGTTATGAAGCCATCAACCAAAGTTTGCAGGGCGATTATAGTGCCCTGTATAACAACAGCATTTTCTTTCCATACAAGGATATCGGCTGGGTAGTTTTTATCCTTTTCATCGCCGTGATTCTGGTGAAGGCATTTGCCACAGCCTTTACTTTTGGAGCCGGAGGTGTGGGAGGCGTTTTTGCTCCAGCCCTTTTTATTGGTGCCTTCACGGGTTTGTTTTTTGCTTTGTTTACGAATCAATTAGGATTAGGCGATTTGCATCCCGGGAAATTTGCGCTGGTAGGCATGGCAGGCATGATTGCCGGCATCCTTCATGCACCGCTTACAGGTATTTTTCTAATTGCCGAAATCACCAACGGCTACACACTTTTTGTGCCGCTGATGATCGTGAGTACCATCGCATTTGCCACTGTTAAAGCATTCAATACCAATTCTGTTTACACCTATCAGCTGGCCGAGCGGGGCGAACTACTTACCCATAATAAAGACCGCAGCATATTAAATATGATGAGTCTTCGCCGCCTGGTCGAAACCAATTTTAGTGTGGTAAGGCCAGGCACTACCTTGCGCGATTTAGTTGGGATTATTGCTCAATCCAAGCGTAATATTTTTCCGGTAGTGGATGAAGATGAAAGCTTTTTAGGTCATATACTGATGGATGACGTGCGCAATATTATGTTTGATACTGACCTTTACGATACTACTGTTGAAAACCTGATGGTGATGCCACAATATATCATCGATCCGGGTGAGCCCATGGCCGAAGTAGCTCGTAAATTCCAGGAATCGGGCAAGTATAATATTCCCGTGGTTCATAAGGGACGTTATCTGGGCTATGTGTCGCGTGCCAATGTGTTTTCGACCTACCGCAAAAAACTGAGTGAGATTTCGGATGATTAGGGTGAGTTTGATGGGTTTACGGATTGCCTTGTCCGCTTCCTCTTGCTGATACTGCTAAAAGCACGTATTCTGACAAAAAAAATCTCGAAAAGAATCGTAAATTTGTACAGCTTCACCTAATTAGCTTTTATGTATCTGACCATCGAAAATATCTTGCTTATTGGTTCTTTGCTTCTGTTTGCAAGCATATTAGCCGGAAAAACTTCCTATAAATTCGGGGTTCCAACACTGATTCTTTTTCTGGCTATCGGAATGCTTGCCGGCACGGATGGCATTGGTGGCATCAATTTCGACAACCCACAAATTGCTCAGTTTATCGGTATTGTTTCGCTTAATTTTATCTTGTTTTCGGGTGGTCTCGACACCAATTGGTCATCAGTGAAACCAATCTTAAAAGAAGGAGTTGCCTTATCCACACTTGGCGTTTTACTTACAGCTTTATCCCTGGGGATGTTTGTATGGTTCATAACAGACTTTACCATTTACGAAAGCATGTTGCTTGGCTCCATTGTATCCTCAACCGATGCGGCGGCTGTGTTTTCCATTCTCAGATCAAAAAGTCTGGCCTTGAAAACAAATCTCCGTGGAACTCTGGAGCTCGAAAGTGGAAGTAACGACCCAATGGCTTATGTACTAACGATCGCTTTTTTGACGCTGGTTATACATCAGGATCAAAGTCTGGCATCAGTGATCCCTTTGTTTCTGTTACAGATGAGTATTGGCGGTGTGGCAGGCATTGTTTTCGGAAAACTTAGTAAATGGATTATTAACAACATCAAACTTGATTTCGAAGGGCTTTATCCTGTATTGGTTATCGCTTTGATGTTCATCACTTTTTCGGCAACTGACTTTGCAGGAGGCAACGGATTTCTGGCTATATATATCTGTGCGGTTTATCTGGGAAATCAGGATTTGATCCATAAAAAAACCATTTATAAAATGTATGATGGTTTGGCTTGGCTCATGCAGATCGTGTTATTCCTCACACTCGGATTATTGGTTTATCCATCCGAAGTATTTCCATATATGGGTATTGGGTTGCTTATTTCATTGTTTTTAATAATTATAGCCCGTCCGGTAGGTGTTTTTCTAAGTCTGGTGTTTTTTAAAATGAAAATGAGACGAAGGCTATACATCTCCTGGGTGGGACTGCGAGGTGCCGTACCAATCGTTTTTGCCACATATCCGTTGTTGGCCGGAATCGATAAGGCTCATATGATTTTTAATATCGTATTTTTTATTTCTGTAACCTCCGTTTTAATACAGGGAACAACACTCTCTATCGTTGCAAAATGGCTCCATGTGGCACTGCCCGAAAAAGTGAAAAAAGTTACAGAAATTGATCAGTTTCTTATCGACCTGCCTAAAACTTCACTACAGGAATTTTCAGTAAAACCAAATTCGCAGGCTGTTGATAAAAGAATTGTTGACTTACATTTTCCTCAATCTGCATTTATTATCATGATCAAGCGTAGTGGAGAATACATCAGGCCAGGTGGATCAACAGTAATAAAAGCCAACGATATTCTGATGGTGCTTGCCGATACAGAAGAAGATTACAGCAAAGTGAATACATGCCTGGATAAAACCGTAATTAGCTCAACAGCTGTAACATAATTTGCAAAAAACATGAAAAAGCAATTTATCCTTTTAGTGGATTTTTCGAGATATACTGACACGCTGATTCAACTGGCCGGCGAATGGGGGAATCAAATACAAGCCAAAATTGTATTGGTTCATAAAACTGATGTTTTTGTTCCAACTGTTGCCGATATCGAAAGCAAACAACAACTCATTAAACAAGCAAACAATAACGCCTATCGCGACCTGAATGCACTTTCGAAAAAATACATCCCTTCATCTCTCACTGTTTCTGTTTTGGTCTCTGAAAAGCCCTTGCTAACTACTTTATCTCGGTTATTGGAAATGCCATTCGACAATCTTGTTTTTGTCGGGCTGAAAGGAAAGGGCAGACTTAAAAGTTTGTTTTTGGGAAGCACCGTTCTCGATTTGATCGAAAATACTAATGCCATCATTGTGGCCATACCCAAACAAACAACTCTTTCGACAGAAAACATTTATGTTGCTGTTTCCGAAAAACATCCTTTCAACAAATCTGCTTTGAATCGTTTTATAGGTTTTATTGATCCAACCCCCAATCAACTCACCTTTTTTTATTTGACCTTAGCTGATACAAATCCGGGCCAAATTGAAGCCCAACTTAAAGAATTGACCAAACATTTTGCTGTCAAAGCTCAAACACAGGCAATCATTTACCAAAGCCAAAACCCTTTCGATGATATCAAAAAAGTAATCAACAATAAAACAAAAGAAATCCTTGTGGTTCAAAGAGGATCGCGACTGCTTTCTGATCGGGTTTCCAGAAAGTTTATGATAAACGAACTGGTTTACGAAGGACAGACTCCATTAATCATTCTGCCCGAAGCGACAGATAAATAGCCAATTACATACTACTCAGCAATCTGCCTTATTTATAGGGTTATCTCCTCAAAAATCCATCCGGTTGAATAGAACAAGAACGAAAAACAAGCTTTGAAAAATTAAAAGTTTCGTTAAGTCACTTTTTGTTAGTTAACTGAAGTTTCGCACTTCAATTAAGGTTCTGATAATGTGACAAAAAGGAAAATTAAATTTTCGATAAAACACAGATAAACAGGGTTATAAATTTTTCCATTTCACTATAAAGTTGGAATTATAACCCCTTAGTCAAGGAATGATTTTTAGCAGAGCGCAAAGCGTGGCCTATAGCCCCCAAACCCCCAAAAATGGGGGCTTTCGACCCAGACTAGCACGAAGAAAAGGTGAAATGAGAATCATTAAGTTAAGTCAATTCTGAAATTTCAAGCGGGCTGGAGCCCACATTTTTGGGGGTTTGGGGGCAATGTGCAAAGAATAATCTTTTTCAAATATGATGTGTATTTCAAGTATGTTTCTAACATAAATCAGAGTGGATTAAGTGTATGTGCGAAACTTCAGTTAGTTAAGAAAATACCCTATTTCCTTAACTAACTTTTCCCATATTTAAGTTTTTGTGCCATTTTCTTAACTAAGCAGGTTTTTAGTTAAGGTTTTTGAAATAAGCATAATTCTCAAAAATATTTTCCTGTCAGATGATGCAAGAGATAAGCATGAGAAGATTTTCCATACAACTGAGCATGGTTTTACTGTGACCAATTGCCAAACTGAATTTATCGAAAATCATAAAATCAGAACTGTTTTAACGCTTGTATGGCAAAATTTCCCTTTAGAATGATTCTAAATTGTAATTTCAAACCCACTACACACACCCTACCAATTTCATACAGAATTAAAGGTGCTGAGATTCATGCACTACATTCTTTTGCTTATCATTTGTTTTTCTATATGTTATGAATATTTATAACACTACATAAATATTTACTACCTCCAACAAACGGAAACATCATATTAATTTAATGTTAATTAATCTTTACATTTGACTTCGCATAACCTCAATTCAAATTCAGCTTATGTTCACCTTTAAACATGCCAACAAATCCATCGAACTGATCGAACGTTTTATGGACAAAATTGATCAGGGTGTGCTCATTTTTCAGGAAGGAGTTAAAAATTACCTGTATGAAAATACGGAAAATTTTGCCGACAACCTAAAAACCCTGTCCACCCTCGAAACAGAAGCCGACATCATAAAACGCAAAATCGAAAACATGCTCTATACGCAATCGCTGATGCCGCAGCTTAGAGGCGATATCATGCGTTTGCTTGAGGATCTCGATAATTTTATCGATCTCACCAAAACAAATTTGTTTCAGTTTGATGTAGAGATTCCATTTATTCCATCGGTGCTGCACAACGATATGATCAAGCTGACAGAGCTTTCAGTTTTGGCTGCTGAAACCGTGATTCCGGCTGCCCGAGCTTACTTCCGCGATCCCGAATCAATCAAAGAAAAAATTCATCGTGTTTATCTATACGAACAGGAAGCAGACAAATTGGCCGACAGCATCAAAAGAAAAGTATTCCAGGATATGCCAACACTTAAGTTAAGCGAAAAATTTCACCTCAGATATTTTACCCTGCATATTGAAAATCTTTCAGACGCAGCCGAACGGGCTGCCGATCTGCTAACCATAATGGCAATCAAAAGAACAATCTAATTTGTAACACATAACGAATTGCTTTTCTTACTCTACATATCAGGAGGTTTATTTCTGGGCTGGTCGCTGGGAAGCAATGACGCTGCCAATATTTTTGGCTCGGCAGTGGGAGCAAAAATGGTAAGCTTCAAACGCGCTGCCTGGATTGCAAGTGTCTTCGTAATAATAGGTGCGGTTTTCCAGGGTAAAGGAGGTGCCGAAACGCTCAATGCATTAGGTGCAGTGGATGCTTTGGCCGGCGGTTTCACAGTTACGGTTTCAGCAGCACTTACTGTATTTTTGATGACCCGAAAAGCCCTTCCTGTTTCTACCAGCCAGGCAGTTGTTGGCGGGATTATCGGCTGGACACTCTTCACCGGAAACGAGCCTGATCAGAACACTTTATGGAAAATTGTTTCTACCTGGGTTAGCGGACCCATTCTGGGAGCCCTCTTTGCAGCATTGCTCTATAAATTGATGCGATTTGTGCTCCGAAAATCAAAAATTCATGTCATAAAACTGGACGCACTGATTCGCATCAGCCTGATACTGGCCGGTGCATTTGGTGCCTATAGTTTAGGAGCCAACAACATTGCCAACATCATGGGTGTATTCATTTCTGCGGCTCCGGATGTGGTGATAGATTTTGGGCTGTTTGCATTGGATGGCATACAGCTATTGTTTCTGATTGGTGGCCTTGCCATAGCTGTTGGCATTTTCACTTACAGCGAGAGGGTGATGAACACCATTGGCAATGGCATTTTATCCCTTTCGGCAGAAGCAGCCATTGTGGTAGTGCTTTCGCAGGCATTGGTGCTTTTTTTATTTTCATCTGCATCACTGTCAGGATTTTTGAACAGTATCGGTTTGCCTGCCCTTCCTTTGGTTCCGGTTTCGAGCACACAGGTTGTGATAGGATCGGTGCTGGGCATTGGCCTGATAAAAGGAACACAAGAAATCAAAACACGTGTTTTGGCTAGTGTTGCTCTGGGTTGGATTACAACTCCTATCGCCGCCGGAATCATTACCTATTTTTCGTTATTCTTTATCCAAAATGTATTCAACCTCCAGGTAAGCAGTCTAACACAGGCATCGCAACCCTTTACAGAACATATTGCTTCCTCCAACAATGGTTTGATCGAATACGACCTCATTATTCCTGGAATCATCGTATTTTTTGCATTGATAATCAGTATTTTAATTTATATCGTATTTTACCAGCAGCGCAAACGACTTAAGACCGAAAATCAACTCCTGTCTCAGCAAAACGAATCCTATAACGCACAAAAAGCCCTTACCGATCTTGAGATTACCGCCATTCAAAACGAAAAGGAAACCTTAAGACGCAAACTTGAAAGTAAAAGAAAAGACTTTATTGATGCCGCTCTTAACCTGAGCGAACAACGCGATTTTCTGGAAACAATTCTTAATGAGATTAACAGCATCAGGCATATCGATGATGATGACAACAGCATCTCTCAAAAACTACTTGCACTCGAAAACCTGATCAAACAACGCATGTCGTTCAAAAGCGAAAAGGAAGACTTTTATGGTCAGATCGAACAGGTACATCGTGATTTCCTGCAAAAACTTGAAACATCCTTTCCTGATCTGACAGACAACGAAAAACGGCTTGCGGCCATGCTACGCCTGAGTTTGCCCGGCAAAGAAATTGCCACGCTTATGAATATTTCTCCAAAAAGTGTTGAAATAGCGCGCTACAGACTTAAAAAGAAACTTGGTCTTTCAAAAGACGAAAACCTGATAAACTTTATTAATAATCTTTAAACCAAATGCTATGAAAAAATTATGCATGTTTTTAGCCATTTTGTTCGGTTTTGGAATCGCAACAGCTATGGCTCAATCTTTCAAGGTTTCCGGCAAGGTGTTATCTTCCGAAGACGGAAAAGCACTTGCCGATGTAACTGTGAGGCTCAAAGGAGCCATTGCAGCCACCACAACGGCTGCCGATGGAACCTACACCATCGAAGTGGATCCGCAATCTACCAACACATTGATTTTTAACCATCCGGATCATGATGAAATTGAGTTGTTCCTGAATGGAAAAAACACGCTCGATGTAGAAATGGTAAGCAACATCCGTTACAATCAATATGGGGTTAAAGTAAACCGAAACCCACTCTTTGCCGAAGAGAGAAATGGTATCCTTGTGCTGGAAAGCACAAAACAGGATTACCGTATTTGGTTTGATGTGCGGGTGCAGGCTGATGGAGCCATGTTTTTTGGCGAACCCATGAATCCTATTGGCAACGGCACTTCCATCCGAAGAGCACGTTTCGCAGTAAAAACAGAATTTGCCACAAATTGGTATGCCGAGTTCGATCTCGACATTTCAAACTCAGAGCTTGAGCTCAAAGACGCTTATCTGGCCTACAATTTCAATGAAGGATTTCAGCTTAGGGTTGGTCATTATAAAGAAGGATTCTCAATGGAGCGCACAACTACCTCACGTTATCTCACCTTTATTGAACGTGCCAATGTGGTGAATGCACTTGCACCTTCTCGCCATGTGGGTCTGTCGGCCAATTATCAGTACAACTGGTTGAATTTGAACGGAGGAGTTTACTTCCAGACTGTTGGCGATCCTGAAGAGCGTTTGTTCTCAAAAGATAACAACAAAGATTTCGGAACAGATGAAGGTGTTTCGTGGACCGGAAAAGTAGTAGCCATGCCATTTTATAATGACTACACCAAAGGCATTCATCTGGGAGCAGCTGCCTCTTACCGCACCCCAAAAACTGATGCCGAATCGCCTGGTACACTGCGCTATAGCACCCGCTCCTTATCGAGTATAAACCGCAAAAAATACATCGATACCGATTTGATTCCACATGTGGATCACACTGTTCTAACCAATTTTGAATTGGCAGCATACTATCGTAATTTCCGCTTTCAGAGTGAGTATATGATGAGTGATGTTACTCAAAAAGACGATTTGGGCACACATCATTTTGATGGTTTTTATGCCTTTGGAAGCTGGTTGATTTTTGGCGGACAATATCAGTACGACACCCGCGATGCTGAATTTACGCAGGTAGCACGCGGTAAAAGCTGGGGTGATATCGAACTGGCATTGCGCTACGATTACCTAAGCCTCAACAGTGGCTTCGACAAACTGATGGGAGGCGCTGGCGAAGGAATAACTGTTGGCTTGAATTATTATATCAATAATAACGTAAAATTTATGCTCAACTATGCTTATCTGAAACATGATCGTTATGCTTCGGGCAAGGGTAAGTTATTTGTTGGTCACGATGCCAATGGCGATCTTACAAGAGATCCGGCTGCCGTTGTAGATGCTGAAGGAAAAGCAGGAGAAAAATACAATATGATCGCTATCCGCTTTGAAGTAGCTTTCTAAAAAAATCACTAATCAATAAAAATATTACACATGAAAACAAAAAGTTTAATCCTTATGGTCGTCCTACTGGGAATCTTTTTCACAGGATGCCTTAAAGACGAAGTTTTTCAGGGACCTCCCAGCGTAAGTGACCTGACAATAACCCCGCAAGCCCCTTCCGAAAATCAAAACGTGGAGGTTAGTGTTAAAGTAACGGACATGAATGGCGTGCAAAGTGTAAGCTTGTTTTATGCTCCGGGAGCTGAATCTATGACAGAAGTGGCCATGACTGCGAACGGAACCACTTATTCCGGAATCATTCCCGGACAAGCCTCTGATGTTACCGTAAACTATTATGTGGCCGCCACAAATGTTAACGGACAAAAAACATATTTCCCTGAAGGCGCTCCTCAAACCACGGCCAGTTTTACCGTTGGCGCTCCTCTAATCGTGATGAACGAGATATATTCACGGGGAACGCCCGAAGATCCTGACTGGGTAGAAGTTTATAATGCTTCCGATATCCCTGTTGATATTTCCGGTTATCTCATTTATGATGCCGGTGGACAGTCGGGTTCAAAACCCAAAATGGCCTTCCCGGAAGGTTCGGTAGTTGCTGCAAAAGGATTTTTAGTGATTGTTGTTGACACTGACGATGAAGCCGGATTTGGAATTTCAAGTGGTGGCGATGAACTTTGGCTCGAAAATGCAAGTGGCAACCTGATTGACAATGTGAACTGCCTGGCTATGGAACCCACACAATCCTACGGCCGTAATCCGGATGGAAGCAACAACTGGGAATTGCTCAACGTTATCACCAAAGGTGCGCCCAACAGCACTTCTGATCCTGTTGCAATCGTAAAAATGAACGAAATCTACAGCAAGGGCAATGCAGAAAATCCTGACTGGATAGAAATCTACAACACTTCTGATTTTGAAGCCGATATCAGTGGATTCAAAATTTATGACAGTGGCGGACAAGAAGGTACAAAACCCAAAAAGGAAATTCCTGCCGGAACAATCATCCCTGCACATGGCTGGACTGTGATTGTAGTTGACACTGAAGACGAGAGCGGTTTTGGTCTTTCGAGCGGCGGCGAAGAGGTATGGCTCGAAAATGCTGCCGGAGAACTTATCGACAACATCAGTTTCCCTGCACTTGAAGAAACACAGTCGTACGGCCGTTATCCTGATGGCGACAATAACCTGCAGGTACTTTATGTAGCTACTCCGGGTGCTTCCAACGACAACACCATGCCTCCTGCCGGTGTGGTTCTGATGAACGAACTCTACTCGCGCGGTACAGCTGAAAACCCCGACTGGATTGAGATTTACAATGCCGGAGAAACAACTATTAACCTAACTGGATATAAAATTTACGACAGCGGCGGACAAAGCGGCAGCAAACCTAAAAAAGAATTCCCGGCAGAAACCATTATAGCTCCCGGAGCCTATTATGTGATTGTTGTTGACACTGAAGATGAAAGCGGTTTTGGACTCTCAAGTGGTGGCGAAGAAGTATGGTTCGAAAATCCCGATGGTGATATAGTTGACAATGTAGTTTTCCCCGCTATGGAAGAAACACAATCCTATGGCCGCTACCCTGACGGAACCGACAGCTGGCAGCTACTTCATACGATAACTCCGGGATCTGCTAACGACAACACCATACCCCCTCCAACGGTAAGTGTACTGATGAATGAAGCCTATTCAAGAGGCACTACTGAAAATCCTGACTGGATTGAAATCTACAATACTACTGATGCCGAAATTGACCTCAGCGGATTTAAAATCTATGATAATGGTGGCCAAAGTGGCTCAAAACCAAAAAAAGAATTTGAAGCAGGAACTGTCATTCCGGCCAATGGTTTTTATGTGATTGTAGTAGATACGGAAGATGAAAGTGGATTTGGCTTGTCGAGTGGTGGCGATGAAGTTTGGCTCGAAAATGCTGACGGACAAATCATCGACAACATCAGCTTTGGTGCTATGGAAGAAACACAATCCTATGGCCGTAAACCCGATGGATCGGATAATTTTGTGATATTCACCGAAATAACCAGAGGAAGCTCAAACAACAATGCCGGCACTTTGCCCTAACTAGCTTTGTTTATAGCTGACCAGCCCAATGTGGCTGGTCAGTTTCCTTCTTGTAGCTTATTTATCATCCTGTATTAACAGTTTGCTTATAATTTTCATACTAAATTAAATACCATGACTAAAGAAAAAATCGCAATTGGCGAACTATCAAAACCCCGCTTCGAGTTCAGGTCCTTTGGACAAAACTTTGATGAGGCTCACCAGCAAATGAAAAGACTTTCTGCTCCCGTTCCTGAAAAGGTTAGGGAACGACATTCCGATGAAATCTATATCCTCTCACGAACCAACGACATCAACAATACAAAAATCCGCGATGGCAAAATGGATATCAAAACCTTTGTGCAAACCATCGATGGTCTCGAACAATGGAATCCCTTGATGAAAGGCGAATTTCCGATGGCTACAAAAATGCTGACCAAAGAAGTATTTCCTGCCTTTCGGGTAGAAATTCCAAGCCTTTATCAGGATGTTTATACGCTTGAGGAATTTTTGGATCTCATCAATATTCATCCCAATCTGCAAGCAGTCAGGGTGCATAAACATCGGTTTGCTTACATGATTAACGACACCATCTGCGAATACGGCATCGTAACCATTAACGATGCTAAAGTAATGACAATCAATTCTGAATCAACGGAAATTGATGACATCAAAAAAACCATCAAAGACCTGGGTCTCGAAGGTGCTGAAAACATCAATTACCTACAAGCTATCAAACGCGTTATTGGCATGATTAACAAACCCTTAGCAAAAATATAAAATGGCAAAAGAAATTGAACGCAAATTTCTGGTGCAAGGCGATTTTAAGCCTTTCAGCAAAAAATCAACCCGTATTGTGCAGGGATATCTTTCTTCCGTTCCGGAACGTACCGTGAGGGTTCGCATCAAAGGCGAAAAAGGTTTTATTACCATCAAAGGTATCGGCAGTGCTTCGGGTGCCAGCCGCTACGAATGGGAAAAAGAAATTCCGGTGGCAGAGGTGAAAGAGCTGCTGCAAATCTGCGAACCCGGCGCAATTGATAAAACACGCTATTTGGTTGATGCCGGTAAACATACTTTTGAGGTAGATGAGTTTTATGGTGAAAACCAGGGACTAATCGTTGCTGAAGTGGAGCTTTCGGCCGAAGATGAATCATTTGAAAAACCTGAATGGCTCGGAGAAGAGGTAACCGGCGATGCGCGCTACTACAACTCCATGTTGATGAAAAATCCTTATTCTAAATGGTGATAGAAGGTTGCAGGCAAACAGTGGTTTAATTCCTGTTTGCCTGTATTTTTTTTGCTTATACAGCTTATGTTTGAACGATTGAATTTACAATAACAATGGAAAACACAGCCGAAAAAAAAGCCAAAACCTACGATGTACTCGATATGCACAATTACCGTATCGAGAAACTGCCCAAAAGAAGTAAATCGAAAATTGAGCGAAGCCTTGCCATTGCAGGTATTCCACTTTCGATTCTGGCTTTTATCTATTTCGGCTTCTTTGCTCACATATCTTTTTTATACGAATTCGACCCTGCCAGTCTGGTTGCCGCCAAAGCCAAGGCAGCATACGATCTGCTGGGTTTTGAGGGTTTTATCCGTTCCAATCATCTGATGCTTGCCATTTTTTTGGGTGCCATCATTTTGTGGATTACCGAGGCTATCCCCAATTACCTCACCTCGCTTATCCTGATCATCAGCCTTGTGCTAACTGGTGTTTTGCCCGAAAAAGAAGCCTATGCACAATTGGGTCATCCGGTTATGTGGCTCAACATCATGTCGTTTGTGTTGGCCAGCATGTTAGTAAAAACCGGAGTAGCCAAACGCATTGCCTTGTGGTTTATCCTGCGATTTGGTAAAAATGCCGGAACCATCTTCATCAGTTTTGTTGTGATTAATGTAATCCTGTCGGCTTTTATTTCGGCCACCACTGCTAAAGCAGCCATTTTACTACCCATTTTTATGGTGATCGCAGCCATCTATGGTGCTCGAAGTGGTGACGGCAAAAACAATTTTGGCCGAAGCATCGTTTTGCAAAACTTGCTCGATATCAACCTGGGAGCAGGAGCTTTTGTTACCGGATCGGGAGCGAATCTTTTGGCTGCCGCGCTGATTGGAGGAGCAATTGGAGGCAATATTTACTTCTCTGACTGGATGATGGCGATGTTTCCGGTAATGGTCGGATTGATGTTTGTTGGATATCTGCTGGCTATGAAAATTTATTTCCCGCTGAGTCCGGACGAGCGCATCCCGCAAATTGAAGGCGGTATGCAACGCCTGCGTCAGGAATATGAAAGACTGGGAAAAATCAATGGAGAAGAAATCCGTTCGATCATTATCTTCCTTGCCATCCTGGGATTTTGGGCAACCGACAGATTGCACGGCATCAGTGCAACAGCCGTAGCTTTTGTAGGTGCTATAGTGGCTTTGCTTCCTCGCATTGGCGTTGTAAAATGGAACGATGTGGACATTCCGTGGCACCTGATGCTTTTTTCGGCAGGCGCCTATACGCTGGGATCAGGATTTTCGATAACAGACCTGCCATCCATTTCGGTTAATGCATTTTTCGATCGTCTGGGAATTGGCGATCATACCCATTTCTGGTTGCTTTATCTGCTGCTCACCGGTGTGATGATTTTTAGCGCACTTATTTTTCAATCCAAAACCATGCGCACCATGATTTTTATTCCCATCGCCATTGGGGTAGCCAATCGCTTTGGCTACGATGTGATTAGTCTGGCCTTGCCCACAGCATTTATGATTGAGCATGTGTATGTGCTGCCTTTTAACAGCAAACCGGCAGCACTGCTTTTCGAAACGGATATGTACAGTTATACCGATGCTTTCAAATTTGGTTTTAGCATGATGCTGATTGCCTATCTGCTGATCATTTTTGCCGGCGAAACCTGGTTCCGTTTCCTGGGCATAACTCCCAATGGCGTTTTCGGAATTTTTTAAATCCCGTTTACTCAAAACAAAGCTATGATTGATGATCAGGTAAAAATACACAACAAATTTTCAGTTGAACTTAAACTAGGTTTTACCACCAGACGAAAACAAAAACGCAACGATTTTGTGGTAAACACCTGGATTTTTATTCCAAACAGCCTGGATATCAACCCTTACACCTACGAGAAAAAAGACTTTTATAAAGACCTGAAATCCAACATCCGACTGATCACGCCGGTATATTTGCTCCGCGATATTATTCAGGATTCTAACAGCCCGATCAATCTGCTCGAAACTGCCCTCAACACTGTAGCCAGCGACCCAAGCCGCACCAATATCAATAAATACGAATACCACATCAAGATGTTCGTTTCGATTGTTAAAAGTGCTATCCGTAACGAAACCAATCACATACTGTCGAACAAAATTGATGAAGACAAGGATTTTCTGATTGATACCTTTGTGAGTAATATTCGCAAATTAACAAGTTCGTACCGCGATCTGAGGCGAATCATCAATGTGCCAACCATTGAAACAAATTTGCTCAATTTCTATCATTTTGGTGATATTTTTATGAGCAATCTGATTGAGCAACACGCTTTTAGATTGCTCGACAACTTAAGCCATACAGATAAAAGGAAACAATCTCCGGCCCGTAACCTGCTGATTCAATTGATTAAAAAAGAAAGAGGCTACAAAACTTCAAAAGATATTCCCATAACCGAAAACCAGAAAGCCAGAAAAAACCGTGAGTTGGTTTACCAATTCAATCTGCTGAAAAAATACGCCGAAAACGTACTCTTTCTCACGACGCGCCGCAAAAAAGACGGCATCTTAAAGGAACAAATCTTTCTGAGTCTGGCAGCCGGTATCTCGATGGTGTTTGCTACTGCAATAGCCTTTTCCTTTCAAAAAACTTACGGCAATTTCACCATGCCATTCTTTGTTGCCCTGGTGGTGAGTTATATGCTCAAAGATCGCATCAAGGAATTGGGAAGATACTATTTTGCCCACAAATTGGGGAAAAGCTATTTCGATCACAAAACACATATCGCACTCAACAACAATAATATAGGATGGAGCAAAGAAGCTGTGGATTTCATCCCTGAAAAAAACACGCCCGAAGAAGTGATTCGCATTCGAAACCGGTCGGCCATACTCGAAGCCGATAACCGCAACAACAACGAAAAAATCCTGCTCTACAGAAAACGTGTCCGTCTGAACAGAAGAAATCTGGATAAATGCGGGGATTATCAGGTAACCGGAATTCATGACATTTTGCGTTTCAACGTCTTTAATTTTACGCAAAAAATGGACAATCCTGAGGTGCCACTCTACTCACTGGGCCAAAACAATGAAGTCATCAGGCTCAAAGGCGAAAAGATTTATTACCTCAACCTCATCATACAGTTTCGCTTCGAAGAACAACTCGAATACAGACGATACCGGCTGGTTTTGAATCGCAGCGGCATCAAGCAGGTCGAATCGCTACATAAACCAAAATCACAGGCTTTTTAAAACATAATCCAATCAAAAAATGAAATCCATTCTTAAACTGTTAATCGCATCTGTTTTGCTATGCGTTTACCACTTTTCACTGGCTCAACAACAATTTAATATTGATCCTGTTCCAATGGGAAGAATCTCATCTGCCCTGTATGAAACTTCAGGAATTGCTGTAACAGAAAGCAATACAATCTGGTCGCACAACGATTCGGGCAACAGCAACGAGATTTTCTGCATGGACACCAATGGCGTTGTTCTACGCTCAATCACCATTACCAATGCTGAAAATGTGGACTGGGAAGATATGACAATTGATGCTGCCGGAAATCTTTACATCAATGATGCCGGCAATAACAACAACGACCGCCACGACCTGAAAATTCTGAAGATCCCAGATCCTGCCCAAATTGACGGAAATACCATTGATGCCGAAATTATCTCTTTTGTGTTGGAAGATCAAACAGCATTTCCACCGGCACAAAACAACCGAAACTTTGATATAGAAGCCATTGCATACAAATTTGGCTATCTCTATTTATTCACCAAAAATCGTAGCACACCACAAAACGGCTGGTGCAAAATGTATCGCCTTCCTGCCACAGCAGGCCAATTTTTGGCAAGCCTTCAGGACAGTATTTTTCTGGGAACAAACAACGATGATGCACGGGTAACTGCTGCTGATATTCACCCTCAAACCGGTGAATTAGTGCTACTTACTGCTAATCGAATCATTTCCTTTACTGAGGCAATGGGCGATCGTTTTCTGGATGGAGTTAAAAACTATTACACTTTCACTTCCGAAATGGGCCAGATTGAAGCCATACAGTTTGTTGAAAACCGAAAACTTTATATCACCGAAGAAGGCTCATCCTCAAATCCAGGCTATCTTTATCGCATCGATCTGGGTACTATCAACGGATTAAATGATCATTCATTCCATAAATATTTTCAAATTTTCCCAAATCCCGCATCGGAAAGTTTTAAGATAAAAACCAATTTACCAGGTTCACATAAAGCTCTGATCTATAGCCTTGACGGGCGATTAATTGACGAATTGAATTTTAATGCGAACGAAAGAGCAAACCGACTCACACTGAAACCAGGATTATACCTGATTCAGGTGAATCTACAAGGTAAAACATTTCAGGAAAAATTGATCATTAATTGATAATTCAAGCGAATCTACTTCAGGTTTCGAATGGCTTTCATCACAGGATCATAGATTTTTTCGTACACTGTTTCTACAGTGCCGTTACCATCAATTGATATCACCTGATTGTGATTGTGATAAAATTCAAGTACAGGCTCGGTTCGCTTTTGATGTTCCTCAAGCCTGGCCACAATGGTAGTCGTTTCGCTATCATAGGGCATTCGTTCAGCCGTTTTGGCACGGGCATCAAGACGTTTTATTAATTCTAGTACAGGTACTTGCAAATTTATCACAGTGGTGATTGCCGTGCCCTGCTTTTTGAGAATGCCATCCAAAATATAAGCCTGCACCAAAGTTCTGGGATAACCTTTGAACACATAACCTCTGCTCTGGCCATCATTTTGCTTGAGTTTCTTTTCGATCAGGCGAACCACAATCTCATCCGGCACCAGCAATCCGGCTTTCAGGAAAGGCTCAATCCTTTCGGCCAATGCGCCACCTGCTTTCACTTCTTCGTGCAATAAATTTCCGGTTGAAATCACCTGTAAATTAAATGCTTTGGCCAGTCGTGCAGCCTGTGTAGCACGTCCGGAGCCTGGATAACCAAACATAATAATATTGGCAGGGCGTTTTCTAAGCTCCTCAACAATATGCTTGTCAATCTGTTCGAAAACATATTCTGCTGTGCCATTTCCATCAATAGTTGTTGCAATTCCCGAATCCGTATAAAACTCCAGCAAAGGAAATGTCTTCTGATGATATTCTTGAAGCCTTCGCTTAATTACTTTCTCATTATCATCGGCTCTGTTTTGCTCGTTTGCCCGCTGAAGCAGGCGTTTTGTGCACACCTCGTCCGATACATCCAATATGAAGATTCGCGACAAAACCGTTTGAAGCCGGGTGAACAAACCATCCAGGATAAAGGCCTGAACATATGTTCGCGGGAAGCCATCGAAAAGAAAACCATCGCCATGCTTCTGACTTTGTATTGTTTTTTCAATAATTTGTACAATAATTTCATCATCAACCAAGCCGCCAGACTCAATAATATGCCTGGCTTTTAAGCCAAGTGATGTGCCTTCATTTATTTCATTTCGCAAGGCTTCTCCTGTTGAAATATAAGTTAAATTATAACGGGTCATTAACAAATCAGACTGTGTGCCTTTACCCGCACCCGGAGGTCCAAAAAGAATCAGATTGAGCATTGTAAAAATCTTTGGTATTCATCATGAAAAAACAATGCAATTTACTAATTTTATTGGCATAACCGACTTATCAAACAGATTTTAATTGAAAATTATCAGCTTGATGATGTAACTTAAAACTTATCACATTAAAACTTTAACAAGAAATAAATAATATAATCAATTATTACATTATTATAATTATATATTAAATCATTAAATATGATTTTTAAAACTACTTATGCCTCACCCGGACGTACCTCTTTTCCATCACGATACTTCGCAAAACGACCGGCATCTTTTGCATGTACCTGATCATGGCGATCCCAGGGCCATCCGCCAAACTGTGTTTGCTGAAAATCATAAAAAGTCTGTCGTAACTCGGCTTCAGTATTCATCACGAAAGGACCATAATGGGCAACTGGTTCGTTGATAGGTTTGGCTTGCAAGAGCATGAAAAGTGCTGGCTCAGCGCCTGAATTTTTTAGCAGAACAACTTGATCAGCCTGCAACATAAAAGCTTGATCTTTAACTAGTTTTCTGTCTGCGACTTGTATATTCTCACCCTCGTAACAATACAAATTTCTCACCGCCTGATCAGTAGCTGCGGGCAAAGTCCATTGTGCGCCGGCTTCCATTTTGATCAACCAGATAGCTACTTCATTACTCGGGTCAGCAGCCCATGAATCTGGTGCCGGTGCCGGAGCTTTCACCTCATCCAATTGTCCGGCAATAATGCGTATTTCGGTGGTTTTGCCGTTTTCATCCTGCTTATTTACGATCGGAATCTCTTCACTCCACAACATCTTAAAATGGGGCTCGGCATGTTTTCTGGCTTTGGGCAAATTAAGCCAAACCTGAAACAATTCCAGCGTATTATCACCTTCCTGATTCAGCAACGGAAACATTTCGCTGTGCTGCAAACCCGTTCCGGCCGTCATCCATTGCACATCGCCCATGCCATAGCGTCCGGCCTGTCCGTGCGAATCAGAATGATCCACAAAACCCTGCAACACAATAGTTACCGTTTCGAAACCACGATGCGGATGAGCCGGAAATCCCGGAACTTTTCTGCCATGATACATGCGCCAGCCATCTTTGGGCGTAAAATCCTGCCCGATGTTACGACCAGCAAGAGATGCCTCCGGACCAAATTCAGCATTAGCTTTGGGATAATAATCCAGATGGTGCACACAAAATAAAAATGGGTTACTCACATCCCAGTTGAAGCCCAACGGAAATGATTTTATGATGGGAGAATTTGACATATTAGTGTAGTTTGAGATTCAACAAATAAATTACAGCAAAGTTGCATTTTTTTTCTGAATGAATTACTTTTGTTGTCTAATTAGATAACATAGATGTCAGCTTTTAAAATGATTGATGCAGTGAAAATTGACCTCTATGCAAGGGATCATCCACCTTCTCATTCTCATGCCATTTATGCTGAATATGAGGAACTAATTGAGATAGATACTTTAAAAACAATTGTTGGCATGATACCAAAAAATCAACGTCAAAAAGTTATAAACCGGGCTAAAAATCATCAAGATTATCTTAAACTGATTTTTAACCAATTAAATCCATCACGATGAGACAGAAACTTAAAATACCCAGAATCATAAAAATTGAACAACTTGATGGGTTTAAAATTCAATGTATGTTCAATAATGGTGAAAGCAGACTTCTGGATTTTAATAAAATATTCAGTGACTGGAATATTTCATCAGATGATATTGAGTTCAAACTACTTGACTTAAAAGAATTTAAAAAAGTTAAACTAAGAAATTATACTTTGTCATGGCCCAATATCAAAATTGAAATAAAAGACGAAGAAGACAAATTAGAATATTATCCCTACGAAATTGGACCTGATGTCTTATATCAACTGAGTAAGTCGGTTGAAAACGAAAATACAAAACCAGGAAGTCTTGTGAAATCAGCCAGATTAAAAGCCGGACTCACTCAGGATCAGCTTGCTATGCGCAGCGGAACCACACGCTTCTACATATCCCGACTCGAAAATAATAAGACAGATATTGAACTCTCTACCTTCAGAAAAATTATTGAGGCGGGATTAGGAAAGCGTTTTAAACTAATTATTGAATAAGCACCACTTTATTCTGGTAAAGGTACAAAATCCGTTTCGCCTGGAATTCTCGAAAACTGCTGTTGTTTCCATTTGTTTTTGGCAGCATCAATCAAGGCTTTTTCCGAACTCACAAAATTCCACCAGATATGGCGCTCCTCAGGAAATGGCTCACCGCCAAAAAGAAAGACTTTAGACCTTGGAGCCAGTTTTAGGCTGCACATTTTTGTTTCTTTCGCTACCAGAATGCGTCCTGAATGATGCTCGTGTTCTGCTTCAAAAACGCTGCCTTCGTGGATATAGAGTGCGCTTTCGCCATGGATTTCTTCTCCTAAATCCAACTCTACAGCTTCCTCACTTGCTATTTCAATAAAATAAAGCGGGCTGTGCACCGGAACGGGTGATTTTTTCCCAAATGCCTC
>Ga0334894_1000070_pt1 | contig 159562 bp, 138 predicted proteins | sample GraSluR3_MG_6_FD_207225 | JGI IMG/M metagenome (GOLD analysis project Ga0334894, IMG submission 207225) | Sludge microbial communities from methane-producing bioreactor in Wageningen University, Netherlands - Granular Sludge_12_05 R3 | ecosystem: Engineered > Bioreactor > Anaerobic >...
CTGCAGCTTCCTCTACTGTCATTCCTTCAAAAACCTTGTTCTTTGATGTTCTTACAGATGAAATTAGAATGTCTGAAAACTCTTGCAAACTTTCTTGCATACTATCAAGTACTTCTTTTCTTAATTTCTCTCTAGTTTCTTTGATATTAAGCCTTTCAACTAATTTATCTACCCCACCAGCAAGAGCCCATTGTGGAAGTATTGTAGTTAATGTTGTTGATGATGCAGTATATGGATATTGATCACAAACAATATCGATACCCTCATCTCTATAGGCTTCAAGCTTTGCAATTGTTTCACTTGATTTACCCCAGTTTTTCTTGCCAACAACTTTATGATGTGCCACCTGAACTGGTACATTTGCATTCTTTCCGATTAAAGCACTTTCATCCAAGGACTTCATTACATTATCAGATTCATCTCTCATGTGAGTTTCATAAAACCCTCCATAAGGAGCAATCTCTTTCACTAATTCAATTAATTCCTCAGTATCTGCATAACATCCTGGAGGATAAATTAAGCCTGTTGAAATTCCAAAAGCTCCGTCTTCCATAGCTTTTCTTAAAAGGGTTTTCATTTCATCCATTTCTTCACTTGTAGGTTTTCTATCATCAAACCCCATAACAGCAACTCTTAGTGTCCCATGTCCTACTAGACATGCAAAATTAATGGTTGGTCTAGACCCTTCTACTGCACTTAAAAAATCACCAAAACTTGTCCAATCCCAATTCATGTCATCTCTTAAGAACCCTGTGTATTTCTTAATTAAATCAAGCTTATCAAATTTTATTGGCGCTGGACTTATACCACAATTACCTCCAATATCAGTGGTAACACCTTGTAAAACTTTACTATCTGCCAATCCTATACCAGGCAAAGAAAAATCCGAATGGGCATGAATATCTATAAAGCCCGGTGTCAAAATCATATCTTTTCCATCAAATATCACATCAGCTTCATGTAAAAGATTTGTGCCTATATCAAAAATGATATCATTTTTGATTGCAACATCCCCTCTAAACCAAGGAGCTCCTGTTCCGTCTACAATCCTAACATTTTTTATCAGAGTACTAATCATATATACACCTCCAAATTATACTTTGAGCTTTGTCCATTTTCCTTTTCTCCATCTTAAGAAGAATATGATAGCTCTTGCTAGGTGATCTAAAGACATCCCTATCCATGCACCAGGCAGTCCTAAATCAAATATATGAACTAACACATATGCTACACCAATTCTTGCTACCCAGATACTAACTCCAGTTCCCCACATAACAAACTTTGTATCACCAGCTCCTCTTAAACCACCAGCTGACACTCTGGCTAGTCCCATAAATGGTAAGAAGAAAGCCATTATCCTTAATACTTCTGCTCCTGCTACAATTACTTCCATTTCATCAGTGAAAAATTTCATTACTGGTGTGGCAAATATAAACAATAACATAGCTACAAATCCCATAAGTCCCATAGCCATTAATATTGTTACATTTCCAGCTTTACGTGCTTCATCTGGTTGTTTAGCACCTAGATTTTGACCTACTAAGGTCGTTGCAGCTACTGAAAATCCAAAACCTGGCATGAAAGCTAAAGAATCTGCTCTAAGCGCAATTTGATGAGCTGCATATAAATTTGTACCTAAGCTTGCTACAATTACTGTAAAACCCATCATAGCTCCACGTAAGAAAATTGATTCTATCCCTGCAGGAATACCTACATCAAGTATTCTTTTAATAGTCTTCTTATGGAAGCCTTTCTTAAATGACCTAAGTGGAACCTTAATAAAAGACTTTCCAGTACTTAAGACATAAAGCATAGCTATTGTTCCAACAATACGTGCAAGCATAGTTGAAAAGCCTGCTCCTGCAGTACCCATTTCTGGGAAAATCCAAATACCAAAAATGAATAGCCAATTAAACAAAATATTAAGCACATTAACACTTGCATTTACATACATCGCGGTAATAGTGTCTCCTAAACCTCTTAAGATAGATGTTGAAGACATTGTAATTAAAACAAATATCATCCCGATGGATCTAAATCTTAAATAATTAACTCCTGCAATAACTACCTCTTCTTCTGCTCCAAGTAGCCTTAACCCTACGTGAGGGAACAGTACTCCAAAAATTGCTAAAGTAACACCAATAACTACACTAAGCATTAATGCTTGTCTAGCTGCTGTAGTAGCTCCTTCCATATCACCTTCTCCAACCTGTCTGGCAACTACTACAGTAGCACCTGTTCTAACAGCTGCAAATATAGTAGTAGCAAACATAACCAATTGATTTCCAAGACCAATTGCAGCTATAGAAGCTGGTCCCAGCCTACCTACCATAGCGGTGTCTGCAATCCCTACAGATGAGTGAAGTAACATCTCTATAATAACTGGCCATGCCAAAACAAATACTGCTTTTAGAATATTCTCTTGTGACATTTCTACCAGTTTTGATTTATCTCTTTTATTTCCCAAATTCGACGACAAAAAAATCCTCCTAATTAACTCTGTAACAACATAACTCTTACTTCTATTTTCTACAATGTCTATCATATTATAAGAATTTATTCATTTCTAGAGTAAAATTAGATAATCGAAGCTTTTCTTCATCTTTTTTGATGTTTTTAAATTTTTCCAGTTTTATATTTCTTTTACTTCCATATTATTCTATATTTGATCTGAACTATAGTATTCTCCTAAAAATAAAAAAGAGCCTTTTAAAAAGGCCCAAATTTCTTAAGTTGGCGGGAGTATGTGGGAATTGAACCCACCTCGGACGCTCTTAACACCCGAAGCTGGATTTGAAGTCCAGTAGGCACACCAGCACCTATCTACTCCCCCTAAAAGCGCTATTAATTATATCAACAATCTAAATTATTGTCAAAATTATTTTCTTTTTAAGGCTTTTTTACCTCTGTTTAAGATTGTATGATAATCAATTTTTGAGTTTTTACTAATTTCTAATCTTTTATCATTTTGTAAATCATTAATTAACGATTCTGTCTCAGATGGTATAAACATAAAACCACATACACACTCATACTGAGGCACCTCTGTTATATTAAGTGTTCCACCTTTAAGTTTTAAATTAACTTCAACATCATCTCTTTTGACCAGTTTATTGCATTGTGGACATGGTACATGTTCTGGATGGTCTACAAATCGAGCCATAGATAACACCTCTCTTTATTTGACCAGCTTATTATACATTAAAAAGATTTATCTTGCTAATACTTATTAAAACTTACAATTTCAGAAACTTGTTTTCTTGGTCTCATAACGCCTTCTTTAGACGGATACCCTAAAGTGAGTATTGCCACAACCTTAGCTTCTTCAGGTAGTTCTATTTTTTTAGATACCTCTTCAGGGCTAAATGCGCCAATCCAACATGTGCCAAGCCCCAGCTCATGTGCTCTTAAAGTCATATGATCTAATGCAATTGCAACATCAACATCAGCCCACTTTGAATCTTTTTCTGTAGCGCAGCCTATAATAAGGTGTGATGCTTCTCCCACAAACTTCTGATCTCTGCATAGTGGTACAAAATCTTTGACATCTTTGTCAATTATAACAAACTTCCATCTTTGCTTATTAGCAGCGCTAGGTGCTATCCTTGCTGCATTAAGCACTTCCCCTAAAACTTCATCACTTATTTTCTCTTCTTTGTATCCTCTTATACTGCGTCTTGTCTCTAAGCATTCTTTAAGTTCCATTATGTAACACCTCCTTATAATATATTCAATCAAATTACATAGATTCCTCTATCAATACAGCTAATAAACTAATAAATAACAACAAATTATTACAGAGCCTAAAAAGTTTCTATAGAATATGTTAAAATGTATTATTAGAAAAACTTTATAAAGGGGATAGAAATGAATTTCCAACAACTTATTCAAAAATTAGATCATTTCTGGAGTGAGCAAGGCTGTATAATTCACCAACCTTATGACATAGAGAAAGGTGCAGGAACAATGAATCCTACTACCTTTTTGCGTGCACTCGGTCCAGAACCATATAATGCAGCATATATTGAACCTTGCAGAAGACCAACTGATGGAAGATATGGTGAGAATCCAAATAGATTACAACACTATTATCAGTATCAAGTCATTTTAAAGCCTTCTCCAGATAATATTCAAGAGATATACCTAGACAGCTTAAGAGCTATTGGAATAGATCCAAAAAAACATGATATTAGATTTGTCGAAGACAACTGGGAAGCTCCTACACTTGGCGCTTGGGGACTAGGCTGGGAAGTATGGCTTGATGGCATGGAAATCACACAGTTTACGTATTTCCAGCAATGTGGAGGTATTGATTGTCATCCTGTTAGCGGAGAAATCACTTATGGCCTAGAACGATTAGCCACATATATCCAAAATGTAGACTCTATTTATGAAATTATGTGGAATGATGAACTTACATATGGGGATATTTACTTGCAAAATGAAATTGAGCAGTCAAAATACAACTTTAAATATGCTAATATTGATACTTTGCAAAGCTTATTCTCGCTACATGAAGCTGAAGCAAAAAGCTTAATCGATGCTAAACTTGTCCTGCCAGCTTACGAACAAGCACTTAAGTGTTCACATTACTTTAATATGCTAGATGCTCGAGGAGCAATAAGTGTAACAGAGCGTACTGCTTATATAGGAAGAATTAGAGATCTTTCAAGAGAGTGTGCAAAATCTTACCTGGAATCTCGTATAGCTTTAGGGTTTCCTTTAATAAAAGATGAGAATGTAAGAAAAGAAATATTAGAGCAATATCAGGAGGAGGAATAACATGAAGAATTTATTATTTGAAATTGGCTTAGAAGAATTGCCAGCTTCTTTTGTTAATCCTACTTTGAATCAAATTAGAGAAAAATCTACTTCACTACTTAATGATGCAAATATTGATTTTGATAAAATACTAACTTACTCAACGCCAAGAAGGATAACTCTTGTTGTAGAGGGTTTAGCAGAAAGACAGTCTGACATTGTAGAGGAGATTAAAGGTCCCCCTAAAAAAATTGCAATAGATTCAAATGGAGAATTGACTAAAGCAGGAGAGGGGTTTTTGCGGAAATTTTCTGCTAGTATTGAAGATGTTGTTTTTGAACAAGTTGGCAATCAGGATTATCTCTATTTACATAATAAAATAATTGGTAAAGATGTAATAGAAGTATTGCCTTCACTTTTAAGTGAACTAATATCATCCCTTAATTTCCCAAAACCAATGAAATGGGGCAGCTTGAATACTAGGTTTGCTAGACCAATAAGATGGATTGTGGCTTTACTTGACGACAAGATCCTTAATTTTGAATATGCTGATGTTAAAGCAAGCAACTTCACAATGAGTCATAGATTCTTAGGAAAAGGAAAACTATCTCTAAACGATGCATCTGATTATTTAGAAGTTTTAGAAGATAATTATGTTTTAGCTGATATAAGCAAGCGAGAAGCACTTATACAAGATCAAATAACCAAGATAGAAAAAGAGAATAGCTTTACTGCTATAGTAAAAAAACATGTTTTAGATGAAGTAGTCAACCTAGTGGAATACCCAACAGCTTTTGTTGGCAGCTTTGATAAAGATTATCTGAGCCTTCCTGATGAAGTTGTAATTACACCAATGCAAGATCATCAAAGATATTTCCCAGTACGAGATAAGTCTGGTCAATTACTCCCATTTTTTATTGGTGTTAGAAATGGTGACACAAACCATATTGAAAACGTAATGAAGGGTAATGAAAAAGTATTAGTTGCAAGGCTTTCTGATGCTAAGTTCTTCTATGATGAAGACTTAAAAAAACCTTTATTGAGCTATACAGAAAAACTAAAGTCTGTTATATATCAAGAGGATATTGGTTCATATTATGATAAAGTGCAAAGAGTAGAAAAGCTAGCTCTAAAGATTTATAAGTCTCTTGAAATGGGATTAATAGAAGAAGACTTATCAGTAGCAGCAAAACTCATTAAAGCTGATCTTACAACACAAATGGTTTTTGAATTTCCTGAACTGCAAGGTATCATTGGTCATAAATATGCTCTAGCACAAAACTATGATAATCATATTGCTAAAGCTATATCTGAGCATTATATGCCAACCTCATCTAATGGGGACCTGCCAGAATCAGATTATGGTTCTATTCTATCAATTGCAGATAAACTTGATACAATAGTAAGTTGTTTGGCTGTTGGATTAAATGCGTCAGGATCACAAGACCCATATGCTCTTAGAAGGCAAGCTGTTGGTATAATTAGAATTTTAATAGAAAATAACTATAGATTAAACCTTAAAGAATTATATGAGTTTAGCTATGATTTATTAAGTTCGAAAAAGTTTTCAAAAGAAGAACTTTGGGAAGAACTCTGGAAATTCTTTAATACAAGAATTAGAAGTGTCTTAGATGTTTATAGTTATGATGTATTGGATAGCGTTTTAGCTAGTAATAACTATGTGATTAGTGACTTAGCTAGTATTGCAAAAGCAATAAGTCGATTTAAATCATCTCAAAATTATTCATCTTTGATAACTGGCTATAAAAGAGCCAATAATTTAGCAGAAAAAGCAGCTAAAGACTTTAGTCTAGACAGTAGTCTTTTAAAAGAAGAGTATGAGCTAAAATTATATAATGATTATAAGAGAATTAATTCATCATTTGAAAATTATTTAGCAAACTTTGAATACTTTGAAGCTTTAGAAATATTTTCTTCACTAGAAGAACCTATTAATCAATTCTTTGATAATGTAATGGTTATGGTTGATGATAACAATATCAAAAATAATAGGTTGGCCTTATTGCAAAATATTGTTGAGCTAATTAAACCACTAGCAGACTTATCTTTATTGGTAGAATAATAATAAAAGTAGTAACTTTTTAATTATGAAGTTACTACTTTTTCTTATTTATCAGTCCCTATCTACCACTTTTAGCAGTACTAAAGATATACTTGCACCAACGAGAGCACTTAGAAAGAATGAGGGTATCACAACTAACAAAGCTAACTCTTGCCCCAAGAAAACTTTAGCAATCCTTATTGAAACATATGCCCCAAGGAAACCAGTACCAATAATTTCTCCAAAATAAGCAGCTAACTTGCTTTTTGTTTTATTAAAAATGAGTCCACAGAGAAATGCCCCTATCATGCTTCCTGGAAAGGCTAGGGGGCTACCAAGCCCTGTTAAAAGCCTTATTAAAGAAGCCACAAAAGCTGCTATAGTTGCATATGCTGGGCCCAAGATAACTCCTGCTATAAGATTAACTGCGTGCTGAACTGGAGAAACCTTAATTAACCCTACTGGAATATGAAAAAATGACCCTAATACAGCAATTGCAACAAACATGCTACTAAGCACTACTTTTTTTGTTCTATTCATCAAAAACTCTCCTCTTATTTGTCTATCAAATCGCTAACAAATAAGAAATTAAAAACACCTTGGCAATTACCAAGATGTCTTCCTCTAGTTAATTCCCTACGTTAGCATTACCTAAATCAGGTTTTACACGGTCGAAACTTTCAGTTCCCTCTCAGCCTGTCTTTACAAGCTCCCGAATTATTCAATTATTTGTCTCTTAATATTAATCTTTGAAGCTGGAGACCCACTTTATATGAATCATGCCTAACAGGTATCATATTATCTTCATAAACAAGGTCTGCATAAACTATATTATAACCCATTTTATCAATTCTATCTCTGTCTATCTTTGCTAAATCTGCACCTTCATCACGATATCTTTTAAGAACGTCGTCTGGCAAATCCCTGCTATTAACTAATACTGTATTTATAACGCCTTTACCAAGGTATTTCTCAACAACTTCTATATGATCAGCAATAGTATGGTCAATTGTTTCATTTTTCTGCGTCATTATATTAGCAACATAAACTACTTTTGCTTTTGATTTTCTTATAGCATTTTTCACACCTATTGGCAAAAGAGTAGCTACAATGCTAGTATATAAGCTTCCAGGACCTATAATAATCATCTCTGCATTATTTATTGCCTTTTCTGCATTAGTTGTAATTTTACAGTTAGGCGTTAAAATTAGTTCTTCAATTTTTGATCCAGCAAGCCCTATGTTAGATTCTCCGAAAACTAAGCTTCCATCTGCCAATTTTGCTTTAAGTTGAATATTTTCACATGTTGTTACAGGAAGCACTTCTCCTCTAACATCAAGAACCCTACAAGCAAGTCTCACTGCATCTTCGAAAGACCCTGTTATTTTAGTCAAGGTAGCAATAAATATGTTGCCAAAGCTATGTCCGACTAAACCTTCCATAGCTTTATCCTTCTCACTATATCTATAATTAAAAAGTTTTCTCATGTCATCACTAGCTGAAGCAAGCGCTACTATACAATTTCTTATATCCCCTGGAGCTGGTATGCTCATCTCTCTGAGCCTACCCGAACTTCCCCCATCATCAGCCACAGTAACTACAGCAGTAATTTTATGTGTTATGTGCTTAACACCTCGCAGAAGACTTGACAGGCCTGTCCCTCCACCGATTGCGACCACTCTTGGTGCATGATTAACTACATTTTGTCTCATCATCACGTCTACCACAGTGCCATAAGTAGTCTCATAGTTTTCATCAAGATACGCATACAAAATTTCATTTATTAAATTTCTAATACCTCTTGCCAAAATTATAAAACCAGAGATCAAAAGGATAATTATTAACAAAATCGAGGTAGTATTACTAAAAAAACTGACTAAAAATCTAGGGAAGAATGCGTCTATTAAAAGGCTTAATCCTAAGATTATAAGTGAAGCACCAAGGAATGTCACCAATACCCATCTCTTTACCCTTATTCCTGGGATAAACCACTTAAACAAATTCACTTTTTATCATCCTTGCTTAGTGATATCTCTATGAAGCTTGCTTATTGGATAATTCAATTTTGCCAAATCTTCATAAAGTCTTTCTACAAAGGCCACTGAACGATGATGACCGCCAGTACAACCTATAGCTATTGTTAAACTTGATTTACCTTCTGTCTCGTAATGAGGTAGCGATAATTTAATTAAATCTAACACCTTTTCATAGTATTCTTCTGCTAACTCATGTTGCCAAATATAATCTTTAACCTGCTTGTCTACACCTCTTTGATCTCTCAGATGAGGTAGGTAATATGGATTTGGCAAAAACCTTATATCAAAGACTAAATCAGCGTCCAGTGGCATACCTCTTTTGAAACCAAAAGAAATAAGCGAAATATTGAGCACTTTCCCTGTTCTATTTAAATCTAAATACTGATATAGCTGGTCTTTAAGCTGTTTTGGTTGAAGTTCAGAAGTATCAATTACAAAGTCAGCCCTGTCCTTAATGCTCTTTAACTTGTCTTTTTCTAATTGAATACTTTCAAGAAGTGTTTCTTTTTGCTCATAAAGTGGATGGTTTCTCCTGCTCTCTTTATACCTGCTTACAACGACTTGGTCATCTGCATCTAAAAAAATTACTCTGAAGCTGCTATTATTCCGAAGTTCTGTTAAAATTTTTTCTAGATCATCAAAAAACCTACCACCTCTTATATCTACTCCTAATGCAATTTTCGTAATATCATCTGAGTTTGAGCATAGTTCTACAAATTGCGGTGCCAGTTTTGGTGGCAAATTATCCACACAATAATATCCTCTATCTTCTAAGATATTAAGAGCTAATGATTTTCCTGCACCTGATATGCCTGTAATTATTAATAATTGAAGATCTCCCATTTAAAACACCCCATACTCAAGTTTTCTCAATTATATCATATATATAAAACCTTTTAGGATTTACTGCTAATTAAAAAGAAAATGCACCTAGTAGTAACCTACTAAGTGCTAATATTTAATTCAAAAGCGCTCTAAATGCTTTGATGCCTACTTCTATGGAACTCTCTTCTGGTAAAAATTCTGGGTGATGTAATCCTAGCTCTTTCCCTTGTGAAGCTCCTAGCCAAAACATAACACCTGGAACTCTTTCTAAAAAGAATCCGAAATCTTCACTGGCCATAGTATGTTCACATTCAACTATTTTTATCCCTTCAAGCTTACCAACTCTATCATAGAAAAAAGCAAGTTTTTCATCATCATTTACTACTGCAGAGTAGCTGACCCCAAAATCTAAATCGTATTTTGCTTCAAATGATTTTGCTACTCCTTCAACCATACTGGTAATCCTTCTTTTTATAATAGGCATATCGTTTGTATCTTTAACCCTAATAGTTCCCTCAATTCGAGCATGGTCTGTAATAATATTTAATCTAGTACCAGCATTAAATTTTCCAACAGTTACAACTGCACAATTTGAAGGATTTATATTTCTACTTATAACAGTATGCAATTGATTTACTAGGTTCATACCCGCTACTATCATGTCATTTCCTTCATGTGGAATTGCCCCATGAGCAGATTTTCCATATAAATCGATAAACAGCTCACTATTACTTACAAACAGCGTTCCTGGTTTTGTTGCAATAGTCCCCACTGGGTATTCTGGGCTAACATGCAAGGCATATATTTCATCTGGCTTATACTTGTCTAAAATTCCAGCTTCGATCATAGGCATTGCGCCTCCAGGACCTTCTTCTGCTGGTTGAAAAATCAATAATACGTCTTCTTCACATGGGTTTTTCTCTAACTCTTCTGCTAACCCTAAAAGAGTTGCCATATGAATATCATGACCACAAGCATGCATAAAACCCTTATGAGTCGACTTGTAATCAACTCCTGTTTTTTCTTCCATAGGTAATGCATCTATATCTGCTCTAAAAGCTACACACTTACTTGATGAAGTACCTTTCTTAAAAGCAACTAATCCAGTTTTAAGTGGCTGGTCTATTTCAAAGCTTTCAAACTTAGTCATAACCTCTAATAAATAAGATGTTGTTTTAAACTCTTGATGACCAATCTCTGGTATTTTATGCAACTCTTTTCTATGCTTAATAATATTATTCATCATTACTCTACTCCTTGTTTAATTGACGTAAACTTTCAACTAACTGAGTTTTAAGAGCTGTTTTTTCATCCTTCATCTTGATAATTCTGGCTGGAGTTCCTGCTACAACAGCATTTTCTGGAACATTTTCTGTAACAATTGCTCCAGCAGCTACAACAGCTCCCTTACCTACCCTAACACCTTCAAGTACTACAGCGTTAGCACCAATTACTACATCATCTTCTATTATTACTGGATCAGCACTTGGAGGCTCAATAACACCTGCAATTACAGCGCCTGCTCCAATATGACAACTCTTTCCAATAGTTCCTCTACCACCTATAACGACATTCATGTCAATCATAGTTTTTTCACCAATACTAGCACCTAAATTGATAACTGAACCCATCATAATAACGGCTCCATCACCAATCTCTACCATATCTCTAATTGTTACACCTGGTTCTATGCGCGCATTAATATGTGAATAATCAAGTAGTGGAATAGCAGAATTTCTTCTATCTATCTTTACTCTAGACTGTGTGATAAATCCAGCATATTCAGTATTTAATTCTTCCCATTCATCCATCTCACAAAACAAAGTCCCAAAGTTATCGTTACCATAAAACTCTAAATCTGCAAAATCAATTTTTGCTAAATCTCCCTTTAGGTATACTTCTACTGGCGTTTGTTTTTTGCTTTCACTTATGCGTCTAATTAGTTCATATGAATCCATAATTAATCCTCACCTTAAATTTCATTTACTGCATGTAGAGGTTTTTCACCATCTAAAACTCTAATTACATTTTCCACAGCTATTTCTGCCATTTTTTCTCTTGTCTTATAAGAACTGCTGGCAATGTGTGGAGCTAATATAACATTATCTAGATTAATCAAACCATGATGAAGCTCTGGCTCTGCTTCGTATACATCTAAAGCTGCTCCTCCAATTACTCCATTTCTTAGAGCATGAAATAGTGCTGCTTCATCAATAACTGGACCTCTCGCAGTATTAATAAGTATAGCACTTTCTTTCATTGTCTCAAGTGCTTTTTCATTAATTAAATACTTTGTTGAATCAACTAAAGGCACATGCAAAGAAACATAATCAGATTTAGCTAGCAACTCTTCAAAATCAACATATTTAGCATCACTCAAACCTTGGTCTCCACCTGTATCATAATATATTACTTCCATATCAAAACCTTGAGCTCTTCTAGCTACTGCCTTCCCTATTCTTCCCATTCCAATAATACCTAAAGTCTTTTGATGAATATCTATCCCCATCATTAAATCTGGAGACCAGCCCTTAAAATTGCCTTCTCTGACAAATTTGTCTGCTTCAACAATTCTTCTTGCACTAGCCATAAGTAATGCAAATGCAAAATCTGCTGTTGTCTCTGTTAATACACCAGGAGTATGACCAACCCAAATACCCCTTTCAGTACAGGCTTTAACATCAATATTGTTATACCCAACTGCATAATTACTAACTATCTTTAGGTTCTTTGCTTCCTTAAGAATCCTCTCATCAATTTTATTTGATAAGAGAGTGATGATTGCATCAGCGTTACCAATTCTGTGTAAAAGCTCTTCATCATTCATGGCTTCACTTTTACTTCCGTGAACATAGATATGATGATTTTTTGAGAGCTTGTCTAACGCATTTCCCGGCAATCTACATGTTACAATAATTTTCTTCATAGCATATCCTCCAAGCATATTATACTTAATACCATGAGCAATTTGCAATTAATTAATAAAATACTTCTATAATCTAAAAGTTTTGCTTGTCTAAAGTTTCCCTTATTGTTAATATTAAATAAATATAAATTGGGGGTAATTAAATTGCATATTATAATAACTAATGGAAAAGTATTTACTGGACTTGGAGAGACTTTAGAGGATTTAACAATAGTAGTTGAGAATAAACAGATTAAAGAAATTGCATCTGATATTGATTTAACAAAGTATCCTGATGCTAAGATTATAGATGCTAAAGGAAACACCGTTCTGCCTGGCTTAATAGACTGTCATGTGCATATTACAAGTGAAGGTAATGCAGACATGCTTAAGACTTTAAATGATTCAGTTCCTCGTCACACTTTGCGTGGTGCTATGGTAGCAAAGAAAATGCTTGATGCAGGATTTACTACTGTCCGCAATATGGGTTCTGGAGATAATGTTGATATAGAGCTTGCAAAAGCAATAGAACAAGGCATGATTGATGGTGCTAGGGTTATTCCATCTGGTAGATGTATTTGTATGACAGGCGGCCATGGTTGGTTTAATGGTAGAGAAGTTGACGGAGCAGACGAAGCAAGAAAAGGAGCAAGAGAACAGCTTAAAGCTGGTGCTCAAGTAATTAAAATCATGGCAACGGGTGGAGTTATGACTGAAGGCGTAGAACCAGGATCTCCTCAACTTACTATTGAAGAAATGACAGCAGCAGTAGAAGAAGCACATAAAGCTGGAAGAAAAACAGCTACCCATGCGCAAGGAACAGAAGGCATTAAGAATGCAATCTTAGCTGGGCTTGACACTATTGAGCATGCAATCTTCTTAGACGAAGAAACAATCGAAATGATGCTTGAAAGAGGTGTTGCTATTATTCCAACTTTAGTAGCTCCTTATCAAATAAATAAAGGTGGAATAGAAGCTGGTATTCCAGAGTATGCAGTAAAAAAATCTATGCGTATAGCAGATAGTCATGTAAAGAGTTTTAAGATGGCTCTAGAAGCTGGTGTAACTATAGGAATGGGAACAGACTCAGGAACTCCTCTGAATAGACCTGGCAATAATGCAATGGAGTTAGAATTGTTAGTAGAGCATGGCATGAGTGAAGCACAAGCATTAAAGGCTGCAACCAGTATAGCAGCTAAAATAATTGACAGAGAAGAAATTATTGGTACACTAGAAGCTGGTAAGTTTGCTGATATAGTTATCTTTGCAGGTAACCCACTACAAGATATCAAAGTATTGCACAACAAGCCAATTACCGTTATTAAAGAAGGTAAAATATATTAATTTAAGGAGAGAAAACTAATGCGAGTTGTCTTAGTTGATTTATCAGCTAAATATATCCATTCTGGATTAGCAGTGAAGTACTTGAACAACGCGTGCATTAACTCCTTTCCAAATACTATTGTAGTAGAAGAAACTATAAATAGACCAATTGAAAAATTGGTTGAGATAATCTATCAGAAAAACCCACAGATTGTGGGTTTCTCTTGTTACATTTGGAATATAGAAACTGTATTAAATTTAACAAAAACCTTAAAAAAACTAATTCCAGATTTAACTATTATTCTAGGAGGTCCAGAGGTATCTTATACCCCAGAGGATATTATTTCAAAAAATAATGAAATTGACTATATAGTATGTGGTGAAGGAGAGATTGCTCTACCAAAACTATTAGCTGCAATCAAAGACAAGGATAATGTAAACATAAAGGGGGTTTATACTAAAAATCATAAGACTGATGAGCTTACTGATTATCATATGGATCTAAACGATATCCCCTATCCCTATGAAGGCTTAACTAAGAAAGACCTAGCAAACAAGATTGTTTATTATGAATGCTCTCGCGGATGTCCATATAGATGTGCATATTGCCTTTCTGGTTTAGCAGGAAAAGTTAGATTTTTGAACATAGATCGAGTAAAAAAAGAGCTTTTAGATTTAGCAATAAATAAAGAAGTTAAACAAATAAAATTTGTCGATAGAACATTTAATCATAATAGAGAATATGCTTATGAGATTTTTAGTTTTCTTAAAGAATTAGATTGTCAAACAAACTTTCATTTTGAAGTAAGAGCTGACATTTTTGATGATAAAACGCTTGAACTTCTCAAAGACGCTCCAAAAGGAAGGTTTCAATTTGAAATAGGAGTTCAAAGCACAAACAAGAAAACATTGGAAGCAATCAATAGGCCCCATAATTGGGATAAGCTGACCAAAAACGTCTCTATAGTTAAAAGCTTTGATAATATTCATCAACATTTAGACCTTATTGCAGCCCTTCCATATGAAGATATTGAAAGTTTTAAAAAGTCTTTTTGTGACGTGTTTTCACTAAAGCCAGACATGTTACAACTAGGGTTTTTAAAACTCTTAAAAGGGAGTTCTATCTGGATAGATCGAACTAAGTATAGCTATAAGGCAGCTGATTATGCTCCGTATGAAGTACTTTGTTCTAATTGGCTTGATTTTGATAAATTACTAGAACTAAAGGGTGTCGAGCATGTGCTTGAGATATTTTATAACAGTAATCATTTCAAGCACACTTTAAATTACGCGATTGACTTCCATAATAGTTATGATTTCTTTAAATCTTTGAGCACATACTTCAAAAGTAATGAGCTTGACATGAGAAACCATAGTCTTCACAATCTTTTTGAAATTCTTTTTGAATTTTTTAGTAGCTACTTCACTGATAAGTTAGACATTTTAAGAGAGCTACTTAAACTAGATTATATATCTCATTTTATGCACAGAAGACTACCTGATTATATGAATCATCAAGAGATAGGAAATTATAAGCAAACCACAGCCTTGCTACTGAAAAAAGAAGAGGTAAGAAGTGTATTAAGTAGTGAGCTTAGTGACAAAAATGAAAGAGAAATACTCAAACAAACACATTTTGAATTATTTCGCTTAAATATTGAGTTATTGATTAACACAGGAGAGGTTGATTTCACGCCTTCACTTTTGCTCTTTGATTATACCCTAAGAGACAAAGACTTCTTTTCTAGTAAAGCAAAGTTTTATACAATAACAGATTATCAGATAGATTAGCGACATGATAATCTCAACTAAAAAAGGGCTTAATCGCCCTTTTTTCTTTTTGAATATATGTATGAGCCAAGCAGCATTGCTACCCCTCCAATAGCAACAATCCTCCCATATGGTTTGTTAAAGATTTCTATCCACTGTGCAAAAACCAAAGGTATGATACTATTAAATGTCATTGCAATGCCTCCTTTTCTTAATTATAACTCATAAAAGTAGTTAAGAACAATCTCTATTAAGATAAAGAAGAAATATCAAGCTTTGTGTAATCGATATTGGTTTCTAATGTATTTCTTACTAAATATCTTAAAGAGTTAAGTACAGTGCCAAGGATTTCTTTAGCATAAGTATAGTCCTCTAGCTTATAAGTTTTTTCATCTGAAGATACAATATACCTAATTTGCATTGATTCTTCTAAACACAGATCTGCAGCCTTTGCTGCTATATAAGTTTCCAGTGTTACGTATAAACTGTTTTCATCATTAAATACAACTCCTTTAATTTCATGTGAACTTGATTGGTTTTTTGCACTAATAGTAATATTCCTATCTATTAAGTTATTTATTATGAACTGATTTTGTAACATTTCAAAGTCTATCAAGTTATTATCAAGATTAATATAGGCATCACTTTGATATCCTCCTAGAAATGCTATGTCTTCTAGAGTATATATATCTGAAATTGAATTATTTGCTAGGTCAAGCACTTTAATATTGTTCATAAACATCAACGGCATAATATCAATGACATAGTTATTACTCAAATCAAGTATCTCAATTCCTTGCATATAATTAAGGAAAGTCACATCAGATAATTTACTATCTGTAATGCGCAACTCAATTAAAGAATCTAAACTAGTAAGTGAAAAATAATCAACATCTAAGCAAACTTTTAACAAAGAAAGGTTCTCTAAGTTATTAAGCAGTATTAAGTCTTCAAAAGTATGTATGATTTCGAGTTCTAGATTTTTAATATTGAGTAGTTCTGCTTTTAGAAGCTTATCTCTATCTAGCCTTGTTCTTAAGCTGTCTTCTAAACTTTTGTCTGTAAAAGTCACCTCCTGCAATAAATCTTCATCTTCAATTTTTATAAAGTCTAGATTATGGCTTAGAGCAAATTCATGGACTCGAGAACCTTCTTTGCCTACAATAACTGTTTTTTCATTTTCGAATGAGTCCATGGATATAGCAGCTGAAGTTGTCATAAAAACTACTTTTTCTATGTTTTCATGAAAAGCTTTGTTTTCAACCTCCATGATTGTTTCTGGTAAGATTACTACCTTTGTCTCATTATTTTCAAATGCATGACTTGAGATTTTAGCCACTGGCATATCAGAAATTTTTTCAGGAATAATTACTGCATAACTTCCTGATAATTCTTTTTTTACGCATACTTTCGAATCTTCTACTGTATATTCATAGTTTTGAGTCGCTTCACCACACATAAAGAATAAACAGCATGTTAAAAAAATAAAAAGTAATCTTTTCATAATGCCTCCTAGTTAAATATAATCTCAAAGATATAGTTTTCTATAGTGTCTATAGGAATAAGTTCAGATATATTTAAGTAATATATGTTTTCGTCAAAAACATTTTGTGTAAATTCATTTGTAAGATTGAATTGAATTAAATGAAAGCTATCAGCTAGCTGTAAATAATCCGGCAAGTCATTTTTATTAAACACAATAGTCTGTATTCCAAAAAGAGAATTGTCATCAATACGATAAAAGTCTTCACTAAACTTATCCTTAGTTTCACTTAGCAAAATTCTAATTTTATCATCCAGCTTTATATAATTAGGATATATTATTAGATCATTAACTACATAATTTGCTTCTTCTGACCAATTTGAAAACTTATAGCCTTTTTCAATTGGTGGACATGGTGGAGATACTGCTTCTCCTTTTTCTACTACTTTTTCAAAAAGAGTCGTCTGATTAATATCTAAATAGGTAACTGTAAAATGCTTTATTTGATTTTCATTGTCTCCATCATTATCATGCCCAAAATCTTCATCATTATCTAGATTCTCTCTATCATCTACTTCGCTGCTATCTCCCTCTGAGGGCTTATCCGTTTCATCTTCATTTTCTTCAAAGTCTTCTTGCACATCTTCTTCTTGTTCCTCATTCTTTTTGTTTTCTTCATCATTACTACTGTTGTGATTACTATTGTCACTGGATTCTTTCTCATCTTCAGTGTCGTTATTTCTTTCTTCTTTGGTAGAATTATCTTTGGTTTGATCATTACTTTCTTCATAATTTTCATCACAATCAAATAGCTCATCAACTTCTTCGCAGTCAGATGATTCTTTCTCTTTACTAAGCTCATAAGCTTTCTCTATAGCCTGTATTGCTTCTAGTCTTGTGACATAATATACTCCATGAAAATCATTTTCTGGTAATATACCTGTATTAATGGCTGCGCTATATGCATTAATACACCACTTTGGAGCTTCAAATAAAGGTTTCTCATATTTTTCTGACTGATAAAGCCTTGATAAAAAAGATGCTATTTCTAAATCAGTCACTAAATTACTTGGCCTAAAAGTATTATCATTAAAACCACTTATATAATTCTTTGCAACACCTCTACTCACTTCTTTGAAGTACCATGCATCCTTTGTAATATCACTAAAGCTCACATTTGAAATATCTTCAAAACCAAATCTTCTGTTAACAAAGCTGACAAACTGAGCACGGGTTAATTTCTGGTTCAATGCTAAGTCACCGTCAATGCCATATACATAATTTTCTTCAACCCATAAATTAATAATATCTTCATTTTTTGCATAAACACCAATAAAAAAACTTAACAAAAGAATAACAAGGCTAAAATAAACAAATTTTCTTCTCACGCTTTTCTCTCCTTAAAATTTAATTTTGCTTTCAGTGAAACATGCAAAATTATCCTATCATTATAGTTTTAGATTCTCTACTGCTCTTAAATCAATTGTACTTTAGGGGCTAAAATCTCTACTTTATGTCTAGAAATATCGCAAATGAAAAATAAATGAACATTGTATACAGTATTTTCAAAAATACTCTTGACATCTCCTCTCTTATTAGATACTATTTTATCGATAAATTTTTACTGATTAATATAGGAGGCATAACAATGAAAGACCAATTAATAACTATATCTGAACCAACACTAAGGAGGCTGCCTCTTTACTATCAGTTTTTGCTGCGAAAAAAACAAACTGGTGACACATCTGTTTCTTGTCCTCAAATTGCAACTGAGCTTGAACTAACTTCAATTCAAGTGCGTAAAGACTTACAAGCAGCTGGCGCTACTGGAAAACCAAGAACAGGTTACGTTATAGATGAGGTACTAGAAGTTCTTAGTGAACTGCTAGGATACTCAAACACTAAAGATGCCTTTTTAGTTGGTGCGGGTAATTTAGGCATTGCTTTGCTTGACTATGAAGGATTTGAAGAACATGGACTTAAAATCATAGCTGGATTTGACAAGGATAAAGATAAAATAGGTAAGGTATTTAAAGGGAAGAGGATTTATCCTATCGATGAGTTTGAGCATCTAGCAAAAAGATTAAACATTAAGATAGGAATTATTACAACACCGGCTTTTGCAGCTAAAGAAGTATGTGACATTATGATTAAATCTGGAGTTAAAGCAATCTGGAACTTTGCTCCAATACATCTTAATACACCAGATGAAATCATTGTAGAAAATGTTAATTTGACTGCTTCGTTAGCTGTTTTATCAAATAGGTTAGAAAGAAGTATTGAGTAGAAAGGACATTATTATGAATCAATTAAGACAATTTTCCAAAGTAATTAGTATCTTAGAAAGTCACAATAACAGTGATAAGGAACTAATCCCTATTCTGCAAGAAGTGCAAGAAGAGTATCGCTACTTACCTGAAGAAGTTATGGTTTTTATAGCTACTTCTTTAGGAATCCCTCCTGCTAGAGTGTTTGGAGTAGCTTCCTTTTATTCTCACTTCACACTTAAACCAAAGGGCAAGTATGTAATAAAAGTATGCGACGGAACAGCTTGCCACGTTAAAGGATCAACAGCAATAATTGATGCTTTAAGAAAAGAACTAAGAATGCCTGCTGGAGAAATCACAACAACTGACATGCTTTTTACAATAGAAGCAGTATCATGTTTAGGTACATGTGGACTTGCACCAGCTATTGTAATTAATGAAGATGTTTATGGACTTTTAACTCCAGAAAAAGCAGTTGAGATAGTTGAAGAAATTCAAAGAAGTGAGGGTGTTTAAGAATGAGTATTAATCTACACAAAAGAAAAGAAGATTATTTTGCAACAGCAAAAAGAATAGATAAAAGAGTAGTAATCTGTGGAGGAACTGGTTGTGTAGCACAGGGAAGCTTAAAGATTCAAAATGAGTTTGTTAGAACTCTAAAAGATAAAAATCTTCCTGTAACTACAATGCTTAAAGATGATTGTCAAGGAACTCATGTTTCAAAAAGTGGTTGCCAAGGTTTTTGCCAAATGGGTCCTCTTGTAACAATTTATCCAGAAGAAACAATTTATTGCAAAGTAAAAATAGAAGATGTAGCAGAGATTGTAGAAAAAAGCATAATAGGTGACGAAATTATTGATAGATTAGTATATGTCAACCCTACAAACGGGGACCATTGTGCACATATCATGGATATACCATTTTACAAAAAACAACAAAGATTTGCACTTAAGCAATGTGGACACATTGACCCTGATGATATAAATGAATATATCTCTTTAGATGGCTATGCAGCAGCTAGAAAAATGTGCTTTTCATTTACAAGTGAGGAAATCTGCAAGTTTTATATAGACTCAGGACTAAGAGGTCGTGGTGGTGGAGGATTTTCAACAGGACTAAAGTGGGAATTTGCAAGAAGAGAAGAATCTGATCAAAAATATGTTATCTGTAATGGAGACGAAGGTGACCCAGGTGCATTTATGGACAGAAGTCTTATGGAAGGCAACCCACATTCAGTAATTGAAGGAATGATAATAGCAGCTTTAGCAATAGGGGCAAGTTATGGATATGTCTATGTAAGAGCTGAATACCCATTAGCTGTAAAACGTGTGAAAAAAGCAGTGCTAGATGCTAGAGAAGCTGGCGTTTTAGGTAAAAATATATTTGGTAGTAAATATGACTTTGACTTAAAAGTTATGGAAGGTGCTGGAGCGTTTGTTTGTGGAGAAGAAACAGCTTTAATGGCATCTATAGAAGGTAAAAGAGGAATGCCAAATCCAAAGCCTCCATTCCCTTCAGAAAAAGGTCTTTTTGGTAAACCAACAGTTATTAATAATGTTGAAACATTATCAACAGTCCCTTTAATTTTCAATATGGGATTGGATAAATATAAAGCTCTTGGCACAGAAAACTCAAGTGGAACAAAAACATTCGCTTTAACTGGTCATGTAGCAAACACCGGACTTATTGAAGTTCCTTTTGGAACAACTCTTAGAGAGATAATTAGTGATATAGCTGGTGGAGTTGTAGATGGACAAGGGAATGTAGTTGGTGTTGATTTTAAAGCAGTCCAAATAGGTGGACCATCTGGCGGTTGTTTAACAAAAGAACATTTAGATTTACCACTTGATTTTGATAGTCTCTCTTCTGTGGGAGCAATGGTTGGTTCTGGTGGGCTAGTAGTTATGAACCATGATACTTGTATGGTTGCAATCGCAAAATTCTTTATGCAATTTACACAGCATGAGTCTTGTGGTAAATGTGTTGTTTGTCGAGAAGGAACAAAGCAAATGCTTTCACTTTTAACAGACATTACCGAAGGCAAAGCTACTATGGAAACATTAAAACTACTTAAAGAGTTAGCACTAGTAGTAAAAAAAGGTTCTTTATGTGGCTTAGGGAAAACAGCACCAAGCCCTGTACTCTCTACACTTAAGTATTTTGAAGATGAGTACTTAGCGCATATATTAGATAAAAAATGTCCAGCAGGAAAATGTGCTGATCTTTTACAGTTTTTCATTGAAGATAATTGTATTGGATGTAGTTTATGTAAGAAAGCTTGTCCAGTAGACGCAATTAGTGGAGAAAGAAAAGAAGTTCATGTCATAGATCAAGAAACTTGTATTAAATGCGGAGCATGTGTAGATGCTTGCCGTTTTAATGCCATTGTTAAAAAGTAAGGAGAACCTAGAATGAAAAGAGAAATTCTTACAATAGATAATTTACAAGTAGCAATCGAAGGGGAAAAGAATTTACTAGAGGTTATTAGAAAAGCTAATATAGAACTACCAACTTTTTGCTATCATTCAGAGATGAGTGTATATGGAGCTTGTAGGCTATGTATGGTTGATGTTGAAAACCGTGGGTTACAACCAGCTTGTTCAATCAAGCCTGAACCAAATATGGTAGTAAAAACAAATACAAATGAAGTAAGACAAATGAGAAAAATGATTGTAGAGTTACTTTTAGCTGATCATGATATTTCATGCCCTACTTGTGACAAAGCAAGTAGTTGCCAATTACAATCACTAGCACAACAACTTGGCATTAAAAAAGTTAGATTTGCTAAAACAAGAGAAGAAATGCCTATTGATTTGTCTTCTACATCGTTATTAAGAGACCCAAACAAATGCGTATTATGTGGTGACTGTGTAAGAATGTGTAACGAGATTCAAGAAATTGGTGCAATTGACTTTGCATATCGAGGCTCTTCTTCTACAGTGACTCCAAGTTTTAATAAAAACTTAAGTCAAGTTGAGTGCGTTTACTGTGGTCAGTGTGTACGTGTTTGCCCTACTGGTGCACTTATGCCTAAAAATGATATTGATTATGTATGGGAGGCACTTGACGATAAAAACAAATATGTTGTAGCACAAATAGCTCCAGCAGTAAGAGTTGCTCTTGGTGAGGCTTTTGGCCTTGAAGCAGGTACAATAGCTACTGGTCAAATGATTGAAGCACTTAAGAGGATGGGTTTTGACCAAGTCTATGATACTTCTTTTGCAGCTGACTTAACAATAATTGAAGAAGGTAATGAACTAATCGGAAGACTAAATGAAAATAAGAATCTTCCTCTATTTACATCATGTTGCCCTGCTTGGGTAAAGTATATTGAACAGTATCATCCAGAACTAATCGACAATGTATCATCTTGTAGATCACCTCAGCAAATGTTAGGCTCTTTAGCAAAAGCTGAGTATTATGAGAAAGCTAATGAAAAAGAAATGGTTATGGTTTCAATTATGCCATGTACAGCTAAAAAGTTTGAAGCAGCGAGAGAAGAATTTCAAACCGAGCATGGCAAAGATGTTGACCATGTAATAACAACAGTTGAATTAGCTACTATGATAAAAGAGATGGGCCTAGATTTTGGCAAATTGCAAGTAGAATCCTTTGACCTACCTTTTGGATTTAAGACTGGCGGAGGAGTTATTTTTGGAAATACTGGTGGCGTAACTGAAGCGGTGCTAAGATTTGCTGGTGAAAAACTTACAGGTAAGCAAGATGAAGAATATGTCTATTCAAATGCTAGAGGATCCGATGGAATTAGAGAGCTAAACCTTACAGCAGGTGACACAACTCTAAACTTTGCCATAGTGCATGGACTTGGAAACGCTAAGAAATTATTAAAACAAATCTTCAGTGGAGAGAAAACATACCACTTTATAGAAGTTATGAGCTGCCCTGGTGGATGCATAAATGGTGGAGGACAACCTATTACAAAAGACTTAGAATTTGTAAAAAAGAGAACCAATGGATTGTATGATAATGATAAGATGATGCAACTTCATAAAGCTCAACAAAATCCATATGTTTCAAATATGTATAAAACTCTTTTAGGCGAACCTGGTGGAGAAAAAGCACACGACTTACTGCACACACACTATCAACATAGAAAAAGAATAGAAACATCTGATATTTCCTTAAATGTGGAAAAAGATACAGCAACACTTGAAGTTTCAATCTGTTTTGGAACAAGTTGTTTCTTAAGAGGCGCAGAGAATATTTTCCAACAAGTTAAGAACTTTGTTGAATCAAACAAGTTAGATGATACAATTAATCTAAAGGCTACATTCTGCTATGAAAAATGTGAAAAAGGACCAGTAGTTAGAATAGGTTCTCAAATAATTGAAAAATGCACAGCAGAAGAAGTGATTCAAGCAATAACAACACAATTAGCCTAAATTAAGATTGAGGATGATATAGATGCCACACACCAAAAATATAATTACTACTCTTGAAGCTCGTTGTAAAGATTGTTATCGTTGCGTCCGAGTTTGCCCTGTGAAAGCTATAGGGATTAAAGATAATCAAGCATATATAGATGATGAAAAGTGTATTTTATGTGGCACTTGTGTTAGAGAGTGCCCACAGAATGCAAAAGTCTATAGAAAAGATAGTGAAAAAGTTTTGGAAATGCTAGATACATATAAGACAATAGCAAGTGTGGCACCTTCGTTTAGCGCAGTTTATGGAGGAGCCTTAGCTAAAAGGCTCCCTTCAGCACTGCGAAAACTAGGATTTAGCTATGTAAGTGAAACTTCAGAAGGAGCACAAAAGGTTACTGCAGAAGCGCTCAAACTAGGTGACAACCTTGGTGGGATAGCGTCAGCTTGCCCAGTAGTTGTTAACTACATAGAAAAGTACAAACCTGAGCATCTAGTAAACCTAATGCCTCTAGCCTCTCCAATGATTGCACATGGGAAGCTTTTGAAAGAGAGACTTGGCGATAAGTATAAAGTAGTATTTATTGGACCATGTATAGCTAAAAAAGCAGAAGCAGAATATGAGAAATATCAAGGAGTAATAGATGCTGTCTTAACATTTTCTGAACTAGATGAAATGTTTCTAGAACAAAATATCGTTATAAACAAGTGTCCTGAAAGCAACTTTGACAATGCTGACTACATAGGGCATGCAAAACTATTTGCTCTTCCTGGTGGCATGCTTAAAACAGCTAATAGAGATATTGACATTGGTAGCAAAGTTATCCATACAAGTGGACCTGATAATGTTAAAGAAATTTTTGCAAACCCAGTAAATGAACTTTCTCCTGAGACTATTGAACCTTTATTTTGCCTTGAAGGATGTATTAATGGGCCTGGAATAGAATCAGACAAGAATATATTTAAAAGAAGAGCTGATCTACTGCGATATGCAGCTAGTCATAGTGAAGTTTCTAAGGTAATAGATAGCAAAGTTAATGTATCTACAAACTACAAAAATCAGCTTATTTATGAAGCACCTGTAACAGAAGATCAGATTTTAGCAATTTATTCTCAGACAGGTAAAAGTAGAGCTGAGATGCGTTTAGACTGTGGTGCTTGCGGCTATAATACATGTTTAGATCAAGCTAAAGCTGTTGTAAGGGGTTTAGCTCAAACAACTATGTGTATGCCTCACATGCGAAGATTAGCTGAAAGCAGAACAGATAAAATTATAACTAATAGCCCTAATGGAATAGTAATACTAGATGAAAATTTAGAAATTTTAGCAATAAACCCATCATTTAAAGAGTATTTTTCATGTAATGATTCGATTATAGGCAGGCATATATCCTACCTTGTTGATGCTGACGGGTATGAAAGGCTCTTAACTAGCGATGAGAATAAAATCGAATCTGTGATAAATGTCTATGGTAAGAAATTTCATCAATTGTTATATAAATTACCTACAGAAACACAGTTTGTTGGTACTTATATAGATATTACAAGTATTCAATTAACACAAAAGAAACTTGCAAATGTGCAACAACAAACAGTTAAACAAGCTCAAGAATTACTTGAACATCAAATAGAGATGTCACTTGAAATCGCTAAGTTTTTAGGTGAAAGCACTGCTAAAGGTGAAGAACTAGTTGAAAGGCTGCTAAAAGTCTATGAACAAGAATAGAGGACGAACAAGCCTATATATTGACCAGTTTACTAAACAGACAAAAAAACTAAATGAAGCAGCTTGTGGAGACCAATTTCTAATAAAAAGATTTAGTGACTATACAGTTTATATATTATGTGATGGTATAGGCTCTGGTATAAAAGGTAGTATTGCTGCAACAATGTGTGCTAATAGGATTCTAAACTTAGTAGAAGCTAATATTTCGCTAATTAACATAGCATGTAGAATTGCAAACTTAATGCATAGAGCAAGGTCTGAAAGAATCCCTTTTTCAACCTTTACAATAGTAAAAATACTAAATAATGGCCAATTTAATATATTGTGCTATGAAAACCCAATTCCATTTCTTTTGACAGGTCAAGAATGTCTAGATCTTGAAGTAGATTACTTTACATGTGATTTAGAAGTGATAGGACAAATTAGTGGCAGGTTAAGAGAAGATGACTCATTGATTATTTTTACAGATGGAGTTTCGCAAGCAGGATTAGGCAGGATTCCTGGTCTTGGTTGGGGTAGAGAAAATATTCAGAACTATTTAGTTCATCTACAACAAAAAGATATAGATCAAAATGATATTTTAGATGCAATTTTTGCAACTGTTAGACAACTTTCTGGAGGAAGGTTTACTGATGATGTGACAGCAACCATACTTAATGCTAGAAAAGCTAAGACATTTAGCATTATGTCAGGACCTCCACAAAAGAAAGAAGATGATGAAGAGTATATCGATTTATTCATGAATGATTCAGGAAAGAAAGCTCTTTGCGGATCAACAACTGCTGATATCGCTTCTAGAATACTAAAAAGAAAAGTTGAAGTTATTCAAATATCACCTTCATTTGCAAGGCCACCTGAATATAGTATAGAAGGTATTGATATTGTCACAGAAGGAACAGTAACTTTAAATCAAGTATATAATATATTAGAAAGAGACCCTAGTACTTATGATAATCAATCTTGTGTAAGTACTATAGCAAAACATATTCATGAAGCAGATTCAATTAAGGTATATTGGGGTCACGCTACTAATACAGCTCATCAAGATACGTCATTTATTCAAATGGGTATCTTAGAAAGAAATCTGATAATGCCACTACTAATTGAAAAACTCCAGAAGTTAGGAAAGACAGTTGAAGTAATAAATTTTTAATAAGCCCAAATTCCCTAAGATCACCCAAAGGCCAAAAGAGCAGCTTATAAGCTGCTCTTTTGGTTATGATTATAACTTTATATTTGGAATCACTTTCTTTACAAATATATCTACTAAAGCTGGATCAAACTGGCTCCCCTTATTGCTCTCAAGCTCCAAAACTGCCTTCTCTAGCGACATCTTCTTTCGATATGGCCTATCACTAGTCATAACATCAAAAGCATCTACAACAGAGATTATTCTTGAAAAAAGAGGAATTTCTTCTCTAGCTTTACCTAGAGGATAGCCCTTACCGTCATATCTTTCATGGTGGTATAAAATATACTCAGAAATCTCACTTAATTCTCCTGAAGCTTCCGCTATTCTATATCCAATCTCTGGATGTTCCTTGATTATCTTCCACTCTTTTTCATTAAGAGCTGTTTCTTTTGTTAAGATACTGTTATCAATACCAATTTTTCCGATATCATGTAACTCAGCAGCAAGTGCGAGCTGTTGCAGTTCATTTTCGCCTAGATTTAGATGCTGTCCTATCGCTCTTGAATATTCTTTAAGCCGATTAGAGTGCTCTTCTGTCTCAAAGCTCTTTTCATGAAGTGCAGCTTTGACTGAAGCAATTAAGGCGGAAGCACTATGAACACTTTTACTTTCAAATAGTTTCTCTTTATACATCATGTCTTCAGCACTTCTTAACACATCTGAAAAACTTTGATCAATCGATTTACGAGTTTTATATCCCAAAGATATGCTTGGATAAAATAGTTCATTATCAACACTTTCTCTATACTCATTGCACAAGCGCTTGATTTTCTTTATTATTTCTGCCGCTATATCTTCAGTTGTATTCTTAAGAATAATACAGTACTCATCACCGCCAAATCTAATTGGCACACTTTCATCGGGACAAGACTTCCTAATTATATCTGCCATTGCAATTAAAATCTCATCACCTTTAGCATGCCCAAACATATCATTTGTCAACTTTAAGCCATTAAGGTCTCCCATTATAATACTTAGTGGTAAATGATCTTCTTTTTCAAAATCATCTAAATTGTTCTCAAAATATGTTCTATTATATAACCCGGTTAAAGCATCATGGTTACTTAAGTGAAGAATCTCTTTTTCTCTCTCTTTAGACTCTGTTATATCAAAGTAGTTTATTAACAAACCATTTACATGAGGATCATCAAGCATATTAACGATTGTATTCAGTGTGTAGCGATAATTTCCATGCTTATCTTTAACTCTAGCCTCAAACTGTTTTCTAGTTCCTGGACCCTTTTCTATTACTTCTTTCATAATAGTTTGAGTCTGTATCACATCTTCAGGGTGCAATAGATTAAAATTACCTAAACTTTTAAATTCCTTCTTCGTCCAACCAAGGATTCTTCCCATATTAGGACTTCTATATTTCACAACTAAATCTTTATCATAAATTATAACAATATCAGAGGTGCTCTCAATAATTTTCCTAAACCTGGCTTCACTATCAACTAATTCTTCTTGAGCTTTCACTAGTTCTGTAATGTCTTGAGATACTCCTATAACTGAAAATTCTTCTTCACTAATCTTTACTAATCCCCTTAAGTGAATATGCTTTACTTTTTTGCTTCCCTTTAATACTATCCTATGTGTTATATCGATTTGCTTACCATTTTTTAATTTAGACCTTTCAAAAGCCTTAACATATTTCCTTTTATCCTCAGGATGTATTATCTCTAGCATCTCACTAATATCAACATACTCTTTATCTATATCAAACAGTTTTCTAGCCTCAAGAGATAACCAAATATGGTTGTTAACATAGTTTACTTCCCAACTACCAGTTTTTGCAATCTCATGTGACTGCCTTAAAATATCCAAGTTCCATGATAATCTTTTTTCTGCTTCTTTTCTATCAGTAATATCTGCATAAGAAAGAACAATAGAACTCTCTCCTGCTCTAGCAACTGAAATATCAATATATTTCTTAAAGGTAGTTGTGTAATATTCTTTTCTAACTGGCTTCCCAGTCTTAACAACTTGGCCATAATCATAAACGATGGATCCTTCTCTCCAATCTCCTGGTTTTACGCCATAAAAGTCAGATCCTAATACATTAACTATCTCATCTTCACTAGTAAAGCCTAGCTCTAAAAAAGCAGGATTCACTTTTCTAGTAATAAAGTCCAAGGTATTTCCTTTTTCATCAATGATTACATCACTTAAAGCAAATCCACTTAGAGTATTTTCAAACAATAGCTTATATTGTTCTTTTTCCTTATTGATTTCATCTTCTAACTCTTTTTGCTTTGTAAAATCTTTAGCAATAATTGCTAATCTATTTTCTTCAGGAATAAAAGCTGATACATACAAATATTTACCAAACCCGTGTTCATACAATCCTTTTGCTTCTATTCCGCCTTCTTGCTTTGCTCTATCATACAAAAATTCAAAAGTTTTTATTGTTCTATCCAAGCTATACTCAGTATTGCTAAATATTTCTTTTAAATATTTACCTCTTACTTTCTCAAAGCTCATACCAGATAACTCTTCACAGGCTGGATTCATCTCCAGCACTTTAAAGGCTATACCATCTATAGTATCTTCTACTTCAAGAAGCACAACTCCATCAAGCATTTTGCTAAATAAGTTAGAGAATTTTTCTTTTTCTATTTCAAGGCTTCCTTGAAGTTTTTTTCTATCAGTAATATCAATATATTCAACCACAAAAGTTCCGTCTCCAAAACCATAGATATATACTTCTATGTCTATCCCCATGACATTTGAAAAGGTATCGAATCTAATTGATGTACCATTATATGCTGCCTTTTCATAGAGTTTTATAATATTGTTGGTTTTACTCTCATCAAGTTTTCTACCATGCGGAAAAACATCTCTAGATGTCCTCCCAATCACTTCTTCATAACTTACTTTTGAAATCTCTAAGAATGCGGGATTTACTTCAAGATATTTAAAATCTGTAATACTATTGGTCTTAACAATTTCACAATACGCATAACCGTTTTGCATCGAAGAGAATAGCTTTTTAAATAGCTCTCTTTCTTCTTTAAGTGCTCTTTCAAGTTTCCTCTCTTCTGTTGTATCAACAGTTATAACTCCTATTTCATCATCGGATACTTTAAATACACTAACCTTGAGATATCTATCAACTGCTTCTGCATAACCCTCATACTCTAAAGGCTCCCCTGTAACTGCGACTTTATGAAAAGTATGAAGCCATCCTTTGTCATTCACAGAGTAAAGCTCTCTATATGTTTTTCCAATGACTTCATCTCTCGTATGACCCATCAAAAACAAGTACGCAGGATTTGCTTCTAAGTACATATAATCATAAGGATTTCTATTCTCATCATAGATTATCCTTCTCAGTGTATACCCTGAAAGCAAAGAGTTATATAGAGATTTGAATTTTTTTTCACTTAACTCCAACTCTTTTTCAGCTAGTGTTAGTGTTGTATTATCACTAAAAGTCATAACAATCCCTAATCCATCTTCTAAATCAATAGCTTTCATTTTTCCTGTTATGTATTTTGTATTACCATTTATATTTATTTCTAGGTTATCTATGTTTTTACTTTCCCCACTTTTTAAATCATTTATAACCTCTAAGGGACAAATAGATGTATCCCAACTAAATATTTCCTTGAACTCTTTTCCAATTAAAGAGTTTCTATCAACATTGAAAAGATCTATTACTTTATCATTTACTGTTTCGATTTTATAGTCATTATTAATAACTAAGATACACTCTTCTAATGTTGATAATATATCCTCTACATACCTTTGCATATATATCCCCCTCGGATTTCCTAACTTAACGTACTTTCATATCTCTTGGCCTGTTTTGCATATCGGAAGACCTCTTCTTATCTTTTGGATGCTTAGTGCTAAATTACAAATTGCTCTTATTTAACAGCAGATTTCTAATAAACATATTATATGCATCTATTTATTCGTATGTTTTATATAATTTCAGTAAACATTTAGAAACATTCTATACTATATTTATTTTTTAAAGACTGAACCTTTGTTCATATACATCTCTTTATCTGCTTGATTGAATACTTTCTCTAAAGTTTCATCCTCATTATTCTTAGTAGATAATCCTAAAGAAATCTTGATGTCAGCGTTTGCCTCTTTGATTGTATCTATTATTCTTTGCTTTAGCTTTTTAGCATTATCATTGTCTACATTTTTAAGAATAATCCCAAACTCATCTCCACCAAGCCTTGCTATTATATCTTCATCTCTTAATGCCTTTTGCAAATTATTAGCTATCTGAACAAGGTATCTATCCCCTGCTTTATGCCCAAGTGAATCATTTATCTCTTTTAAACCATCTGCATCTCCAACAATTATGGATACTGGCATTACGTTTTCTCTTTCCATTCTATCTAAAGCCTCATTAAAATAGCGTCTATTAAATAATCCTGTCAGCTCATCTTTATACGATAAGAATTTAATCTTTTCTTGTTCTATTTTTTCTCTTGTGATGTCTGTATAAATAATGAAAAATGCTTCAGAATTATCAGCTAAAATGACAGGGAATCCATGAATATCAATATGTAATCTTTCGCCATACTTTGTTTGTCTAACTGTTACTGTTTCGATTTCGTTGTGGGACCTTAAAGTGCTAGCTACTTTATTTAGATTATCTTTTGATTCATCTGGAACTATCAGCTCTCTGACTCTTTTATCTTTTACGTCATCTTCAGTTAAGTAAAATAAATTAAAAAATCTTTTATTTCCTCTTATTAGATACCCATCTTTATCAATTAATGCAATCCCATCATTTGTATTAGTAAACAGTTGATCAAACAATAGAGTTTTTTCCTGTAGTTCCTTTGTGATTCTTCTTTGTTCACTTATGTCATGAATTATAGAGTAGATATATGTTTTATCCTCAATTTCAATCAAAGCTCCATGAATCTCAACATCATGCTCTTCACCTGATTTGTTTATATGCTTTGTAATGAATGAATGTTGAACATTATTAGTAATACTCTCTACATTCCTTACTATTAAACTTTTGCTACTTAAACTTATATCGCATAGAGTTTTACTTAAGATCTCATCTTTTGTATATTCGTAAAAACTCAATGCTGCTTTATTAGCTTCGACAATTTCTAAACTTTTGGGATCTATAATAATCATAGGCGACACATGGTTTTCAATAAGTCTTTGATATTGATTTACTTCTTGCTTATTCTCTAGCTTACTTGCTAACATTTCTTCTATTTCAAGACACAGCTTTTCAAGTAAATATTTGATTATTTCATTATCCTCATACGAAACATTAAGGTAGCCAAAACTGCCTATATCAAAGCGTTTAATCTTATCTAGCTTTCCTGCTTTCATGTGAAAGTTGTATTCATCAATACTTACCTCTATGCCTTTTAAACTTGCTCTAATATATGCTTCCCTGACCTTCTTATCTATATTGTCAAAAATTCTCTCGTGATGCATTTTCCTATCCCCTTAATTAACTTTACACATAAATATATTTTATCAGAGAATCAGTTATTATGCTTGTATAAGTATAAACATATTTAAAATAAAAAAAATTAGCAAACTATACCATTTGCTAATATCCTTCTAATTCTCTTTTATATGCTTTATATATTGCGATTTTAAGGTCCACTTGCTTTTTAAAAAGCTCACAACCTGACTTAGTTTCTAGTGGCCTAATAATCTTCCCATCAGGAGTTGTAGATATGCATAGCCTCTTAAATGTTGAAAGTTTCTTTATTCTTTTCTCCAAAGCATCTGTTTGTTCCGTTGATGATAAATTACTAATTTCTTTTATATATTTATTAGCAGCATACATACTCACTCTATCTACATTATCTGCATCCGCTACAACACTCGCCTCACAAGTATGAACGTAACTATATCCACTATTACCATCTGTATGGTAGGCTATTGCATAGGCTATATCATTGATTTCTGTTTCTTGTAAGTTATAATCTAAAAGAAACTCTTTTGCAATTTTTGCAGAGTATCTACCGTGATCCTCATTATTTAAAACACAAAACTTACCTACATCATGTAGTATGCAGGCTATGTTTACAATACTCTCATTTGCATTTTCTTTTTTTGCTAAAGAAGTGCCTATATTTGCAACTCGCAAAGAATGGTTATATCTATACATCGCCTCTTCTTCACAATCACAAGTATCCAATAATCTTTCTAGTAAGAACTCCCTAGCATCACTAATTAATCTTTCCAAAGATATCACTCACTATCTAACATCTATTAGGTATATGCCCAATACTTTCCTATTCTACATTTTGAATCAATTTCCTGCTTCTTAGATGCTTATTTCGGTTATATATTGATAAATTTTAAAAAATAATTAAAAATTCTGAGTTTCAACGCAAAGTTATTCATCTGTTAGATATATTCTTTAAGCTGAACTAAATCAAGATTTGCTCCACTTATCACACACACAACAGTTTTCACGTCTTTAGGTAGTTCATTAAATATTGCTCCAGCAACTGAAACAGCTCCAGCTGTTTCCACTATTACTTTTGATTTAGTAAATAATGATTTTTGTATTTCTATTATTTGCTTATCATCGACAGTCAATATTTCAGGGTTGTACTTTTTGGCAATACGAAAATTTTCCTCACCAGGAGTTCGCACGGCAACTCCATCAGCAATAGTGTCCATCTTATCAACAGTATATAGACTACTGTTTTCAAGAGATGTCTTCATTCCTGCTGCCCCAACTGGCTCAACTCCTACAATTTTCACATCGCTTTTAAGCTGATCTTTAGCGATTAAAAGTCCTGCAAGCATTCCTCCTCCACCAACTGGTACAACTATCATATCTACATTTGGTACTTCCTCAAGAATTTCTGCTAAAATCGTCCCTTGTCCTTCTATTATATCTGGATGATTAAAGCTTGGAACATAAGTCAGATTATTTTTAAGAGATAACTCTTTAGCATGCTCTTGAGCATCATCATAGCAGCTACCATTTAGAATGACTTCTGCCCCATATTCCTTAGCGCGATTTTGCTTTGATAATGGTGCATTGACAGGCATAACAACAGTACAGCTTATCCCATTAAGTTTTCCACTTAAAGACATACCTAAACCATGATTTCCACTTGAAGCTGTTATAACACCTTTACTTGCAGCTTCCTTGTCAAGCTTTAGCATATAGTTCATAGCTCCTCTAAACTTAAAAGCACCAGTTCTTTGCATGCTTTCAAGCTTTAGGTAGACTTTTATCCCACTAATTTCTGATAAGTTTTCATTCTCAACTAAAGGAGTCTTTATTATCCATGGATTTATCCTCTTTGCACACTCTTTAACATCATAACTCATAAATTTACACCCTTTTAACTATATTCTCATGCTTTATTTTAGCTTAAAGTAAAACCAAGTTCAATTGTTTTAAAGTAAGAAAGAGCACCTCATTTGATATGCTCCCCATGTATTAGAAAAAAATTTGATGATGCTAACATGATACAAAGCATGTCTAGAGTATCACGATGCATTGACAATGGGACTATGGGAACATTTTGGGGAATGCTAAAGTCAGAAATGTACTTTTAATAAAAATTTGTTACATATTTAGAGTTAGAGTCTGCCATCGAAGAATACATATATTATTACAATAACATAGATACCAAAAAAGATTGAACTGTATGAGTCCGATAGAGCACAGGAATTATTTATCAGATTCAGCTGCACAAAAAAAATGCATCAATCATAAATTTATGATTGATGCATAAAGGCTTTTTTTATTTCTCCTGTCTACTTGACAGGGGCATGTTCATTTTTGAGATGCTCACATTTTGTTTATTTTTCTCTGTAGTTTTTAACTGCTTCTTCAAGTGCCTCTGTAGCTAAAATAGAACAGTGTATTTTAGCAGAAGGTAACCCACCTAACTCATCTGAAATATCTTTCTTTGTTATCTTTAATGCCTCATCAATAGTTTTACCTTTGGCTAATTCTGTCATTACACTACTTGTAGCTATTGCTGCTGCGCATCCAAAGGTTTTGAATTTAATATCTTCAATTACTTCGTTTTCATCAATTTTGAGATACATTCTCATAATATCTCCACAGTTTACATTTCCAACCTCACCTACTGCATCCGCGTTTTCTAGCTCTCCAACATTTCGCGGACTAGTAAAGTGATCCATTACTTTTTCTGTATACATAGTCTTACTCCTTCACTTTGTTATATAAAGGTGACATCGCTCTTAAACGATCCACAATATTAGGCAGTTTTTCCAAAACATATTCTATATCTTCTTCTGAGGTTCCTCTTCCAAGAGTCATTCTTAGTGAACCATGTGCTTGTTGATGATCCATTCCCATGTTCATTAGGACATGTGACGGATCAAGTGATCCTGATGTGCATGCTGAGCCACTTGAAACTGCAACACCTAGAGCATCCAGACTTAGGATTAATGATTCACCCTCTATGAATAAGAAGCTAATGTTGGCATTGTTTGGAAGACGCTTCTCTCTATGACCATTAAGTATTACATCTGGAATAGATGATTCAACTCCTTCAATTAACATGTTTCTAAGTTTAGTCAATCTCTCATTTACTTCATCCATTTCCAAAACAGCTAGCTCTAAAGCCTTAGCCATTCCTACTATATTAGCTACACTTTCAGTCCCTGGCCTTACTTTTTTCTCTTGGTTTCCACCATATACTAATGGCTTTGGTCTAGGACCCCTTTTAACATAAAGAATACCAATACCTTTTGGCCCATAGAACTTGTGTGCTGATATAGTTAACATGTCCACACCTAAATCATTTACATCTAGCTTAAGACTACCTGCAGCTTGAACTGCATCTGTATGTAAAGCAACACCTGCTTCTTTTGTAATCTCAGCAATTTCTTTTATAGGTTGAATAGTACCAACTTCATTATTAGCTAACATTATTGTTACTAGAATTGTGTCTTCTCTTAGTGCTTTTCTTACATCTTCAGGATTGACGATTCCATCACTGTCAACTGGAACATAAGTTATTTCAAACCCTCTTTTTTCAAGTTCAATGCATGAATCTAAAACCGCATGATGTTCAATTGAAGATGTAATTATATGTTTACCCTTATTTTCTTTAGCCTTTGCTGTACCTAAAATAGCTATATTATCTGATTCAGTTCCACCAGAAGTAAAGTAAATTTCATTTGCACTAGCTCCGATAAGCTCTGCAATTTTTTCTCTGGCTTCTTCAACTGCTATTCTAGCTTCTCTTCCCCATCTATGCACACTACTTGCATTACCATAGGCCTCACTGAGAAATGGTAGCATCGATTCTAAAACTTCTTTTCGCATCGGTGTTGTTGCACTATGATCTAAATATACTTGTCTCATTATTCTACTCCTCTTCCTGTGTCATCAAAACCATATCATTAAGACTTGTTTCATCTAAAACATCCAAAATACTATTTTGCAGTTTTGCCCATACTCTTCTAGAAACACATTTAGCTGATTTTTGACAGTTCTCTTCTGGAGCTAAACATGATACAGGAACTATTGGTCCTTCGACTGCTCTAATGACGTCTCCTACAGAAATCTTATCTGATTTATAACGTAGTAAATATCCTCCATGAGCACCTCGTACACTTTGAACCAATCCTGCTTTGCGTAAATCTCTAAAAATTTGCTCTAAATATTGTTCAGATAGCTCTTCTAATTTAGCTATCTCTCTAATTGGCAAGGGTTTGTCGTTGGCATTAAGCGCTAATTGCACCATTGCTCTTGTTGCATATTGCCCACGAGTTGAAAGTTTCATTATTATAATCCCCTTTTATTCCTATCTGATTACTATGATTATACCACAAAAAATTAATTCATAGTAAAGCACTATGTTTAACGGTCTTCATTATATCGTCGATAAAATTATTTGTCAACAGTTAATCTGATGATTTTACTAAGAATTAATTCTTTCTACTTTATTTAGGCTTTCTAAATAAATTCTTTGATTAAGTAGCATAATAAAGCTAGTCATAGTACAATAAATATGTAACTTTTATTACACAACTTAGGAGGTATAATTATGTTTGATATTTTAGTTAAAAACGGTACAGTAGTTGATGGTAAAAGAACTAAACCATATAAGGCTGATGTTGCAATTAAGGATGGAAAAATTGCTCTAATTAAAGATGACATCAATGAAGAAGCAATAAAGATAATTGATGCAAGCCAAAAGATTGTTTCCCCAGGATTTATTGATATTCACACTCATTCTGATGTTTCGTTTATTGAGGACAATCGATCTGAATCAAAGATCTATCAGGGAGTTACTAGTGAAGTTGTTGGACAGTGTGGATCTACTTTTTATCCAAGTCGAAAAGAAGATATTAAAAACTTAAAGCAGTATGTAAAGGGTAGAAAAATAGACACAGACTATTTTGCTTCTACAAGCTTTAGTGAGTTTTTAGACAAAGCAAAAGCTAAAGATTTCTATCCAGCAAATAACTGGCTAACTTTAATAGGGCACAATGCTTTAAGAACTAGCGTTATGGGATTTGAAGGACGGGCTGCAACAAAAGAAGAAATTACGATTATGGTAAGCCTTTTAGAAGAAGAGATGAAAAAGGGTGCTTTTGGATTGTCCTTAGGCTTAGGTTATGCTCCAGGAATTTTTAGTGAAATGGATGAACTAGTAGCACTTGGTGAAGTAGTAGCGAAGTATAACGGTATGGTAGCTTCTCACATGAGAGACCAAGGAAGCAATATATATGAAGCGCTTGATGAGATGTTTGAAATAAATAGACAAACAGGAGCACATGTTCACATAGCACATTTAAAACTCAGTGGTAAACCTATGTGGGGTAAAGCAGAAGAGTTGCTAAGTTTTATTAGAAAAGCTCAAGAAGAAGGAATTGATGTTACATGTGACATATATCCTTATGAAGCTGCCTCATCAGGAATAACTAATGTATTACCTAAATGGACGCTAGCTGGAGGAGTAGAAGCTGCTGCTGCTAGATTTAAAGGTGCAGAGAGAAACCGTATTATGAGAGAACTTGAAGAAAAGTATACGTCTGATGATGATGGTCACCGAATATATATAGTTTCTACTGGTGGATTATATCCACCTGCTGATGGAAAAACAATAACAGATTTGGCACATGAACTGAGCATATCTATTCCTGAAGCTATTGAAAAAGTTGTAGTTGAAACTAAGGGTCATTGTAGACAGATTAGTTTTGCAATGGATGAAAATGATATGCTTAGGTTTATTAGAGAGATTGATATCGCAATAGGAAGTGATGGCTCGGGTATGCCTCTTGATCCTAAACTCAATGAAGGAAAGCCTCACCCAAGAAACTTTGGAACTTTCCCTAGATTTTTAAGACTAAATAGGGAACACAAAATGCTTCCTATTGAGGACGCTATTTATAAAATGACAGGTTTATCTGCAAAAATGATGAATCTTACAAACAGGGGAGTTTTAGAAGAAGGGTTTGCTGGCGATGTAACTATTTTTGATAAAGATAAAATTAGTGATATGGCTACATATGATAATCCTTTCCAAAAGCCTGTTGGTATTGATCATGTCATAGTAAATGGAAAATTAGCTGTTTATAATGGCATACAGACAGAAGCTAGAAATGGTCAATTTTTGCTAAATAAGTAAAATGAATAGTGCAAAAAAAGCCACGCTTTATACACAAAGCGTGGCTTTATTATTAGAATGCTAAAACCTGCAACAAAAAAATGTCGCAGGCCGAATATTTGCTATTCTTCTTTTTCTGAATCAGCAATCGCTTTAATTTTAGCTAGAACTTCTTCTTTAGTTCCGCCATACTTGTCCTGGAGCCTCTCTACAATCTTGTTAAGGTTATCCTCAACGAAGATGTAGTCCTCATTACTCATCTCACCCCAAGGTTGCTGAATCGAACCTTTAGTTTGTAGCACTTCACCTTGTAAATTAGTATCTTTTTCTTTTGCCACTTTGTTAGCCCCCTTTACAGATTTTGATTTTTCGCAAGCCAAATGTAGCAAATAATTTAACTACAATTTAACTATACTTATATAATATCAATTTTTGTCCCTTATTTCTAGTGTTTTAGTCAGTTTTCTACCAATTAAATTGTTAATTATCTACTTTGTAACACTATCTTAATACGCTTTTAAGAATTTCTTCACAAATTTCCTTAGATACTTTACCCTCATGAACCTTTTCGTCATCTACAAAGAATGCTGGCACATATTGATAGTCATGTTTATCAGCTTCATCTGTATTTTTTTGTTCTTCAATCTTCTCAATCATAATTGACTTATACTCATCATAATGGCTGCAAAGTTCTTTCAAATACGCTTCTGCTTCATGACAATACGGACATTTTTCCAAATAGAAATACTTGATCTTTTTCAACAGAGACCCTCCTTGTTTAATTTGCTTTAAAGTTATATATAGGTTTTAAAACCTTTTCAAGTGATGCTGTTTGATTAAGGAAAGCTAAAATTTCACTGCTATCTTTATATGCCTCTGGGCTTTCATCTAAAGTGCTTTTGTTAACCGATGTCGTATAAACTCCTTGCATCTGACTAATGAACTTACTCATTGATAATTGCTGCTTAGCTGCTTTTCTTGATAGAATTCTTCCAGCACCATGAGGAGCTGAGTAGTTCCACTCCTTTTCACCTTTCCCTATGGCGATAACTGATCCATCCCTCATGTTCCATGGGATGACCATTCTCTCTCCCTCATAAGCAGAAATGGCTCCTTTGCGGATAAACCCGCCTTCTAAATCAATATAATTGTGGATAGTACTAAAGCTATCCAGTTTGCTATTACTAAACCCTAAATGCCCTAATATCTCCTTAGCTATTGCTTTTCTATTAGCATCAGCCATATCTAGTGCTACTTGCATATCTTCCAGATACTCATCTTTTAGCTTACCTTCCAAAAACGCCAGTGGTTTTGGTACCTTATAAACTGGATCACTTTCACTTGCACAGTATTCCTTTGCTTTCCTCTGGTGATACTCAGCAACTTTATATCCAAAGTTCCTGCTACCTGAATGTACTAGTAAATACTTGTTTTTATCTTCATCAACTGCTACTTCAATAAAGTGGTTGCCTCCACCTAATGAACCAATCGATAATAAGTCCCTCTTGTAATCTGATCCTACTCTTCTTGAAGTTTTTTCCATTCTTTTTGTCAGCTTGCTATTGATACTTTTCTTTTTGTTATTTACTGAAAACCCATGAGGAATATTGTCCTTTATAAAATTATCTAACTTTACAAAATCAATGTCAAGTTTTCCCATATTAACTACTAATACTCCGCACCCTATATCTACACCTACAATATTTGGGACAACTCTATCAATTAGCTTTGATGTGAAACCTATTACACAACCTGCTCCAGCATGAACATCTGGCATTATTCTTAAATTTGATCCTATAAATGCTTCTTGGTCTAAATATTGCTTAATTTGATTAAGTGCACTGACTTCTAGTTCATTTACAAAACACTTGGCTTGACCATGTTTGCCCTTTACAGTTAGCATAATATCAACCCCTTTGCTACTGCTACCAATATTATATCTCTTTAAAGTGAAAATGTCCTCTAATTTAGAGAACATTTAAACATCAAGCTTTATTTCGCATGATTCCTAGTATTGCTCTATCAGCATCTAACATTCCTGGTCTACTTAGCAATCCTAAATTTCTAATGCTCTCTTCAGCAGTACGACCTACTATTCCATTTGATTCTGTTACTTCAAGACCTGCAAGTACCATAAATACATGTCTTATTGCAGTCGCAACCCCACTTGCAACTTTAAGTGCGCATCCTGGTTTTGCACCGTCACAAATAGCTCCTGTAATGTCTGCTGAGATACTTTGTATCACCATGTTTACATGATTTCTCTGCCCATGCATCAAATATATTATACCTGAAGCGGCTCCTATTGGAGCAGCAATTGTACATGCGCAAAGTGCTGAAAGAAGTCCTATTGAGCTTTTTACCATAATTGTAAGAGCTTGTGATACCGCTAATGCTTTGAGTAATTCTAAATCTTCAACATTCAGTTCATTAGCCGCAACATAAACAGGGACTGTTGATACTATTCCCTGATTACCACTACCATTTGTAGTCATGACAGGCATAGCAAAGCCTCTCATTCTTGCATCAGATGCTGCTGCTGTATACATAACTGCTTTATTAGTTAGGTCATTACATATTAGACCTTTATCTATCTGTGTCTTAAGTTTAGCGCCTACTCCTAAACCCGCATCTTCTGCCAAGCCTGCTTGAGCTACTTTGTAGTTCATTTTTGCTCCATCAAGTAAAAAAGCTAACTCTTCTTTTGTGTACGTCTCTATAGTTTTAAGGATTTGATCTATTTCATGCGCAAAAACAAACTTTTTTAAAGTATCATCCTCTTCAGCTATAGTTACTTCTTTTTCAAAAAGGATTTCCTCACCTTTTTTTATCATTATAAAAGAATCATGTTCACCATAAATTACAGCTTCTCCTACTTCTGTTTCACCATAAGCTATTGCATGAATACGAAGCTGTCCAACTTCGCCAGCAATACCTACACTTACAGTCTCATCAGACATGAATCTTTTCATTCTTTCTATGTCATTTGCATCTACTTCTGATAAAACCTCTAGTCCTAATGAGCTTTTTCCAGCGACTGAACCTATAGCTGCTGCTACATTAAGCCCAATCATTTCAGTTTTTGGAACATACACTCCCATACCATTCTTAAACACATTAGGGTCCACATTAATCTCAATGCGAGATATCTCTTCTCCTGACTCCCTAACAATTTCACTGGCTCTAGCAGATGCTAATGCTACCGCAATTGGTTCTGTGCATCCCATTGCTGGCCTAACTTCTTTTCTTATTAACTCAAGTAATGCTGTTTTTAACTCCATAATAACACTCCACCTCTTAGCAATTTGCTTAATATATTATATCATATGACCTTAATTAATTCACATACATTCTTAAGAATAAGAAAATCCCAGTAAAGTTTACTGGGATAAATCATTCTTATTTTTCTAAGTGAGGCTTAATTACTTCTATTAGTTCTGGATAAGCTATTCCAAGTTTTTCAAGTGTTTCAATCTTTGGTACAGCGTTATTATTCCAGCCTCTTCTTTCATATACAGCGTCACAAAGATTTTGATAAGCTTCTTCTCTGATCTCTCTTAACATGGCAATCTTTTCTTTTGTTGATAAGCCAGTAATATCCTTACCATGCTCATTAACAAGTTGATCGTCATATCTTTTTGCTCTTGACTCATATTCTTCAACTGTAACTGGTCCAACTGCACGATATGGTGGTTGGTCATGTTCTCTTGTACCAAAGCCACAACGCAAGTTAAAGATTCTTTGTAAGTTATATACTCTTGCTGATTGCTCAATCATTTGATCCATATCAATTCTTCTACCAGTAACTCCATAGAATAAATCTAGATAATTATTGATATGTTCAATGATTAATGAAGGTTGCTCTGTTTCAGCATTGTCTTTAGGTTTAATATCATTCCATGGCAGTTTACATAACCCAAGTAAACTAAACCAAGTTCTAAATAATGGGAAGAAGTATAAAGCTTCTGCTTTATCTTCAAATGTCGGCCATAATTTGTGAATCATATCATCAAAAATTAACCATGCTTCATCATGCTGAGCTCCCTTATTTGTAAGGTTGTATCCACCTTGCTGTGCAATAGATTCTTTAGAAATATATAGTGAATATTCTAAGCCTTTACATTCCATTGCTGCATCAACAATAAGTTGTCTTTGTTCATCACTAAAGCCGCCAACTTCGTCAAGTAACCAGTTCTTAACGTATCGAACACCTTGACCTACTATTTTGCCAAAGCCTTCACCATTTCCGATTTGATGTAAAAGCTCCATAGCAGCGTCAGCATTACCAAATGTCAGTTTTAAGCCACCAGTCATTTCATCTGTTATGATACCTTCTTCATACATCTCCATTATGTAAGCTGTACCTGTACCAAATGAAATTGTATCTATTCCATATGTATCACAATAGAAATTGTTTTCAATTATATAATCTGGGTCAAAAATTCCACAACAAGAACCAACACCAGCAATTGTCTCATACTCTGGTCCATCAACAATTACTTTTTCGCCTTTATATGGCCCTGTTTTTAGCTCCCATCCTTCAACAACTTTTGCACATGCTAATGTACATCCAAACCAGCAGCCATCGCAATCAGACAAGTCAAATTTACCTTTATATACATCTTGTCCAATTTTATGAGCGTCCTCATGACCACCATATTTAAAGTTATTTGTTGGTAGCAGATCAAACTCACTCATAATTTCTACAAGGTACGAAGTTCCACCTTTTCTCATTTGATTTTGAACATCGTCAAACTGGTTAATTTCTCTATGAACTTTAACACCAGCATCTTGCAAAATTCCTAAGTCATGTGGGTTATTGATATCTCCCTTAAGACCTTCAAACTTAACAATTAACGCTTTAATATTTTTATCGCGGAAAACCGTGCCAATTCCACCACGACCAGCTTGTTTAAGTCTTACTTTCTTTCTTCTTGGGTCATAAAATGAAAAATTAAGCATTCCCCACTTACTATTATCAGCACCAGTTCCTGTTGATACTACAGAGATGTACTCTTTATCTTTTTCATCTAGGGCATACATATCTGTTAAAACTTCAGCTAAAACATGACTGTCTAGTGGCTCTTTTGGAGCTGTGTCAATTCTTACTTCACCCTTGTTTCCGTCAATAAATACAACTACATCTTCACTAGCTTTACCCTTTAATTTTAGTGCATCAAAACCAGCAAATTTTAAGTATGGTCCAAAATATCCACCTACATTAGAGTCTATAGGTGCGTGTGTTAATGGTGAAATAGTTACAACATAAGATTTACCTGATCCTGGGTATTGAGTAATACCAGCAATCGGTCCAGCTGATATTATAATTTCATTATCTGGGCTATCCCATTTTGTATCTTTATCTGTACCTTGATACAAATAATACATACCATAACCACGACCACCAATAAACTTATCTTTGATTTCTGGTTCTACTGCTATTTCACTTACTTTATTATCTGAAACATCTACATGTAAAATTCTATCTGTATACCCTTTATTAATCTTACCTAATTCATATGTATAGTGGCAAAGATTATTATGGGCTTCTTTCATCTTTTTAATATCCATTAGCATCCTCCCTACTTCTCAATCCAAATTGCATCCGTTGGACATTTGTCAGCACAAATACCACAAGCTACACATTTGAAAGGTTCTGTTTGATCACGATGATAGTGCATAGCAAAATAATCACAAAATCCTACACATGATAAGCAACCTATGCAAGACTTCTTATTAATTCTTACTACACCATTTTTGTCTCTGTAAATAGCGTCTACAGGACAAATGCTTATACAACCACCGCATTGATTACATACTGTTATTTTTGGATTTTCCTCTCCCTGATCAATCCTAATCACAGATTTATTTCGATCATCTACTTTGAAAAACGCCTCTGAACAAGCAGTTTCACAAACTCCGCAAGCAATACACTTTGTTTCATCAAATTTTAGTACACGCAAATTCTGCACCCCCTAGATTTTCTTCCGTTTCACTACTTTTTTATTTTAATATATAACGCTAAACTTATAAAGCACTAACATGAATTTACTTCTGAAAAGTTTGGCCAAACCCTATAATTTGTCCCCTTTTCATAAGCATAAGCAATTCTAATCAAATCTTTCTCACAAAACGCTTCTCCAACAAATGTTATCCCAAATGGTCGATCATCATCACTAACACCGCTTGGAACTGTAATAGCAGGGAACCCAGCACTTGCTGCAAAGTAAGATCCATAGTTTCCTGGCACAATTAAAGCATCTAGTTTATGCTCTTCAAGTAATCCCTTTAGACCTTGACGACAAATCTTTAAATCCCCTGTTTTTCCATCTATATATTCTGGATCCGTAAATGTTCCATTTGTAGCTTCTGCTTTTAAAAGATGAACTTGACCAAATTTTAATGTTTCCTTGTTCCTAAAGTTAAAATCTATTACATCTGTAAGTGATGTTATTTCTAAATCAGTATAGTTTTCTAAGTATGAGTTTAGTGCAACTTTAAACTCGTGATGTAAAGTTGTAAACGATATTTTGTCAGCATCCTCAATCTCAAGATCATAAACAATTGTTGCCCCTAATTTTCTACATTCATCTATAGCCCTATCCATTAACTTAGTCCTTGAAGGATCTAAATATTTAAATGCGCTCTTTAGTACTCCTAGTTTCTTGCCGTTCAGCGAAGAGCTTTCAATATTCTCTAGATAATCAAGATCAGCAAATTCTGATCCATAAGTCACTTCATCTTCAGAATCATATCCTGCAATTGCCTGAAGTACTATTGCAGCGTCTACTACTGATTTTGCTATAGGACCTGCTGTATCATGACTAGGTGCTATAGGAATAATTCCAGAACGTGAAACAAGTCCTAATGTAGGCTTTATTCCAACGAGCATGTTGTTACATGCTGGTGATAATATGCTTCCGTAAGTTTCAGTACCTAAAGCTACTGGAGCCATACCAGCTGCAACAGCAGCGCCTGACCCAGCACTAGACCCTCCCACATCAAAGCATCCTAGTCCATAAGGGTTTAATACTTGACCTCCTCTTGAGCTGTATCCATTTGTCATGTTTTCAGTCATAAAATTAGCCCATTCAGTCATATTTGCTTTACCTAATATTATAGCCCCAGCTTCTTTTAGCTTATGTGCGACAAATGAATCATATAAAGCATAATTATTAGCTAAAGCAAGTGAGCCTGCACTTGTATGAGTCATGTCAGCTGTTGAAATATTATCTTTAACTAAAACTGGAATTCCATGCAAATAGCCTCTCGGTCCTTCAAACTTCCTTTCCATATCCCTTGCTCTGGCAATGAGCAAAGCTTCTGGGTTTACTTCAAGGACTGCATTTATTTTAGGTCCACTTTTATTTAACTTGCTTATTTGTTTTAGAAAATGTGATACAATCTCCTCGCTTGTTAGCTCCTCATTATCAAGCTTTTCTTTAAGCTCCATCAAGCTCAGTTTATAAATTTCCAATTTATTCTCCCCCTATAATAAGTTCTGGCATTTTCTCTAGTGGTTGATCGATACTCAGATGCCCCGCAAGAGTTTCAACAATTTCTCCTCCAACATAAATTTGCACATAATCAACCTTATTAAAACTAGTAAGAGTATTAACAATAGACCCTACTGTCATTATCTCACCAGCTGATCCACCTGGATGATTATCTACTAATGCTCTTGAAAAATTCACTTCAACTGTTTTTCCTTTTACCCTAATTGGTCCACCATCACTAAATGGAAGCAAATGCGTACCTTCAGGTAAAGGATCAACCAAACCTTCCTCTGTAGTGCCTCTAACTAAAAAACTTATTGCATGGGCATAAAGTTCTTCTTCTGGCAAGTTTTCAACCTTACTGAAACCAACTAGACCTGTAGCGTCACTATTTGGATAGTAAACTGTAAAGGTCAATGGGTTTGGCGCTACCAATACCGCGTACACAATGTAAAAAAGTGCAAAAGCAATAATGAATCTTACTATTTTACCAAACTTCATTTTTTTTACCTCCTGACATACTAAAAACACCACTATAAAAGTGGTGTGATGATTCTATTTATTCTGTTTTTGCAGTGCCCTTATTTGACTAAAGGTTATCATTGCAAAACCCAAAATAGCCACAAAGAGCGACACACTAAAAATATTAATACCTGTTACAAAAATAATAGCAATTCCACCACTAAGCATGCTTGCTGTATATAAAATGCGTACTGCTTTTTTTTGATCAAAACCTCTATCAAGTAATCTATGATGGAGATGACCTCTGTCTGCATAAAAAGGTGACTTCCCATTTAACAATCTACGCGCAATTGAAAATGTACTATCAAAAATTGGCAAGCCAAGAGCTAAAAATGGAACAAAAATTGCAATTGTAGTAGCACTCTTCATAAGTCCTTCTACGCTTAAAGCTGCAAGTAGAAAACCTAGGGTCATAGCTCCTGTATCACCCATAAAAATTTTCGCTGGATTTGCGTTATATTTCAAAAAAGCAAAACAACTTGATGCTAGTGCAATAAGCATTAGTGCAATAGCTAAGTAACCTTGCTGGAAAGCTACGATTACTAGAGTTGTTGCTGCAATACCTGCAGTCCCTGCTGCTAGTCCATCAAGTCCATCAATGAAGTTAATCGCATTAGTAATTCCAACAATCCACAAAACTGAAACTGGCACAGCCAATACTCCTAAATTAATATAGTTATTAGTCATAGGGAATCTAAAGAAATCAATCCTTACTCCACCAAAAACTACAATCATTAAAGCAGCGCCTACTTGTATAAACAGCTTAAGAAATGGTGAAAGATCCAAAATGTCATCAAAGAAACCAGCGAACATAATAATTGAGCTGGCAAAGAAAATCCAGAGAACTTCCGTGGAGAGTTCCCCAAAAAGAAATACCGCAATCCAAAAACCGAGGAATATTGCTATCCCCCCAATGTTGGCTATTGGCACCTTATTTATTCTTCTACTATTAGGTTCATCTACTGCACCTATTCTAAAAGCAAGCCTCTTAATATGAGGTGTTGCAAGTAAAACAATAATAATTGCAGCAATTGATGCCCCTAGCATTCTAAGATACATCTTATGCATCCTTCCTTAACAGATAAAACTAATCTTTCTTATCTTCTTTATTATCTTTTGACGTATCGTCTTTTGATTTTGTTTCAAACTTTTGATAGCTATATGCTGTTTTTGGCTTATCTTCACTTAAACCAAGCATGTCACAAGTTCCTTTAAAGACAGCACCTTCACTAATTTTAAGCCCCTTAACCTTAACATCACCAATAAGTCTGGCTGTAGGTAATAACTCCATAGTTTGGGTTACTTTAATTGTACCTTTGACTTCACCATTGATAACTATATTTTGAGTAACTATTTCAGCATCGATGAATGCTTCTTCCCCAACAATAATTTTAGATTGCTCAGCTGTAATCTTTCCAGTTACTTTTCCATCAATACGCAATACCCCAGTGCCATTAAAATTAATATCTCCATTTATTTCAGTACCACTGCCAATAATCGTTTCCATTGAATTAGAACTAGATGCTTTTTGTTGGTTTTTACTATCTCCACTTAATGAATTTAAGAACACACGACTCAACTCCTCTACAATATATTACAAAGCTCAACTTTTTACAAGCTTAAGCTTTAAAAGCTCTTTAAGGTAGATAATTTCTTGGATTAACTCTAACACCATTTACACGCACCTCATAATGGAGATGTGGCCCTGTGCTTCTACCTGAACTACCAGAATATGCAATAAGATCTCCCCTTGAAACTGTGTCACCTTTTTGCACTCTAAAACTATTTAAATGAGCGAATAGGGTTGTATATCCCTTGCCATGATCAATAACTATGTAATATCCATAACCGTATGTGTAACTTCTTTCTACTACTTTACCTGAAGCTGGTGCATATACCGCAGTATTATATGAAACGCCAATGTCTATTCCATTATGAAAATCATATCCAGAACCAAATGGAGATCTTCTATAGCCAAAGTTTGAAGTTATTATACCTCTTGCTGGCCAAGTAGACGGAGTAGCTTCAAGTTTTTCAGTATAGTTTTGTACGTCACCTTCAAGTTCTGACAGGCTTTCACTTTTTTCATTAGCTGACTCAGTTAACTTTTCTAAGTTTGAGTTTAGTTCATTAATAGTTCTGTCTAGCACATTTCTTGAACCTAATGAACTAGTTGTGTAGTTTCTTAAAGAGACTTCTGAGCCTCCTTCGGCAACCTGTACTTCATTAGTGGTATTTAGTGAAATCTGTCTAGCGATTTCTTTTTCATCAATACTTACGTCTTGTCTTTCAAGCATCACTCTAATGCTTGCGTCAAAAATTTCTAAATTCTCTATAGTTTCATATAGATACTCAGTTTTTTCAACAAACTCTAAGACTTGTTCGCTTAGTTCTTTATTTTCAATTAATAAAGCTTCATAAGCCTCTGCTTGTCTTGAGTATTCCACAAAGTTATTTATAAAAATAAATGCGGTTGAAATCACAACAATCATTCCTACAAAGAAATACCTTAGTAAAGATTGTGTAATTCTAAATTGTATGGGTTTTTCCTCGAGTGAAGGAAAAACCATTATAGAATAGTCTTTGTTCTTCTTATTCATATCTTTTCTCCCTTTAGTTTAACTTATACCAAATAATAGTTATAAATTAATACCTAAGGCTATACTTAGAGATTAGTATAGCTCCCTCAATTTTAACTTGAGCTAATATATTGTAACATAATATAAATTTATCATAAAGAACATTCAATTAAAATGCATCAAACGCACTCTTAAATACAAGTATTTTTTACCTGATTCTTGATTAATTAATAACTATTATACCATATTAAAAGAGATGAGAAGTTTAAAACACGTTAAAGAGTCAAATGCTAAAAGTGCTAATGAAGGTTCTAACAGTAAATTTAGCTCATTTCGTATGATAAAATTCTATATGTGAAATATTAACAGAAATATTTTCTAACCAAATTTTAACCATTCGCTATCTATGGTTTTACCTTGAAAGATTAATATATAGTCAGATAACGAAAGAGATTTATTTCTCTTAAGAAAGGGATGTGGAGTAAATGGAGAAAAAACTAATGAGACCGAGACATGATAGATCAATTGCAGGAGTGTGTTCAGGGTTTGCAAAATATCTAAGTGTTGACGTAACGCTTATTAGACTGATTGCCATTCTTTTACTTTTTACCGGTGGTGGCTTCTTCCTATATATAGCAGCGTGGCTTATAATGCCAGAGGAACCATACGAAAATGGTAGGTATGAATAAATAATCAATTTTTAATCAAACTCTAACTATTCTCTTCTTACAGTCTTACTTTTTAAGGATAGAATACAATTACAGACTTATGAACAAGGCTTAAGTTAATACATGCAAGGGGGAAAATAAAATGCAGAAACGCCTTTATCGATCAAGAACAGATGTGAAAGTTGCTGGAGTGTGCGGAGGTATAGCTGAATACTTTAATGTTGACACAACATTAATTAGGATCTTAGCACTACTTCTATTATTTACTGGTGGGGGAGTACTATTTTACATTATAGCTTGGATAGTCATTCCTGAAGCTCCAAGAAGAAGGTCTTCAGTGATTATAGATGACAATTATAATACATACAACGATTATGATGACTATGACAGTGATAGTGACTATCAATACACAGAAGCAGATCCTAACAAATCAAAGTATCTGCTAGGTTGGGGATTAGTAGTATTTTCATCAATAATGATTATGAATAGAATATTCCCAAATCTTCCGTTTAGACAATACATGATTCCAGTAATGATTTTAATCGGTGGATATTACTTAATATCACAAAGTTCAAACAAATAAAAGAAAACATTTAAGGGAGGCAAACGAACATGACACAATCATTAGATAAAATTGATCTTCTAAAAGAAAGAGCAAATATTAGTTACAAAGAAGCGGCAGCATTACTTGAAAAGTTTGATGGCAATGTAGTTGAGGTACTAATCCATTTAGAGTCTAAAGAAGAAACAATGAAGACACAACAAAGAGAGATTCATCAACACAAACGCCATAATCACAGAAAAAGTGCCAATAAAGTGATATCTGAAGTAAATTCAACTAGATTCATTTTGCAAAATGACAAAAATAAATTACTTGATATTCCACTTATAATTGCATTGATAGTATCAATAGTGACAATACCATTTTCAATTTTTGTACTAATTGGTCTTGCAGTAGCTGGAAACCAAATCGTGATTAAGAAAAAAGGTGGAAGTGCCTTTAAGTTAGACCAAGTCTTTAAGGTAGTCAATGAAGATGATCTTGAAGAGGAGACAAAAAAAGAAGAAGCTGGTGAGGAGGAATAGTTAATGTCTATTTCTATTGATAAAATTGATATTTTAATGGAAAGAGCTCAAGTAGGGTATAAAGAAGCAAAAGAAGTACTTGAGAAGTTTGAAGGAAATGTAGTAGAAGCTCTAATTTACTTAGAAGGTGAAGAAAAAACTTCTACAGATTCAAAGTTTAGGAGCAGCGATGGCAGGGCTCAGATCAAAGAAGAATTTCATAAAACAAGAACAAGTTTTATGACTAAAATTAGAAGTGCCCTAGTCAGCCTTCACAAAACAAAATTTGTTATGACAAAAGGTGAGCAGACATTACTTAACTTACCTATGACAATAGCAATCATACTTACACTGATGACTATTCCATTTTCATTAATACTTCTTGCTCTTGGAATCCTTACCGGATACAAAATAGCAGTAGTTAAGCCTAATGGAAAAAACATAAAAGCTTCTGAGGCTTTACAGTTTGTCGAAAGACAACAAGAAAAATTCAAAGATGATACAAAGGACGATGAATAATTCTTCACATTCCTTAAGAGAAAGCTTGTTACTTTTAGTCACGAGCTTTCTTTTTTTGCTATAATATAAGGAGCAAAACTTGGGGGGTTACATATTTGTGAAGAAAGTACTCATAATTGAAGATGACCTAAAACTAGCTCGCTTTATCGAACTTGAACTAAAACATGAAGGATTTGACGCTGATATAGTTCACAATGGTAGAGATGGCTTAGACTTAGCACTTAGTGAAGAACATGACCTTGTTATACTTGATTTAATGCTTCCGGGGCTTAATGGGATGGAAGTATGCCGCAGAGTTAGACAGCAATCAAAGATTCCAATTATAATGCTTACAGCTAGAGATGATACTATGGATAAGGTAATGGGACTTGATCAAGGAGCAGACGATTATATAACAAAGCCTTTTGCCATAGAAGAACTCCTTGCTAGAATTAGAGCTATGGATCGAAGGCTTAGCAAACAAACTGAAAGTATGGGTGAAGATTTAGTCTTTGGGTCACTAAAGATTAGCCAATCACAACACTCTGTTTATTTTAATGATTCCTTAGTAGACTTAACACCTACAGAGTTTGACTTATTAGTATACTTAGCAAAAAACCGCAATATTGCTCTTTCAAGAAATCAAATACTTGATGGTGTTTGGGGTGAAGACTACTTTGGCAACCATAAAATTGTAGATGTCTACATTAGATATTTAAGAAGCAAGCTTGATGATGAATTTGACAGTCAATACATCCACACAATCCGAGGGGTAGGTTATTCATTTAAATATGAAAAGGAAAAAGAGAAGATCTAAAGAAAAAAAATCTATAAGTTTTGATATCAATAGTGTCTTAGATCATTTTAGCTCTCTATTTAGGTTTAATATTAGGTTTAAAATTATACTAAGTTTTAGTGTACAGTTAGTCTTTTTAATAACCCTTTTAGTGGCTACTATGTATTATGGCTTATGCCAGTATATTTGGTATGCTCAAAACAAACAGTTTGAAGGAGTTACAGGCAGTTTTTCTATTCTGTTTGATGCAGGAGTAAGCTATAATGATCAATCTACTATTAGCTGTGCTGCTGAAAATAATGTTGCCTATTTAGTATATGATCAAGACTTTAATTTAGTATATAGCTACCCTCAAGATCAAAACGAAGACTTTAACACTGATAGATTTAGAAACACATATAACTGGTGGGAGGGGCATCTTTTCCCTGATATATATCAAAGAATCACTCATGTTGAAAATGAAGTTGTTTACAATGTAGTGCTAAAAAGATTAATGTACCCACAAATTGATATTATTAATATTGCTATAATTCCTGCAGCAGCAACTGTCTTGTTCATTATTATATTTTCTATTCGGTCTGCTTCTAAAACTACAGTTAAGCACCTTGAGCCAATAAACGCTATGAATGAACAAGTAAGAAAAATCTCAGCGCAAAACCTCGACACTAGACTTGACGTTAGAGGAACAAAAGACGAACTAAAAGACCTGGCTTATACATTTAACACTATGCTTGATGGGATTTCTCATAGTTATAAAAGAGAACAGCAATTTGTATCTGACGCTTCTCATGAACTACGCACTCCTATTGCAGTAATAAAAGGATATGCTGCACTACTAAAACGGTGGGGTAAAGATGACCCAGAGGTACTAAATGAGAGTATCGATGCTATTGTTGGGGAAGTTGAAAGCATGCAAAGTCTTGTAGAATCTTTATTATTCATTGCTAGACAAGAAAGAGGCACCTTAGAGATGGAGTATGATGAATTCTCCCTTTCTAATCTTGTTCAAGAAATTCAGAGAGATACAGAGTTAATTGATGATAAGCACACTTTAATATTTGAAATAAAGCCAAGCATTGACCAGTTTGGAAGTATTGATAAATTAAAGCAAGCTTTCAGAATTTTAGTAGATAATAGTATAAAGTACACTCCTGATGATGGAATAATTCAAGTAGAGCTAAAGAATACAGAAAAGCACAATATATTTAGTGTTTCAGATACTGGCATTGGGATAAGTGAAGAAGACCTTCCACATGTTTTTGATAGGTTTTATCGAGCTGATAAATCAAGAACAAAATATAGTGAATCAAGTCAAGGCGGAACAGGACTTGGTTTATCTATTGCTAAGATTATTATTGAACAGCATCATGGAAGAATTCTTGTTGAGAGTAAGCTTAATGTAGGAACTAAGTTTTCTGTATTTTTACCTAAGAGATTTGATCCAGAAGAAAAAAAAGAGAAGAAAAAATAGGCATTTTTGGTTTTATACTGTGAGAGTTTAGTATATAGCCCTGATTGTATATAATGACACAAAAACGCTTGTCCTAATCAACTAGGACAAGCGTTTAGCTTATTTTTTCTTAATTTCTTCTACTGTTTCCTCTGCAACATCCTTAACTTCTTCTGCGCCTTTTTCAATTTCCTTTTTTACATCTTTTGCTTTGTCAACTTTTTCTTCAATGTAATCTTCTACATCATCTTTTGCACTTTTTGCTTTTAGTTTTGCACGAAGTTTTGCTAATTTTGTCTCTTCTTTAAAATCTTCAAAACCTTCCTCTACATCTTCAGCAAAATCAATAACATCTTTCTTTTTTGACTCAAACAACCTATCTGCTTTACGAAGAATTTCTTCTCCCTTTTCTTTGACTTTATCAGTTTTATCCTCAACATCTCTAGCCACTTTATCAACTTTATGCTTAACATCAGATCTAAATTCTTTACCTGACTTAGGTAATAAGAAGAGGGCTAGTAAACCAGTGAGCACACTACCGATAGCAAAGCCAATACCAATGTTCTTTAATGCTTCTGTTCTTCGTCGCTGCTTAAACTCACTTTCTACGTGAGAGTAAAAGTCAGTCTTGTCTAAAAGATCCCTTTCTTCCAACTTGTTAACAAGAAATCTAAGTAACATGTGCACCACTCCTTTATATAACTAAAATTACTTTAGCTTATTACTATTCTAACATATTATAGTGAATTAAACTACAAAATAACCAACGATTGCCTTCATTTATGGTGCTATTATTTCTACATCCTTTTCTATTAGTCCTTGCCTTATTGACTGAGCTAACATTATTGCAGCAGGATTATCTCCATGAAGGCATATCGTTCCTGCTTCAAGCTCTAGCTCTTCATTTTCATAGGTAATTACTTTACCCTCTGTAACCATTTTTAGGGTTCTTTCTAAAACTTTATCTGGGTCATGCAATACAGAGTTTGGTTTTTTTCTTGATGTTAAACTACCATCATTATCATATGCCCTGTCAGCAAATACTTCATAAACTACTCTTAGGCCAGCTTCTTTGCCAGCTTGAGCTAAATATGAATTTGGTTGAGCAAAAAGTATCAGATTTTTATCAAATCTTCTAATCCCCTCAGCTATAGCTTCTGCTACATCCATGTCTCTGAAAGCCATATTGTATATTGAGCCGTGTGGCTTAACATGATACAGCTTAACACCCTCAGCTTGACAAAAAGCAGCCAGAGAGCCGATTTGATAAAGCATATAGTCGATTATTTCTTCATTAGTGCACTTCATTTCCCTTCTACCAAAACCCCAAATGTCTGGGAATGATGGATGTGCTCCAATATGCACACTATGCTCAACACAATGCTTTACGGCAGCACGCATCATATGTGGGCTTCCTGCGTGGAAACCACATGCAATGTTTGCTGAAGTTAAAAGAGGAATTAACTCATCATCATAACCTGCACCTTCACCTAAATCTGCGTTTAAATCTACTTGATATTTACTCATCTCATACCTCCATCTCTTTTAGTTTATCTGCTAATGAAGTATATCTTTCTTCCACTTTATTATTCTTTATTGCTATAGCCAATGCCTTCTTAGTCCCTACTAGAACTACCATTTTTTTGGCTCGTGTAATCCCTGTATATATCAGATTCTGCTGAAGCATTAAAAAATGCTGAGTCGTTATTGGCATAACAACAACTGGGTATTCACTTCCCTGACTCTTATGAACTGAAATTGCATAGGCTAAAGTCAATTCACTAAGTTCATTAAATGTGTATTCTACATATCGTTTTTTATTATGATTAGGAAATGCTACTATAAGCTCTTGCTTATCCTTGTTTATCTCTATTATTCTGCCAAGGTCACCGTTATATACATTTTTAGTGTAATTGTTTCTAATTTGCATTACTTTATCGCCCTCAAACCATGCTTGTTTACCTTTAGTTAGTTTTGGGTCATTTTGTCTTTTTGGGTTTAAAGTTTTTTGAAGTAAAATATTAAGATTATCAACACCTGTTGTTGTCCGCTTCATTGGACTGAGTACTTGAATATCTTCTATAGGGTGAACATCTTGATATTTTGGTAGCCTTGTTTTACATAGTCCTAAAATTGTTTTTACAATTGCTTCTGGATCTTCTCTGTCGACAAAGAAAAAGTCTTTTGAGCTATTATTAATATATGGGAAGTCTCCCTGATTAATCCTGTGAGCATTGTATGAAATGAGACTTTTCTTCTCTTGTCTAAAAATCTCATCTAGAATTACAACTGGCACTATTTTTGAATCAATTATATCTCTTAGCACATTACCAGCACCTACAGATGGAAGCTGATCTACATCTCCTACAAAAATTACTTGGCATCCTGGTGGAACTGCTTGAAGCAGCTGATACATTAACATTATATCAACCATTGACACCTCATCGATGATTAGAACATCAGTTGTAAGAGGATTATCTGCGTTTTTAGCAAACTGCATTGCCCCTTCAGTGTATGAATACTCTAAAAGCCTATGAACTGTCTTAGCACTCTTATTTGATGATTCACTAAGTTTTTGAGCTGCCCTTCCAGTAGGAGCTGCTAGCTCGACTTTTTTATTAGCTTTTTCAAAAAGTTCAATTATGCATCTGACTGTGGTTGTCTTCCCTGTTCCAGGGCCACCAGTAATTACACTTACTCCACTTTTCAAAGCTGTTTTTACTGCTTGTCTTTGTTTATTTGCTAGCTCAAACCCTCTTCTTTTTTCATAGTCAACTATTTCACTTTCAACATCAAGCATGATTAATGCTTGCCAACTTATTAGATTATGTATGGATTTAGCTACAGCTCTTTCTGCATAGTAATATATATTAAGATAAATCTTATCTTCATCGTCTACTTCTCTAATTAGATCTTTTGCGTCTAGTAGCTGTTTTATTTGCTCATTTATATATTCATGATCAATATTAAGTGCTTCACTTGTTCTAATTAATAGTTCTTTATGGGGTAAGAAGCAATGACCTTCTTCTAAACTTTTTTCAAGTACATACTTTATACCAGCTCTTATTCTTTCGGGATGATCTATACTTAAGCCATTTGATATTGCTACTCGGTCTGCTGTTTTAAATCCAATCCCATGAACCTCATTAGCTAATAAATATGGGTTTACTTTAATTTTATTCACAGTATTATCACCATAATGATCAATTACTCTTCCTGCATATCCTGGAGTTAATCCTAAACCTTGCAAGAATATCATTGCTTCATGGTCTTCTGCTGCTTCTAGTCCTTTAATTATGGCATTTACTTTATTATTACCAATACCTGAAACTTCACTCAATCTTTTGGGTTCATTCTCGATAACTGACAAAACTTCTAGCCCAAAATGATCGACTAGCCTTTCTGCCATTTTTTTGCCAATGCCTTTAAAAGGCCCCGAAGCTAAATAATGCTTAAGACCCTTTTCTGTCATTGGTATTTCTGCTTTATATTTTTCAACAGCAAATTGCTCACCGTGCTCTGGATGGTTTTCAAAATTCCCTTCTACAGAGATCGTCTCTCCTACTGCTAACACAGGAAAATATCCTACTATCTTGATATCTCTTCCACCATCTAAGCTAAGTCTTGCAACTGTATAACCATTTTCTTCATTTCTATGAGTGAATCTTGTGATAACTCCACTGTATTGTTCCATAAAGCAATCTCCTAGATATCAAGTATTGGGAATCCAACTTCCAGCTTTATTCTTCCTTTTTTGGTTTGGCCAAGTACTTTAGTTACTGTACATCTTCCTCGTCCTTTACAAGACAGAACATCTCCTTGAGAAAGCTCGTGAGAAGCTGATTCGACTGGCCTGTGATTAACTTTTACTCTACCCTGCCTTATGAAATTAGCAGCTGCTCCTCTAGAAAGCTGAAATGCTTTTGCTACTACTGAATCTAGTCTCATTGAAGCTACTGTAATTACTGAAGTATTATATTTTTCTTCTTTTGGACTTATCTCTGATAAATCTACATAGTCAACTATCACAGGGCTTGAGCCTACTTGGCTAAGATTTGTTTTCAAATAATCACTGATATTTCTTTTAACTATTACATAGGCAAATTCTTCTCTAACCTGTATATCTCCTAGAACTTTGCGTTTTAAGCCTGTATTAACTAGTGCTCCTAGATAATCTCTATGTGTTAGCACAACTTTAGCCTTAGGGGTAATTTTAATAGCCTCAACATCAAGTTCTGGTTCAAGCCAGGAACATCTAGTTGGGTATATGGCTACTATATGTCTTTCTGCACCTTCATAACCTCCATATGACTCAAAGCTTAAATCAGGATATGAATTGATTGCTATTTCTGTTAGTTCAAGTTCTGCAGGATTGAGAAAATCTGTGTACTCTAAGGATTGTGCATTACGACTTCTTTCAGCTAGTTCACAAATCCTCCCGACAAACATTTTTTCATTGCTGTCTTTTGCATGCATCATTAATTTTTCTCTTACATCCACTTTATCGACCTTCTTTCGTTTGTAAGCTTTACGCTTATCTTTATTGTAGCACAAGCTATGGATAAACAAAAAAGGCTTTCACACAATCTGTGTGAAAACCCCTCTTATTACTCTTCTATTATTTTAATTGAACCTTGTGAAGTTGTTGCAGTAATTTTGATATCAGCAGTTTCAAGGTCACAACCTTTTTGATGCGCTACCAAGTCGTTTCCAACTCTACCTTTTATTTGTCTGAGAATTATCCATTCTCCATCTAGCTTTATACTACCTACTTTTGATTTTGCAACAACTGAAGCGCATTCATCAGACTCTAAGTACACTCTAACTGATCCATTAACTGTTGAAAGATTCATCTCTCCCTTTGTTTTTTCAGTAATGAAGTGCCTAATTGAGCCATTAGATGTTCTTAAATCTACCTTTTTAGCACTAGCTTCACATCTAATTGATCCATTTGTAGATCCAGCTTGAATAATTTTGGCTGCTGAATCTTTAATTACAATTTTACCGTTAGTTGTACTTATCAAAAATGCATCCCCAACTACCTCTTCTAAAGTAATTGATCCATTTACTGATTTTAGGTTACAATCATACTTATATTTTTCTGGCAGGTATATCTCAGCTGATACGCTGTGACGATTGCTAAATCTTTTTTCTACTTCAATACTGATTATATTGCCTGCTTGCTTAACTTTAACTAAGTTTTTTGCAATTTCAGAAACTCTTTCTTTATCTGCCTTTACTCTTTTATTAAGCTTTACATGGATTTGCTCAATATCATCATCTTGATAAATTTTAACACTTCCATTTTGCAGATTTGTATTTATTACTACATTTTCATCTTCACTATCTGGTACCCAGTCAAATTTTTCAACTACTAAGTGACCATCTCCACCAAAACTAAAACTTTCCATAATTGATGTTACTAGTGGTCCAATCTGACTCGTAGCTTTAGTAATTATTTCTTCTAGATCAGTTGATTCCCCACTTGGCTTCTCCGAAGGAGCACTCTCTAAAGAAACTCCCTGTTCTTTTGCCTTTTTTCTAACCGCTATCATTTTTTCTTCAGCTACACTAGCAACTTGTCTCGCCTCTTCAAGCATTCTTTCTTTCTTTCCACTTAATTCTACTAAGTGTTTCTTGAGTTCTTGTCTAAGCTCCACTTCTTCAGGATTCCCTTTTTCATTTAGACTTGATATTTGCTCTTCTATAGAAACTATTTCCTCTTTTAATCTCTCAACTTGATTAAACTTTTTCTTTGCATAAGAGAAATCTTCTTCTGCTTTTTTCCATTCCTTGGCTAACTCTTCATCTACTTCGGATAGTTCGTCCATTTTTTCGCTGCTTAAACTAACTCCACTTTCTTTAATAGCTTGCTTGCTTTCTTCTAGAGCTTGTTGTACTGACTCTTTTAAGGTCTTTAGAGCTTCTTTGCCAATAATCTTTGCCTCACTTAGAGATGATCTAAGCTCACTATTAGCTTCTTTAAATGATTCATCAAGCTCTCTCTTTATTTGGTCTCCTACTGTACTTCTTTTTTCTTCTTCATTTTTGGTCTCATCTTTAACAGCTTTTAACAGTTCTACTCCTTGTTCTGGAGTAATTTTACCTTCTTCTACCATTTTAAGTATCATTTTTCTTTCTTCAGACATTTTCATATCCCCCATTAATATCTTTTTTTATATTATATGGTATGACCATGGCATTGTCAAGGTCTAACTTTAATTATTTTAAGCTCAGTATTAATTTTATCAAAGGCGACCATGTATTCTTAAGGGGTTTTCTTTAAAACTAAAAAAGCACCCTTGAGATGCTTTAGTATCTAGAATAGAATCTAGTTTTAGATACATTCTTTTTTATCCATTTTGTAAATATTAAAGAAGTTAGAAATTGGTATATGAAGATTTGAAAAAGACCCATAATTGGACTATAAAATCCTAAGTTAGAATATATGTAGCCCTCTATACTGCCAAGTCCTATAATTGAAGACCCTACGCCCCCTATTATGAATAAGAGCATAAACAGCTTAAACCATCCAAAGTCTTCATATATTATCACTGAGTGAAACTGATACACAACTAAGCCTATAACAAAACCTCTTACAATTTGAAATACTGGAAGTAATAAAATAGCTGATGTATCAATATCCTTAAATATTAGTGATAATATTGGATCACCTGAAATATTTGCTTGATAGTTAGACAGAAGCAAACACACTATTGCACATAACATATACATAACTAGGTGTACTAATGTGAATCTTAGCACAAACCCTTTCCATTTTATTTTCGTTTTCATTTATATGATCACCTTTCACCTTCAGGGCTTTACTATACTAAGTATACTATAAGAAGTGTTTAAAGTGTTAGTGAGTGAATAATAAAATGTAAAAAATGTATATAAAAAGAGCTCAGAAATTCTGAGCTCTTAAGATACTTTGATTATTAGCTAGCTGGAACAATTGAAATTGGTGCCGTGTTTGAAGTCCAGTTAACAACAAATCCTAATTCTTGAGCAATTAGCCTTACTGGAACCATTGTTCTTCCTTGGTCATTTAAGTAAGCTTTCTCTGTCATAAGAACGTTGACGCCGTTAACTTTAGCAAACTCTGCGCCTATTGTAACTTCAATAGTTCTATCACCTAATTTATATGTTGCTTTCTTTGCAATATTATCCCATTCAAAAGTTGCACCTAGTGATTCAGCAAATCTTACTGGTACCATAGTTGTGCCATCTCTTAATAAAGGAGTTCCATAAGGTGATGCTTTACCTATTGTAAATGTTACCTCACCTGCTGGTGGCTCTGGTGTTGTGCTACCTGTTTGATAAGTAACAACTAAGTCTGTAGTTGAGTAATTACCAGCTACGTCAACTGCCTCTACAACTATTCTATTCTCTCCAACCTTAAGGTCTCTCACAAAGTGTGTAACTTCAGCTACTGGGAAGAATATATCTACAGGCGTTCCATTAATTCTTGCCTGACTAACTCGACCTTCATCCTTGATAGATATAAGTACCGAATTAGTATTTACTGTTGCAGGTGCACTTGCAACTGGTGGCTTTGTGTCTGCTACAGGCCTAATTCTATGTAGCGTATAAATCGTGTCTTCATTATTTGAAGACGGATTTAAGATATCGCTATCATCAGCTTTTGTATCATCAGTTTTAGCTTTGATATTGACAGCCATACCTAAAGAAGAAGCTGTACTAAAATAGATTTCTCCATTTGAGTCTGTGCTACCAATACTATCATCATTTACTAAGATCTCATATCCAGATAGCACTTTTCCATCTGCATCCATATATGTCAGCTTGACTTGAGTTGCTGGTGCTCCAACAATAATCTCACTTGGATTTGTGACTATCTGAGCTTGTCCAACTGGAATGTCAAATAACATAATATCATTCCCATCTTCTTCTGCGTATACAGAAATCATAAGCTCTTGATCATCGTCTTCTGCCTTATCCCAGTCTACATCATTAACTAAAACCTCAAACTCATACTCATCATAAACATTTGGCAGCCTTGCACTACTTCTTCCATCACTATTAACTGAAAGAGTTTGCCCATCATGTCTGACAGTATAATCGATATAGTTTCTATCAGCTACAAAGTACACATACTTCTCTAATGGCTCATTATCTCTTGGATCAAGCACAACAAACTTGAAAGTACTTCTTATGTTTTCAGTTGCTGTTTCTGAAGCCTTCATCTCAACTTCTGCTCCAGTTACATTAATACTAACTTCACCCATTTTTTTACCATTATTTGTACTTGTTCTAACTATTATAGCTGAGTGATTATTCTCACCTCTAATAGATATTCTAACAGCCCCATCCGAATAAGTTCTTGAACCTGTATAAGCTTCTGGAGCAGATTTATTTCCATCTTTATCGACATAAATTAATTCAATTTTATCTGGCGATATATTCGTAGACCCTTCTCTTGTTGTAATATACACATTTTCTCTGATACCATTCACAATAGAATCTACATTACTTGTAACATTAAAAACTCTCTCTCCAACTACTTGGATCTCATTACTAAGTTTGATTGTTAGTTCGTCGCCATGATGAATACCAATTACCTCTACATCAATTGAACGTACGCTATTAAATAAGCTTTTCTCATCATCACGATAAACATACCTGCCATTTTGGATGTTTTGAGAATACCCACTAACTACTGTAGTGTTATTAAATCTAACAATAGCGTTGTTTATAGCGTTGTTATTTTCGTCTGTCACTGTTACAACAACATCTCTTTTAGAATCTACTTGGATTTCTTTAGGCTCAACTCTCACGTTAAAGCCTGTAACCTGAATTCTTTGGTTAAATATTCTTACTGGAGAAGTTGACGTTTCAGACGAGAACACTTTAATTGTTAAATCTAAATTTCCTGTCTGAGTTGGATTAACAGTAGCTGAAGTACTTGCATTTGTTCCAAAGTTTCTAAATGTAGTATCAACACCAGCACCTTTTGCTACCACTTCAAAATATATCATATCATTAGACTGTCTGTCTTTAACATGAATCTTTTGATCAGCAGAGTTCTCATCTGGATAAACCGCTACTGTAGTATATCGGATATCTGGCAATGCAAATTTTATAGTTCCTGCTGTCCTCTTATCAAGTCCCCAACCCATTAATGTATAAGCATCTGGTCTAGTAACATTAAGGGTTAGTGACTTCTGTTTAACTATGTTTGAAAAATTATCTAAATCAATAAGCTTTACAATGACGTCAGTCCTTCCAGAACTCCAATCTCTAAAATCAATACTAGTAATGCCTTTTAAGTCAGATCTTCCACCCGAAACTGTTAATTGTCTATCTGAAATTGATGATTCTCCACTATTTGTGTTTTCCATATCTATTCTAAATCTATAATTGCTTTTAAGTTCATTGTTACTAAAATAGTCACTTGGTAAATTAAAATTGAAAGTAAGAGTTTGGTCACCATCTATAGTGTGAACTACTGATGTTGGATTCATGGAAACATCCAGCTCACCAGCCTTAAGCTCTCCTTCTAAGGCTAACACACCATCTGCAAAAATTCCTATTTTTCCAGTTTTACCTAGATCGTTTCTATCTACTAAAATTGCAAAAGTTCTTTCTCTAGCAACAACAGTTCCAACAGTGCTTTCTAACTTGTTATTGCTATTTACGTAACCAAAAGTATAAGTATATTGATTACCATCTTCATTTGGGAAAAACCCACTTATATATAAGTCATCACTTACCGGAAAGCTATAATTAAGTGTGCTATCACTAGCAAGCCTAACATCTGGAACTACTCTTAACTTATTTTTTCCATCTGGCTCATCATAATTATGACCTACTGGCCTAACTGAATAATCACCAACTTCAAGCATATTATCAATAGCTGTTATAGTAAAGCTGCCATTTCGATATGTAGCAGTTCTATAAACCTCGCTGCCTGAAATTAGTTCAACTACAATATCATTTTGATAGGTATAACCATTGCCATCAACTACCCTACCTCTGATCTCTATTAACGACCCTTGATTTGTTTGAACTATCTTATTGTTGTTTAGTACAACATACAAATCACTAGAAGCAAACGAAACCCCTGCGAACATACCAATTGTCAATACTAACATTAACATTGCGGATATAAGTTTCTTCAACTAAACCCCTCCTATGAGTTTTATTAACTACTATTGTATCACATTTAGTTCCACTGTTCGAACCTATTGTTTATGACGCTATTATTTTTTTTTTGTTCCATTTAAAACTACTTGCATCTGATTTATTTCACTTAAAAGTATTTTAATAAACACATACTTTGCCTGCCGTTCTATGGCATCAGTAATACTCAAGTCTCTACTCAAACCGTATATGTAAGCATATTCACTATTAATGCTACCATATTTACAAATTAGTAGCACACACAATAATACTAGTTTCACAGATAATTTATACTAGCTGCCTTAAATACTTGTAATTCTCTATGAGTTGTTTCCGAAAGCCTTACTGCTCTAGACTCTATTATATAAAAAAAGACCATGCCACAAGGCATGGTCTCATGATTCAGACTATATAAGTCTTATTTTGTAATTGTTATAGGAGCATCGTGAGATGTCCATGTAACTGTGAAGCCTAATTCTTGGGCAATCATTCTTAAAGGAACCATTGTTCTATTTACTTCATTTATGTAAGGAGCTACAGGCATTTGTACATTTTCGCCATTAACTACTGCGGTTGTACTACCAACTGTAACCTCTACAACTGTTCCATTAGCTGAGTAAGTAGCTGTTTTTGTGTCGTTATCCCAATCAATAACAGCACCTAAAATTTCTGCAAATCTTACTGGAACCATTGTTGTTTCTCCCATAAGAACTGGAACACCATATTCACTAGCTTCACCTATTGTAAATGATACTACTTCATCTACAGCTGGCTCAGCTGTTAATGTTGTAACACTATAGTTGTTGTTAATATCTACAGCTTGTACTGTAAATGTGTTAACACCAGGTCTTAGTGATACAATGTGAGTTATTTCTGCCATTGGGAAGAACATATCTACTTCTTCGCCATTTACTAAAGCTTTACTAACTCTTACATTATCAGTAATTCTAATCACAGCGCTATTTCCATCAACTTCTATAGTAGCTACTGGTGCTTCTACATCCGCAGATGATCTAACACTCTTAGATACTGTAACATCCTTAACGTCTGTAGCAAACTTAAATGTTAACGAAACTGAGCTTGTAGAAGAAGCCGAGTATTCAACCTTACCGTCTTCATCTGTTTTGCCAATTTCTGTGCCATCTAATGTTACAGCTTTATTATAAATCGGATTACCTTCAGCATCTGAGTAAGTCATTACCAGCCTTGTTGGAGCGCCAATAATAATAGTCTCAGGAGTAGCTTCTACAACAGCTTTTTTAACTTCTAAAGAACCTAATTTAACAGCACCCATCATGATGTTAATTTCGTTCACATCATCATCTTCAAGATCCCATTCAACATCTTGAATCTTAACTTCTGCTGTCCACACATCTTCAATATCCACCCTAAGTGCTTCAATGGTCATATCTTCTAGATTTTCTTTTTCAGGGTCTTCTGGAAGATCAAACGCTATAGAGTCTGCAAGAGTTAGTGTTAGGTCCTCCATAACGCTACCATCACGTGGGTCCACCACTGTAAACTCAATAGATGTTTCAAAGTTTTCAGTAACAACTGATGCTCCTGTATGAACTACTTCAGGCTTAACTACCTCAATTGTGACATCGCCCTTCTCTTTAGCATTAGCACTTGTTGCTCTTATTACTAATTCTACAGCACTTTTATTAGGAGTGATTGAGATTCTATTTGATTCTCTAATACCATCGTTATTTCTGTCAAATCTTGAACCAGAAACTGTGAATACAGCTTCATCCTTTATTAAGTTACCTTTACTATCATACTCTAAAACTTCGAAATCTGCATAAACCGCATCACCATCTTCATCGTGAACAGATACATAGACGTTCTCTTGAATACCATTCAACAAAGTAGAAGTTTCTGCATCAACAGTATAAACATCTTTTCCAACTACTTTTAAAGTCTTGGTAACAGTTTCATAATCGTCAGAAGAGTGTACAACCTCAACTGTCATGTTAGCAACTTCTGTAGCTTTAAGATCCTTAAATCTGTAGTTTCCATCTATAATGTTAGCAGAGCCAGACCATACTGTCTTTTCACCTATGGTTACTTCTGCATTATTAACAGGAACGCCTTCTTCATTAGTTACTGTAACAATAAAGTCATACTCAGTATCTACCACGATCTCACTGTCAGATAAAACAACATTCATACCTTTTACTTCTAATTCTCTAGTATAGCTAGCTACTCGAGAGTCAGATGCATTGAAGGCTTCTATTAACATTTTTACTACGCCTGTTTCTGCTGGAGTAAAATCAAATGTCATATCAGCATCATCAGCTTTAGTACTAATAGTTTTTTCACTTAGACCAGCTCCAGAATAAGTAACTTTATAATAATATCCAGTTATATCTGTTATAGCTGTTGCGACTGACCCATCATGATAAACAACCTTAATATCTCTCTGTGCTTCTGCTCCATCAAAACCAAATGTAATCTTATTAGTTGTAAGGTTGCTGTCGCTCCAACCTATTAAAGTATATCTTTGAGGCTTGTCAACTCTAAGATCAACACTACTTTTGTACGCAGCTACATCATCTTTATAAAGAGTTGCTTCCAGCTTATAGTTACCTGCTGTCAACCCATCTACATCTACTTCAATATCAAACTTCTGATTAGTTCTTGTATACGTATTAGCTGGAACTTCATCAAAAGTTATCGCTGCAGGTGTAGCATTAGATGTTCCGTCTTTCAACACAAAGCCAAATTCGTAACCTGATTTCAATTGACCATCTGTGAAGAAGCTTGAACCCAAGTTTGTTGTAACAGTAACTTTTTGACCGTCTAGGTCCAATCCATTTGCTAATCTACTAGGTGTTATAGAAAAACTTAAATCACTAGCCTTTACTTCTCCAGTAATATCTGTCTTTACCATTTCTGTACCATTATAATAATATAGAGCTACTTTGCCAGGCTTTGTAAATTCTGTGCCATTAAACAAAAATCCAAATGAATTTTCATTAACATAGTTAGCTTCTGCAATTATATCGTCATCAGCATAACCAATAACCAAATCATGTCCATCAGCTGATTTTGGTCCGTTTCCATCAACAAATACACCTGTGATGTAAACCTCATTTGTTACAGGATAGTTAAAGTTCAAAGAAGCAGGACTTTCTAGATCTAGTCTAGGAACAACAACAAAGTCTGCTGGTTCAATTTTATAGATACCACTTGTAGTTACAGGTTCAACAGCTACCTTATAATTACCTATTGGTAACCCAATTGCTTGTAAGTTCGAAAAAGTAGAACCACTAACAGTTCTTGTTGTACTATCAACAGTCCCATCAGCGTCTTCGATTGTAACTTCTTGACCACTGTAGCTGACAGTTTCACCAGAAACCTTCGCTACTCTACCATTAATTGTATATAGTTTCGTAGCTCCCCCATAATACATAACCTCACCTGTTGTAAGTTGTACTTCATACTCAGAAGTGGGCGTTAAAGCAAACGCAACGCCACTAAACATACTTACTATCATTGCTAAGATAGCAAATAGTGATAAAAATCGCTTCATAAATAAATTTCCTCCTTTTATTTTGATTTTAGAAGCTTGCCGTGCTAAATCCATTTCCTCTCTATATTCTTTTAACAGTCTTGCTAAGTCACAAAACGTCTCCAAAAACACAAAGAAGAGCAAGATTTAACCTTGCAAGTTAATCTTACTCTAGCAATAGCACGTTTGCAATAGACTTTGCCCATATGTAACATAACTGTAAAATTGCCTCTCTTTATTAAAAGCTTTTCTCAATTAAACTAATTATATAGAACCCTACCCAAGACATTCCAACAATTACTCCGTTATAAATAAGTTTTGCCAATGGGTTTTTATCTCCTTGGAGCACCTTCATATTCATCAGCGAGAAAAATACACTTGAAACTCCCATTACAATGCTACTAATCATTCCAGCATCAAAAAAATATGAAGCCAAAATACCCATAAATAGTGGAAAGTAAGCAGTCAAATACTCTAGTTTGGTAATATCTTTTGAAACCTTAATTTTCTCATCCTTAAATACAACATCCATACCTAGTTCTAAAACATTAGGCACAAGCCTTAGTCTTTCTGTCCTTGTTTTTGTCATCGGTATATCAAAAATCTTTCTTTGCCTAGGTTCAACTTCTTTCCCGTTTACAAAAACTTTATGCTTCCCTGTAATAAAAGACATCTCAACTTTAACGTTTGGACTTCTTTTCCCAGGCAACTTGAATTCATATATCAAAGTATTTCACACTCACTTTCACACTTATACTAATAATCTAGTGCTCATTATAACATTAATTTATCTAATACTAAATCATCCACTATATATTTGTGTATAAATTTAACCTCTACAGTACTACTTTAGCCTGAGCAAAATATCAGACTAACATACTACCTTCTTAAATAATTACACAAAAGAAGAATATCCCAACATACTTAGACTAAACTAGATAAATTAGTCATAACTTACAAGCAGTCTTTACCACTCTTTTTGAAAATATATGCACTGAGCCTTTCTTAAATTATTGCCTAACTGATTTAAAAAACACGAGGCGCCACCATAGTGACGCCAAGTGCTAAACAGTTTGGTTATTACTTTACAGGTTCAAATCTTTTTTCCCAAATCTCTTTAAAGTTTGCGTTAATATCGTCTTTCTTGTTCTTAAAGCATTCTTCACAAAGAGTTAAATTCTTAAAGTAAAAGATCTCATTTGGCTTTATCTCTTTCTTACAGTAAGCACACAATTCCACGATTAACACCTCCATTCATAACTCTCTTCATTATATATATGCCCATATTAAAAGAGTTCTAAACAGAATTTTGCAAATTACTTGATATTTTTGCACTTTTTTTTACCCACTGCTTAAATAATCTACAAAAAAGTGTTAATTTGTAATTCTATCTTAATGATTAATCACTATCTGAAAGAAACTTGATTTCAACTATAAAGTTATCTAATCTTCTTTATCTAGCTTAAAAATAGTGCCTATTTCAACTAATCTCTCAGCAAGTTCTCCACTAGCAAATATTAAGTTGTCTCCATCAATCTCAAATACATAAACATCATCAGAATGACCAGTTAAAATAAGTTTTTCATCCTCAATATGATAATTACCCATAGGTCTATGAGAAGTTGCGCTACCACGATTAAACACAAATTCATTATCTTCAAGAAGGCTAACCCAAGCAACGTCTCCTGGTCTTCCTTCTTCTGCAATGTATTTCCCAAGAGCCAATTCTTCTTTATTTGAGCAGCCTGTTGTAATAACTATCAGAGCTACTATTAAAACTGCAACTAGTTTCTTTTTCATATACATTTCTCCTCAAATTTATGATTTTACTAAATGTTTTAGAAAATACATTTCTATATATCATATCATCAATTTATAAAGCATACTACCATTACTATATTACAAAATATTAATATTTCTTATTACACTAACTACTAGTCAGCTGCTATTTCACTGCTAACTCTAAAGGTTTTCCAAGTTCCTTTCTTAAAGAACCCAATCAAAACCAACGCCTCTACTATGTCAGCCCCCATATAACTAAGTGGCACCACATAGTAAGGTAGCTTAAGCATGCTTACAGTCACAAATAGAAATGGAACCTGCAGTAACCACTTACCACTTATACTAGATATTACATATGGGAAATTATACCCTGACCCTACAAACGCACAGCTTAGGCTAAGTGCGCTTGCAAAAATTGTAGATCCAATAAGTGAGATTCTAAGTAATACTGCCCCGACCTCTATAACTTCTGGATCATTTACAAATACTCCAATCAGGTTAGGTGCTAAAAGCATTGAAATAATAGCTAATGATCCTATCATCATAACTCCCATTTTACCTGCTGCATAAGCAGTATCTTCTGCCCTTTGAACATTATTTGCACCAAGGTTTTGACCAACTATTGCTCCGCCACCGTTTGATAATCCATTCATGATAGTATAAGCGATAGAAACAAGCCTAAAGGTTATACCAAAAGCAGCTAAGACTACTGTCCCATAAGAAGCTAAGAATCTCATTACCACAAGACCTCCAACCTCTCTTGCTGTCATTTCAAACCCAACAGGTAACCCTATTGTAATTAGTTTTTTATCCATTTCTGGATCTAGTCTAAATAATCCCTTAACTCTAAGCTTAACATTTGAAAATCCTCCAAATAAAATAACCATGCCAATTGCAAAAGCTACTACACTAGCCAACCCTGACGCAAGAGACGCACCTACTACTCCCATGCCAAAACCCCTAGTCCCTATAATAGGAACAGTTTCAAACATTAATATTGGATCAAGTACCATATTAAGAGCAGCTGAAATCATCATAATTATCATTGGTTTTTTAGAGTCCCCAATACATCTTAAAGCTGTATTTGTTGTTGCTTGCGAGAAAAATATTGGCAAGAATAGAATTTGAACATAACTATACTGAATTGCCTTTTCAACAACTTCTAGGTCATCTGTCAGAAAATGAATAATTGGTCGTAATAAAAATGACATAATAATCATCGTTATTACAGCAACTATAAACTTAAATACTATTGTTTGCTCAATTGCTTTTGCTGTTTTCTCATCATCATCTCTTCCGTAATGCTGTGATATCAGTGATACTGAACTAATCCCAATAATACTACTTAATATCCACACCAAAAAGAATAGCGAACTAGACACAGTTACAGCAGCAACTGCTGTTGCTGATATCTTTCCTATCCAAAACATATCTACTATTGTGTAAACGGTTTGCGCTAGTGAACCTAATATAGCTGGCATAGCCATATATATTAGGTTACTATTCACATTACCCTTTGTTAAATCTCTTTTTATTTTCTTCATTTTTTTACACCTACTTTTACATTTATTAAATTGTATATATTAATGCGCTACTACCTGCATTTCTTTCCATTTGCCTTTATAATAAAAGGCCGTCATTATTATCCCTTCGCTAAGTTCTGCCACTGCAAAAGCTATTGCTGCAGCTACAAAGGGTAGTTCAAACACTACTGCTACCATAAATAGTGCAGGCATCTGCACTGCCCATCTACTGATCACACTTGCTACCATAAATGGCTTATTATATCCTGAGCCAAAAAATGCACTACTTAATCCAAAACTATAGCTAAAGAACATCATACTAAAAGTCATAGCTTTAATTAATATCGAACCATAATATATGACTTCTGCTGAATCAGTAAACACCCCTATAATATTCTTTGCAAAGAACAAAACAAATATAAAGACTATTGCATTGATACTAGCACTAATTTTTGCTGTTAGTTTTGCTGTGTCTTCTGCTCTTTTTATTTGTCTCTTCCCTAAGTTTTGTCCAATTATTGCACCAGCACCGTCACCTAGACCCATCATAATCATAAATGATAGTCCGATAAGCCTAAAAGTAACACCCACACTGGCAATTGCACTAGTACCATAAAGAGCCATTATCTTAATAGCTATTAGATTGGCTCCTTCTCTTGAAAGCATTTCAAGCCCAAGTGGAGCTCCAATTGTTAAGAGTTTTTTATCTATTTCAGGAATGAGCCTAAATAGCCCTCTAAACCTAATCTTTATATTAGCTCTTCCACTTATTAAAAAGAACAAGCCTAGTGATACTGCTACTAAATTAGCAATATTTGTTGCCCATGCTGCTCCTACTACACCTAAGCCAAGTCCAGATATCCCTATAAACGGGATTGTTTCAAACATCATTATTGGATCAAGCACTATATTAAGAAGTGCTGTTGAAATCATAATTGTCATTGCCTTTTGAGAATTACCTACACACATTAGTGCAGTGTTCATTGTTGCTGCTGCAAATAATATAGGTAAAAAAGCAAGTCTTACATATCCATAACTCAATGCATTAGAAATTACTGTTGGATCATCTGATATAAACTCTATAATCCTAGGCAAAAATGGCCACACTACCGCCATTGTGAAAATTGCCACTAAAACCTTAAATGATATAGCTTGTTCAATTACTTCTTTTGCTCTCTTTTCATTCTTAGCTCCAAAACTTTGAGATATCATTGATACTGAACTAGTGCCAATAACGCTTGATAATACCCAAATAAAGAATAAAATTGAAGAGAATACTGTGACACCAGCAACTGCACTTGGAGATATTCTCCCTATCCAAAACATATCAACAATATCATAAAATGACTTTGCTAAATGCCCTAGTATTGCTGGGATAGACATAAACATTAAATTGCTAAATATATTACCTTTTGTTAAATCTCTTTTCATATTAATACCAACTTTCTAACTAAATCAAAAAAACCGCGCAATTATTGCGCGGCAAATTAGACATAAAAATAGTATAATCCTTTTACTATGTTACATTTTCGTATACATAAAGAATCTATTTTTGGTCTTACTGCCACGCTGAAATAGCCGCAGTAAAACCAATTCAATGCTCCCATGAATTGATACTGCAGCTTAAATGATAAAATTGCCGCTCCCAATTGTTAATCTATGTTTGATCATGGTTGCATCTCCTTCTTTACTATTTTTCGAAATTGATATTATTTTCCTTGTATTTTTCGAAATCCACAAAGTATTATATCATAAAACCTAACATTGTTGTGTTACAGGTTTGTTACAAATGAACTTTATTAATTTTGACCTTACTAAAGTAAATTGCTTAATTCACTAAATTAATAAATATGTGTTTTTTAATACCTACACATTATGGAATAAACGGGAATAAACTCTCTGGCACGAAATCAGTTGCTGGTCTAAACAAGACAGTAGTGCCTCCTGTAGTTACGTCAAAACCATCCCTTGAAATGACAAGCCCCTCAAAGGCTCCTCCTCCAAAAATAACTTTACCATTTGGTGCATATAAAATACCAGTCAATTTACTTCCTCCTAGACCTGTTATTCTAATATCACCATCACTAGCTACAATAACAACATCCTCTGTATCTGGTCTCCAGTTTGTTGAGGTGTACTGTTCTGCATATAGTCTCATATTTGATAATAATTGAGGGTTGTTATTAGATATATCATAACCATTGTTTGAGTACCAAGCGCTATCCCTTAAACTTGGCATTTGAATTTCTGGAACACTCTTTGTAGGTACACTTTCTACCCATTCAGTTCTATCAACCACATTTGTCTGATACCTATTATTATAATTATCTGGTGTAGTTAAACTTCCTGTGTAATATATCTTCACACTTGGGTCTATCGTTGGTGTATTACCTAGTTCAAGATCACCATTTACATATACATTACCGTATATATTCGCATCTTTTAAACTAAAATTTCCGTTTATATAAAAGTCTCCGTAGATACTTCTCTTACCTGACCAAAGCCTTACATCACTGCTTACTATTATTTCTCCTGGATTAAGCGCAGACCCTAAGCTAGCACTACCTCCATCTAAATCAACAAAACCATCTATAAATATATTGGATACATTCATTTGGGCATTCCCATTGAGATCACTAGTAACTAAGCTTCCTTTAACGTATACAGTTGCACCTTCTCCGCTGACATTACTTCCTGCAAAACCAAAGTATGTACCATAAACAAAAACATCTTCAGTAATTACGTTTTCTTCAGGCTCTGGGTCAGATAAATCAATATCATCTTCATCTCCATCATTTTGCCCAGTTGGATATAATACAAACAAATCTCTTCTAAATTCAGATTCATCTAACAAGACGAATATATCTGGATATTTTTCACAAGACACCTTAAAAACTCTTGGGTTTTCTGAATCTACAGTTACACTTATGCCAAAACCTTCATCCAGTACCCATTCTACATACCCTTTTGTTACAAGCTCGCTATTGTTGTTTATAATCTCTCCGCTGATAAATTCAGCACTATGCCTATCTTGTGTTGCGTAAAACCTCTTTTCTGCACTTGCGACTAGTTCCACTTGCCTATTACAAGCCACTTTATTTGCGTTAGTTATGGATGACTGCACAAAAACATACCCGCCCGTTGACAAAATTGCTAAAATTGCCATCACAGCTAAGAGCTCTAACATTGTAAATCCTTTTTTCATTTGCAGCCACCTCCTTTTCTGATTCTCTATTGATTTATACTCTTATCTCCATTATTCTAAAATATACCTATATATATTATATCAGATAAGGCAAGTATGAAGGTAGGTATTAGAGTGAATATAAAAATAATTGCAGTAGGAAACATTAAAGAAGGATATATAAATAAAGGCATTGCACACTTTGTTAAGAAACTAAATGCAAAGTTTAGTGTTCAAACTATAGAGATAAGCGAAGCAAGGCTCTCTCAAAACCCTAGTGAAAATGAAATAGAAATTGCATTAAATGATGAAGGAAATAATATTTTAAGTGCCATAACAAACCAAAATTTTGTAGTAGTTTGCGATATTTTAGGTAAACCACTGACTAGCACTGTTTTTTCTAGGATACTCAAAAGAGAGCTTTATCAAAATAAAAAAGACCTCACCTTTATTATCGGTGGGTCTCATGGACTTTCAAAGACTGTTAAAAAGAGAGCTAATCTTAGCATATCATTTGGCAAAATGACTTTTCCTCATCAACTTATGCGGCTAATCCTGATAGAACAACTTTCTTTTATCATTTAACTTATGGAGGTTAAAGTATGAAAATAAATATCTATACACATGCAAAAAAAATCTTGCCTTTTTATTCTGATGCTATTAAAGAATATCAAAAAAGACTAAGTCGTTTTGCAAAAGTAAAAATCATCAAGATTAAGCCAAGTGAACTAAATAAAAAATTAAACCTTGATTCTTACATAATTAAAGTATCGAGTAAAGGCTCATCAATGTCTTCTCCTGATCTTGCCTTACTTTTTGAAACTTTAGCTCTTGCTGGGAGTTCTGAAGTAAATTTTGTGATTACTGATGAAAGTATTGAACCAACCAATCATATCTCGCTTTCACAAATGAACCTCTCTGATGACCTTAGCTTAACCATATTGCATGAACAGGTCTATCGCTCTTTTAGCATAACAAACAATCTTCCATATCATAAATAGCTGAAAAGAAGATGAAAATTTGAATGTCGCTTTAAGGAGTTAACCCCCTTTGAGATATAACTCCAAGTATCAAAATATTCACCTCTCACAGCTAGTTTGCTTTCAAAAAAGAAATCTCTGAACATATTTGGATTATCATGAAATAAATAGTCAAACTCTTCGGCGACATCTCTTTTTCTAGTATCTGCTAGATTAGCTTCATGGCATAATACATGATCAAAATTACATGACATAAAATACATTTTATAAGGTATTTGAGCTATCTCGCTTTCATGATAAAGCTTTTTTAACACAGCACTTTTATCTCTATTTCTCACTTCGATACTAACTTTGTATCTTGTCATTATTGAATTCTTATCATAAAATATTTTATCTAAATTTGCTTCTATTACTCTATCATTTGGTATAAAAACACCATCCGTATCAACAAGATGTATGATTTGTTTCAAATCTTCTTTATGAAAGTGTTCAGTTTGCAAAAAAGCCTCTACTTCCTCATATACTCTTTTGATTGCATTTTTTACATTTACTGACCCATTTGAAGTAATGTCCCCATTTATAACTTTAAAACGAACTAAGTCATTTCTATACATTTTTGATAAAGCTCCCCCAAGAGCTATCATTTCTGTCTTCCCTTCAACAATAAATAGAATTACCTTTTTACTCATTTCTATCTACCTCTTTACCTGCATTTCTAAAAGCTCTCGCAATATCATAACTATTTGCTTTTATATATAGCTTTTCACTTTGATTATCAAGAGCTATTCCTCTAAAATATTCACTTCTAAGGTTTTGATTTTGATTTATACTTGATAATCTAATAAATCTATTGTTTTCATTAGTTGTTGTAAAAACGATAAAATTATTATCAATCTTCTCAAGCGGTCTTAAATTATGTGAAGTAAAAATTAGCTGACCCTTTGCTCTTTGTGAAAAGATCTCTAAAAGCTCTCCAAGTAAAAATTCAAAAATTCCCGAATCAAGTTCATCTATTACTACACATACATCAGCATAGTTATAAAATGATATTAAGGCATTAATAATAGCAATAAACTTTTTTGTCCCGTGAGACTCCACTCTAAGAGGTAAGACAATATTTTCTCTTATTGCTAGTAGCTCAACTTTTCTAGTAGATTCACCTGTTTGGTTTAACTCTTCTCCAAAGTCTTTTATTCCTAATTTTAAGCCATAAAGCACTTTTGATAAAACAATATTTAACTGCTCTAATTTCTTTTCTAAAAAACTTAACCTGTCACTGCTAACTATAAAAGGCTTATTTAATGGTATAGCTTGCTTTATTTGGCATGCACCATTATTAATCTGATCTTCTATTATTAAATCTAAACTATCTACTTTGTGAGTATCTATAATAAATAGCTTTGTCTCGGCATAAGTATAAAGTGTACTGATAATGCTTCTTAAAAAGCTCAAACTTTGACATTCTAATAGTAATTGCTTTAGTTCAATGCTAAAGATAAAGGATCTTCCTTCTTTAGCTGCAATTCTCTTAGCTACTTCAATATCAATCTTATCGCTACTATTAATAAGTGCCTCATAGCTTTTTACTGGACTGAACCCATGACTACTACTATCATCAATTGATATCAGTTCAGTTTCACTATCATTATCCAGTTCAACTAATACTAACTTCTCTTTTTTAATAAACTCTCCGTTATTTTTAGCAAATTTTACAGAATATCTAATAATCTCACCTAAATCACATAATGCAAACTTAACATCTATAGAGGCAAAATCTTCTTCTACATGAATAAATTCATTTACATAATCTTTAACTGCATTGTTAGTAAATAATCCCTTTATAATAGCTAACGCATCTATAACAGCTGTTTTTCCTGAAGCGTTTGGTCCATAAATACCTAAAATATCAGCCATCTCACTCATATACTCTTGATCTAAAAAGCTAAGCATCTCTATCTCGCCAAATTTTACATTCTTAAAATTTCTCATCTTTATTTCAAGTAATCTTACTTTAGACATTTCGCTCACCTCTTAATAACATTTTATACTTTTAATAGTTGTGAGTAAATCAAACAGAGCTTTTCAGTACATACTGTCAAAATATTACCCTTTTGATATAACAAAATTACAATTTTGCTTAAATAACTCTAATTATTAGCGTTTACTTTTCTTTATTTATCTTATTGATATATAGTACTAATACATTTAATGGACTGATATATCAAAAAAACGTCTTAAATCATAGAAAATTTCTAATTAGTTGCATTTTGCGCTTGCCCTTATGATGAAAATTTGCTATTTTAATTAAGGTTTTTGTTTTTTTCACAAATATACTTAAAAAGTGTACTATTTTAGGGTATAATCATGTCCTAAATTGAAATAACGTTTTATTTAAGATATAATTTAGTCTTGAGAAACGTGAAGCATAAATAAAGGAGGGTAAATAATGAGCACAACAGTACTAAAAGCCCAAATGCGAAATAATACTGGGACCAATAAAGCGAAAAAATTACGTCAATCAAAATTAGTGCCAGGCATTTTATATGGTAGTAAGACTGACAATTTGAATATAGTTTTTGATCAAATTGAACTAGCTAAGTTTTTACAAACTAGTGCAAAAGGTTCGACAGCTAATATTTTGCTAGACGGTGAAGAAATTTTTGCTATAGTTCGTGAGGTGCAAAGAGATCCAATTAAGAGAACTCCTTTGCATATTGACTTCCAAGCTCTACGAAGTGATGAGAAAATCAGAATTACAGTTCCATTTGTATTTACTGGAAGAGAGAATCTTGGTGAAACTCTTATCTTACAAGAGTTTGCAGCAGGTGTTGAAATCCAAGTATTACCTAAGGACTTAATTGACAGAGTAGAGATTGATATTTCAAACGCGAGTTATGGTGACACAATGACTATTGGTGAACTAGAAATCGCTAAAAACGAAGATATCGAAATTCTTTCTGAATACTCAGACCCAATCTATTCAATTATTGAAGCTGATGTATTTGAAGAGCCAGAAACAGATGATGAAGCTGCAGAAGGCGAAGAAATGCCAGAAGTTGTTGGAGAAGAGTCAGAAGAAGAAGCAGAAGAAAAAGAAGAGCAACCAGAATAGCATACAATTGCTGCATATCAATGATGTGCAGCTTTTCTATTTTAAAAGTCATTTGCCCATAAAGCTTTGCTATGATAAAATCACTTACATGTTGTAAATCATTCTCAAAAGGGGTTGCTAATTTTGTATGATGAAAAATTATGGAATGAATGTATCAAATTTCACAGACATGTTTGTCCTGGCTTGGCTATTGGATTTAAAGCTAGTGAATATATTAGAGAGCTTTTTGGTATTAGGGCTTCAATTGACGAAGAAATTGTTTGTGTTACTGAAAATGATGCTTGTGGAGTTGACGCTATTTCTTATGTACTTGGATGCAGTCTAGGTAAAGGCAATTTAATTTTTAGAGACTATGGTAAAAATGCCTATTCTTTCTTTCATAGAAACACTGGAGAATCTATCAGACTTGTTAAGAAAGATGTTAATCAAGACTTTTCAAGGGAAGAAAGTCTGAGATATTACTTAGAAACTGACCCAATAGACCTTTTTGATATAAAGAAACCTCATTATCCACTCCCTAAGAGAGCATCCCTTTTCAAAGCACAAAAATGCACATCTTGCAGTGAAACAACCGCTGAGCACAGGCTAAGATTAGTAGATGGAAAACCCTTTTGCTTAGACTGCTATGATGAATACACTAGAGGCTGGTAATAATAGTCAAGCAGCGCAATATTGCGCTGCTTATTTTACCTTATTAGTTCAATGCTAAATATGTACATTATTTCATCTTGGTTAACTGAAAGTTCATCAATACTAGAAATATAGTCTACTGAAGAGCTAAGAAGCTCATTACCATAGGTGGATGTTAGTGTTAAAAAAACATTCTTTTGATCATCGACTAATTCTTTATCAGTAGCCTTAGATGTTAGTGATGAATCTCTATAAGGGTTTTCAACTTTCATGTTTGACTTAGAATAACCAGACTCATCCATAACAGATACTATCCAGTTAGTATGATTGTCTTCACCTAAATCTCCAAAAGAAACATTAATATAAAAACTTTTCTTTTCTTTATTTAACATTGATGAACTACTTGTATATTTCTCAAGACCTTGAGTTGTCATTTTATCAATATAAATATTTACCCGTGAAAATTCATCAATATTTAAAACCTCAAAAAAGGCTATTTCTCTAAAACTCGTAATACTTGAGATTATCATCTCTTCTCTGTCAGTTAGTTCTGCTTGCTTTATAGTTGGCAAAATCTCTTCCTCACTATTATTACTATCATCCACATTGCATGCTGCAAAAACTAATAATGTTAAAAAAAGTAGGACACTCATTATTTTTTTCAATACTTTTACCTCTTCTATTATAAATTTATATAAATACTTCTGGTTCTTTTCTTATATGTGCCACTCTTTCTTCTAATCCTTTTACAAATCCACTTAATTTCTCACTTTTATATTCTCTTGCATCATAAGGACAATTTCTTATGCATCTACAACACATAATACAATTTTCATTTGAGTCTTCACTTGGATTAACAAGGCTTATTGCAGACACAGGGCACTCTCTAGCACAAATTCCACATAAAATGCAATTGCTATTTGTATTTGTAAAGTATGAACTAATTTTGTTAATTTCTTTTGGGACTTCCCCAGGAACATCAACTTCACAGTAATTATTCTTATTAATTTTTTCATTTATCATAAGCCCAAAGGCATATTGCTTGGTTTGATCGAGTTCATCAGGCCTATTACTTGCTATTTTCTCTGAATATGAATGTTCTCCCAAAAAGGCTCCTGCAGCAATTACACTGATGCCCTTTTTACTAAGCAAATCTTTCATCTCAGCTAAGGCATTATCATAAGCTCTATTTCCATAAACAGCTATAATCACAGCTTTTGCTTTTCCACTTATTTTATCCCTTATGAACTCATGCATTAATCTTGGAATTTGCCCACCATAAACGGGTGCTCCAATAATTAATAAATCTTCTTTTTCAAAATGCAAAAAATCCTTTCTTGATTTAGATAAAAGCAAATCATACTCTACCCTTTCTAAGTCAATTCCTTTTGCAACTTCCCTAACTGTCTTTTTTGTTGCTTCTGTTGGGCTAAAATACACTAAATTTATTCTTTTCATATAAATCCCTTTCTAATTAACTGAACCGTAAAACAATTCTATTGTTTTAAACGAAAAAAAGCACTTAAAAGTTTCATCTATTTAGCATGATATTTTGCTTATTATATATTTTTTCTATATATATATCATATTACATGATTTTTAATGAAATCTTAATGCATAAAAGTAAGGTTTTACGATATAATAGCATATATATTACAAAGGAGAGGAGAAATTTAATGAGTAATGTAACTTACGCATTTTTACTTACACTATTTGCAGGTCTTGCAACTACTATTGGTAGTGCAATATCATTTTTTGCAAAAACTACTAATAAAGCTTTTTTATCCATATCACTTGGTTTTTCAGCAGGTGTAATGATTTATATATCAATGATTGAAATGTTTGATGAAGCTGTAGAGTCTCTTGAGACAACCTTTAGCGGAGATCAAGCTTATATGTATGCGACTATTGCATTTTTTGTCGGTATCGCAATAATTGCTATTATAGACAAATTTGTTCCAGAAGCAATTAATCCTCATGAGCCAAAGGAAACAATGTATGAATGTACAATGGATATGACAGATGAGGAATGTGCAGAGCTAGAAACTAAAACCAAAGAAAATGATCAATTGATGAAAACTGGTCTATTCTCAGCTCTTGCTGTAGCTATTCATAATTTCCCAGAAGGAATTGCTACCTTTGCAAGTGCTTTAATCAACCCTGCACTAGGATTATCTGTAGCTATAGCAGTTGCAATTCACAACATTCCTGAAGGAATTGCTGTTTCTGCTCCAATATATTATGCAACAGGCAGTAGAAAGAAAGCATTTTTCTACTCTGCCCTATCAGGGCTTACTGAACCCCTGGGAGCACTTGCAGCTTATGTTGTTTTGCATCGAGTTATGAGTGAGGCAGTCCTTGGGTATTTATTTGCTGGAGTTGCAGGTATTATGGTGTTTATCTCACTTGATGAATTGCTACCAACAGCACAAAAATATGGGAAGCATCACCATGCTATTTATGGTGTTTTTGCTGGAATGGCAGTAATGGCGATAAGCTTAGTACTACTTAGATAATATTTTCATATAATATGTGGGCTATCTTTTATAGGTAGTCCTTTATTTTTATAGTCTAAGCATCTCTTTAGCTTGCACTTAAGCCCTTTCACTGGTAAAATTTTTGAATGTTAAACAATTCATACTCATGGGAGGGGTTATTATGAATGAAGTGTTGATTGCATTTGGTCTTACGTTTTTTGCGGGACTTTCAACTTCTATTGGAAGTGCAATATCATTTTTATGTAAAACAACAAATAAAAAATTTTTATCAGCAGCACTAGGATTTTCAGCAGGTGTTATGATTTATGTATCCTTAGTTGAAATTTTTCCAGAAGCGCTTGAATTACTTGAATCAGGTATTGGCAATGGAAGAGCATATATATATACAACCTTTGCATTTTTTGCAGGTATGCTTCTCATTGCACTTATAGATAAATTTGTACCTAAGTCAGTAAATCCTCATGAACCAAAAGATCTAAACAACGGAACATGTGAGATTTCTGAGATAGATGAAAAAGAACTTGAAAAAGATGAGCTTATGAGAACAGGTCTTTTGTCAGCTTTAGCAGTTGCTCTTCATAATTTTCCTGAAGGTATTGCTACTTTTATTAGTGCACTAATAGACCCAGCCTTAGGTGTTAGTATAGCAATAGCAGTAGCTATTCATAATGTGCCTGAGGGAATTGCTGTTTCAGTACCAATATATTATGCAACAGGTAGTAAAAAGAAAGCTTTCATCTACTCAGCACTTTCTGGAATGACAGAACCCCTTGGAGCATTATTTGCTTATTTAATACTATATCGCTTTATAAATAATACAATTTTGGGGCTTTTATTTGCTCTAGTTGCTGGAATTATGGTGTTTATCTCTTTTGATGAATTACTCCCTACAGCTGAAAAATATGGTAACCATCACATAGCTACATATGGCGTATTTGCAGGGATGTTCTTTATGGCAATCTCTCTCATGCTTTTATAAGATTAAGGGGTGTAATATATGAAACTATTATGGCGGCTTGGTAAAGAGGCCATCAAATATAAAGGTCTTTATATCATAGCTATACTTGCTACTTTTGCACTAACTATGGTCAACTTAACAGCTCCAAAACTTCTATCTTCAATGACAAGTTTAGTTGAAGGCGGAGTTGATGATGCTGCACTGAGTCAGATTTTTAATATAACTCTAATTTTAATAGCTATTTATTTAGCAAAGATACTTTTTAGATATCTTAGCAGTTATTTATCACATAAAGCTGCATGGAATCTCGTAGAAGAATTACGTGTTAAAGTTTACAACCACATTCAAAACCTGTCACTTGGATTTTTCAGTGATAAGCAAACTGGTGACTTAATGAGTAGGGTTGTTAATGACACTTCGCATTTTGAGCTACTTTACGCTCATATAATTCCTGAAATGATTACAAACTTTGTTACTGTTTTTGGAGTTATCGTTATTCTTTTAACAATTAATGTAAAACTAGCACTTCTAACATTTATACCAATCCCATTTATCTTAGTATCTGGATATATTTTTTCAACTAAAATTAGGCCTAACTTTCAACTATCTCAAAAAGCTCTTGCGGGTCTTAATTCAAAACTGCAAGATAATTTTTCAGGAATGCATGAAATTCAAGCATTTAATCAAGAAGAATTTGAAAGAGAAAAAATCTCTGAACAAGCAAATGTTTTTACAAAGGCTATGCTTTATGCATTAAAACTAAGTGCCGTATTCCACCCTGGAGTAGAGTTTTTATCATCTATTGGAACCATTTTAGTTGTCGGTGTTGGTGGGCTTCTAGCTTTTCATGGTGAGATATTTGTAGGTGACATCGTTGCCTTCTTGTTATATCTTGGTTTATTTTATACCCCAGTTGCTGGGCTTGCTAGGCTTCTTGAGGAGATGCAAAGAGCTTATGCAGGTGCTGAACGTGTAATGATGATTCTTGACACAAAGTCTGATATTAAGGAAATTGACAACCCAATATCTCCAGAGCATATTAGAGGTGATATCAATTTTAAGTCAGTTGATTTTTCTTATGAAGATGATGTCCCTGTAGTATCAGACATCAATTTTTCATGTAAAGCTGGCGAGATGATCGCCCTTGTTGGTCCTACTGGTGTTGGCAAAACAACACTAACAAAATTGATTTCAAGATATTATGACCCTAAAGCAGGAAGTATAAAAATTGATGGCCATGATATTAGAGATCTGTCCCTTGAATCACTCAGATCTAACATTGCACCAGTACATCAGGATACATTCCTTTTTAACGGGACAATAAGTGAAAATATTGCTTATGCAAATCCTAGAGCTACTCAAGATGAAATAATGGAAGCAGCTAAAGCTGCGCGAATTCATGACACTATTATGGATATGCCAGATGGTTATAATACAAGAGTTGGCGAGCGTGGCATGCGGCTTTCTGGTGGGCAAAAACAAAGAATAGCTATTGCTAGAGCAATCTTACGTAAGGCACCAATTATTATTTTAGATGAAGCGACAGCTTCAGTTGACGTTGAGACAGAAAAAGAAATTCAAACAGCTATAAATGACTTGACCGGTAAAAAGACTATTATCGCTATTGCCCATAGACTTTCTACTATTCAAAACGCTGACCAAATTCTAGTTTTAGAAAAAGGGAAGATTGTTCAAAGAGGTACTCATGAAATACTTATGAACCAAGAAGGGCTATATAAGCGATTAAATAGAGCTCAGTCTGGCGATTTATTGGATTAAGAAATGATAAATAAATATGTATATGACCATGCAAGAGACTATGAAAAAGTAAATGACTTACTATATAGCACATACAGTGAAATGAATAGGCCAAACTGGCTTCAGCCACGTTGGGAGTATATGCATCATCACCCATTTATGGATAAGAGCACTTATTCAGCTTTTGCTGTATGGTATGACGATGAGAAACTAGTCGGTATAGTTTCAAGTGAGTTATCAAAAGGTAGAGCCTTTTTACAGCTTGACCCAAATTATTATCACCTTAAAGAAGATATGGTAATTCATGCTGAAAGAAATCTATTCAATGAAAAAACAGGAAATCTTTTAGTTACTGCTTATATGCATGATAAAGAACTAATCAGTATTCTTAAAAGAAGAGGATATTATGCAAAAGAAAGCAATCCTTGGTGTGAGATACTCGCTATTGAGCCAAGCAAAATTAGCATACCCGAGTTACCTGAAGGATTTAGTTTAACAAGTCTTGATATTGAAAATGATTTGATTAAACTAGAAAGAGTTCTCTGGAGAGGGTTTGAAAATCCTGGAGAGCCAAAAGGTGATATTAAGTCTAGAGAACTTATGCAAAGTGCTCCAAACTATAAAAGGCAGTTAAATGTTGTGATTAAAGCACCTAATGGTGATTATGCTTCATATAGTGGTGCTTGGTTTGACAAAGAAAATAAGGTGGGGCTAATTGAGCCTGTTGCAACAGACCCTGATTATAGGAGAATGAAGCTAGCAAGCGTTGCTACATTAGAATGTGTAAAAAGACTAGGAAAGCTTGGCGCAAAACTTGTATATGTTGATTCAGGTATTCCAATTTATAAAGCAATTGGTTTTAAGAACAAGTATAAAGAAGTAATTTTCACAAAATAGCATATATCAAAGAACACACACTTATCCCCAGTAACAGAGATGAAAAATGATACTGGGGATAATTAAATAAGATTTTATGGATTTGCAAATACTTTAATCAGACCTCCCATGCACAATAGACATTACCTGAAGATTTACTATTTTCCTCATAATATTATCCATGCTTTGTCTGAGAAGCCTTTTGATATGAGTGAATAGATTCTCTCACTTCACTAACAACTTCCAACACATCGAAATAACCTATGCTTGGTATGCCTGAATAATCGCCTCTGAGATATTTACTCTGAACATTATGGTTTTTTTGTGTTCTAAACTCGTACTTATCAAGGCTAATTAAATTTTTAACTCCAAAAATATCCGTTGATAGTACGTATATGTCTTCTCTTGGCAAATTTTGCATCAAATAAGTATTATGTGTCGTTGCTACAAACTGACCAAAATGATCATCTTCATGCGCATCATACAAAAACTCTATTATCGTAGTTATAAGCAAATCATGAATACCATAATCAGCCTCATCTACTATTACAGTTGATCCAGTTGCAACTAAATATACATATGGCAGCAAATCTAGCAAACGTTGTGTTCCTGATGATTCAAGGGAAAAAGGTATTTCGACTATGTTTTCATTTATAAGTTTCTTAAAATATAGGTTGTAGCTAAACAGTCCTTTCTCCGGTTTAATCTTATAAAATGCTTTTTTAACATCTGAATATAGCTGTGTGAAAAAAACATTAATCATCTCCTCAAAAGCTTTTAGCTCTGGATCATTTTCATCTTTAATAGTTCCTGAACTCAAATCTCTCATAAATGAGTATGGCGTGCTTATAAATCCTGTCTCAAGCTTATTTCCTTTGTATAAAACACTAATATCATTAAACCAATTGATAATTGTTATCAGATTTTTATTGAATCTTTCTTCTATATAGTCAAAATTTTTATTATTAATCTCATAGAACAAAATCCCCAATAAAGTATGCTTTCCCCAATATTTTGATATATTATCCTTAATTTCTTTCCTATAGTCATTATCAGTGAAGACAGAAGGACTAATTCTTACTTCCTTCTGACTTATATAAAACATCTCTCCTACTCTTTTATTAATTAAAAAACGCAATGTTTCCTCTATAACACCATCATTATTGAATAAGACAGAATAGCTTCCTTCTTTATCTTCTACTAGAAACTCAATCTCAATTGACATTGGTTTGTTATTTCCAATTGTTTTATGCTCTTTTACAAGATCTACCAAGGAAACTTGTTTAATCAGTTTTCTGATTACTTCTTTTAGTGAGTCATCTGCTTCATTTACCAAGGTATTTGTTACTTTACTCAAGTCTAAGTTTTTTATTCTCTCTAGATTATTCAAGCTAGAAAATGTCCTCTTCAAAAAAACAAGGGATGACACAAGGTTTGATTTACCAGAACCATTTTCACCATATATAAATGCCATATTTTTGGGTTTTTCATTCTTGCCAGTTAAATCTAACGTAATACTGCCAAATGACTTAAAATTAGATAAGTGGATTCTTTTAATCATACTAACACCTCTTTCTGTTATATATTGTATCATTACTTCTTATTATTGTCACTAATATATACAAAAAACTCTTTTCGCTTAAGAAAAGAGTTTTATATGTCTATATTATTGCTCTATCTACAATCGTAATTGATTTTGCATCATAATCAACTAATCCATCATCTCTCATTTTGCCAAGTTCCCTAGATAAGGAACTTCTCCTTACGCCAAATCTATTTGCTAACTCTTTTTTAGTAACAGGCAACACAATCTTATACCTGCCTTGAATAGCATACTGAGCAATTAAAAAGTCTACTATTTGATCTCTCAAGCTTTTTTGCTTAAGAATCCTTATCTTTCCTGACAGAGTTGCTGTCCTATCAGCTAAGCATCTTAAAAAGTTTTCTAAAAACTCTTTCCTGTTACAAAATTCAAGAACTTGATACTTACTAAAGCTTAGTACAACAACATCACTTTTTGCAAAAACACTCATAGGATAATATGGCTCACTACTAAAAAGCAAATTAGCACTCATCGCTTCACCAACTTTAAGCTGGTTTATAGTAAGAATATTCCCCTCTGTATCAATACTTTGAACTAAAACCTCACCTTTAACTATAATCTCAAGCACATCACACTTCTCACCTGCTAGGTGAATAATAGAATCTTTTTCATAACTACTCATGCTTGGGCGCAGTTCCTCATGTTCCAATATATGAGTAATATCTAGTTTTGTGAAAATACATGACTCAATTAACATCTCTAAGAATTTTTCCATAGTTTTTAATTAGTTACCTAGGTAACTGTTACTATCCTCCCTTATCTGTATACTCTTTCACTAGGGGGTATGAATAATGGATATTTTCACACTAGGTTTATGGGTAATTGCAATCGTTTTACTCATTATATCACTAATTAAAGACAAAAATAAAACATTTGGCTCACTCAAAAAGGCTAAAAGCATGATGGGTGGTATGGCAGGAAGTATTTTTGGTATTTTGCTTCTAATAGGTTTAATACTAGCATTTATCCCACCATCATATATTGAATCAGTCTTAGGAAGTGCTAACGAAGTCATGGGGACATTTATCGGTGCTATTATTGGCGCTATAACATTAATTCCTGCTTTTGTTGCCTTCCCTTTAGCTGGGTCATTTGTTGATGCGGGTGCATCACTTGTTACAGCAGCAGCTTTTGTAACAACTTTGACAATGGTTGGCTTTGTTACATTTCCACTAGAAAAAGAACAGTTTGGTGCAAAGTTTGCTTTTTGGCGTAATGCACTTAGCTTTGTCTTTGCAATTATTATCGCACTTGGAATGGGGTTAGTTTTATGATTAGTATTATGAAGAAAAATAAGATATTAACATTTTCACTTTTAACTTACGTTGTACTTTACTTTACTATGCCAGAAATCTCATCAAGAGCCATAAGTCAAAGTACATATTATATAAAAGAGATGTTTATGATAATGCCTATAGTTTTAATTATTTCTGCATTAATTGAAACTTGGGTACCAAGAGAAACTATTATCAAAACCTTTGGGAAAAAGTCAGGTCTAAAAGGACCCATTTTTTCATTCTTACTTGGTAGTTTATCTGCTGGACCTATATATGCGGCTTTCCCAGTTTGTACAACGCTTTATAAAAAAGGAGCTAAAGTTTCAAACATTGTAATTATATTAAGTTCATGGGCAGTAATAAAAGTACCTATGTTAATTAATGAGTATCGTTTCTTAGGTGGAGACTTTATGCTATATAGATGGATCTTTACCGTTGTTGCAATCATAGCTTTGGCATTCATAATGGAGAAAGTCATTATTAAGGGAGAACTTCCTGTTAAACAAGATATCTCTAAAGAGAATGAGAAAACACTTAAGGTAGACTGTAATTTATGTGTTGATTGTTCGCTTTGTGCTAAAGAATGCCCAAGTTATTTTCATATGGAAGATGGGTGCGCCAAAGTCAAGAAAGACATACTCAATCTTGAAGAAGTAAACCTTGTATCTAAGGCAATAAAAAAATGCCCAGTTAATGCAATAAGTGCGGACTAAACAGTAACGGAACAAAACCCTCTTCTTTGTCGTCTTATGATATACTAAAGATAGAAACGGGGAGGGTATCATGGATAAACAAAGTATATTTAAACCAAAATATTGGCTTAGCCAATCTAAGAAGATTTTAAGTAGCGCTTTTGAAAGATTTCCACTTAGTTTAGCCTTCTTTTTAGCCTTTGCAACTCTTTTAATAATTGAAATAAATTTACCATATGAGAGAGTCAGAGAACTAAGAGAATTATACAATAGACTTTATGGATCATTTGCTTTAGGTTCAATATTATCTATGGCAACAAAAGTATTGATTGAAAGACTTAAAAAAGGAAAAGTAGAAGAACTTATTGCAAATCTTGCTGTTCTGGCTTTAACCTTTATCTTCTTTCAGTTCTTACTTCCTGAATACAACACAATCACTGCGATAAGATTAGGGTTTAGTATAGCTGCGCTTTTACTAGCTTTTATATTCATCCCTTACTTTCTTAAAAGAGAAAATTTTGAGATTTATGTAGCTGAACTAATAACTATAGTAGCTACTACTATTTTTTTCTCTGTAATATTAGGACTTGGAGTAACAGCTTTAATATTTGCTATTAAGTCTTTATTAATTGAATCACTCAGTAATGACTTTTATGCTTACACCTGGATAATAACAGGTTTTGCATTTGCACCTAGTTACTTCTTCTATGCACTGCCAAAACATGATAAAAAGCTGACAAGAGAAAACTTTGCTAATGTGATTAAGGCAGCTTTAATTTACCTTGTATTACCACTTCTAAGCGCATACACTGTAGTGCTTTATCTATATTTTGCAAGAATAATTCTAACCTGGCATTGGCCTAGTGGGATTGTGTCATATTTAGTTGTTTCTTATACAGCTATTGGTATAGTTTCAATTTTTCTCGCATGGCCTTTTAGAGATAATAAATGGGTAGATATGTTTATTAAGGTTTACACAAAAGCGATCTTCCCACTTTTAGCTATGATGTTTATTGCCATTTATCTGCGAATTAACCAGTATGGTATAACTGAAAACCGCTACTTTATAGTATTGATTGGACTATGGGCAACTTTTGCCATGATTTTCTTAAACATAGATAAAGGTAAAAAGAATATTATTTTAGTAGTTAGTCTAGCCCTAGCATTGATTCTTGCTTCTTATGGGCCTCTAAGTGCAACTAGTATGACAATAAGAAGTCAAAATAATAGATTTGAGGATTTATTAATTGAAAACAGCATGCTTGATGGAAGCAGATTAGTACCAAGCAGTAGTATAGATAATAAGTCAAGGCAGGACATTGCTTCAATAATTGATCATTTTTTCTATAATTATGGATTTGAAAAATTAGATTATTTACCAAATGACTTTAGCTTTGACCGCTTTGAGGCTACCTTAGGATTCTCAAGGTATGATATTAGTCAACCTGATAGACAGTATTTTAGTTTTTATACTAATTTTGAATCTTTAGTGATTGGAGATTATGATTTATTGATTCCAATAGACTATTATAGATCTGGAACAAATTACAATACTAAACCAATAGTTTATCAAGGAGACTTTTATAACATTAGATATAATGACTTTGCTATGAGCGTTTACAAAAATGAAGAAGAGCTTGTTACAATGTACTTAGATGATCAGGCTAAACTTTTAGGAGAAGGCTCAAAGGAAGTTAGAGAGCCCGTTAATCAAGAAGATTTAATCTTTATGGCTGAAAATGATAGTGTCATGATTAAAGCAGTATATACTCATCTACATGGGTCATATGCAGAAGATTTATCTACTATACGGGACGTTAGCATCAATGGATATCTATTAATACAAATTAAATAATTAACAATTGGGAGCATCTACCAGTGATGCTCCTTTTTTCTAACATAATAATTCAAAACACTCTTTTAACGCACTAAAATCAAACCCTAAACGAACATTAAATATATAAAATTAATTCAATTTATGTATTGCAATAAACATTAGCAATTGTTAATATATTAGCATAACAAATATAACACAGATTATTCGTGTGTATAATCCTGGAAATATGGTCCAGAAGTCTCTACCGAGTTACCTTAAATGACTCGACTACACCGAGAGCATTCTATTTCTAATGCACTCAATTTAGAGCTTCTACCCATTTATGGTTAGAGCTTTTTTTGTTTCATTAGGAATACTGTGTTAAAAAAATGGAGGAGAAACATGAAAAATCTGAAGTTATCTATCTTAGTAGTATTAGTACTATCTCTTCTACTTGCGGCTTGTACACCAGCAGCTGTAGAAGATCCAGAACCAAACGGTGATGAAACTCCTGAAGAAGTAGTAGTTGGCTTTTTATACGTAGCTCCAATTGGTAATGAGGGATTCTCTTATGCTCATGATCAAGGACGTTTGTATTTAGAGCAAGAACTAGGTGTTAGAACAATTTATCAAGAATCTGTTCCAGAAACTGCAGAAGTTGAAAACGTAATTGCTAACATGGTAGACCAAGGTGCTAATGTAATCTTTGGTACAAGCTTTGGTTTTGGCGAATACATGCTAAACGTAGCTGATCAGTATCCTGACGTAGCTTTCTTACATTGTTCTGGATATCTTGACGCTCCAAACATGAATAATTACTTTGGTCGTATGTACGAACCTAGATTTTTATCTGGTTTAGTAGCAGGACTAAAGACAGAAACAAATAGAATTGGTTATGTAGCTGCTTATGAAATTCCAGAAGTAATTCGTGGAATTAACGCTTTTGCACTAGGTGCACAAGCAGTAAACCCAGACGCAGAAGTACATGTAGTTTGGACTCATACATGGTATGACCCAGCTAAAGAAAAAGATGCAGCTTTATCTTTAATTGATAATGGTGCTGATGTAATTGCCCAACATCAAGATACAGCAGCTCCACAACAAGGTGCTGAAGAGCGCGGTGTATTTGCAATAGGTTACCATTCAGACACAAGAGATATCGTTCCTGACGCATATTTAACAGCTCCAGTATGGGACTTCTCTGCTTATTATAAAGAGCAAGTAGAAGCTTATATAGCTGGTGAATGGGCTCCAGTAAACGTATGGCAGGGTATGAATCAAGGAATGGTTTTACTTGCTCCACTTACTGACTTAGCTCCAGAAGGTGCAGAAGAAGCAGTAGCTGAGTACACAACTCTTATTAATAATGGTGAGTTCCATGTATTCCAAGGTCCTTTGTATGACCAAGCTGGTAATGAAATCATTGGTGAAGGCGAAACTTTATCAGATGATCAAATGTTATCAATGGATTACTTTATCCAAGGCGTAGTAGGAACTATTGAGTAATAAATGATGAAAAAAGTCATTGAGCTAAAAGGAATTGTCAAAACTTTTGGTAGTGTTTTAGCCAATGATCATATTGATTTTGAACTGCGATCAGGAGAAATCCATTCGCTTTTAGGAGAAAACGGTGCTGGCAAGTCTTCACTTATGAATGTACTTGCAGGCGTGTACCAACCTGATAGTGGTGAAATAATATTTAAAGGAGAGAGGGTTGATATACCCTCTCCTCGTCATTCTATCGATATGGGAATTGGTATGATTCATCAACACTTCAAACTCGTAGAAGCCCATACTGTGCTTGACAATATGCTTGCAGGCATGAGTAAAGGTATCTTTTTAGATAAGAAAAAATATAGAAACCAAGTACTGGAACTTTCAAAAAAATACGGCTTAGATATTGACCCAGACTCGATTATAGATGATTTATCAGTAGCACAAAAACAAAGAGTAGAAATACTTAAAGTTCTATTCAGAGGTGCAACTATTTTAATTTTAGATGAGCCAACAGCTGTATTGACTCCTCAAGAAACTGAAAAACTTTTTACAATAATCAACAATCTTAAGGATAATGATCACGCTATAGTATTTATCTCTCATAAACTTGATGAAGTCTTGTCAATTAGCGATAGAGTAACAGTACTGAGAAATGGAAAAAATGTTTCAACCCTTGATAATAAGAATTTAGATTCAGGTATATTAATAAGTAACATGGTAGGGCAAACTCTAGATTTAGCAATTGAAAGACCCATAACTTCAAAAGAAAGTAAATTACTTGAAGTAAAAGATCTATCTGTATTACGCCCTGATGGTGCTCACGGATTAAAAAATGTAAGTTTTGATCTATTTAATGGTGAGGTATTAGGCGTAGCAGGACTTGCTGGTTCTGGCCAAAAAGAGTTATGCGAAGCCATAGCAGGCCTTCAAGAAAAACTTTCAGGAACTATTGTTTTCAAAGGTGACGATATAACAGGAAGCACACCTAGACAAATTATTAAAAAAGGCATAAGTATGAGCTTTGTCCCTGAAGATAGACTTGGTATGGGCTTAGTAGCGTCAATGGATCTTGTAGATAATGTTTTGCTAAAAGCTTATTTGAAACAACCTGGAATATTTGTTGATAGAAATCAAGCTAGGGTTGAAGCAGAAAAACTTGTAGATAAATTAAGCATTGACACCCCTTCAGTTGATATAAATGTATCAAAACTCTCTGGAGGCAATATTCAAAAAGTTTTACTAGGAAGAGAAATTGAACTTCAACCAGAACTTATAATAACAGCATACCCTGCTAGAGGTCTTGATATAGGGTCAGCATATAAGATATATGATTTACTTAATGAACAAAAAACAAATGGTAATGGCATTATCTTCATCGGTGAAGACTTAGATGTATTACTTCAAATATCAGACAGATTAATGGTAATGTGTAATGGAGAAGTAACTGGAATAGTCAATCCAGATACCGTAACTAAAGAAGATATAGGATATATGATGGTAGGAAGAAAGATTGAGGGGGTAAATAGCGATGATTAGAATATCTAAAAGAGCTGATATGCCCCAGAGTAAACGCTGGATAATCAGAATCTCAGCAATTATCCTAGCACTTGCCATAATGTCTTTTTTCTTCATCTTCTTAGGCCATAACCCTCTTGAAGTATATCAAACAATAATAACAGGAAGTTTAGGAACCTATAACAGGTTTGTAAAGACTATCGAGCTTGTAATACCACTATCACTGTCTGCTCTTGGAATTATGATAGCTTTTAAGATGAAGTTTTGGAATATTGGTGCTGAAGGACAAATTGTAGTTGGAGCAATTGCAGCAACTTTTGTAGCACTTAATTTTTCAGAGCTAAATAGTGTGCTTTTACTGAGCATGATGTTTATAGCTTCTGCACTAGCTGGTGGTATATACGCTTTTATACCAGCTATATTCAAAGTCAAGTTTAAGACAAATGAAACACTTTTTACACTAATGCTTAATTATATAGCATTAAGATATGTAACATATCTACAATATGGTCCATGGAAAGATCCAGCTGCAAGAGGTTTTCCAAAGATTGCTAATTTTGCTCAAAACGCAAGATTACCTAGAGTATTTCAAATAAATGCTGGTTGGATCATTCTTATAGTATTTGTAGCCTTGATTTATGTGTTGATGAATAAAAGTAAATTAGGCTATGAAATAGCTGTTATTGGAGAAAGTCAAAAAACTGCTAAATATGCAGGGATGAATGTAGCTAAAGTAATAGTAATGGCTCTATTTATAAGTGGAGCTTTAAGCGGAATTGTTGGAATGATTCAAGTTGCTGGTGTTAATTACACTTTAAGTGACCAAGTCAGCGGTGGTATGGGCTTTACAGCAATCATAATTGCATGGCTATCACAAATAAAAGTGCTCTTGATACCTGTGGTTGGATTCTTCTTTGCTATGTTAGTACAAGGAGCTACCTTTATTAGAACAGCTTTCCAAATACCACAAAGTATTGTTGACATTTTGCAAGCTATAATTTTATTCTTCGCACTAGGTAGTGAATTCTTTATAAACTACAAATTACACTTTGAAAGAAAAGCAAAAGGGAGGATTCAAAATGGATAATTTAGCTTTTTTGCGTGCAGCTATTCAAGCTGGAACTCCACTTCTTTTTGCTACTTTAGGTGAAGTATTAACTGAGAAGTCAGGTAATCTTAATCTAGGTGTAGAAGGGCTTATGCTTTTAGGTGCAGTTGGAGGGTTTGCAGCAGGATTAGCAACTGAAAGTGCACTAATTGCAATTATTGTAGCAGCACTTGCTGGGGCACTAGGAGCATTTTTATATGCTGTTCTAACGGTTACCCTGCAAACAAATCAAGTAGTTACTGGCTTAGCACTTACAATCTTTGGCACAGGTGTTTCAGGTTATGCTGGAAGATTTATGATGGGTGACACATTACCAAGAACTATACGAAATACTTTTGTAGCTAGGCCAATTCCTTTATTAAGTCAGATTCCTTTTATAGGCGATTTGTTATTTAATCAAAATATCTTTGTATATGGTGGGTTGGTACTTGCTGTAATAATGGGGCTTTATTTATCAAGAACTAAGCAAGGACTCAATCTTAGGACAGTTGGAGAAAATCCAAGTGCAGCAGATGCTTCTGGTATACCTGTAACCAGATATAAATATATTCACATCATTGTTGGGGGCGCTATATCAGCACTAGGCGGAGCATACTTATCACTTGTATATGTTCCAACCTGGCAAGAAAATATAACTGCTGGGCGAGGCTGGATAGCAGTTGCTCTTGTAATTTTTAGTATGTGGAGTCCGTATAAAGCTATCTTTGGAGCTTATCTATTTGGTGGGCTTGATATTATTGGCTTTAGACTTCAACAAACTGGATTTGCTATGTCACAACATATTATAGGAATGTTCCCATACCTGATAACGATTGTCGTCTTAGTACTGAGTTCTATACTTAAGAGGAAGCAATATGCACCAAACTCTCTAGGCGAATCATATTTTAGAGAAGATCGATGACATACTACAATAGACAAGCATATTGACATGCTTGTCTATTTTTTTACTCTAGCATATATTTTTTCTTAATGACTAAAACTTCAGCGTTTGATATATTTCCTGGGAAATTATCTATTAAATCTTCTTCGCTTTCTCCTCTATTAGAAAGTCTTCTTACAACATACATTTCCTTATCTTGATCATCAATAAGCTTATGCCACTCAATGCAGAGTCCTATTCTTTCGCATTCACAAAGAGCATCCACTACATCTTCTAGATCTATATTAAACTCACTAGAAATATAATTTATATCTTTGTTAAGTAGATAGCAATTGTGAACTGCTTCTATATCAAACCCATTACTATCAAGAATTTGATCAGTTCTAACAATGCTTTCAGCCTTTTTACTAAGAATAGTCACATCTTCCTGTTTTACTGCTCTTTCTTTTTCTTGCTTTAAGATATCTTCTTTTTGCTCTTTTAATTTTTCTTCATGTCTAGCTGCTAAAATGTTCTTTTCATATTCATTAATTACACTTATAAACTTTTGACCAAACTCATTAGCTTTATACTCACCTACTCCTTTGACTTTAAGCAAATCAGTAATAGAAGTTGGCTTTTGTTTGGCTATTTCTCTCAATGATTTATCATGGAAAATGACAAAAGCTGGGACATTCTTACTTCTAGCTATTTCAAGTCTTTGCTTTTTAAGTTCATTATATAAAGCTTTATCAAAATCATCAATCTCTACATGACTCTCTCCTAGAGAATCTTCTATGAATAGACTTCTTATGACTTGGCTTCCTCTTAAGACCTCTTCTGCTTTTACTGTTAGTTTTAGAGTTGGATACTCACTTGCTGTAAGTTTTAGATACTCTTTTGACAATAAGTAATAAATTATATCTTTTATCTCTCTAGGTCTTAAAGATTTGAGCTTGCCATAATTATCAACCTTATGAAGTTCATCATTTTCTATCTGTCTATTTTTTGAACCAATTAAAACTTGTATAACACGATTTATGCCATATCTTTCTTTAAGGTCTTTTATGGCCATAAATATTTCTTTAGACTCACTTGTGATATCTTCTTCAATTGAACTTCTCAAGCAATTAGCACATGCCTGACAATTGTCTTTGAGATACTCCTGGCTAAAATAGTTGAGTAAATATTTTCTCAAACAATCATCTGTGTGACAATATTTTATTAGCTCTTGGAGCTTTTCTGTTAATTTTTCTTTTCTACTATCACTTATATCACTTGTTGTAATAAAATGTCTTTGTGTGTTGATATCGGCTGCAGAATAAAGAATTAGACAATCACTTGGCAACCCATCTCTACCTGCTCTTCCAGACTCCTGATAATATGTTTCAATATTTGCTGGTACGTTGTAGTGTATAACATATCTAACATCATCCTTATCTATTCCAAGACCAAATGCATTAGTAGCCACCAATACATCGATTTCGTTATTCATAAACAAATCCTGATTTTCTACTCTTTTCTCGTCTGGCATACCAGCATGATAAGAAATTGCTTTAATATCTTCTTTTTGTAAAATCTTAGTTAAATCATCCACTGACTTTCTAGAAGAACAATATATTATTCCTAATTCATCTTGTCTTTTTTTTACATAATCAGTTAAAAAATTAAGCCTTCTACCAGTATGAACTACTGAATACACTAAATTTGGCCTATCAAATTCAGACACTATAACTTTTGGGTTTCTTAAGTTTACCGCACTAATAATCTCGCTAGCTACATTCCTAGTAGCAGTAGCAGTAAAGCACGCAATTGTCGGCCTAATAGTTAACTCATTTATGAAATTAGGAATATCAAGATAGCTTGGTCTAAAGCTGTGTCCCCATTGACTTATGCAATGAGCTTCATCAACTGCTACTAAAGAAATGTCAATTGTTTTAATAAAACCGATAAACTCATCATTATCTAGTTTTTCTGGTGATAAGTATAGAAGTTTTGCCTCACCACTTCTAATCTTTTCTATACTGTTAAAATACTCTTTAGTATCTAAAGCACTATTTATGTAAATAGCAGGAATGCCTCTGCTAATCATTGACTCTGTTTGGTCTTTCATTAATGAAATAAGTGGAGATATAACTATAGTTAAACCTGGTAAAAGCACACTAGATAGTTGATAGCAAAGAGATTTGCCTCCATTAGTTGGCATAATAGCTAAGGTATCTTTTTTATCTAATATTTTTTCTATTACCTCTTTTTGACCAACTTTAAATTCATCATATCCAAAATAATACTTCAAGGATTTCTCAAGCATACTAAGCTCTCCCTTCATAGCGTTAATTATATCATAGCCAAATAAAGATTAGCATACTTATCAATAAATTTGATTACTGTATAATATATTATGGTTTTTGATAAAAATTAAAGGAATATGTATAGTACGTATAGAATCTTTAATCATCATTGTCAATTACTGTTAGATTGTCAAAAAGGAGGATAATAAGTGCATCTAAATATGGATCAAAAGAGAATAATCCGCTCTGAACCTAAAGGTCATTCTTTGCTTAAAGGTGTTGCTGGATCTGGCAAAACTACTGTTGCTATACATCGTGTTAAGTATTTACTAGATGAGTATTGCTCTTATGATGATAAAATACTCTTTACTACATATACCAAAACGTTAATCAACTATTGTGAGTTCTTAATCAAAAAAGTACAAAGTGATAAAGAAGAAGAAACAATGAGTATATTTGGTAATAGTTCAAATAGTAGAAATGTTGATGTTTATAATATCGACCGTCTTACCTATTCATACTTCCAGATGTATAAAGACGATAACAACTTAAACTATGAACTAATACCAGCAAACCTTAAAAGAGAGAACTTAATTAATGAGCTGATTGCTAAAACTAAAAAAGACTTTCCTAATGTTGAAATACTACATCCTTCTAACACAAGCTTTCTCTTAGAGGAGATTGGCTGGATTAAAGCTTCAAACTATATGGAAATTTCAGAATATCAAGTAGCAGACCGTCTAGGCAGAATGAGTTTTCAAGGTGAAGAAGGTCCTAAAAGACTTTTAAAAAACTCAAATACTAGGCAAGCCATACACAACCTTATGTTTGCTTACAATCAAGAGCTTCAGTCGCAAGGATATATTGACTATTATGATATGGCTCTATATGCTCTCAAACAAGCTATAAGCCGTCCTGTAAAAAGATACACACATATTCTAATTGATGAAGGGCAAGACTTAACCAGAGTTCATTATGAGTTCTTAAAACAACTATATATTGAAAAGAAATACTCCAGCATCTTTTTTGTAGCTGATACTGCGCAAAGCATTTATTCTCATGCTTGGCTAGCTAGAGGAAGAAATTTTACAAGTTTAGGATTTGATATGACTGGGAAGAGCTCTTCTCTTAAGAAAAATTATCGAACAACTACACAGATAGCACAAGCTGCATATAGCTTAATTGAAAATGATATGAATATTGTCAGTAATGAAAACTATGTAAAACCATCATTAATCGATAAAGAAGGAAGTTTTCCTGTATTAAAAAGTCATTTTAACTCAGCTGCAGAAATAATGTACTGTTTGCAAGAAATAGATAAAATTAGAAATAATCATTCTCTTAGAGATATCGCTATTATTGCAAAAACGCATAATCAACTTAGTGAAATTAAAAACTATCTTGATATGCGCAGAATTGAAAATGACAAAATTACTAGTGTAAATGCTGATTTTGACAAAGACTCGATTAAGCTTATCACTATGCACTCAATAAAAGGGCTCGAGTTCCCTTTTGTCTTCATCATTGGCCTTAACGAAGGCATTATACCTTTTGGAGCCAACGAACATAACTCAACAGAAATTTCCAATGAAAGAAAACTGCTGTATGTAGGTATGACAAGAGCAAGCAAGCAACTCTATCTAAGCTCTTCAGGTACTCCCTCACGTTTTCTGGATGAAATCAACAAAAACTACCTTAGACTTGACACAAGTTCAAGTTTACGACGTTTTTACAATGTGCCAATTAGAGATTATAAGTTTAAAGATAAAATAAGTGAAGATAGGATTTATAGTAATGAAGAGAAGATTAGACAGTGGTTTATTAATGAACTAATAGAAACTTATAAATATCCTATTGAGCTTATTGACATAGAGTATAAAATTTTTAACTTTTCAAGTACGGGGTTTGCTGACATAGTAGTTAGTATTTATAAAGAGGGTGAAAAGACACCATTTATTATAATTGAAACAAAAGCGCTAAACAGTGGTATAACAGATGCACTGGGCCAGCTCAAAAGCTATTTAGTAAACTGTAAAAAAGCAAAATATGGCGTAGTAACAGATGGATCAAAGATTGAATTTCTTGACGAACACCACCGTGTCACTGAAGATATTCCAAAGTTTAATAGAGAGATGCTCAAAAATTCTCTTGATAGATATATCTATTATGATTTTAGGGCTAAGAGAAAGTGTGAATTATTAATAGACAGATATTCACCTAAAGAAATAACTCTTGACACACCTTCACAACAAATACACTACAAAGAAGATAATACAATTGCTGTACCAAACTATGGTCAAATATCAGCTGGGAAGCCAATTTTTGCTAATCAGGAGCAAGAGACTATATATCTTCCAGAGGATATTGTAAAATCTCAAGATTTATTTTTACTTAGTGTAAGAGGCAATAGCATGATTGGTGCTAACATAAATGATGATGATCTGGTGTTAATAAGAAAACAAAGCACAGCCATGGATAATGATATAGTCGCTGTGGCTATTAGTGATGATGTCATTTTAAAAAAGATTAAGTTGCAAAAAGACAACGTGCATCTAATAAGTGAAAACGATGAGTATGAACCACTTATATATAGCGCAGGAGATATAAGAATAATGGGGAAAGTTCTTGGAGTCCTCAAACCCATATTTAACTAGATATTTGCAAAAATCACAAGTACTTAATTGTGCTTCTTGATGATAAAAATAAGTATCACAATTACTAAAGCAAGTCTCGTCTTATGAGACTTGCTTCTTTTCTTTCTTTTTCTTATTAACTTTATATTGAATAAACACCGCCACAACTACTCCTAAGATAATTATCGCAGTGTTTGCAAAGGCTCCTCCCATATTAGGATTGTCTCTACTAGTACTAATGGCATATTCAACTGAAAGACCAATAATGGCACTGCTTAGAATAATATGTCCAGCATAAAATTGCCTAAGAAAATGAGCTAGCAAAACTACAACTATAATTGGTAGATATATTTTAGTAATTACGCTGCCATCAATATATCCTAAAATTGCAAAGATTATCAACATTACTAAAAACATTGCAAGTGAAATAATTATATGCTTCAGAGAGTTTTTTATTTTTACCATTAGCAATCCTCCTTTATCATACTAATAGAATATCTTATAAATAAGTAGTTTGTAAAGAAAGTTAAGATAATATACATTAATAATTTCTTTGTTTGATATTTTAGACTTTCCCTTAAGTTTAATGCATGCAATAATAAGTCAATGTATAATAAACTATAGATGTTTGATTAGATGGAGGTTATATTAATGAACTTATTATCTGAAAAAGAGTTCAGTGTAAGAGCATGTGAAACAGATCATTTAGGATTAATGAGATTATCAGCCATATTCCAAGTGCTTCAAGAAACTGCAGAAATGAATGCAAAGCGACTTGGATTTAGCTATGATTACGTTACAGAAAACCAAGAGATTTGGGTTTTGTCTAGGATGCATGCTAAGTTTACAAAAGTTCCAAAATGGCAAGACCCCCTAAAAATTAATACCTGGCCAGTAGGTCAAAATAGAATATTTGGAATTAGAGACTATACAATAAAGCTTGATGACAATTTAATAGGGACAGTCACATCATCTTGGGTATTAATTGACTTAAACAAAAGAAGAATAAAGAGAATGAGAAATTTCCCAAAGAGCTCTATTAACCCTGTATTTGACCAAATAGCACAAAAAGTAGATTTACCAAATGATCTAGAACTTATTTCTAAAAGAGTAGCACAAAAAAGTGAACTTGATATTAACAACCATGTCAATAACGCTATATATTTTAACTGGATTACTGATACAATGAGTCTAGATCTATATAATAAGTATTATATAAGTGAAATTACAGTAAATTATCAAAATGAAACAAGACTTGGAGAAAAGATTGCTATCTATCATAATCTAAATGGTAGTTTATTAACAATCGTAATAGAAAATGAAACAACAGGAAAAACTGCTTTCATTGCAAAAGTGGGGCTTACCCCTAGAGATTAGGAGATGAACTAAATGCAAAAATTGGCTGTATTTGATTTTGACGGTACTCTTTTTACAGCACAAACCATACCCTTCTTCATTGATCAATGGGAAGAACTTGGATATCCAAAAATGCCTATAAGAAGTGCTAAATCTAAAATCATTAAAATATACCTTCTTAATAAGTTTAAGCTAATGAGTACTGATAAATTTCGTGCAAGAGCCGTATCAGATTTTCTTGTTGCATTTAATAATATGTATGTAGAAGACATTGATGAGTTTTTTCATAAAGCAAGCCAAAATGCTACAAAGTATTTACGACAAATAGTTATTGATGAGATAACTAAAATGAAAAGCGAGAATTATCATACAGTACTGCTCTCAGGATGCTATGAAGGATTTCTAAAGCATATAGCAGAAGATCTTGATATTGATACAATCATTGGCTCTAAAATCAATTATAACGAGTATTTTAAGGTTGATGCGAAAAACCCAGCTGAAGTTTTAGGTGGATTTAATAAGCTTAAAAAGATAAGTGATCATTTTAGCAATCAAATTGATTACAAGGAAAGCTACGCATATGCAGACAGTCATACAGATGCGGAACTTTTAGAGGCTTTTGGAAATCCAGTAGCAGTATTTCCAAATGATCGACTACTGGCTATTGCTAAAGATAAAAACTATAGAGTAATAGATTAGAGGGATTATTTATGGATTATATGTGCAATTTAGAAAAGGAAATAATTGATAAGCTTCAATTCATAAATATCTTTAGTGAAGATGAAAAGAATACTTTCTTTACTCATGCCTACCAGGTCAACTATTCATCCGGAAAAACCTTGATTGAAAGTAGCAAAACTTGCCAAAGTGTGTATTTTGTCATTTCTGGACTGATTAGAGTATTTAAACTTACCCCAGAAGGAAAAGAGCTAACTCTTTATAGAATTAGTAGTGGAGATACATGCCTTTTTACTATGGGGTGTATCATGGGAAACACTAATTTTGAGGCATTAGCTGAAACAGAGCAAGATTCTGTATTAGTGGCTTTGCCTGGCGATATATTTAAGTCATTAATGTTTAGTAATAAAGAATTTTCTGAAATGATCTTATCTAAAATATTAACCACTCTTACGGAGCTAATGATCTTAACAGAAGAAGTAACTTTTCATAGCATCAATAAAAGAGTAGCATCATATCTAGTAAGCAAGAATACTGAAATTATTAAAAACACACATGAAGAAATAGCTAATGAACTTGGCTCAGCTAGAGAAGTAGTTAGCAGAATGCTTAAAGAGTTTGAAAAGTCTAGTATAGTCACTCTAAAACGAGGTTCTGTAACAATAAAAGATCGGAAAAAATTAGAAATCCTTGCAGAAATGTGATTTTGTCACTGAGCACATCACTCTTCTTTGATAATTTGAACTAAGCTAAAGAATATACTTATTAGCAAACAAAAATCTTAGAGGTGATTCTATCGGGGTATTAATGATAATGTAATAATTATATGCTGCTTATATATAATTGTTCATATACTTACTTAAAAAGGCTTTGGGGTGCACCCCAAAGCCTCACTTGCTTTTTAAACCCTATTTTCCCAACCTGCTAAACTAATTTCACGCTTAGCAATCTCAAAGACTTTCTTATCTTTTACCTCATAAATCTTATCAACTAAATCTAAAGAAGTAATTCTATGAGTTATAATAATCAATGTCTTATTCTCCCACTGCTCTTTGATATACTTATATATTTTCTTTTCAATTTGTGAATCCAAGTTTGATGCAGCTTCATCAAGTATTAGGATATCAGGATTTCGCATCATTGCTCTAGCTATTGCTACTGCCTGCTTTTGTCCTCCAGAAAGAGCTTTCCCGCCTTCACCTACATTAGTATTAAGGCCCTTGTCAAGTCTTGCAAAGAAATCTTCTAAGTCTAGTTGCCTTATGAGATTAAGTACATCTTCATAAGTTTTATCTGGCAACCCATAAGCAATATTTTCCCATACAGTAAGCGGGAATAAATGAGTATCTTGAGGCAAAACCTGCAATGCGTTTTTATAAGTATTTTTGTCTAAATCCCTTAAGGGAGTTTCCCCAAAGAGTATATCCCCTTTTGTTGGGTTATATAGTTTTGATAAAACTTTTATAAGTGTTGATTTACCTGCCCCAGAGCCACCAATAATGCCAATTCTAGATCCATGCTCAAAAACCAAATTGACATCTTTTAAAATATAGTCTTTATTGTCATAAGCAAAATCAAGACCTTGTATCTTTATATCTAAATTAGTTAATTCACTAGACGATGCTTGATATGAAATTGTAGGCTTATAATCTAAGAATCTACTGATTCTATCTAGAGAAGCACCTGCAGTTTGATAAGTGGTGTAAATTTGGCTTAAATCCATCAGTGGTCCAAATATTCTTCTAACATAACTAACAGCTGCCATCAATAACCCCAGTGAAATAAACCCTTCTTTTAGTAAAATACCACCTTGCCAAATGATAAGAGCTAAGCCTACTGCCCCTGCTAAATCCATGATAGGAAAGTGCAAAGCAGTAATTGCCACAGCTTTGATATTTGCATTTCTAGTTTTTTCACTTAGGTCACTGATTTTTGATGATTCTGTAACCTCTTTTGAAAACGATTTCACCGTTTTTATTCCCGATATGTTTTGCTGAACCCCTGATGTTAAACCTGCTATATTTTCTCTTACTTCTCTTTGCGCTTTCCTTATTATTTTCCCTATAATTTTCGTACTTAATAAAATAAAAGGAATTGTTATTAAAAGTGTCAAAGCTAATCTTGTATTTAGGACAAATAAAGCTACAGAAATTGCACTAAGAGTAACAATATCTGATATGAAGTATATAAAACCTTGTGATATTAGATTATATATAGTTTCCACATCATTCATAATAACAGATGATAAATCACCAACTTGATGATTATTGTGAAAATCTATATCCAAATTCATAAGATGATTATGTATTTGATTTCTCATGCTAAAAATTGTTTTATGTCCTATCGTTTGAGCTAGATACATCTGTTTATATGATGACATCCACTGTATTAATGATAGACCAATGTATATGATCACAATCAAAATAAGACCTGTTGTTTCTTTAGCTAATATGTGATCATCAATAGCTGTTTTAGTAAGTATTGGTAAAGCAACATGTGTTCCTGAAATGAAGAGTGTCAAAAGCATGGCTATAATCAAATCTTTTCTCTGGCCTTTTAAATTCTCTTTAAGGATTTTTATTGCATCCTTATTAAGGTCTCTTAGCTTGAACTCTTTATTAACTTCTGCACTAAGACGACCCCCCATACCTCCTCTCATACTATTCACCCCTCATACTAAAAATTTGGCTTTTAACAAAGTCTTGATACATATCCAAGCGCTCATATAAATAATCATGAGTTCCAAAAGCCTTAACGCTTCCTTTTGCCAGAAACGCTATTACATCTGAATTTTCAATAGTCCAAAGTCTATGAGCAATTGTAATGACCGTTCTACCCTTAAAGACATTATTAAAAGATTCTTGTAGCTCATCCTCAGTTTCTTTATCTAAGTTAGAAGTAGGCTCATCTAGTATTAGGATCCTAGGGTCTGTTATTAAAACTCTAGCAATAGCCAGTCTTTGTTTTTGCCCTCCTGAAAGTCTAACTCCTTTTTCTCCTAATTGAGTATTCACTCCTTTAGGTAAGCTCTGAATAAAGTCTGATAACACCGCTCTTTCAATTGCTTCATTTACTTTTTCTATACTTGCATTTACGTTTCCAAAAGTTATATTCTCTAGAATAGTTCCATCAAAAATGAATGGTTCTTGACTTAAGTATCCTGTGTGCTCTCTTAGTTTTGATAAATTAAGTTCTGTTATATCAATCCCATCAATAGTAATTGTGCCTTTTTCAGGTGTGTAAAAACCCATTATTAAATTAATAAGTGTAGACTTTCCCGCTCCACTTGGCCCTACTAGTGCAATGGACTTTCCACTAGGGATAGTTAAGCTTAAGTCGTCAATAGCATAATTGTCACTATTCTTATACTTAAAATACACATTCTCTAACTCTATGTTTCCTCTAAAATTATCCACCCAAATACCACCAGTAAGATCCTCTTGGTTTTGGCTTAATATTTCAAAAACTCTGCCACCAGCTGTAATTGCTGTAATTGCTGCACCTATGAGCATTCCTGTTTGCCTAATTGGTCTTAGTAGCAGTCCCATAAATGAGATAAACCCAATAAGCATACCCGGTGATATTATATCGTTTATTGCTAAATACCCTCCCCAAAGAAGCGTAAAAGCTGTTCCAAGAGAAGTAAGAAAATGAACATAGGGTAACCAAAAAGATGATATTTTTGTAGCATTTATATTTTTTTCAAGTAGATTTCCTGTTCCTTTTTGGAAGTTTTTTGACTCAAAATCTTCAGAGCCTAATAGCTTTATAGTTTCTATTCCACTAAAGGTTTGAACAACTGAAGCATTCATTTTGCCAAACTCTTTTCTAATCTGCCCCATTATCGGTCTAACTTTAAGAGAATATTTCACCATTGCATGAATCATAAAAGGGATTAACGCTATAAAAGCTAATGATAAAGAAGGTTGCCATATTATTAGGACTACTAAAATACCAACTATTGTTAGAATATTGTTTAATATATTAACTATAGAAAAGCCAAAGAAATTAGCCAGCAAATCTGTATCTGATGTGACTCTACTTATAATTTCTCCTACAGGTTGTTCATCAAAATATGTAAAGCTAAGGTTGTTAATATGTCTAATAGTCTTTGTTCTCAAATCATGAATAATAGTTTGTCCTGTTTTTTCTAGCACTATTCTTTGAGCATAGTAAAGTATGCCTTTTACTACTGTAGCTAGAATAATCATTACAAAAACTAAGAAAAACATTTGGCTACTCATCTGAGCGACTCTATCTACTACTTCTTTTATCAAAATTGGGGGAAGCAATGTAAATATTGTTGATAATAGGAGTAACATTGCTCCTAAAACAACACTTTTTATATGCCCTCTATATAGTTTTAAAAGTGAGAAAAAAATCTCTTTTTGGCTTTTCAAAATTTACCCCCCTCCTGATTTCTTGTTCTGTGTTAATATTAATATTAAACATATTATGGTCATATGTCAATTACTTGCATGGCTAATTTGTGTTAAGTTTATATAATCTTATAAAATTACTAGTATTGTTTTTTTTATTGCTTTAGGAGGTATTGCTTTGACTATGCTAAGAAAAAATTCCTGCTAAACTATAATAACTATACTCTTACCCGCCACTTCTCTTTTAAAAAAATTTAAAAACATTAAAGGATTGAGACCTCTTTGATCTCAATCCTTTTGCTCTTAGCTATTTCCAACGTTTTTCTTTTTTTTCAAGCTTCTCTTCTTTATAATTTATTTTCTTCTTCGAATATGCGGCTTTTGCCCTTAATTTTTGTTCCTCCAACATTAGATACTCGTCATTTGCACTTTCAAAATCATCCAAATCAAATCTAACTTTATCTCTCTTCATAGCGTCACTTTTAGTTTTATTGCGTTTAGGCAAAAACTTCTTCTCCTTTACTAAATTTTATCTAATAAATTTCGCATAACCAAAAAATAAAAGCTTATTACTTTTATTGAAAATAAATGGTTTACGTTAACATTTTACTACATATAATCATAAATTTCTACAAGAAAAAAGCTTATCAAAACTTATTTTTTGGTAATAATATCCCTTTTATAGTGAATCCAGTCAAAAAAAGTAATGATTTTAATTAAAAATATCTGCTTTGTCGAATATACAACAATATACTTTATAATGTCTTGATATAAACATAAAATACGCAACATCTGTTGCACTTCTTGCTATATTTATAAGCAAGTAGCATAGATAACAAATCGTTACAAATCAGATTTGCAGTATGATTAAGATTTGAAGTTTATTCCTTCATAGATTGTTTGAGTAATATATTTTATTATAATACTCTAGTTAATATTTAATCTAAAATGCAGCTGTCCAGCCTCCATCAGCAACAATAACTGCGCCATTAACAAAACTTGCATCTTCTGAAGCTAGGAACAAGGCTACATTAGCTATTTCTTTTGGAGACCCTGTCCGAGGAGAAAGTTGATGTGCCTGTGTTGCTCGGCTCATACCAAATTCATTCATGCTAGTCATACTTTGACTAATGTTTGTGTCGACTGCTCCTGGTGCTATTGCGTTACATCTAATACCTTTTTCTGCATACATAAAAGCAGTATTTTTTGTAATACCAATGACAGCATGCTTTGATGCCCCATAAGCAACGCCTGAATGAGCGCCACTAAAGCCTCCCGTTGAGGCAATATTTATAATTATACCGCTTTCTTTTTCTAAAAAAATCCTAACCGCTTTTCTTGTTGCCATCATCACACCTTTTGTATTTATAGAGAACACTCTATCCCATACCTCATCAGTGACGTCTCCTACTGGTTCAAAATTATCCATAATACCAGCATTGTTTACTAATATATCTAATGTTCCATATTCATCAACTGTTGCACTAAGCATTTTTTCAACATCTTCTAACTTACTAATATCAACCTTTAATGCAACTGCTTCAAAACCATTTTCTTTAATCTCTTTTTCTATTGCCTGTGCACCTTCAAAGTTAATGTCTGCTAGCACTACCTTAGCTCCTTGACTTGAAAATAGTAAAGCTATTTCTTTACCCATACCTGACGCTGCACCTGTTACAATTGCTACCTTATCGAGTAATTTCAATGTGTAACCTCCTTATTATAGTTCATATAAACGACTTCTTTCCATTTATTGTTCTATAATGTAATTTTATCATAAACTAGCCTAATAATATAGCTAGCTACAACAATTTTAAGAAATTATTAACATTTGAACTAGTTATATGTTCTATGAAATCTTTTATCCAACTCATTATGGGTAAAAATATCTCTGTAATACTTCTTAATAAGATCCACAGCTTTTGAAACTGCGTTTACATAAAGGTCTTTAAGTATTAAATTGCTGTCTGAAAAATCATCAAAAGGAACTTGTGGCATAACTAACCCTTTTAGAAAGTTGACTAATTCACTTTTTCTACTCTTCATATGCTTATCAATAAATCCTTGTATTTGAGATAAGTCTTCTAATATTTCAGAATAAGTCCTCATTGACTCTACAGCCAACTTAATTTTCTTAGGCTTGATATTTTTATAAAATGATGTAATTGTATTGGCTATCTGATTATTAATATATAAGTGCTCAGCTTTATTACTCTTTATTGGGTCAAGACCATCTTCTTGCATTAAGAATCTTTCAAACTCTGTTTCAATCATACTATGAGGGATATTCCCCAGTGCTGATTTTCTGTTGATATATGGATGACACTGGCTATCAAGCGTGAAGTGACATATGAACCCAAGTATGTATGATATACCAGAATTATCAAAATCACTTTTCTTTATTACTTCTCTAGCATTAGTGAAAAATTGCATAGCTGATTTATTATGCATCTTAAATCCAAAGCTATTTATTTTGTTTAATAAAAGAGGTTTATAATAAAAGAAAATGTCAGGACCCTGAAGACCTATATTAAATATATTCCTATTTTGATTTACTATTTCTTTAATTTCATTAGGTAAATTCTCAAGTACTTTTTCCCCAAATGTATAATGCGCATATGTATCGGGCATCTTTTCACCCCTATTCCTAATGCTTAATATTCTATTTAAATAAGATAACATATCAATGTTAAAATATTATTAACTTATTTGCTACTTATGTGATTTTGTTACAGAGCAAAAAGCATTTTGATGGTAAATTGTATTTAGAAAGTTGATGGAGGACATATATTATGAATTTAATCACGCCTATAACAATAGTTGCTAATATATCTGCTTTTATTTTAGGAGCAATATTAACACTATTGATTATATATAAGACAATCCCTAAAGTAATGATGGTTGAGAGTGAGAGCAAGTATGATTTTGAAAAATCAGCAGAAGTCTTTGAACAAAGTATCAAAGACGCTGGATGGTCTGTCTCAGGAATTCATGACTTAAAGAAAACCCTTAAGGGCTTTGGTTATGAAATTGGTGAAGTTAAAGCATTTGAGCTTTGTAAAGCAGATCATTCATCAGTAGTATTAAGCCGTGATGACGAGCGCATAATCTCCCCATTGATGCCTTGTCGAGTATCCCTATATACTAAAAGTGATGGCAAAACATATATCAGTAGAATGAACTCCCTACTAATGGCTAAACCATTTGGCGGCCTTATCTCTGATATAATGAAAAAAGCAGCAATAGATACAGAAAAAATCCTCGAAAGCATTATTAAGTAAAAAATCCTTTGCATACTGTTAGTTTGACAGTAGTGCAAAGGATATTTTTTTATACTTCTTGCTTTTCCATAAACTCTTTAGCAGTTTTAGTAATTGCTAAACCCCCAGCAGCAGTTTCTCTGAGTGAACCCGGTAGCATTCTCCCAACTCTTCCCATTGTTATTACAACTTCATCAAATGGAACAAAGCTAGATACTCCTGCTAATGCCATTTCTGCAGCTGTAATAGCATTACCAACTCCGCCAGCATTTCTCTTTGAACAAGGGACTTCTACAAGGCCTCCAACTGGATCACACACTAAGCCTAGCATGTTCTTTATAGCTATTGAAGAGGCTTCTAAAGCTTGTTCTGGGTTGCCTCCCATAATTTCTACTAAAGCAGCTGCTGCCATAGCACTAGCACTACCAACTTCAGCTTGGCACCCACCTTCTGCACCACTTATTGATGCAAAAGTTGCAATAATCAGTCCAACAGCAGAAGCTGTAAATAGACCCATCACGATTTCCTTTTCACTTATATCTCTATCTTCTTCAAGAGAATTAAGCACAGCAGGAACAACTCCACATGCACCAGCTGTAGGACAAGCTACTATTTTTCCCATTCTTGCATTCTCTTCTGTAATAGCAAGCGAATAAGCAATAGCTTTTGCTACAAACCCAGAAGATAAAGATTTGCCTTTCATGTAGTATTCATACATTTTTTTAGCATTATGCCCTATAAGCTTACCCATAGAATCTTGTGAGGTAATAATCCCTCTTTGAGCTGATTCTTTCATAACTCTATATGATTCAAGCATAACATTATAAACTTCTTCTTCAGTCATATTTGAAACTTGTGCTTCTCTTTTTAGCCCAATTTCGCCAATAGTCATATTATGCTTAGTACATAACTCTAAAAGATCCTGACCTGTTTTAAATCTATAACTCATAATTAACCACCCTAATATAATCTATCTATTACTACAGCATATTGCATCTTATTAATTGCCAAAACAGCTTCCAAGCACTCTTTATCAATTGGATCATCTGTCTCAATAATCATATATGCCTCGTCATTTACAGCTTCTCTATAAAGACTCATCTGTGCAATATTAACATTGTATTTATGAAGCATACCAGTAACCTCTTGGACTATTCCAACCCTGTCCCAGTGTCTAGTCACTAAAGTGCAATACTTCCCATCTATCCTTAAATTAGTCTTATCAATCTGGGTAATTAAAATATTGCCACCACCTACTGATTGTCCTTTCACAACTTTTTTAGTGCCTGTTACTCCCATTAATTCAATTTTTACTGTATTAGGATGGTCTTCTTCTTCATCTTCTTTGACAAATGCATACATAACACCTTTTTCATCTGCAATATCAAAACTGCTTCTAATTCTCTCATCATCTGGCAAAAAGCCTAAGACTCCCCCCAAAAGTGCCTTATCTGTACCATGACCTTTTAAAGTAGCTTTAAAAGAACCATAAAGATGAAAAATGACAGAAGATACTTCTTCTCCTAAAATCTTTCTAGCAGCATAACCTAACCTACATGCACCTGCTGTATGTGAACTTGAAGGACCAATCATAATAGGTCCTGTTATATCAAAAAGTGAAAGATTGCTACTCATAATAAGCCTCCTCTATTCTTTAGTAAATTGTGCTTTTATTATTGCATTTTTGCCTAAATAAAGCTACTCTTAAATAAGATTTTATAGTGGGAGGACTAGTGATGAACCAATATTTAGGCAAGAATGTTACAGTAAGAATTACTAATCAAATTGGAACAACATTTAAAGATAATAGAGTGTATCTTAATAATTTTGGTCTAGCTGATGATATAAAAGCACATATATTAGGAGAATACTCTCCTTTGAATGAGTATTACGGAAAAGTAATTGGCATACTAGAAGGCGAAAAGAGAGAGTTAATAGTAGCCAAAGACATTAGTAGTTTTACAAAAGATCAAATGGAAGCATTGCTTGATTATTACACTAGCCCACAAAAAGCTAAAGTTTTAGCAATAGAGTATTTAGGACAACATATTAGAAACAGTGTACGAGCTTTAATAAAATCAGATGATAAATACTTATTTGTCAGAGAAACTTACCTTGAAGATGAATACTATCATTTAGTTGGTGGGGGGATGAACTTTTTAGAAGACCCAAAAGAATCATTAGAGCGAGAAATCAAAGAAGAACTTAATTCTAATTTGCAAAGCTTTAAGTTTATTAATACAATTTCTAATATTTTTAGCGTAGATAATATAAAAGCTCATGAAGTAATGCATTTATATGAGTGTACAATTGATAAAGAAATTGAAAATGGTCAACTTATGACAGCAGATATTTACACTAGTGAACTTATATGGCTTGATAAAAAGCAAATTGAGAGCAATTATAAAAAAATACTGCCTAACATAATTGCTAAATACATCTTATGTGAGAATTAATTATGAATGCAAAACTTAAAATAATACTGAGTATGGTCCTTTGGGGAAGTTTAGGTATTTTTGTTAGATACATTCCACTACCTTCTTTAGAAATAGCTTATGTTAGAGCTTTAATTGCTAGTGTTTCAATTTATATAATAAAAAGGATTTTTATTAATGAGAAAATTAACCTAGGGAAGAATAAAAGACTTTTATTAATTTCAGGGATAATGCTTAGTGGTAACTGGATTCTTTTATTTGAAGCATATAAAACAACGACAATAGCTAACGCAACACTTAGCTATTATATGGCACCTATCTTTGCTGTTATCTTAGCATCATTTTTAGTAAGAGGAGAAAAATTAACCCCAAAAAAACTTATCTCCACTATCTTAGCCTTTATTGGCCTAGTCATAATTATTAATTATTCATCAGGAGATGTTAGACTAGGACAATTTACTGGTATTATGTTTGGTCTCCTTGCAGCACTTAACTATGCGGGTGTTGTAATTTGTAATAAGAAAATGCAAGGTATAAGCGCCTTTGACAGAGTGTTGGCACAAATGGGTGTAAGTGCACTTATTTTAACTCCTATAATCATTTTTAGAAGCCAAATAGTAATGATTGCACCTATTGGCATCATCTCTTTGATTGTAATCGGCTTAGTACACACTACCTTAGCGTACCTTTTATATTTTCCAAGTTTAGAACATGTAAGTGTACACAGTGCTTCTATACTCAGCTATATAGATCCAGTGTCAGCACTAGGATTTGGTTATGTTTTTCTAAACGAGCCACTTGGGTTTAATCACATTATTGGTGGCGGACTGGTTTTGTTTGGCACATATTTGAGTAATAAGAAAAAATAAAATATATTCAAGCACTTAAGTGCATAAGTCCATAATTTTTGCTAATATATAATTTGATAAATTATATAAGGGGAATATTATGGATTATTTATTAGTTCTAACAATTGGAGCTATTATCTTATCTTTTATTGTGGATAGACAGAAAACAATAAAAGGGGTAAAGATAGGCTTAAAGAAGCTTAAAAAAATAGCACCACAATTTTTGATCATGCTTATTTCAATATCAATTGTTTTATATTTACTACCAGAAGAGACAATTGTAAAGTTTTTGGGTAATGGAAACCTAATTACAAATACTGTCTTAGCAGCTATTATTGGTTCAATAACAATGATGCCTGGGTTTATTGCTTTTCCTTTATGTGGCATTTTACTGACAACTGGAGTTAACTATACAGTACTCGCTGCATTTTCAACGACCTTGATGATGGTCGGTTTTGTAACTTTTCCTGTAGAGAAAGAATATTACGGAACAAAACTTGCTATTAAAAGGAACTTATTTAGTGTTTTAATAGCTTTAGTAGTAGCTATTGTTGTTGGGATTGTCTTTGGGGAGATTTTAGTATGAAAAAGAAAAATTTTACACAGTATGTCATAATTTTTTATGCTATATTCATAATAGTAAGCTATATAATGCCAATTGAAGCTGGACAAGATATTGCAAAAAACTTTTACAGGTTTACATTTGAGATGATAAAGATTTTGCCATTTGCTTTTATCCTCATAGGGCTTTTGGAAGTGTGGATAAAACAGGAAACTATAGAAAAATATCTTGGTGAATCTTCTGGTTTACTGGGACATTTTTGGGCGATTATCTTATCCTCAACAACAGTAGGTGGTGCTTATGTTGCTTTTCCTCTGGGCCATACACTTTATAAAAAAGGTGCAAAGCTAGGGGTAGTATTGACATATATAAGCGCTGCTGCTATTACGAGAATTCCAATGACAATTTTTGAAGCATCTTTTCTAGGAGTTAAGTTTACACTTGTGAGAATTTTTGTGTCTATTCCTTTGATTGTTATCTCTTCAATTATTTTAGATAAGCTTACTGATAAAAATGAGGTTCCTAAAGAAATTAAAGAGTAGGAGGAGTTTTCTTGAGAGATTCAAGCAAAATTAGTTCTGTTAGTAAGTTAATAATTGGAAATACTTCAAAGAAAGATCAAGTAGTCAATCTAATAATACAAGAAGCAGTGAAAGAAGAGTTATCACTAGTAACATCTCTCGATGTACTAAATACATCAATAAAAATTAGAAAAAGCTTAATTTATGATAAAGAAATTTTTGCACAACTTTGGGACCCCCTCTCTTTAAGTGGGGTCCCTCTTAGAATTCCTATAAATAAAATAGGAGCGAAAGTATTAGCACATATGCTAGACCTAACAGAAGTACAATCTGGTGTTTTACACAATGCATTTAGAATCGCAAGTGATAAAAATCTCAAGCTTATCAGTTTTAATGATTTAAGAGCGGTACTCAAGCATCTTTCTGATAACAAAAAGGATTACCGCTTATATTATGGCAATGCTTCAACTAGGTCAATTAATGCTATTTACAGAGCTATTTTAATTCTAGAAGAGCTAAATCTTAATATGTTGTTTACACTTCCTAGTATTGATACAAGGGATTTCTTAACAAGTGGATGGCCACTGCATATTATTAATACTAAGGAAATTATTAATTATCCAAGTGTTTACTCAGGTCTATTAATTTCACTTTTAGTCGAACTTAATGAATGCCATCAAGCCCAAAGCTTTAAAAAAGGGCTCATTATTTTAATTGATGGGAAAACTCTCTTTAATTCACTTTCTAATACATTAGCAGATGATTTAGTTATTTTACTTACATCTTTAATGAACAAGAACATAGGAGTTTATTTAATTTGCAGTGAAGTAAATGATCTACCTAAAAAACTAGTAGAACTTTTTACAAGCTTTATGATCTATTCAAAAGAAGCTCTTAAAGAAAGTGAACTGAAAAAACTACCCATGATGAGTGATAATTCTTTTAGTGGTATAATGAGTATGGAAAAAAGACTTATAGACAACATTATAATAGTCGATACTTATGATAATGTTTCACTACTAAGCAATCATGAATCTACATTAAGGATTAGTATTAAAGAAAATTCTTCTCTTAAAGCAAAATATGAAAAAGTTTTAGCTACTGATACTGCCTTTTTATCTTTGCAAGATAAAACAGAAGAAAACAAAGATAGAGCAAAGCAAACTAGAAAACCTACGCCTTTTGAAACTACACTAAAAAATGCTGCAATTAGTTTTGGGAAGTATATTGGTAATACTATTGCAAAAAATTTAGTGCAAATGCTTGAACGAAAGATTGAGAGGAAAGATTAAATTGCTAACATTTTTACAAGCAAACAGTCATAATGATGAAAAAATAAGGTTTATTATTATCTGTGCAAGATATAAAAATCAATGGCTTTTTGTCAGAAATAAAAATAGGACTAGCTATGAATTGCCAGCTGGACATATTGAAGACTTGGAAACTCCTATAGAAGCAGCAGCTCGTGAATTGTATGAAGAAACTGGAGCAGTAGATTTTTCAATTATTCCCATGGTAGATTACTGTTTTAATGACAAAGAAGGTAGGGTCTTTTTTGCTGATGTAAATAGTCTAGGAGAACTCCCTGACTATGAAATAGCTGAAATTATATCAGCAAATTATCACCCTTTTCCACAGACTTATCCACAGCTTCATCCACAGTTTCTAAAATATGCAAAAAACTTTGTGAGGGGTATGAAAAATGAAAATTAGAAAGCTATATTTAGTAGAGGGAGCAAAAGAAGCCACTGGCTTAGTTGTTGCTATTGATGTCTTTAGAGCATATTCTACAGCATGTTATCTATTTGAAGCAGGAGTTGAAAAAATTATCCCAACTGATGATATAGAACATGCATATAAGCTTAAAGAGGATAATCCTCATTATATTCTACTTGGTGAACGCGGTGGAGAAATGATTAAAGAGTTTGACTATAACAACTCTCCTAGTAAGATTATAGGGGCTAATTTACAAAACAAAACTGTAGTAATGACAACTAGTTCAGGAACTAAGGGGTTACTAAGTGCAAAAAATGCAACTAGTATTATAACAGGTAGTTTTGTAAATGCTAAAGCTATTGCCAAATATATATTAAAAGAAAATCCTGAAGAAGTGTCTATTGTTGCTCTTGGTAATGGTGGTGTGTCACGGGCACCCGAAGATGATGCGTTTTCTGATTATTTAGAAGCATTGCTGACAAACAAAAATTTTGACTTAATTAAAACAAAAGAGGAACTGAAGATAAGTGCAGGTGAGAGGTTCTTTGACCCTAATATACTTCACTCACCTAAGGCTGACTTTGACTTATGTTTAGATTTTAATAGATTTGACTTTGTTATAAGGTATCAAAATGGTGAACTTCTAAAATACAACGTATAGCTTAATAGTAGATATTCTGGTATAATCGCTTTAGTTTTGCACAAATAAGGAGTCTACTATGGTTTATGTTTTATTATCAGTTTTAGCTGGAACAGCTATGTCTGCAATATTTAAAATTACAGAAGGGCGAGACTTAAATCGCAACTTTATCACTTCAGTTAACTATTTTGCTGCAGTTTTAGTAAGTTTTACCTTTGTAAGAAGAGCAAATCTGGAAATCAATCTAAGTATTAACTCATTTCAAAGCTTTTTCTCTGAACTAAGTGGTGTGTTAAGTGGTGGAAAGTTTAGCGTACAAAGCATTGCCATATATGCTCTTTTCTTAGGCGCCTTTGCAGGCATCCTTTACTTTGTAGGTATAATTGCTATGCAAATGAGTGTTAGAAATTATGGAGCTGGTATATCTGGGATGTTTAGTAGAGCTGGAATGATTATTCCCATATTACTATCAATACTTCTTTGGAGGGAGATTCCTTCACCATTTCAGTGGATTGGAATTTCACTTGCGATTGTAGGGGTTATATTTGCTAATTTACAACCAGAAGCTGAGAAAAAGTTCACAATACGATTAACACTAATGCTACAGTTTATAACTGGTGGAATAAGTGCTCTTATTAGTAAGTCGTTTCAAATTTATGGGCTTATTGAGTATAGAGATTTCTTTTTACTCATTGTATTCTTTAGTGCATTTTTAGTTTCAGCTGTTTACACATATAAAACTCCAAAATCCTGGGGTAAAGCAGAGCTAATCGCTGGATTTTTTGTAGGTATATTCAACCAACTTTCAGCAACCTTTTTATTATTAGCTCTTAATGCCTTACCTGCACCTATTGTTTACCCTATGACTTCAGCGGGTTCAATTGTTTTTATTAATATAATGGGGATTGCAGTTTTCAAAGAGAAGCTCAAAAAACACGAAATGATTGCAATAGGTCTTACAATCATTGCGGTTATAATTTTATCTTAACTTCTTAAGAATAGCCTTTAAGGCTATTCTTTTATAATCTTCATAACAAAATTCTCCTGTAGCTGCTTGCATAGCTGCTGCAGATCCTATACTTGCTGCATTTATCAACAAGTTTTCCACATCTTCCTCACGTTTTATCCCCACCGCTAAGGATCCAAAAACAGCATCGCCTGCTCCTACTGTGGATACTACTTTTATTCTTGGTACATCTACTTTATAAATACTCCCAAAATAGTTAGCTAATAGACCCTTTTCTCCAAGGCTAACGATTGCTATTTTTACTCCCTTTGCGCAAATATCATCCAGTGTACTAATCATTTCCTCAATCGATAAGCTTTCTTTACCGACATATTCAAAAAGCTCAAACTCATTAATCTTAACCATATATGGATTAGCTTTTATCCCTAGTTTAAGAGCATCTCCTTTTGCATCTAGAACAACTTTTATGTGTTTATCAGTTAACTCAATCATATCTTGATAAACACTACTTGGTACATTAGGTGGCAAAGACCCCGATAAAGTTATAACATCAAAGTTAGATGACAACACTTTATACTTATTAAGCATTCTAAGATACTCTTCATTTGTTACAAATGGACCCGGTTCTCTTAATTCAGTCAAATCATCATCTAAAATTGCAATACAACGTCTGTTATCTCCATTTGTTTTACAATACTCACATTTTATACCTAAGCTTTCTAGATGGTGCTTTATAAACTGCCCCTCAAAGCCTCCCAGCAAATTAAGAGCTACTACCTCGCAACCTAAAGCTTTTACAATCCTAGCGGCATTGTTGCCCTTCCCACCAGCAACTTTGATTACACTTTCAGCTCTATTGATTTGCCCTAGAAGAAACTTATTTGTGTAGACTGCTGTATCGATAGATGGGTTTATACAAACGGTAAGAACCATAATAATACCTCCAATAACCTTAGATAACCTAATTAATGATTATCTATATATTTACAGTATAGCATCTGATGTGTATTATTATATATGACAATCGATGAAAAGAGGAAAATAAATGAGTATTGAATTAGTACACGCAACTAGAGGTAACCTTGTAGAGAGTATTTATAGAGGGGATATCGCAGTTGTTAATGCAGAAGGAGATCTTTTATATAAAGCTGGAGACCCTGATAAGTTAACTTTTATTCGTTCTTCAGCTAAACCTATTCAAGCTTTGCCAGTGCTTGAAAGTGGAGCAGTTGACCATTTTGGAATTGAGGAAAGCGAATATGCCATTTTTTGCGCTTCACACAATGGAGAACTTGAACACACCCAGACAGTACAATCAATCTTAACCAAGATTGGATTAGATGAGAGCTATTTGCAATGTGGTTTTCATCCCCCTGTATACAGGCCTGCAGCTGATGAGCTTGTACGCAAAGGTATCAAACCTTTTGAAATCCATAGTAATTGTTCAGGTAAGCATTCTGGAATGCTGACACTAACAAAACACAAGGGATGGCCTCTAGAGAATTACACTGACTTAGAACATCCTGTGCAACAATCAATGTTAAGTGCTATGGCTAAATGTGCTCATATTGATGAAAGTGAAATCGAGATTGGGATAGATGGCTGTGGAGTACCTGTCCATGGATTAACTGTTTTTCAAATGGCAAGAGCTTGGGCTAACTTCACAAACCCTGTTCATTTAGAAAAATCTATGGCAAATGCTGCAAAAAGAGTCGCTAAAGCTATGTTTAAATACCCTTCAAAAGTTGCTGGTACAGACAGATTTTGTACAGCGCTTCTAGAAGCTGGCAAAGGTGCTTGGGTAAACAAAAGTGGAGCTCAAGGTGTATATTGCTTTGGTCTTATTGATAAAAACATTGGAATTGCACTTAAAATTGAAGATGGTAATGGCAAAGCAGCTAGCAGTGCTATGGTAGAGGTTCTTGATCAATTAGGCTTACTAAATGATAAGCAAAAAGTTGATTTGGATAAATTCCAAAATCCTAAGCTTAAAAATCATAGAAAAGATATCATTGGTGAGTTAAAACCAGTGTTTAATTTAGAAAAAGTTTTATAAATTTGAATTTTTGCGGAACAAATCTTTAGAGAAGGTTGTCATATATTATTATGAAAAAACTTATAGCAATACTAATATCCATTTTAATATTATTAGCTTTAGTAGACCCTTTTTCTCCCAAAGAAGAAGAGCCTGGCTTTATATCAAGGAATATTACTGCTAAAGTTCTAGAGATTGATGATAGCAAGCTCTATGTTGAGATTCTAACGGGACTACATCTAGATAAAGCTTTTATCAAGACAACCTCATCTAGTGCCATATGGGAATCCCTCGATGGGATCTCACCCAATGACATTATTGTAATCTCTGTTGCAGAAATTGAAACAAGGGACGATAGTGTGCTTTTGACAGCAGATTATGTTTCTCTTCCAGGAAATTAAAAAAGACGAATTAGGTTTAATCCTAGTTCGTCTTTATTCTTTTAAATCTGTACTTCTTCTCTAATTATATCTGCACCAACTGCCTGAAGCTTTTCAACTGCCTTTTCATAACCTCTATCTAGATGATAGACATGTTCCATGATAGTCTCACCTTCAGCACATAACCCTGCAATTACTAAAGCAGCACTACAACGCAAGTCAGTCGCTCTTACAATTGCACCACTTAGTTTTTGTGGACCTTCAACAACTGCTATATTATTGTCTACCTTTACTTTTATACCCATCTTTGAAAGCTCATTGACTACCTTAAATCTATTATTATATATATTTTCAATTATCGTTGATACGCCTTCTGCTCTAATCAGTGGTATCATCATTTGAGATTGCATATCAGTTGCAAGACCTGGATATGGAAAAGTTTTTAAGTCTACAGCTTTAAGATTTCCATTAGATACAATTCTAACATAATCTTCGCCTTCTTCTACATGTGCTCCCATTTCTTTTAACTTTGCTATTACAGCGTCTAAGTGAACAGGTATTACATTTTCAACTGTTATATCACTATTATTTGCTGCAGCAAGAGCTAACCATGTACCAGCTTCTATTCTATCTGGGATTACTGGATGTGTAACACCTATACGGTGGGGAGTTCCTGTTACTCTGATTGTACCAGTTCCTGCTCCTCTAACCCTCGCTCCAATTCCTGTTAAAAAGTTTGCTACGTCAACAATTTCAGGTTCTCTAGCAGCATTTTCAATTACCGTAACCCCTTCAGCACCTGCAGCTGCTAGCATAATATTAATAGTGGCTCCTACACTTACAATATCAAGGTAGATAGTGTTACCCTTAAGTCCATTTTTTGCCTCAACACTAATAACACCATGATTGATGTCCACAGTTGCTCCAAGAGCCTCAAATCCTTTAATATGTTGATCAATTGGTCTTAAGCCAATATTACAACCACCAGGAAGTAGTGCTTTTGCTTTATTAAACCTTGCAAGGAGCGATCCTAATACATAATATGATGCTCTAAATTCGCTCATTATTGGAGCTGTTGCATCATATGTATTAATCGTATTTGGGTTTATCCTCAATGTGTTTTCTTCTATAAATTCTGCTTCTGCACCTAAACTTTGTAAAATCTTTTGGAAATTTAGGACATCAAGCAATTGTGGTACATTCTCTAAGGTGCAAATATCACCGGCTAAAATAGCTGCAGGAATAATTGCTACTACAGCATTTTTTGCGCCACCGACATTAATTTTTCCGCTTAATTTTTTTCCGCCTTTAATTCTAAGTCTGCTAGCCAATATTATATCCTCCAATCCAACAATTTCGCTGGACGTATTTTCTCTAACACCACACTCTATTTTAACATACTTTTATACATTGTTTATAGTTAAATTAGGTGAAAATCTTTAAAATGCTAACTCTCAAGCTCACCTGTGTAAGCATTTAGGTAATAGTTGACAATATCACCATTAGGTGTCATAACTTTAAGTCGCCATACAGGTATGAGTTGCCATATTTCTGGCACATTTTGATCTGCCACAAGACTGCTTTCCGTAAGTCCAAAGTAGGCAAGTCTGATATCTTTTATCTCACTTTGAGCTTCAAGATTTTGATTTACTACTAGAGCTAGCAAAGCTTCTGTCGCAGAGATTATCTTTACTTTTGGTTTGAAGTCAATCAAATCAAGTAAAACCTCTTTTAGCTCTCTTTCGTGCTCTTTTCTTTCCAGCGTTGCTCTTTTTATTCCTATAATATTACCTTCTACATCCATCCTGATTTTTGTGTAGCTACCCGCATCATATACAGGTAACCCAATATCTTGGATAAACAGAATATCATAATATGAAATATCATTTTCTATTGTCTCATTTATACTTTCAAGTAACCAACCTTCAAACTCAAGATTTGTTGCTTCTCTAAAACCTACTCTAATTATAGGTGCAACTATATCGAGATAATTAGGGTCTGTCAATGCCAAATTGATATGGTGCATAATAGTCTCTTTGCTTTCAATGACTCTGCCCTCTCCAACTTCATTAAGATAATAAAACATCTCATCATCAACAAATAAGAACTCATCCTCATTTTGATAAATAAATTCATCAATCCAAGTCCCTGGATTATCTGGCCATAAACTTGCGACTATTTCTTGCTTATTAATAGATTCAAACCCTACCTCAGACATATCCACAGGAGAAATCCCAAGTGGTAGTTCTGCTGGTGGTACGACTTGATATTTTTCAAGTATTAAGTTAGTTACCCTTTCATTAACAGCTGTGTATTCGCTTACAGGTATTCTAGATTCTTGCAAGTTGACTACCTGTGTTATTAGATAGGCATTAAGAATTATAAAGGCGAGAATAAGTATCGATTTTGCTTTTGACCAATTCATTATTATCCCCCTATCTGAACTCTAAGCCGTTTTGACTTGGGAAATATCCAGTCATAGCATTAATAAAGAATCTTACTTTATTCTCTCTACCATCAGCAAGTACTACTGTCCAATATGGAGAAATGAACGCTCCACTAAACAAATTATCTGGAACGTAGTAAGCTAGGTGCACATCTGAAATAAAGTAACCTTCATTTTGATAACTTTGGAACTTCTCTATTACTGGTATTGCATGAGGATTCCACCAAACTTCAACTTTAAATCTATTACTTGATAATCTTTCTATTGCTCCAGCACCATCAATTTCAATTTTTGGAACATAGTTAAAACGACTATACTGCCAAATGTGCCTCTTCATATCTGTTACAATACCATTAATATTTGTAACTCTAAATGCTGGATCACTACTTAAAATTGGGATACCTACATCTAAAGCATCAGCATAATTCCTATATTCAAAATTATACCTAGCCTGGTCTTGTGTACTGGCACTAGTAAGCCTTACTCCGCGTTTAAAGTCAAGCCAAACACTTATCTCAATTTCTGATAAGAACATACTTGAATTATCAACTGCTGCATAGTAACTAATACTATCAAGAGACTCGTTATCAAGAATCGAATATGAATAATCTACATGGGGGAATCCAGCATAATCAAGTGTTAAGCTAGTTTGCCCAAGTGAAAAGTAGTATCTTTCGTTGCCAAGCCCAATCTCTCTAACCAAGTTTGGGTTTGAGAAAAATCTAGGTAACCATCTGTTTTTTTCATACCGCTCAGGTGCTACCCATATTTCTGGGAATAAATTATTGTATCTTCCTAAAAAATTCTCCGCAATATATACTCCTGTTACAATTTTCTCATTATTAATTCCTGCATCATATACTGTGTAATGCTCTCCCTTATCAGCTCTTCTCATCAAAGCAAATGGGCTTGATGGTATATTTAGCTCTGGAGCACTAATCCTATAGTAATCACTACCCGATACAAGTCTTGCATAAATTGATTGGCTTGTAACTATTAGTCTATCTACTTTTGTACTTATTGGGGTATCCTCAAAATGCCAAAATGGGAATAATACTTCAAGCGGATAAGCTCCAGCAAAAACAAATTCCCAACCATCATTTGATAAAGCATTTTGATATGTGCTTGAATTAATCCTAGTTACTTCTACTTGCATATTTTGATTTATAATTGCATCTACAAACTGCCAAACTTCTACTGAATAATCGTTTGTAGTTAAATAAAACAGTCTCTTTGTACTTCCTTGATGCTCCACTAATCTTTCTGGAGCAAGTATCTCAGGAAGTAATATTTCAGTTGGCTCTACCATAATTGGTTCATCTACATCTGACTGTAACTGGGGTAAGTCTGTTAACCACATAGGCAGTGCATCGTATTGACCAACACCTGAAAGGAGTGCATATGATAATATCACGCTGGAAACTACTAGGGCGACTAATACAAAAGATTTTATTCGCTCTATCATGATTCTAACTTCCCTCAAGTAGCGGAACAGTAAACAATACTTCCGTACCTTTATCAGCTTCACTAAAAATTTCTATTTTTCCACCATGAGCTTCCATGATTTCTTTAGCAATCGCTAAACCCAATCCTGTTCCACCCATTTGTCGTGATCTCGCTTTATCTACCCGATAAAACCTCTCAAATATTCTTGGCAAGTCTTGTGCGGGTATACCAATTCCCTCGTCCCTTACTGATATTTCGGCTACTTTGCTCTTTTTACGTAACTCTACGTGAACATTTTGGTTATTATGAGAATATTTTATTGCATTTGATAACACATTTACTAAAACCTGCTCAATTGCATCTTTATCAGCGCACACATTAGCACTATCCCCATCTACATAATCTATACTCACATTTCTTTTATTAGCAACTGAATCTAGTCTGTTTGACACATCTCTTACTAACTCATTAAGCTCAAAGTTTACCATATTGAGTCCGTTTTGTTCTGAGTCTAGTTGTGATAATTGTAATAAATCTCTTACAAGCTTATTCATTCGCTTAGTTTCTGTTTCAATTACAGGAAGCATTGATTCTTGTAATTTTTTAATTTGCCAAGTATATAATTCTTTAAGTTCATTAAATGTTAAGTCGTGCTCAGTTTCGGCTTCTTCTGGAAAGACATTTTTAATATCATCCTGGCTATAACCTAGTATTCTCCACCCAGCACGAACTGCATTAATTAATTCATTTGGATTTAGTTCAACTTGATCTAAATACTCTTGTAAAGTTTGGATTCTGATTTGAATATTTGTAAGAGGAGTTTTCAGCTCATGTGATACATTAGCAATAAACTCTCTTCGCATTCTATCAAGCTTTTGTTGTTCTGTAATATCTTCAAGCACCATAATTACACCATTTAACTGTTCTTCTCTTTTAAATGGTGCTTGCTGTACTCTTACTATTCTTCCTCCATCATATGGCAGCCTTACTTCTTTAATTATTAGCCTATTACTATTAACCGCTTGATGAATATCTTCTATTTCAAGTTTATCCACTAATTCATCAACAATATTGTCAGAATCCTCTGGCAAAACAAGAAGTTCCTTAGCTCTTGGATTAATATGCAGTAGCTCCCCTGTAATATCAAAAGCAATAACTCCATTACTCATATATGTAAAAATTGCATCCATCTTTGATTTCTCATTTGATATCTCACCTAAGGTTTGGCTTAGTTGGTCTGCCATTGAGTTAAACATTTCACCAAGCTGCCCTATTTCATCACCTGAGTGAACTTCAATTTGTTGTGAGAAGTTTCCTCTAGCCATTTCTGCAGCACTGTGAGTTAATTCTTTAATTGGCTTTGTTATTGTCCTAGCTAAAGCTAGTGATAATATAAGTGATATTACAAGTGTAATTCCTGTACCTACAAAAAGAATATCTCTAATATCTTTAACTTTGCTATAAACTTGTTCTTCCATAGCTGCAATGATATAGATATACCCTTCGACTTGTCCTTCTTCGTTTCTTATTTTTTGCGCTACATTTAAATATCTTATCTCTGATATGGGTTCTTGCTTGACTGATGATTGATAATCAACATCATCCTCAGCAACCCTTAGTAGCAAGTCATCTACCCAATATGATTCTTGTGGACCAAACAGCATCTTAAACTCACTATTAAACAAAAGTATGTTATAGTCTTGACTTTCTGGGGCAAGGTCAGGGTTTGGTCTTTGATATTTCAGTTCATCAAGAAGTAGTGGTTCATAGTATTCAGGGACATCTAGTTGGTTAGACAATTTTTGCACAAGCAACTCAGAGGTATTGCTAAGAGTTTGCTCAAAACTATTTTCAAGCATCTTTTCAATATCCCCTATTAAATAAAAACTAACTGCTTGCATTACTGCAACTATTACTAAAACGTATATAGCTACAAGACGCCACTGAATACTTTGTTTTCTTGTCCTCATTTACCTCAAATCCCTCTAACCTTTAAAATAGTAGCCTGCTCCTCTTTTTGTTATAACTCTATTTGGTTTGCTAGGCTCATCTTCAATCTTCTCTCTTAACCGCCTAACAGTCACATCTACTGTCCGATCATCGCCAAAGAACTCATTGTATCCCCAAACTTCTTTGAGGAGTTCCTCTCTAGAGAATACCTCTTCTGGTTTTGATGCTAGGAAATTAAGTAATTCAAACTCTCTTATTGTTAGAGATATTACTTCACCATCTCTTGTAACTTCATATTTTTTACAATCAATAACTAATTCATCAAAGATTAATTTATCCTGACTTTGATTTAAGTGATTATTAAATACATTAGCTCTTCGAAGTTGTGCATTCACCCTGGCAATAAGTTCTTGCGGGCTAAAAGGTTTTGTAATATAGTCATCTGCTCCAAGTTTAAGACCTTGCACTTTATCATTCTCTGTTTCTTTTGCTGTTAACATTATTATGGGCATATTATGAGTTCTTCTAATTTGCCTGCATACCTCAAAGCCATTGATGCCTGGTAACATAATATCAAGCAAGATTAATTCAGGGTTTATGCTATTTGCTTTTTGAACTGCTGCTAACCCATCATAAACGACTTCTACTTCATAACCTGATTTTTCTAAATTGAACTGGATCATCTCGGCAATTAGTTCTTCATCTTCTACAACTAAAATCTTAGACAATTTAATCACTCCTTGTTAAGAACTCAATCTATTATTAGACACCTCTATGCCAATGTCCTCTTGTTAAATTATTATTTACAAGAGCCATTATCTCATCTTTATAGTTAGTTTTAACTCTACCGTACATTTGTGCCTCATCTAAAGCGTTCCTATACATACGAGTTAAATTGTACACCTTATCAACACCTCTGCCTCCGATGTCTAGTGTAACATTATCAATCTTCATTGAGATAATGTTTGGCAGTTCATCAATCAAAACTAAATCTTGTCCATTATATACATAAGATCTACATTTATCATCAAAGCCAAGTGGAAACTGATAATCCATTCTGTCTGATAAATAAAAGTCTACTTTCTGACATTCATCCATTGCACACTGATTAGATCCAGCTAGAATACATGCTTCATTAATCATCAGAAGTGTTTTCTCATGAACTACAATATTTAGCTTACTTGTTGTATTATTTACTAAGTTATTAATCTGGTCCTTGTTAAGCTCTACAGATAAGGTAACAGTATCTACTCCCAAGTCATTTAGTTCATGTATTGCTACACTATTCATAGGAAACATCCCCGACCCAGATATGACTCTTATCTCTTTATCTTTAAGGGATTGTATCTGACCTAAATTATCTGCATAAACTATATCTGGCTTAATTTCTTCAAATAGCTTAAGAAGTGCATCAAGTTGCATATCTTGAGAAATCCTTGGCCAGCGCCATATAAATTTATCTCCTAATATTTCTTTTGCGTTTATTATATCATTTTTAAAGTAACTAAGATTTTTAACACTTCCATATATGACATAATCTGCTCCGCCCTTAATTGCAGCACTAGCTTCTTCTAAATTTTCAGCACTCACCATTAGGGATGTGCTCTTGTATTCTTTTTGCTTTCTTTGTGCATCTTTTATTAATGGTGTTTCACTTACTTTAAAACTAAATTTTTCTCTTTGTTTTTCAAGCAAACTATCAATTGCAAGTCTCCTAAGATTATTTAGTTCTCTTGCAGGAGCTGCTGGATGACCTTCAATTACAACATTAGTCTCACCTAAAGAATAAATAGTTCCACCTAAGCGATTTAATTGACCAATAACATACTCCTTGTCAGCTGCTTTTGTGTGAGCTTTAGGAAGAATCATTTCTCCATTTATTGCTACTTCATTTCCAAGATTATCTCTTGCAATTAAACTAATAATCTCTCCTTCTATTAGCTTAATATCAAAATCCACTATATGCTTTTGACTAGGACGACGCATTAAGTCACTAATCTCCTGGTCAGCCTTTGTGCTTTTTACTCTTGATATCTCAAGGTCATTAGTAACATCAACTCCCTTAAGATTGATATAGTGCCCTTTTTGAATATCTTTATCTAGACTAATTGTTTTTGTAATTCCACCTTGTCTATATGCTAATAGGTCATTTTTATATAACTGTTTAGTTGCAACAGCTTGTCTTCTATTTTTTATCATTTTAAGCTCTGCTACTATAACGCCTCTATTATCAGGCCTATCTGTAGCCATTAAATCAAGTGGTTTAGCTCCAAAGATTAATCCCTTTGTAAAATCTCTATTAAAAGCTTCTTGGAGCTGCATATGCATATCATATGTCACTATCTTATTATCTAATGCTTGACGATATGACGAAACAACTGAGTAAACATATTCAGGCCGCTTCATTCTTCCTTCAATCTTAATTGCGGTAATATTTGCATCTCTCATTTTTTCAAGTTCATCAATTGTATTTAAATCTTTAGTACTCATAAGATACTTATCTGGCAGTTCAAGCTCTTCACCTTCGCGATATAAGGTATATGGTAACCTACAAGGACCTGCGCAAGCCCCTCTATTACCACTTCTCCCTCCAATCATACTACTCATCAAGCATTGCCCAGAATATGCATAACAAAGTGCCCCATGAGCAAATACTTCAAGCCCTATGTCGCTATGCTTTTTAGCCATCTCTTTTATCGTTTTAATATCGAGTTCTCTAGCAAGCACTACTCTTTTAAATCCTTGTTCTTTTAAATGCTCAATACCCGCACTATTATGTACCGTCATTTGAGTTGATGCATGCATTTCTACATTGCTAGCAACTCTTCTTGCTATTTTTGCTACTGCTAAGTCTTGTATTATAAATGCGTCTACATTAAGACTCGCTAGTTTTTTTAGATACTCTTCAAGTTCTTCAAGTTCATATTCATTAACTAAAGTATTTACTGTTACATATATTCTTGCGTTATACTCGTGTGCTAGGGTTACTGATTCTTCTATCTCATCAAAATTAAAGTTTGCAGCACTTTGTCTTGCATTAAAACCAGTGCCTCCTAGATATATAGCGTCTGCTCCTGCATAAAGGGCAGCTCTTAATGCATCTATACTGCCTGCTGGTGCTAATAATTCCATTTAAATTCTCCTATCTCTTAATACTCACCAATTATATTATACCAGTGATGTATTGTAAATTAATTATGACTACAATAATTTTTAACTATCTTTAATTGATGGTATAATATTTCTGGTGATAATTATGCATAAACTGCTAAGAATACAAATTGCTCTGGTGTCATTAGTAATATTTACAATTATTTCAATAATCCTAATGAACATAGATATGATATATTTACAAAATTGCTTACTAGTTGCTGTTTTGATTTTTAATACTCTTTTATCTTTTTTATATGTTATAACTAATAGCTTAAGTAAAAGAGAGTTGTATAACGAGATTGCTACTAGTTTTGTAATGATTTTTTCAACTATTTATGTTTATACACACTATATTAGATAAAGAAAACTCTTAAGAGCTCATGCTCCTAAGAGTTTTGTACTAGTACTGTATTTCTCTTGGGTAATTTGTAAATGTATTGCATCCATCTTCTGTTACAACAACGTCATCCTCAATCCTTACTCCGCCTACTCCTGGGAGATAGATTCCTGGTTCAACTGTGAAGACATGTCCTACTTTTAATTCTTGTGTATTACCATCTACAATATATGGCTCTTCATGAACTTCAAGTCCCATACCATGGCCTGTTCTGTGAGTAAAGTACTTGCCATACCCAGCATCTTCTATTATCTTACGAGTTACTTGGTCAACATATTCACAAGTTACTCCAGGCTTTACTGCTGCCTTTCCTGCTGCATTTGCCTTTTTAACAACTTCATATATTTTAAGCATTTCATCACTAACATTACCACAAGGCAATGTCCTAGTAATATCAGAAGTATACCCACTAACAATAGCTCCTGTATCAATAATGACAAATTCTCCTTCTTGGATTACTCTATCTTCTGAAGTTGAATGTGGATCAGATGCTTTTGGCCCTGATGCTACTGACATAAATGCTAACTTAACACCATGCTTATTAATTACATCCATACCAGCTTTTCTAATTTCACTTTCTTTGACCCCTGGAGCAAGTTTTTGTCTCATTGCACTAATCATCTCATCTGATATATCAGCTGCTTTTTGAATTAAGTCGATTTCTTGTTGATCTTTAGCCATTCTTAGCTCAGCCATAAGTAATCTTGCGTCAATTAGTTTCAGTTCTGGTAGAGCTCTTCTTACTACATCGTATTCCATTAATCTCGCTGCTAGAAATTCCATTCCAATAACTGCATCTTTTTTAACCTTATCATTTTCAACCCAACGTTTTACTGTTTCAAATGGTCCTTCTTCGTCTGTATAATTCACAAACTTTTCTATCCCTGTTACTTTTGCTACTTTACCGGACTCAAATTTTGGGCAATATGCAAACATATCATCTTCAGCGGGTACTACAACCATAGTTGGTCTCTCACTCATATGCATATCTAGTCCTGTAAAGTATAAAAGATTGGCCCCTGGTGCTATAAAGAAATAGTCTATACCTTCTCTTTTTGCAATATCTTGTAATGATTTTACGCGTGCTTTATAATCGAACAAATTCTCCACTCCTTTAAATTGATATATTATTAATTCAATTAAATGAAGTTAAATCCTGCAAATTATTATATAATAGTTAGAAATATAGGATAGATGAAGGTGAAATATATGAAAATTGACATACTTGGTACAGCTCAAGATGGAGGATGTCCTCATGCAGGATGTTATTGTGATAATTGTATGAAGATTATAAATGGTGAAGAAAAAGAAAAGTATCCCGCGTCATTAGGTATTAGTAAAGATCATTACAGAATATTAGTAGAGGCTACTCCAAAAATGGATATCCAACTGAGAAAATGGCAAGAGCTTAATAATTATGACTCTTACCTACCAGATGCTACAATCATAACTCATGCTCATATTGGGCATTATGCAGGGCTCATGTATCTGGGCAAAGAAGTCTTAAATGCAGATAATCACCCAGTATATGTGACAGCAAAAATGAGAGACTTTATTGAGAGTAACTCGCCATATGCAGATCTGGTTAGTAATGGGAATATTAAACTTAATATATTACCTATCGGTGAATCAGTAAAACTAAGTGATTCTTTAACTGTTAAAGCTATTGAAGTTAAGCATAGAAATGAACATGCTGATACAGTTGGATTACTCTTTAGTGCAAGTGATGAAAGTGTCTTCTTTTTACCAGATATAGATTCTTGGGATGGTTTTACTAAGCAGCTAACCGATATTCTTTCTAGTTGTAATAGGGCTTATCTTGACGCAACATTTTTTAATCATGATGAGCTGCCCAGTTTGAGAGGAAGGGATACTTCAAAAGTACCTCATCCGACTGTTGAAGACACATTGACAAAGATTAAGGAGGGGATTATCAATACAGACAAATGCGAGATCCATTTAATCCATTTCAATCATACAAATCATCTGATTCATTCGACAAAAAAGTGCTTAAATGAAAGTGTTTATATTGCTAAACAAGATATATAGCAATTTGGAGCTGGCTAAAGTAAAATGGGAGATAAAGATGGACTTAATAATGGTCAAATTGCTCTTGTTTTTTTATCCACATACCCATGAAGGGTGTGACAAACCTAATTGAGCAGCTTGCATTAACCCTCCTAAGTTTCAATCCACACACCCGTGAAGGGTGTGACGATAAGGAATTACCCTACACAACTGGGTACAGAGGTTTCAATCCACACACCCGTGAAGGGTGTGACTTTAATCAAAATTAATAAAAGTAAGGATGATTTAGTTTCAATCCACACACCCGTGAAGGGTGTGACAGTGATGGCAAGGTGGACGCTAAGGCATGGCAGAGTTTCAATCCACACACCCGTGAAGGGTGTGACTGTGGTGGTTTTTTTGGTTGGGATTCGATGCTAGAGTTTCAATCCACACACCCGTGAAGGGTGTGACGAGGTACTTATGTCGGTTAGTGCGTGGGATGTATTGTTTCAATCCACACACCCGTGAAGGGTGTGACTATTTTATACCTTAATTTTCGCATAATTCCTCCTGTTTCAATCCACACACCCGTGAAGGGTGTGACGTGGTGGTTTTTTTGGTTGGGATTCGATGCTAGGTTTCAATCCACACACCCGTGAAGGGTGTGACAGACGGCTACATAGCTGGTCAATGCTATTCAAGCGTTTCAATCCACACACCCGTGAAGGGTGTGACAGGAGGTATTAAGATGAGGTACAGTGTTAGCAGCAGTTTCAATCCACACACCCGTGAAGGGTGTGACTTTTATCACTTTTTTTTGTTGGTTTTTATGCAATGTTTCAATCCACACACCCGTGAAGGGTGTGACATTTCTGACTCCTCCATATCTCATAGTCGCTTGCGTTTCAATCCACACACCCGTGAAGGGTGTGACGCAATACTGCTTAATACATCACCAGTTGTAGCTGTGTTTCAATCCACACACCCGTGAAGGGTGTGACTTTAGGCAATGCTAGTGGTAACACAAGCAATAATGAGTTTCAATCCACACACCCGTGAAGGGTGTGACCGATGTAACTTTTAAAGTATGGCAATATGAATACAGTTTCAATCCACACACCCGTGAAGGGTGTGACGTGCATTTTAAGTGGTATATACTGGCCACCTACAGTTTCAATCCACACACCCGTGAAGGGTGTGACATCAGCTTCTATTGCATCTATATCAACCTCTACTGTTTCAATCCACACACCCGTGAAGGGTGTGACATAATGGCACTCACCAACATTGATATACAATAGTGTTTCAATCCACACACCCGTGAAGGGTGTGACTTAATTTCCCTTCTATTTTTGATTCAGTTAGTAGGTTTCAATCCACACACCCGTGAAGGGTGTGACTTTTCAGTAGTCTTAATTCATTATTCTACATTTGGTTTCAATCCACACACCCGTGAAGGGTGTGACAATTGAGCCGCCGCGGGTTATACGACGACTCTATAGTTTCAATCCACACACCCGTGAAGGGTGTGACTATCCTGGTTATTTGATGATAAAGTTAATGTTACGTTTCAATCCACACACCCGTGAAGGGTGTGACAAAGTGGTGTTTTGACAGCAGACAAAACAGTTAAGTTTCAATCCACACACCCGTGAAGGGTGTGACCCTACAGATTTGTCAACTTCATCGCTATTAACCACTGTTTCAATCCACACACCCGTGAAGGGTGTGACTTAATTTATCTATATTTTCTGTAAGGTTATTTATGTTTCAATCCACACACCCGTGAAGGGTGTGACTTGATGCAGCTGTTGAAGTACAAAGCGACCTAACGTTTCAATCCACACACCCGTGAAGGGTGTGACTTAACATTTCATCACCTTTGCACATTCTTAATTGTTTCAATCCACACACCCGTGAAGGGTGTGACTAGAAGAGCAGGAAACAATAAATCACGACCAGTCGTTTCAATCCACACACCCGTGAAGGGTGTGACTTGATGCAGCTGTTGAAGTACAAAGCGACCTAACGTTTCAATCCACACACCCGTGAAGGGTGTGACTTTGGTGGCGTTTTCTTCGGTGGTATTTAGAAAGTTTCAATCCACACACCCGTGAAGGGTGTGACTTGAAGAAGTTGGTGAAATCATCGAATCTCAAGGGTTTCAATCCACACACCCGTGAAGGGTGTGACTACCATCTGGATTTGTTAAGCTACTAATCAAGCAGTTTCAATCCACACACCCGTGAAGGGTGTGACCACAGGGAGCTTAACAGCACTAGAGACATCAAGCGTTTCAATCCACACACCCGTGAAGGGTGTGACTTCTTGGTGCCATTCAGCTTCTTCGAGATTATCATGTTTCAATCCACACACCCGTGAAGGGTGTGACCCTTTTGCCAAGCACGCAGACAACTCCAAGTATGGTTTCAATCCACACACCCGTGAAGGGTGTGACAAGTGATATGAAGCACGTTAATATACACATTACCGTTTCAATCCACACACCCGTGAAGGGTGTGACACCCTAGTTAAAACACCGAAACAGCTTGCAACGTGTTTCAATCCACACACCCGTGAAGGGTGTGACTTTTAGGCACAGTAGTATAAATGAGTTTTTAGATCAGTTTCAATCCACACACCCGTGAAGGGTGTGACTATACTGACAGCTGTTGCAGATTGGAAATTAGCGTTTCAATCCACACACCCGTGAAGGGTGTGACACAGGAGTAGGGGACTGAAAGAGTCTGTTATACTGTTTCAATCCACACACCCGTGAAGGGTGTGACATTATAGCAATTGAACGTGACTGGGGTGATGATAAGTTTCAATCCACACACCCGTGAAGGGTGTGACCAATGCAAGATAAAGATAATACTAAATATTGTTTGTTTCAATCCACACACCCGTGAAGGGTGTGACGGCCGATATTAGTGGCACAAGCAATATATCGAACGTTTCAATCCACACACCCGTGAAGGGTGTGACGGGAATCATTACGCTTTTACAACAATAATACACCGTTTCAATCCACACACCCGTGAAGGGTGTGACAGCGATGGTATAATAGATTTTGAATACGAATATAGTTTCAATCCACACACCCGTGAAGGGTGTGACAAGGAGAATTAGAAATGAAAGCTAAAAAGATTAGTTTCAATCCACACACCCGTGAAGGGTGTGACGCAATGATAATTTACCAGTAGTTGCACATAGGAGTTTCAATCCACACACCCGTGAAGGGTGTGACATCCGATTAAAGAGTTATATTGGTTGGCAGGATTGTTTCAATCCACACACCCGTGAAGGGTGTGACTATTGTTTTTTCTCCAATACCACTTACTTTTCTTGTTTCAATCCACACACCCGTGAAGGGTGTGACTATAAGGTTGTTGAAATATATTAGGGGGAGTATGGTTTCAATCCACACACCCGTGAAGGGTGTGACTAGGTGAAACAGACAGACAAAACGATAATATGATGTTTCAATCCACACACCCGTGAAGGGTGTGACATGTGGTAGAGCTGGAGATAGCTTTTTCAGTAAAGTTTCAATCCACACACCCGTGAAGGGTGTGACTTTTTAATGTTATTAAATATCTCTTCATTGTTTCGTGTTTCAATCCACACACCCGTGAAGGGTGTGACATTTTTGAGCCACTTGACTATATGATTATGGTAGGTTTCAATCCACACACCCGTGAAGGGTGTGACTAATCCGTTAAATCATAGAGATGTGTACACAACAGTTTCAATCCACACACCCGTGAAGGGTGTGACCTATAAGTCTCTCCAGTATCTCATTGTCATCCATCGTTTCAATCCACACACCCGTGAAGGGTGTGACAGGTACTAAATAAGGTATTGAATCTAATACTATCGTTTCAATCCACACACCCGTGAAGGGTGTGACGGGACTTTTTTGGAGACCAACATTGTAGCTCACGCTATCGTTTCAATCCACACACCCGTGAAGGGTGTGACCTGGTTTTTTATATGTTACTGTTTGGAATCCTGCGTTTCAATCCACACACCCGTGAAGGGTGTGACCTCTAATTCTTTTTCATATATTAGCTGAGGTACTGTTTCAATCCACACACCCGTGAAGGGTGTGACAGTTAAATAAATTTATGTTGTGACTACAATATATTTTTTGCACTTTTTGCGAAAGACCTGTTCAGTCCACTTAGAAAAAGATTAAAGAAAATTATTTGTTGAATTAACATTGTTTTTTGCGTGCTTCAAACAGAATCATCAGGTGTTTATCCAAGTTTCGCAATCATAGAATAATGGCTCCTTCCGGATCATAAGGAACTTTCGCTCCATAATGCTCTACCCTTCTTTTCCAATTACTCCCTAGATAGTAATATCTGATGCTATCAGTCTTTTTGTCTGCAATACTCTCAAGCTTGCTTTTTAGCTTAACGAAGTCAGCTGGCGTAATCAAACACTCAAACACAGAATTCTGCACTCTTTGTCCATAGTTAATACACTCTTTGGCAATTAATCTCAATCTTTTTTGGCCTTCAGGTGTTATTGTGCTTACGTCATATGTAATAAGTACTAACATAGCTATCTCCATAAAAAAGGCGGATACAAGTTATAATCTCCTCTAAGATGCCTAGCTAAAAGTAATGACTGCACATAGGGTAACAAGCCTATTTCAATTTTTTCTTCAAGAAAAGGATGTTGAATTACGCGGCGCTTTCTATTTTGCCAAGCTTCCAATACTTTTTTTCTTGCATCAAGCTTCAATAATACGGCGCCACTTTCTTTAAACACAAAATCATCAACATTGACTTGATATCTATTAATCAATGACAATACAAAGCGATCTACCATATAAACCCTTAATTCCTCCATCAAGTCTAATGCTAATGAAAATCTTCCGGGCCTGTCTGCATGATAATACGCAACATAAGGGTCTAAACCAACTGTTGTAAGTGCTGACTTTATATCCAACGAAAGCATCGTATAGAAAAATGATAACAATGCGTTTATTGGATCTAATGGGGGCCTTCTATTTCTGCTGACATACATAAAAGCTTTCTTTTGATGTAAAATAAGTTCATTGAAAAGGGAAAAGTATATTTTTGCTGAGTCGCCTTCTATTCCCCTTAGCATCTCCAAAGATTTTGCCTTGGCTGTATACACTAAGTTCGCATCTAGCTTCTTAATAGATTCATTTATGGCTGCATGATCAATCCTTCCTGAGTAGTCTCTCAGTGCCCTTTTTAGCGCTATTCTTGTGTTATATATTTTTGCGTGTACAAACATTCTTGATAGACTTAGACAGTACTCTTTATTCTCAGATAGTAGTATTTGTTTTTTTCTTAACAGCACATTTCCATGTGGATTTCCAACTATACTCGCTAGGTACTTTCCATAAGGACTTATGAAAGACAAATCTACATTTTTTTCTGCACAATATCCCATAAGTGCCGGACTTGCCCCTAAATATGAAAAACAAACTACTGACTCCAAATTATGTATTGGAATCCTGAATATTTTACTTGAATCTCTTAATACAACTAAATTAGTTCCTTCAAGAGATAAGTAGACATCGTGTAAATTGACATATAAAGTGTTTAGCAATTTTCTCATTCAAATCCCTCCAGTACATTAAATTTTCTAATATACTTTTCTACATCAGCTCCTCTACTAATTTTTGGGAGGCAAATATCGTAAAGAGAACAACTAGTACATGTTTTTTTGTACTCAGCAAGTGGTGTTACTTTCTTTTCTTTTAGATGTGTCATTTCTTTAATCATACTTGCAACCTCATTTCTTAAATATTTAGTCAACTCTACCTTAACTCTACTTCTTGTTTTAGCATAATACAAGTACCCATAGCTAATATTAACTCCTAGCATTTCTTCAAGACAGATTCCTTGCAAGCATAGTTGAACTTCATCAACTATGCTTGCTTTTTCTCTACCTTTTTTATATTCTACTGGAATAGGCTTCCAAAACCCTGATCTTCCCTTTAGCCTTACTCCGTTACTATCAGTACTCTGAAACTCGATAACATCAGCTACCCCATAAACTTTTAAACTGTGTGATACAAGCTCTACGGATCTTGTTTTAATAATATCCTTTCGCACTTCTGTGAAAAATGGATCATCTACTTTTTTATGCACTGTTCTTCCAACACTCGTGTGATAGTTCTCTAGCCATATTTTCTCCAAATATATCAGTGCCCACTGTCTTTTACAAAAAGAAAAGTGCTGTATTCCAGATATTGCTAGATAGTCAAACTCGTCTGTCATCATACCATCTCTATTAACTCAACATTATCTGGCACACTGTTCCTATCTATAGTTACTTCATAATCATTGTATCTTCTTGCAGGCTTATTATTATCTATTAAGTTGACATTAATAAGTTCAAAAAGTTTGTGTGCTGGTGCATTTCCGAGTTCACTTTGATGTTTGAAAACGATCAGTTTCCTAACAGCCATCTTGCCACGTGCAGCGGAATGATCATGCTCAAACATATTAATAACTGCTTCCCAGAACAATGTAAGATCTTCTTCTGTCAATCCAGTTACCTTTCTAGCTAAGTTTGCTGATACATATCCCTCCATTCGATATAGCCCATATGGTACTATGTGCTTGCGACCCATTTCAGTTCTTTTATTTGCTGCATCCTTCTCTGTTGTAATTGCCATTCTTGTAATAGTGATATCTTGTGGAATAATTGGATCAATACTTCGCGCAAAGTTTAACTGAATTGGGCCTCTTACTTGTCCACAATCAATCTGAGTAGTCATAACAGCTCCAAATGCTCTAATGTCAAAGAAATTATTACACATGAAGTCTCTTAATGCATCTCTATTTTTGTTTATACTCTTTTTATCTTTAGGGTCTAAATCAAGTGCTGTGTATGCTTTTAAATGTTGATTATTTAAAACAGCGCCCTCTGTAACATAGATAGCATATCTTTCTTCATTTTCTTTTGCTATCTCTACATAATTTCTTATTTTTCTTTTTATACAGACATCTGTGATAATACCATGCATAGTTTCTGCGTCAACACGCGGTAAATTCCCAGCATCTGGATCTCCATTTGGGTTGCCATTTTCTACGTCAATTAATAAGACAAACTCATATCTGTTACTAATTACTTTACTCATTTTAACTCTCCTTTTCTTTTCTTACATAGAATGCTGATTTTTGGTGGTAATAACCCAGCATGAAAATCCCTTGATCTTCTAAGTTTAAGTAACTTGGGAACCCATTTAACCTTCCCAATAAATCCTCTATTCTTTTCTCAGATGAAAACTTATAATCAGATTTATTAAGATGGTGCTGACTAAGTTTCAATAGTAGAGGAAATATTTTACCAGGATTTGTAGCTGCTGATGTGAAATACCTGTCTTTTATAGTTGTGTTTAGTCCCTGTGAAACATCAAGTTGTGTTTTTTCTAAAGCAGCAAATAATCTGCCTAATAAATAGGCCACCTCATTGGAATCGTTGTTTAGACTCATTGTTAACACCTCCTGATACTTGTTATTATTTGTTATTCTTGATTTTCGTTTAATATATGCCTTAATCAGTGCGGCCCTGTTATAGTTAATCCTTTCAACGTGATTGTCTTTATCGTCAACCTCAACTTTAATTCTGCTCAAAATAGCAGTTAATAGAGATACAGGGTACATCCCACCTGTCAATACTGCTCTCATAAAAGCTCCTGATATCAATGGATTAGGTGTTTTATCTCTACTTTTTTTTGAAACTATTTCATCTAAGACTTTCCATATTGGAATATCTTTCATTTCTCCATAGCTATCAAGCAATGAGATGTCCTCTTTATGTAGCCTTAAACTCTCTACAAAAGCCCCGAACTTGTCAGCATAATAGTATCTAATAGAAATCCTTCCTGCATTTGGTGCTAATCCAAGTATGTGAAACTTAACGTTTGGATCTAACTTTTGGTGAATTTCATTAAGATTTATTGTTCTACCTGAGGCTATATTTATCATAACTGATTGAATAATACTTTCAGTTTGGGTATCTACTTTCTTTTCTTTTCCTGAAACCCCTAACAACATTGATGCAATGTCTACATAAAGGTCTGAAGGGCTTTCTGCCCAAAATACTGTGGTTGTATCACCTATAGAGATCTTTTGAGAATTAGAGGCCAACATTTTATTAAGTACTGTTGTATAGGTAAATGATACAGTCTTGCTTATCGGTGCGTTATAACTTTGATCTTTGTTATATGATAGATAAGCAGGATTGTTAAAAGATACAATAGCTGCACCACTTGTTTGTGCGTCTTTCACACCTTTAATGCTTGGATGCACTCTAGCTATATTATCTTCCAGCCCAGTAACAAGACACTGCATTGATATGTCGTCTTGATCTTGTTGCTGATATCTATACCATAACTTTTTAATCTCCTCGTTCTCATGTGCATACTTGTACTTCCCTCCTGCATCTTTTACAATAAAGACTAAATTGCTCGCTGCCAAGAGTTCATCTAAGTTATCTTTTATAAGTTCATTTTGGTTATAATCTTCAATGCTCCAATTTTCCAAAAAGTTTAGTACCGCTTTTGCTATTCTCCCTTCAGCAAGTGTCAGTACTTCGTTATGCAGATCCACAAAAGCTTTATGCGCATTTTTTGTTCTTTTGTCTCCTCCTTTATCATCTAAGCCCAAAACATACTGACTTTTATCACAAAGAAAATATGGAAAAATTCCTTTAGTTCTCTTCACTTGCTCAGGAACTATTAACTCTCTTGAGAAAATTCTTGTTCTATTTCGAACCACTTTCTCTTCTTTAAGAGGTAAGATATCAACTAGATCTCCATCTAATGATATCAGCAAAGCAAAATCCACTTTCGCTATACTAAAACCTGGAGAAGGTATATCGCTTGCCTCATCTTCTTTAAGCAACCTGTAATACTTGTCTAATGCTTGTATAATCAACTCATCACCTCGCTTTAATAGCTGAACTCACAGAAATAACACCATTATTCATAGTTGCTCTGTAAAAAATTGGTTTCATGTCATTACTAAAATCAATATCATAAAGCATCCAACCTAAGTCAATTTCATCTTCATCTTCATAGAAACTTGTAAAGCTTGATAAGCTATCCTTTTCAACATACTCAAATCCACACGAAAACTCCCTTGTTCCTAAATATGGTTGATTAAATGTTTGCCCCTTAGTCATTCTTCTAATAGCCATATTATAGAACTTCTCACTACTTTCATTTTCATCAGCATTCTCATTTAGCTCAAAATGTGCACTAATAATATATTCAACATTCTTTAGAATAAGCGCTGCTCGTTGCTGCCTACTCTGCGTTACATCCAAGTACAAGTTCTCTGTGCTACCTCTCATTGCTTGAGCCACTTTTTGCCTTGATATCCTTTCTCCAACTTCATTCCTTCGTATGTTTGTAAACTCAATCTTATTCAACACACGTATCTCATCAATAATCCACGTTATTGATGGTTTCCAAAAAATTGCCTCGATTATTCCTCTAGCTGCTGATGGTGTAATTACATCATAACTAACTCTTTCGACTTTCATCTCTGGCCTTGTAAAGCATGCATAATCGCCAAAAACTCGCAAATTAATACCATAACCCATAAACTCACCTCCATCCTATATTACTATCGCTTTACCATAATCAACTTCTGGTATACACAACCCTACTTCTTCGCTATATATATCACTATCTTCTTTCAGTACATAATACTGGTCTTTTAGCACATCAATTTCACCACTATCGAGTAATTTTTTGAGTTCATTCTCATATACTGTGACTGTATATAGTTGCAACTTTCTTAAAGCTTTACTTGGGTAAGTGTTAAAGATTAACTCTTTAATTGCTCTTTTGGCCTCACTGTCATATGGTATTATAATCGGATGTGTATTTGATTCTATAAACTTAAACTCTTTAGCTGCACTATCAAACTCAAAATCAAGATTACTTCGGCCTTTCTCAAAATAGTCTAGTATGCTTTTTTTATCAAGGCTGCTTCCCTTGATGTCATACAACAACTCAAAATATTTCTTCATTGCAGTTAATGAAAATGGATCCTCAAACTCATTTATGATTATCTCACCAAACTTTGATGTTTGTTCTAGATGACCTCTTAGTTTAGCATGCTCAGACTTTGTCTTAAATACTTGCAAATAGCCTTCTTTCAAAACACCTTCCCGATTACATCTGCCTGCTGATTGAACTAATGAGTCAAGACCTGCCATTGATCTAAAAACTACAGGAAAATCAATATCTACACCTGCCTCTATCAACTGAGTAGATACTACTAAGCACTTTTCATTATTTTCCAGTCGTTCTTTCATTTTTGCAATAGTTTTTGATCTATGAACAGGACACATGAAAGTACTTAAATGAAATGCACCTAGATGTTTTACTTTTCCAAAAACCTCTCTAACATGCTTTCTCGTATTTAAAATACACAAGGCCTGCTTGTTACTTGCGATTTTTTCACATAGAGAATAATCGTCTATAACACCAAGGTCTTTAAGTTTAACTTTCTTGAACTCCTCATATAAATATTCTGGGTTATCAATTATTTCTTTAATTGAACAGTTGTTTGGAAGAAGTTTTTCTACTGGAGGCTGTGTTGCGGTGCAAAGAACTGCTGTTACATTATAGTTTTTCACTAATTCACAGATAGCCAATATACTTGGTTTCAAATAATCTGTAGGAATCATCTGAGCTTCATCAAAGATTACAACACTGTTCACTATATTATGTAGCTTTCTACACTTAGAACTTCTATTTGCAAACAGTGATTCAAAAAACTGAACATTAGTCGTAACTACAATTGGTACGTTCCAATTTTCAGAAGCATACTCTAGTTTTTGCCTGATTTTATAATCTTCAATTTCACTTTCTGAGTCAAAACTGCTATGATGCTCTAAAACATTCTTATCACCTAAAACTCTCTTAAAACTCTTTGCATTTTGCTCAATAATACTTGTGTATGGGATTACATAAATAATTCTTTCAAGACCATGTGTTTTTGCATGGTTTATAGCAAAAGCCATTGATGAATATGTCTTTCCACCACCGGTTGGCACTGCTAATGAAAAAATCCCTTTTTCAGAGGTTGATTTATCAATACACATTTGCAGTATTTCGTTTCTTAGCCTATTAATCTTTGAGTCTATGTACTCAAAGTTATCGTAAAATTTATTTAACAGCTCTAAAAGGTCTTCTATTTTGGCATCATTTTCCCTTGCTTCTTGATAGCCTTTCATAAACTCTTCTGTTTCTAAAAAGTCTGCATCTACTAAACTTGAATAAAGCATTCTAATAAAGAATGATACTGTAAACCCTACTCTTTCTTCACTTACTGGTACAATTGGAAGGTTACTAAGCTTAATATCTATATTGATTTCTGATTTAAATGCACTGTAATCTCCAATCTGCTCATAACCTTTTTGAAGTCTATTAAACAAGGTTCCCTCTATAGATGCTATATTGCCACTGTTTAGCAATCCACTATGATGACCAGCAATGCAATACGCTAGTATCTTACCTAAGTTCCCATAATTCTTTACAGCTTCAATTGCTCCTGCAGATGAATGATCTGCTTGAATCTTGCTCCCTCGTAATCTGCTTTGAAACTCCTCTGAATACTTCCCAATATCATGAAGCATCCCTAGCAAATATCCAAAGTCTGCTGCATTGAATTTTGCTGCATTTCTTTTGGCTATTTCAGCAGTATTATATAAATGGTCTTTGAGATACTGCCATTCTTTATAGTCTTCTGTAGTGCGTGCATAGTATTTACTCATTAACTTTTCACCTCGCAATAATACAAATGGGTTAACTCGCGCTAACCCCTAGTAACATATCCATATTTACATTTTATTGCTTTGCCATAGTAAATGCAACTTCTTACTGTTATTTCTTACATATTTTTCTTCTATAAGCAATGTACTATTATATTTTTAATGACATAAATCTCAGTATGAATTTCACTTAAACATTTTGACTGACCCAATCAAACTAAGTTTTATGACTGGATTTATAATTATCACAGATTGTCTTACTATATTTTAAAATTGAAAAATGATGCTGGCTTTCATTCACCAACACCATTTATTATAGAGCCAATAAGTTTTAATTATTTCTCCTATTTATATAACAGAATCATAGTCATTCTAAGACTAAACCTACAGGTTAGATATTTAATCTGTAATGTCAACTCCAGAGAATTGAACAAATCTTACTGCTATATTGCCATCCTGTCCAACACCTGACGGAGTACCATTTACAAATGATACTGGATCAAAGTTTAACTCAGCTGCTTTAACGTTTGAAAAAGGAGCACTATCTTCGTCATATATAACTAATATAGCTGCTTCATTTAATGTATCAGCTTCTGTCTCGCCATCGATCTTACTTCTATCTGCAATTAGCACTAATAAATAATCAGGGATTCCTGCTTCCAAATAATCATTAAGATCCAAACCCGTTGTATAATTATCAAATATACCACCTGTTTCATTATAAAATCCACTTTCAGTAGCATCATATACGTACTTAGCAACATTATCACCATTATAGTCAGTAAGTGCATTGATAGTATCAGTTATTCCTGTAATATTAGCACCTGCCATATAAAACGGTACTCCTACCTCACTACCCATTATCTCTTCTTCCATTAGCAATCTCTGAACTGAGTTTGCTACCAATTGCATTTCTGATTGCAGAGCCTGAATTCTTGCATTCTTAATTGTCTGCATAACTCTAGGAACCGCTATTCCCGCTATAATCGCTAAGATTGCTAGCACCGCTAACAACTCAAACAATGTGAAACCATAATTTTTAAAGAACTTTTTCATTAAGTCCACTCCTTTATTTTGCTATGGATTAATTTTATCAACCTTATGCCAAATAGTAAATAGTATACGTAAAATTTGATGTAAAATTAAGTTATGTGAATATTCAAAACATTAAACTTGAGTCTACTTATTCTTCAACAAATTTAAGGTTTGTTGAGTAAAGTTTTCACAAAAAATAGTACTTACTCTGCGCTACGTAAGTTTTAGTGATCTTTTTCTCTAATTACTAACAGTAATCCCCTAACTAATGTAACCTTTGCCGGTGTACTTGAAATCTTATTACTAATACCTAAAGTATTCCCCTGACTAAGTGTTGCATTATCTAGCTCATACTTTAGCCCTTTAGTAGTAACACCAATAACTTCCCCAGCAAGCGGTATAAGAGATACAAATGTGCCTACTTTTCCGTGAATATCGATCTCATCATTTATAACTTCAAGGTATCTTCCACCATCGTCATAAAGCCTGACTTTGATACCCTTCTCTGTATATTTTGGCAATAAAAAGACATTGCCAAATAAATGATCAAGCCTTTTGCCTTCTACTGCACATGTAACATCAATATTCTCATAACCTAATCTAATGCAGTAATCTATTGCTGCTTCTGTATCTGTAAGGTCTTTTTCCTCTTCAAGCTTTATAAACTCACACTTAGTATCTTTTATTCTATCGATAATGCCTTTGTCACACGAATCAAGATCTCCAATTACAGCATCAGGCACTCTACCTGCTCTTAGTAGATGTTCTGCTCCTGAATCAGCAGCTACTACTAAGCTGCTCTCTTTTATCATTTTAACTAAAGTAGTGAGTGCTAAGCACTCACCACCTGCTACTACTAATGCTTTCTTAGTTGACATTCCACTCTCTCCTTGTTAACAGCAACATAACAACAACCGCAATAATTGCCTCTGGTATCATATATGAAATATTATAACTTGTTGAAAAAGCTATTGCTGCATTAAGTTCCATTCCTTCAGACCAAAAGATTACACCTGAAGCAATATGGACTAACAATCTCAGCGCTGAGGCAACTATTACTAATGCTGATATGGTAAATAAACTTTTGTTTTGCTTAATAAAACCTACAACTCCCAGTATTCCGTAAGCTAATAAATAGTCTAAGAAAAACTGTGCCCAGTGAAGATAATATGGTTTATACATGAAGTTAATCAAACCAAAAATCACACCTGCAATAACACCTGCTTTTGCCCCTCTTCTCCATGATAAGAAGAATATTGGCACCATTGACCCAGGTGTTACTGAGCCTCCATTAGGCATTGCATATATTTGAAACATGTTTAGAATAGTAGCGAGAGCGATCATGATCCCGCTCTCGACTAATATTTGAATTGACTTATTTCTCATTTTTGTTTACCTCTATTACTTTTTATACTCATCCATTATGAGTTCTCTTGCTTTTGCAAGAGATAAATTCGTTTGACTAGCTACTGTTTTAGTGTCTTCATATTCAGGCTTAATTGAAACGACTTCACCATTCCAATAAGCTTCTTTTACTGTCACATCAACATTACCTACCTTGACAGTCTTAAATTGCCTATCACAAATGATTCTATCTTCTTCTCTAACTCTAAACCCAAGTGACACTCCTTCACTCATTAGAAAGTCAATAATCTCTCTAGCATCATCACGCTTTGATATAACTGAAAGTTCTACTCCTGGCCTATTCTTTTTCATCATAAGAGGAGTGAAGTTTACATCTAACGCTCCGATGCCTATTAGTTTATCAATTATATAGCCATGTCTCTCCCCGTCTACATCATCAATATTTGCTTTAATGTGTATGACTGTGTCTACCTTCATCCCCATGGCTATGTCCATGGTGGTGATGGTGGTCTTTTTGGAAGTTATTTTTTTTTCGCTCACCTAGAAGTAGGCGAGTAAAGTTTGGAATATTAAGATCTCTTGTTCCTGCTCCGTAACCAACCTTTTTAATAGTCATCTCAGGTTGATCAGCAAAGCTATCTGATAACGCTACAACCAAAGCTGCACCTGTTGGTGTTACCAATTCATTCTTTATCCCTCTACTATATGTTGGCACATCTGCTTTTGTAAATATCTCAAGAGTTGCTGGAGCTGGCACTGGAATAATTCCATGAGCTGCTTTTACATAACCTGTTCCTACATGAAGAGGCGAGGTTACAATTTCTGGCCAACCAAGCTTCTCAAGAGCAATACAAGTTCCTACTATATCTACTATAGCGTCAACTGCCCCAACTTCATGAAAATGTACTTCATCTAATGTACTATTATGAACTTTAGCCTCTGCTTCTGCTAAAACTGTGAATACTTTTATACTTTTCTTTTTAACTTTTTCACTTAAATCTGACTCTTCAATTATCTTCTTAATAGTAGTTAATCCTCTATGATGATGGTCCTCATCTATTTTAACGTCAAATTTTAGACCTGTTACACCATTTTTTACTACCTTTTCGCTACTTAATTCATAACCATCAAGCTTAAGCTTTTTAAGTTCTTCTTTAAGGTCGTCAAAAGATACTCCAAGGTCTAGCAAACCACCTATCATCATATCTCCTGCTATTCCACTATACGCATGCACATAAAGTAAATTCATTAAATTTTCCTCCCAACATGATTTATCATTGACGCTGCATATCCTGCGCCAAATCCATTGTCAATATTAACTACTGTAATACCAGAAGCGCAACTTGTCAACATAGCAAGAAGAGCGGATACTCCTCCAAAGTTTGCACCATACCCAACTGATGTAGGCACAGCTACCATTGGTTTATATGCAAGCCCACCAACTACTGATGGCAATGCCCCTTCCATTCCTGCTACTACTATTAAGACAGTCGCTTCGTCTAAAATATTTTTGTTATTAATAAGTCTATGAACCCCTGCTACTCCTACATCATAAAGCCTTACTACTTCATTTCCCATCAGTGCTGCAGTTTCAGCTGCTTCCTCTGCAACTGGCAAGTCTGCTGTACCTGCTGATACAACCACAATTTTACCGTGCCCTGTTATCTTTACACCTTCCTGATATATGATAAGTTTTCCAAGCTCATTATAGCTTGCTTTAGCTACTTTTTCTTTTACAGCTAAGAAATGATCATAACTAGCTCTTGTAGCCAAAACCCTATTAGTCTTTGCTGCTAGTCTTGCAAATATTTCTGCTGTATGCTCTGGTGTTTTACCAGGACAATATATTACTTCAGGAAATCCTGAGCGAAGCTCCCTATGATGATCTACCTTAGCAAATCCAAGGTCTTCAAAAGGAAGATCTGATAGTATTTCTCTAGCGTCCTCTACTTCTACTCTTCCGTCCTTAACTGCGTTTAGTAACTCTACTAATCTCTCTCTATTCATTTATCAAACCTCATTTATGTAATCTAATTGCTTACTTACCACTCTTAATTTTATCACTACTAAAGGTATAAAGCTAATAAAAATACTCCCTTGACTTTAACATATTATCATAATAAACAGTGCTTATTCTTAAGGAAACATTTTGCTAACAATATTTCTTTAACTCTTTTTACATTTATCTTGCAGGATTTTAGCATTACAAAGCTAAATAGTAATTAGTTAAAAAAGGGAGGTCATTTAATGCTTACACAATTAGTAGATATATTAAAAGTAGAAACAAGCAAAGAAAGATCATTTGATCACGTTTTAGAAATCACCCAGCACCATAGAATACAATCTAGCCCTGGTCATAGAGCTGCAGCTAACTATGCCAAAGAGCAGCTTGAAAAGGCAAACCTTAAAACAGAGATATTAAGATATAAAGGTGATGGGAAAACTCAATACTGGGAATACCCTATGCCTCAAGAATGGGTAGCTTCTAAAGGAATTCTTAAAATGCTAGAACCTGATGAGAGAGTACTCGCAGATTTTGAAGCTATACCTATATCTCTTATACAGCGCTCTGGAGCTACTCCAAAAGGGGGACTTAAAGGAGAGCTTGTAGTTTTAGATAAAGGTGATGAAGAAGAAAACTATAAAGATATTGATTTTAATAATAAGTTTGTACTAACTAGTGGAGACTATGATAAAGTCCGCTCTTGGGCTGTAGAAAAGCTCGGAGCCCATGGGGTTATTACTGATAGAATGAGTGAATTCTTACCTGTAAGACATCGTTATGATGTAGGTGATGCAATTACTTATACATCGTTTTGGTGGTATAGAGATGAGAAAAAATGTGTAGGTTTTGTGCTTTCACCAAAAGCAGGAGATGCACTTAGAAAAAAAGCTAGTGAAAAAACTATTATACTTCATGCTGAAGTTGATGCTAAGTTTTATGATGGCGAGATTGAAGTTGTTAGTGGCCTTATAGAAGGCAAAACTGATGAGGAAGTTTTAGTTGTTGCTCATCTATGCCATCCTAAGCCTTCAGCTAATGATAATGCATCAGGCTGCGCAGTTGCTCTTGAGAGTGCTAGAGTGCTTCAAAAATTAATAAGTGATAATAAACTGAATAAGCCAAAACGCTCAATACGCTTTTTACTCTTACCAGAGATGAGTGGTACTTATGCATATCTAGCAAATAATGAGTCTAGAATTGATAAGACAGTTGCCGCTCTTAACCTAGATATGGTTGGAGAGAATCAAGAACTTTGTGGTAGTTCTTTAATAGCTGAGCAATTGCCTCATGCAAGTGAGCACTTTGCAGGCATTGTATCTGAACTAGCCATGCTAGCTGTTGCAAAAGAAGTTCCAAATCTAGCTAATACCTCAAAATATCCTTTGTTTAGACATACTGTAGGAGATTTTTCTGGCGGCAGTGATCATTATATTCTATCTGATCCAACAGTTAACATAGGTTGCCCAATGCTTATCCAGTGGCCAGACAAGTTTTATCATACAAGCTTTGATACTGTTGATAAAGTAGATCCTAAAATGCTAGAAAGAGTAAGTAATATTACAAGCGCTTATACGTATTTTATAGCTAATGCTGATAATCATGAAGTAATTTGGTTAGCTAGAGAAATGAGCGCAAAGTTTAAGAAACTTATCGCTGATAGTATAAATAAAAACTTAGCAAAAGGAATCAATGCTATTGAAGAAAAAGAGTGGAAGAAAGCTTTAGAGATAAGAGACAATACAGCTTCATACTTAAGGTATTTACTTGATGTTGAAAATGGAAAGATTTCTTCTCTAAAAAAACTCTCAGCTAACCTTGATGAATTTTTAACAGATTCTAAAGAAGAACTTCAAGAATTTATTGTAACAGAACTTAACAGATTTGCTAAGACATATGAAACAATGCTTAGTATTAGCTCTTTTATGATTGATAGCTCTGCTAAAGCTCAAAGAATTCAAACAGATAACTTTATTAGAGAAGCTAGGAATATGCTTCCTACTAGACTTAGTAGAGGCCCAATTAGTTTAAGAGGTCGTTTAGAAGATTTATCAGATGAAACTAGAGCAAGATATCATCAACTTGAAAAAGAAAAAGCATCAGAACTAAGGAAACTCACTTATTTACTCTACTGGATGGATGGTAAGCGTTCCTTAGCTACTATAATTGAAAAGATTGCATTTGAAACTGGTAGTTCTGATAGTGAAGTATTAGTGTTTTTAACAAAGCTGCTTAAAGAATTGAAACTGATTGATGTAAAAGAGCTGGAAAATTAACGGAGGTTATATTAATGACTATACCTATTTACCAAGTCGATGCTTTCACAAATAAACTTTTCCGAGGAAACCCAGCAGCTGTCTGTATAACACCAAAACCTCTAAGTAGAGATATGATGCAAAATATTGCTATGGAGATGAATTTATCTGAAACTGCATTTGTATACCCTCTTGAAGAAGAGCACACATATATGATTAGATGGTTTACTCCTACAACTGAAGTTAAACTTTGTGGTCACGCTACTCTTTCTGCTGCTCATATACTATTTGAGCATGATTATGTAATAGGAAATATGATTACATTTTTTAATAAAGATAAGTCAATGAAGCTCATTACTAGGAAGTCTCCATATGGTATTGCACTTGATTTTCCAATTGAAGAACTTAGCGCTTGGGAAACTTCAGAAAAACAAGCTTTAGTTTCATATCTAGGTCTACCTCATAATTGCCCAGCTTTTAGAGGCAAAGTCACTGGGCAGATTTTAATAGAGGCACCTAATGAAACTATAGTTAAAAACTTAGAACCAAACTTTAGTAGGATGTTAAGTCTTGATGGTGAATTTTCTGGGGTAGCTGTTACTTCTGTGTCTGATGATTTTGATTTTATCAGTAGGTTTTTTGATCCATGGGAAGGCATTGATGAAGATCCTGTTACTGGTTCTGCTCATACCTTACTTGCTCCGTATTGGGGTAAAAAGCTGGATCTTAACCTTATGAGAGCTAAGCAAATCTCACGAAGAGAAGGATTACTTAATTTAGAACTTAAAGGTTCTAGAGTACTTATTAGCGGCAAAGCTATTACGTTTTTATCTGGTAGTTTGCCAAATATTGAGGTGGAATAATGTTTTGGGTACGCGTAGCTAAAGAAAAAGATATTTTAGATATTAAAAACTTAATAGAAGAGTATGACTTAACTCCTTTTGATGAAAGTAATCTTGATAATTATATGGTTGGAGATTTTGATGGAAATATCATTTCCTTAAGTGCTTTTGATGTTTCAGGAAACACAGCATTACTTCATTCACTGGTAGTCAAAGAAGAGTTTAGAGGCAAGTATTTTGGCGACACACAAGCAAGAGCTATGATTAATCTAGCTGAAAGAAGGTTTATCAGATATATTTATAAGGGAATTAATGACCTTAATCAAGGATACTTCCTTGCTAGAATGCGTTATTGCCCTATTTCAAAAGAAGAGTTTTCACAAACATTTGAGAAAGAATGTGATTACAAAGAAGTGTGGAAACTTGATGTAGTTGATTTTTTTAATCACAGTTGTAGCTGTTCAGAAAAGTAAACTTGAGCCCATGAAATTGGGCTCTTTTTAATAGTAAAAAATCTGTGAACTTATGCTTATCATTTTGGCAAACTCATTAATATATGTTATTCTTTTTATTGCACAATGAGAAGTGAGGAGAATATTTTATATGAAACGGATAATAGCTGCTGTAGTAGCACTAATTATGGTTTTAAGTATTGCGCTAGCAGCATGCGTTGGAGGATCTGATACCACTCCAAATTTTAGTGAGGGAGAAACCATTTATGCAACATGGCCAGTAGGCATGGTTACGGATAATCCAGATAGTTTTAGTGAAGAGGATTTCTTATCTGAAAATCCTGGATATCATTCTGTAATTATAAATGATGATGCCACTGCAACGATTGGGATGAGCCCTGAGCTGCATGATCTACTTGAAACCCAGTTTTATTCACAGATAGATATGGTTTATCAAAGCTTAGTTGACGATGTTGATACCCCATATATTAAAGAAATAGACTATGACATAGATTTTAAAGAAATAACTGTAATAGTTGATTCTGATGTTTATCATGAAGCTTTAGAAGAAAATTACCAAACTATTTTGTATTTAGGATTGTATGCTTTTGAGTATCATACCCTTCTAGGTAAAGAAATTGGTAATAAAGTAATAATAATTGATTTTGAAACTGAAGAAGAACTAGACATAATCAATATACCTGATGATTTACTGTCATAATATGAAAGCCTCACTCTAGTGGGGCTTTAACTATATGAATTGAGAGGTTATTATGAGAAAACTGATTTTAATTATTACTGTTTTTTTATTAATACTAAGTATTACAGCTTGTAGTAATAATGAAGAAACAATTGAGCTAACATGGCCAAGTAGCTTTTTTGAAGGGGATGCTCATAGTTTTAGAGAAGATGAATTTATAAAGCAAAATCCAGGAGTAGTTTCTGCCAAAATCAATTCTGATAATTCTATCACTTTCACTATGTTAGAAGATGAATTTTTAGAACTTAAGAGTCTAGCAAAAGAAGAACTGGTAATCAATTTAGATAATGCACTTATGGCCCACACTAATACATATATTGACTCTTATGATTACTCTGAGGATTTTAGAAATATAAATCTTTATATTAACTTAGAAGACTATGATAATTCTGATGATATGACGCCTATTCTAATTGGTTTAACAACACTTAGCTACCATAACATTGTTGGGAATCCCCCTGAAACTGAAATACGACTTATTGATAAAGAATCTAATGAAGTAATTGATACACTTTTTTTTCCCGATGATTATACAGGATAATATTTGCTACTTTAGTCAGCAAATGCCATACTATTCAATTATTTCACCTTTAACAATCAACCTGTGTGTGGGGTTTACCATAGGATGACATGTAATTAATGTTATTTCTTTTGTATTTTTACTCTCCAAGACCCAAATTTCTTCAGGTAAAACATAAAACTTGTCACTAATTTTGTACTCATACTCATTTGCCATGTCGCTAATTTTTATAATGTCTCCGACACTAACCTCATCAAGTCTGTTAAAAAGTTTTCCGTAGGAATGACTTCTGTGCCCCGCAACAATAAAATTACCAACCTCTCCTGGTAAACTTCCTTCCTTTAAACTAGCCACAGAAATATTAAGATTCTTATCACTAGCACCAATAAGTATTGGAAGTCTAAGATTAATTGCCTGTATGTCAATAACTCCACTCATCTCATCTTTGACCGCATCGTCTTTTGATTCGCCCTCTTGTGCTTCCTGAGTATTATAATCTTCTTCTAGATAGTTCTCTTCTATAAATATTTCCGGAGCTCCTGCGTCAATTGAACTTAAAGAACTATTCCATTGCTTCATCAGTTTCTCTTGTGCTCGATTTTGATATACTTGATTTGCAAACGGGTACAAAATAATACTAACCCCTAGAACGATTAACAAGTTAGATAGTATTTTTTTCTTCATAGTTGGTCTCCTAATATTTCTAGGCAGAGAATAATCTCTGCCTAGAACTTAATTTTAATTTCTTTTTTTAATACCCACACCTAAGAGCACAAAAACCATCCCTAAAAGATAAAAAATTGAATTTGCCACATATCCTGTATCAGGCAAATGCTCACCTTGCCCAGGTGGTTCCATAGGTCCTTCAATTTCCTTTCCTGGTTCTCCTGGGGTCATTGTATCATCAGAATCTTCTGGACTTGGAACTTCTGGTTTATCCTCATCCTCTTCTTCTGGAACTAATGGCTCCATTGGCTCTTCGGGCAACTCTGGTATAACTTCTTCAGAGTCTGGTGGAATTGGTGGGCTTACTGTCCTCCTAATGTTCTCCAACTCAAATATCAAAGTATGTCCATTATCTCTTATTTCAAACGGATACTTAGTCCTATCCAAAACATACCCACTTGGCGAGCTTATTTCTTGATAATAGTACTCTCCATACACCAAGTTAGAAAACATAACTTTACCATCATCTGTAGTTATCTTCTCTTCTACCATTTCATCATTTTCATCAAAAACAGCAATTGTCGCGCCTTCTAGAGGCATACCTGAATTTCTACTCTTCTTAACTATTTCAATATTACCTCTGATTTTTGTGTTTTCAACTTGATTGTTTAGAGGCTCTACTAACTCAGCATCTTCAAGAATTGTAACGTATATTAAATCACTAGACAGGTTATAATCTTCTGGAGCCTCTAGCTCTTTTATTGCATATTCTCCAAAAGATATGTTAGAAAACACTACACTCCCATCTGCTTGACTAGTTACTGAGGCAATCAGATTTATAAAGCTAACATCTTCTTTTTTGTACAATCCAAATGTTGCTCCAGCTAATCCTTCTTGGTCTTCGCCTAGCTTAACAATTCTAATATCGCCTTTTATTATTTGATTTTCAAAAATAAAACGTTGCAACCCTGAGGTGTCCTCGTCAATCTTAACATCGTAAGTAAGGTTTGTTGGGTTAAATCCATTTGGTGGACCTATCTCTACCAATGAATATTCCCCATACAAAACGCTATTAAAAACAAAGCTACCTGTATCATCTGTTAATCCTACATACTTTGTATCGCCTGACTGTTTCAAAGCAAATCTTGCTCCTTCAAGTGGCAATCCATTTTCTACATCACGCTTTATTACTTCTATATCCCCTTTGATTTTACTATTAACAAAGGGTTCATTTATAGTTATAGTTTGACCTTCACTTCTAATCTCAATATTTACCTCTTTGTTTGAAGCTGAGTATGATATTGGTGCAAGTATTTCTTTTATCAAATAGTCCCCATAAGGAACATTATCAAATAAGGCCCTACCATCAGCATCACTTTGTACTTCTGATATCTTATTATTCAATAAATCATATAATGCAAATGTAGCACCTGCCAAAGGATTTCCATTCTCATCATGCTTAACTAGCACGATATTACCTCTTATTATTTTATTTTCAAAAGTAAAGTTCTGAATACCCGCTGTGTTTTCATCTACAATCACATTATAGGTAGTGTCGCCGCTATTATATCCTTCTGGAGGGCTGATTTCTACCAACTCATATTGACCATACTCTATCCCTGTGAATATAACTTTACCAGAGACATCTGTGATCCCTGAGTGTTTCACATTCCCAGCTTGCTTGAGTGCAAACTCAGCTCCCTGTAGTAGTGCTCCTGTTTCTTCATCAAGTTTAGTTACTTCAATATCTCCCCTTATTTTTGTATTAACAAAAGGACTTGCTAACTCTACTGTTTCACCATGATTTACTATCTGAACACTTTCCTCTCTACTTGATGCAAAGTAAGAAGTTGGCGCTTCAATTTCTTTTAGAGTGTAATCACCATATGGTAAACCAGTAAAAATAATTTCACCTGAAGTATTACTAACTTTTTCTTCTACTAAATTACTTGCAGTATCGTAAATACCAAACTTTGCTCCTTCTAAAGGTTGTCCTTTATCATCATTTTTAATTGCTTTTACGCTTCCTTTGATGATCTGGTTTTCGATATTTACTGTTTGATGACTAGGAGAAGTTTCATCTACAACCACAGTATAAGTATTGTTATTGGTATTGTATCCCTCTGGAGGACTGATTTCTATCAAATCATATTGACCATACTCTATCCCTGTGAAAATAACTTTACCAGAGACATCTGTGATTCCTGAGTGTTTCACATTCCCAGCTTGCTTAAGTGCAAACTCAGCTCCCTGTAGTAGTGCTCCTGTTTCTTCATCAAGTTTAATTACTTCAATATCTCCCCTTATTTTTGTATTAACAAAAGGACTTGCTAGCTCTACTGTTTCACCATGATTTACTATCTGAACACTTTCCTCTCTGCTTGATGCAAAGTAAGAAACTGGTGCTTCAATTTCTTTTAGAGTGTAATTACCATATGGTAAACCAGTAAAAATAATTTCACCTGAAGCATTACTAACTTTTTCTTCTACTAAATTACTTGCAGTATCGTAAATACCAAACTTTGATCCTTCTAAAGATTGTCCACTATCGTCATGTTTAATGATTTTTATACTTCCAATGATTTGCTCATTTTCCACATCAATTTGATACTCTTCTGCATTTATTACATTGATAGTCAATCTTTTATCATCTATAAGGTATCCTTCTGGCGAAACTGTTTCTTCTAGATAATATGTTCTTAATGGTAAGTTTAGTATTTCAAGTTCTCCACTGATTGTTTCAAACTCTTGATCCCCATACAAGTACTCGACTCCATTAAACTCATAAAACAATTTAAACTTCGCATTTGAGCTTGTTATTAAGTTATTATCTTGATCTACTTTCCGTATTTTAATAGAACCTCTATTAGCAATTGGGGCTCCATCAATGAAAGAGAATTTCCGAGCACTTAATTTTTCGCTCTCTATGGTTGTTACAGTAATCTGTGTACCATTAATTTCTACACTATTGCTTACTTCTGCTCCATCGGCAACAACAAGCGTAATATAATCGATTCGATATTCATGTTGAAGTGTACTATTAAAAGTAACCTTAATAATTGTTTCAGAGCCACTAGTATCGATATCTAAGTTGTAATCTGAAACTTCTACAACTTCCCAACTATTTCCATCTAGTCTACTAACTATCAAACTATCATTTTTGTAAATAAGCCCCTCACTTATAGTGTCTTCTACTTCTAAGTCATCAATAACCGAAAGGCTCTCATTAATACTAATAGTCCAATTTAGCTCATCGTCAGTAAAAACTGTTGTACTGTTTGTATCAGCACTTTTTTTGAGCATGTCATCAAATCTACTATAGCTTATAGAACTCGTAAATTTACCGAGTTCACTACCTACTCTTTTAAGCACAGCTTCATTCTCATAAACCGCTTGAGAAAGATCCGGCACTGTAGTTTGGAAAACAATAACATACCTTTTGTCCACTATAAAACTACCATCAAATACTAAGTCAAATGTCTTTTTATCGCTACTAAAACTAACTACATAGTTACTAGGGTCAAGGATAGTGTCTGTAATACTTGTACTTCCATCAGATAAAACATCGTACTCTTTTACAATAATGCTACTTTCTATAACTTCTCCATTGTATTTAAGTGTATCACTTAAAGAAATTGCACTTCCAGATGTGTTAAGTGTTTCTTCTAAGTAATTAATGTATACTTCCCAATCAATTAATCTTTGATTTCCACTAATCCATCCATCTTCTATTTCATTATTGCTGTTTTTACTAACAAGTTTACCCTCTTTTTTACCACTATTCCAAGACGATGTTATAGCTTGCCTATTCGCCTCAGCACTCTTATCTATTTCTTGACCACTCAGAGTTTTTCCTATAAAAGATACATTATTGTAGTATTTCATATTTGGATCAGTACCAGTTTCAAGAAAATTACCTTCTACTTCCTTCTCTGGGTCAAAGGAAGTATCAAACTCTATAGTGACTAACTGATTGATGGGTTCGTCTAGTACCGCACTAGGACTAGTTGAGTCGATAAACTCCATAATAAATCCTTTGTGGTATCCAGTTTCACTCCCATCCGTATTAGGTGTAATTATATAATCAGTATTTTTCACTAATTCTGTGCTACCGAGTTTTACTGTCAAAGAATCTGGCAGCATAATTAATCCTTTCCTAGAGTAAGAGTCTATCAGCTTGAGTTCTGAGATTGGCTCTCTCCTAGGATTTATTCTTATTCTCCAGCTTATTGTTTTATTAGCATAATTGATGTCTGTTGATGTCTTAGTAAACGTACTCGCAGGAGGGTTTATGTTTGACGTTATCTCTTGACCTCCATTACCAACATTGGTTCCAGTTAATGAAGCTTTGTTAGTAAACTGATCTTTAGAGAAATCAATTACCTCTACTGTATACACAACTTTCCTATACTCATTATTTAACTCCCCTAAACTTACTTCAAGCTTTGTTGTGCCATCTGCTTGATTAGTTATAGTAATTGCGCTTCCAGTTATTGTGTTATTATTACTATCGCTAATACTAATTGCCCCAGTAGTAATGCTTAAGCCTTCTGGAATAATATCTATAAGATTCACATCTTCTAAGCTATGTAGTGCTTCATTTATATGTACAGTCCAAGTCAATGTTTTGTTATTATAACTTACATTAGAGCTTCCAATTTTGCGTAAGATATCTCCTCGCGTTATATTAACAGTTGTACTACTCTGACCTATCTCTTGCATCCCATCATATAACCTCGCATCGTTCTCAAAACTATTCAACTTTTGATAAATCCCGCTATTAACAAGTGAGTAATCTATATCAGTAACAACTTTTACTCTGTATGCATCACTATTTGTTAATTCCCCAAGATTGATAGGAAAATCAATATAATTTTTTGTGTTATCAAACTCCTCAGTCCAACTGCTTCCAGACTGTGTCAATTTATATACACTAATTGCCCCAGGGGTTGTAAGAGTTAATCCATTAGGAAGTGTATCATTAACTATTGCCTCACCAATAGTACCCCCTGCTTTGTTTATATCAATAATCCACTCTATCTGGTCATTCCCCAGATAACTTCCTTCTTTTTCTATGAACTCGCTTCTCTCTAAGTTACTAACTGTAGCAATAGCACCGTGAGAAGTAACCCCATACGAAAAAACTGCATTATTCGAAAAAGAAGTTTTTTCATAATCTGTAATAGTAGAAATGAACTCTAGTCGATAACCTTCATAAGGACCTAAGTTTGGAAAATCTACACCTATGCTTGTTCCAGATGTTGTAATTGCTGGTCCACTAGTTACTTTAGATCCCCTTGTTGTCTCACCATTTAACATGACTGATAGCTCATATATGTTAATACTAGAACTATCTATGTCAAGTCCTGCTGGTAAGTTGTCTAGAATATTAACGTTGTGTATTTCTGAATTCTCAACATTAACAATATCAATTGCCCATATGATTTCTCTTGCATCCTTTTGTGAGTCAGGGACACCTGTTTTATCAATTGCTGCTACAACTTTCTCTGGCTCAGCAACAATATTGAATGTTTTACTTGTTTGATCGTTAAAGCTAACTTCTTGTACAACATCTTCTTCAAACTTGTCTAAGTTAAATTTAATTCCAAACCCAACAGTCCCTGCATAGCTTTTGTTTGAATCAACTCTACTATCAAACTCAAACCTCAAAATCCCATTTATCAAACTGTAGGTCCCTATAACAGGACTATCAGGATCAGATACTTCAATATTTTGCCCTGAAATATCTCCATAAAGTAAAAAAACCTCTGGAACCACTATTTCAGAATAATTTCCATCGGATACTCCTTCATTAATGCTCCAAGTATACTCTAAATACAATTCCGTATCATTATCAATATTAATTGCCCCTCCAGTGGTAGGAAAAGGTGTTCCCGTATTTTTATCCCCCAATAGAAGTCTCTCAAATGTGAATATGTTTCCTAAATCAGTACCTGCATCTGCAGTAATGAACCCAAGGTTCATCGTTGAAAAAAGCTGTATAATCAATGTTAAAACAGATAGATACGCCATGGTTTTCCTTAAAAATCTATGTCTCACACAATATCTCCGCCTTTCTTTCTTAATTATAAAGGTATACATTTTTATCCTAACACATATAATACATGAGCAATATAGAACAATTGTTACTGTTTAGACTGCTAAACGGTAGATATACTTAGTTTAAAATAAGATAAACTCCCAAAAACTAAACTTTAGGGAGTTCATCATTAATTCTCATATGGTGATTTTCCAGTCTTTATAAAAGGATACATCTCATAAAAGTGATCTATTACATCTTTAGATACTATGTTTCCATCTAACAAATCATAAAACCCGCTCTTTCTTGACATTATATACATATCATCCGGTTTATGCTTTAGATTAGCTGCATAAAGTGCTTTTGTAAGCCACTTTCTGGTCGCCTCTGTATTTCCTTCATGCATATGAGCCAAGGCTAGGTAAAAAAAGAAATAATGAGATCTTTCATAAGAGGCCATTTCTATCATATAATCGATCATCATACTGCAAACCTCAATTACCTCTAAATACTCTTTATTGTGCTCCAGTAATGATACCCTTCTAATTATATAAGCTGTATAAGCTTTTGTGTACCTAGGCATATACTCTTTGCCGCTAAGAATTTTTCCAGCCTCATCGACAAGTTCCTTAGATTTTTTCAGCTGATTAAGTTGTTGATAGCATACTGAAGCTAAAATTAAAGCACCTACCCTAATTAAATCACTTGCATTTCCACAATCTATTTTATTCATTAACACGTTAAGTTTCTCAACCGCCTCTTCCAATTGATACTTCGCAAAAAGAGTATATGAGATCTCATTTAACTCTATTTCATACTGATAAGGCTCTTCATTAAAATCAACCAGAGCTTTTGCTTTTTCTGTTACTTCCTTTAATTTATCCTGATCATTATGGCTTCTATATTTTTCCGTTTGTCAAATTAAACTAGAAAGAATTAATCTTTCTTAACGTATTCCAGAAACACCTCAAGAGGTGTCTTGTAGTTTAGTGATTTTCTTGGTATTCTGTTTCTTTTGTCAGCTACTGAAT